>Ga0222714_10001304_pt1 | contig 28099 bp, 34 predicted proteins | sample C33_3DmetaG_FD_165048 | JGI IMG/M metagenome (GOLD analysis project Ga0222714, IMG submission 165048) | Estuarine water microbial communities from San Francisco Bay, California, United States - C33_3D | ecosystem: Environmental > Aquatic > Marine > Unclassified | place: USA: California... | reverse complement strand
ATTCAAAAATGTTACAATTATGGCTAAAAATAAGCCTAAAAGTTTAAAAAAAGAGCTTACTTATCAGAAAAGTCAAGCCCAAAAGTATAAAACTTTTGTAAAAACTCTACTCGAAACATTATCCGAGGAGTTGAGATGGGATTCTCATCAAATTTCGGAGCTAAATTTGATGTTATCCAAGCATGGGATTGAAATAAATGTGGGCGGGGAAGGGATCGAACCTCCTTCTTCCCTGAAAACCTAAGGTATTTAGGCCGACATGACGGTATCAATAGGGACGCATTACCAATATATGCTACCCACCCAGAAAAGTCAAGGCTAGCCCTGTGTTAGGGGCTTGAAAATGAAGTCTTGTTTGCTATCATCCCAGTAGTAATCTACTAGTCCCATATCTACAAGCTTCCTGAGATCATTATTTAACTCTCTACTGATGATAGCATCCATGTAATCAAACATATTATTCTGTTTGAATGCTACCCCACCATCAACATAACGTATACCATAAGCCTTGCAAAAGTCAAGGCTGGATAAACCGTTAATAAAGGGCTCTGTACCTAAGGTTTCAGCGTACTCTTTATTAACCGCAGGATTAGTCTTTAGCATTGTACTAAAGAATTCCTCGTAATTTTCATGTGGGAGAAAGAAATATTCGTCTTCACCTAAATCCATGGTATAGTTATATACTCCTGTCCAGAAAAGTCAAGGTAAAAGTGGCTCTCCCTCTTGGACTTGAACCAAGGACCAAATGATTAACAGTCATTTGCTCTACCGACTGAGCTAAGGGAGAAGATTGGAGCGGGTATAGGGAATCGAACCCTAATATTTAGCTTGGAAGGCTATTGCATTACCATTATGCTATACCCGCATGGTGCGCCGCGTAGGACTTGAACCTACAACCTTATCCTTAAAAGGGATCTACTCTACCATTGAGTTAGCGGCACAAAAGTCAAGGCTGATTTCACTTTAACTTGAAGGGTTAATCGTGCAACCTTGAACAAAAGAACGAATGGCACCCCTGCCAAGACTTGAACTTGGAACCCTCAGATTAGAAATCTGATGCTCTATCCAGTTGAGCTACAAGGGCATGGTCCCCGAGGGTGGAATTGAACCACCTACCACAGCTTTATAAGAACCGTGCTCTGACCGATGAGCTACTCGGGGATACATGGTCAGAACAAGCCACCTTTTTCAGGTCCTCAGATGGCTAAAAGAACGATTTTGGTGTCCCGGGTGGGATTCGAACCCACACTTTACAGATTTTAAGTCTGTTGCCTCTGCCGTTGGGCTACTGGGACATGTGTATAACCCATTATAGGGCTATACATAGAAAAGTCAAGGCTTATCCGTATCTATTGCAAAGCCCGTCATAAGCTTAATAGGCTTGGTTGCAAGCTCCTTCTGATGCTCGTACTTAGCCCAGACTCGAAAGTTAGAATCAGGCTTATTCCAGCCGTAAATCCAGCCATCATCACTAATCTGAACGTATTCCTTATAGAAGATAGGCTCTTGGATAGCGTTTACGAAGGTATCGTACTTGTAAGGATTGAAGTAGATAGCTTCGCTGTCAGCGTACTTAGATTCCCAGTCCTTAAACTCAGTGGGACCTTCAGCACCCAAGCCGAAATAGTTAACAAAGTAGCCTTCAGCGAAAGCTACCACTTGCTTTCTACGGGAATCACGAATGCGCTCCACACCACGCTTAGAGACAATGAACTTAACCTCTCTAAGAAGAATCTTACTGGTATGACCCACCACCTTCTTAGTGCGGGTATCCATGATGGACAGAGTCTTGTCCGTCAAGTTACGGTAGACCCTATACTTAACGTTAGGATCAAGCTCAGGATTGTTAGGCTTGTTTCGCATGGGAGTATTGTAGGGCTTGACCCAGAAAAGTCAAGCCCTAGTTCTTTGTTTCGTGGGTAAAGTAGCAGTCCAACAGGTCTGCAATCGAAATCTTCTCAACGATGTGCTTAGGATCCAATCGCTTGAATCCACCGCTATCAGTTACGGTGTCACTACCTTCTTCGGTAAGAACGTAAACATAGCAGTAATCGACACTGTCATAAGTGTCATCATCACTAAGAACAATGTACTCGTAAGTTTGTGATTCCATTGTAAAAGTCAAGGTTAGTCTAGGGTCTCTTGAACACTGGTCATTACTGTAGCCTCTACTTCTTCTTTGTAAAGGCCCGGCATGTCACTTTCTTGTAACGAAACTTTATCGGCTGCTTCGTATTGGTCAACAGCCTCTATAGTTTGTACATAGAACTTAGTGATGTATCTCTTTACATACACTTTATACTTAGGCATAAAAGTCAAGCCTTATTGTACGGGGGTAATCGAGGTCTCGGTAATGTCCTCACTAAGAACACTATCCTTCAGTTCAAAATGGCTACCTTCTACACCATAGTTATAGATGTAGTCTTGAATCTGATCCTTAGTAAGATCAGGGTATTCATGAAGGAACTCATACCTCCAAGTTTGGACTATCGTCTGCTTGGTAAGTACAACGTACTTGAATGCTTGCATGGTATTAGTATAGGGCCTGACCTAGAAAAGTCAAGCCTCCTCTAGTTCATCAACGTACTGGATTTCAATCTCGGACTCTTCGTCCTGTTCTTCACCATCAAGGTAATCTACTTTACCACTACTGACCAGAAACTTAGCTTCCTTGGCAGTAGGGGCTTCCACCTCTATTTGCCACTCTTTATTTATGGTCTCAGTGACAGTTACTAAGAACTTAGGCATAAAAGTCAAGCCTCCCTTGGGACACAGGATCTAAGGTTGATCTCAGACAGCGGAGTTATTTGACCCACAGTCTTAGCACCACCTACAAGTTTATTGTAATCTTCTTCGGTGATGGTACAGATAGAACATCCATCCAAATCGTACCAAGAATGATGGTCGATTGCAATGATCGTTCTAATCTTTAGATCGACTTTTACGTTTATCGTCTTAGCCATGGTAGTAAAAAATGTGTGGGGTGAGATAGTTGGGATAGCTCACTCTAGGCATCCGGTGGAGGTCCTCTATTACTAAAGGACCACACCCCACACAAAGGACATTATACAGGTAGGGGAAGAAAAGTCAAGGCTATTAGCTAACCTCGACCCACTTCATGCAAGTCTGTAGAAGATTATCGTAATCACCACTGGTAGCTTCCTGACGGAACTGCTCCTGATCTTCAAGGCTAACCTTCCCGCGCTTCATTGCACGGAGAACATTACCAAGAATGCCGAAAGCATTGCCGTCGTTGCCACTAAGTTGAACGTGAATGTTAGGGTACTTGGGTTCGCGCATGGTATTAGTGTAGTAGAAAAGTCAAGGCTTACCTAGGTAAGTATACACCACCTACCTAGAAAAGTCAAGCCCTATCTTCAGGGGCTGTTCTATCTAACCACTCGGTTCCAGCCTTCAAAGTTAGGTTGGTGATCGCATCTATATCCACAGGCCACGGATAGTGCCTAAGTATACGGCGAGCCTTAGCCCTAATCTCTTTGGGGACCCGCTTAGTTGTATTGGGATCCGTTAGATCATGCAAGAATGTACTTGCCATCATCAACGCACGATATCTTTCGTTTGCTGTGGTCATCTTGAGGTCTTATTATAACAGGTTTAGCTAAGTATTCAAAGGTCTATTTGTACCGGGATTGTATCAAACTTGCACCGGAGTTGCATCAATATACGGTCGGGCCGAACGGCCCGGCCCCGCAGGACCTAACCCCTTGAAACATAAGGGGTTATGCGTCCTCGTCCTCAACATGGGCAAACATAGCCTTCCACTCCTCATCCGTGATGCCCGTCTTGATCCACTCCCGATCCGATGGGGGGAGATAAGGGAAAGCATCCTGCAAAAGCACCTTGCCGCCCTCGTAAGCCTTCAAGTCCGACTCGCGCAGGTTGAGCGTGCGCGTGCGGGTAACATCCGAGTACATCGAGGTACGGGTGAGGGTGACGGGAGTGAGTTCGTTGCTCATGTGATTATTATATCATGGGGGGCTAAGATTGCAAGCACAAGGAAAGAAATCTAGCGATTACGGTGCGACCGAAGCGGCCCGGCCCCGCAGGGGCCAAGTCCTTATCCTGCAACGACTTGCGTCGTTGCAGGATTCTCAAGAATCCCCTTGCTTTTCAGGCGAGGGCGAGGGACTCCGCGTGCGCCCACAGGGCGCGGTTGACCTCAACATCCTTGGAAATGTTCTTGATTTCGCGGGAGCGACGGCGCATCCCGGCGAAGCGGAGACCGCCCTTGGTGCTGTTCTCTTGGATACGGTTGAACGTGCGCCACAGGGTATCGCCTGCATCCGCCTCGCGGCGCATCGTCAGCAGCGACACGGGATCGACCGTGGACTCCGCGCCGAACCGGATGTTGCGGGCGTAGGCTGCAAACTCACGCTGCTGCGAATCGCTCAGGAAGATACGATCCCAAGCCTCTGCCGTCTCGATGACACGGTTGCCCATCGCACCGAACTCGGAGGTGAGTCGGCCCACCGTATCTGCGAGGGGAGCATCGTGGCGGATCGAGATCGCGCCGAACGTACCTGCGGCCACCTGCATCCCGTTGCCACACACAAGACGGAACAGGCCAAGGATCAGCTCGAAACGGCTCGACCAGTCGTGCGAGTTGATGAGGTTGATGCGAGGGATGACCGAACCGATCTCGCGTGCCTGCACGGCCATGCTGTCGTGCGTGAGCGAAACCATGTGCTTGGCGTGATCGCCTGAACGCTTGCGGGCCTTCACTTGGCGGGCATCGACAACAGACCAGCCCTGCTCTTCGAATGCATCGATGATCTCAAGGGTGCTCTGGAACTTGTAGTCCGCCGACGTATGCGGGGCGGGCGTGGTTGCAAAGATGGCGGGAGCGCGTTCGCGCAGGAATGCTTCGTTCTTCATTTGGTTACCTTTGGAATGTTGAGAGCGTATTGTAGCAAAAGATCGGAAGATTGCAAGCGTGATCTTGCGGATTTAGTGGGCGAAAGATTCTTGGATTTTACTTGACGGGGGAGGGGTTTTCGGGTATACTATAGGATTGCCCGCCGCGAAGCGGCGGGCCCGGCCCCGCAGGGGCTAAGTCCTTTGTTTGCAAGCACTTAGGACAAAGCCACCGTCAGCCACGCACCAATGCACAACCCCACCGAGATGATGAGGAAGTAGTCGATTGCGTAGAGGCGAATGGGCGGGATTGGTTCCCGCTTGTGCGGGAAGGGATCAGTTGAGTTCATACTTACGGTCCTCCGGTTCGATCTTTGCGGTGAGAAGGAAGTTCATGTCGATGGGATCTTCGCCACGGGCGACAGCAATCTTCTCCATTTCCCTCATGGTTTCAAGGGCGAAGTCGTTATTCGTGGAGAAGGCGATATCGAGAAGCAGCTTGCCGATTTCGTTCATGCCGTGCTCATTAGCAAGGAATGCCATCATGATGGTGCCACGGATCACCACCTTGGCGTGCTTTTCCGGCACGTTGGCTTCCTGCGCTTCCTTCTGGCTCTTGCTGGGGAGATGATGCGCCACAAGGTAAGTGCAAAACTCGAAATACTCGCGGGACTTCTCGCACGCACTGGGACAGGTGTCCATCAGCTTGACGAGGGTGTCGCGGAGATTGATCGAGAAAACGAACGGGATGAGCTTCCAGCTTGGTTGCATGTGCGTCATTGTACACTAACTTCGGCAGATTGCGAGCGTAAACATTAGAAAAGGGATCGAAAAATATTTCTGAGATTGTGCTTGCTTTTCTGTGTGTTAGGGTTCCGTTAGGGCGCGGCCCGGCCCCGCAGGGGCCAAGTCCTTATTTTGCAAGGGTTTGCGACTAGTGCGCGAGGAACTTGATCGTTGCGGTTACCTTAGGGTGGAAGCACAGCCCGCAAGTTAGGCAGGATTCCGTTTTGCCCAGTTGCTCGGGACAGGTAATAGCATCCCCGCCGAACTCATGATTTGCAGCATAACGTTGCCACGGGTCGCCCTTATCTTCAACATTACGACTGGTGCGAATGATGCAACGCTGCGGATATTGGCTATTCATTGCATAGATAAAAGCCGCAATGTCGCCCTGATGCCGAGCGGTGTAGCCATATATGTGCAGGCCCGGATACTTCCGCAGCATATCGTTCCACATCATAACATATCCCGTGGAATAGAAATCCCCGAGAACATGCAGGCGGATAGCGAACTGGCTATAACGACGGGACAGCATATCCACCTCAGCCATTATCTTATTTTCAAGGGCTGCACCGTGCTCAAACCTATTAGCGAAGGCCATATTGTTACCATAACAATCGGCCCAGTGATGACAATCGGTAGGACAGGTGGCACGTTCCTGCAACGTGATAGAATAGAGCGGCATCCCGCGCCACGGTCCCTTGGTGATTATGTTATGTCCCTTGCCGAGCTTGCTATTATTGGCAACGGACTTGATGACGATATGATCCGCTGGATCCTTCACCGACTTGGGGTGGATGGTGCGGGCCTCAGCGAGAGCGGGATTGGTAGGCTTCAAGCGCATGGGGCTATTGTATCGCAAAGTGCGAAAGATTGCAAGTGTGAATCCCGAATCCGATATACGGTAGGGCCGAAGCGGCCCGGCCCCGCAGGGGCCAAGTCCTTATTTCACAAGGGGTTACGCTTCCCCTTGCATAGCCTTATGGGCCACATGCGACCCGAATCGGTTGCCGTCCTCATCCTTAGTGATATGCCTGCGGACATTACGGAAGGCTTCCATGATATCATCGAGCGTGGTGATATCCGTGCTCGGAGTATTGTATGCACCCACATAAGCCTTTGCGATTGCGAGGCTTGCTTCATGTAGGGCGAGATCGAGTAGGTTAGGCTTCTTCATGTGGAAAGTAGGTAGAGAAGGATAGCACAAAGGGCTATCGTTGAAAAGTAGATAATCCAGAAAACAAAGAATGCGAGCCTTTCTCGACGAGAAACATAAAAGCCCGCAAAAAATGATTCGTCGCTCTTAGATTTCATTTGTCCTCGGTATGTGTGTGCTCCATTCGTTACTAGCTACCCATTTGCCCATGATAAGGGACTTCGTTGTGGTTTGCCATAGGCTTTCTGGGTGATCGTCGCGGTTAGAATGAACGTGCATAGGACGCTTGCATCCCTTGCACCTATGCTCCATTGCCAATCCAATCTGTTGTGGCGCAAATCGATGGACAATGGTTTCTGTGTGATGACATGCACCACACCGAATAACAATCTTCGCGCTCTTTATCTTATCCATTAGCTGCCCTCACTCTTAGCGTTCATCTTACGGTCGAGTTCCTTGAGATCAGCGACAAGCATCCGCAACGTGGGGATGTCGTAGTATTGAATCGGCTTCACTAGATGGTCGCGTCCAGTCTGAGCCGCATACCATTCCAGATTGAAGTAGAGATCTTCCTTGACGGTGTATTCCTTGGCGGGGTACATGTGCTTATTGTATCGGTTTCTCGTTAGGTTGCAAGGGTATTGTGGCAGGCGACTGCGCCGTTCTTATTGTAAGGAATGAACTCACCGTATCGATGCGCCTGCACAACAGCAAAGGCCCTCTCGTTGAGGCCCAAAGCATCCGACAGAACATTGAGGAGATGCCCGCGCACACGCTCGTCCGTAATGTGACGCTGCAAAGCATCATGGACATGCTTGATGCAACCAGTGACCTGACCATTGAGACCGGGGAACTCGTTGATGTCGTAGCTCATGCGCCTATTGTACAGGGTTCTCGGTAGATTGCAAGCGTAGACTTTGGAATCTTTATTACGGTAGGGCCGAAGGCCCGGCCCCGCAGGGGCTAAGTCCTTTGTTTTCAGTGGGTTAGGTACTCGCTGAGTTGGCGTTCCCACTTTTGCAGGAACTCGTCCATCTCATCGACGGACTCCAGATCATACATCCAAAGGATGTCCCCACCGTATGGAAGCTTACCTTCCAGCCGCAAGTAGATTTCGCACCAGCGTGCAATCTTCTCAACCCTCGCGGCGTGAGTCGCCGGGAACTTGGTAGCGATGCTGGGGAACATATCCCGAACGAACTGCTTTGTGTCCATGCTTCCTATCATATAGTCCACCCGTTACTTTGCAAGAATCTTCTCGACCTTCTCCCAATACTTTAGAGTTGCGGGCTTGCGAGCACCCTTAGGGCCACCGTTGTGGATTCGGGCCAGAGTCTGGTAATCCCGGACCTCGACTGCGTTCTTTGCATACCTGAGCAGATAGGCCACAACGATGCGCTCGGCATATTCCTTGTTGCGGCAGTCCGAATATTCGCCCTTGATAGCGGGAGCGAAAGCCTTTGCATCGTCCCAATAGATAGACCAGATCTGGTAGCGACCGATTGCCTTTCCATCGTCGCCCGTAGCCTTATCATCGTGCCCGCTTTCAACCTCAGCGACAGCATCGAGGAAAGGGCGGAGCGTGCGCCTGTAGTGGTCGAGGAGGATCAGGCTAGGCCCCTTCTCAGCCTTAGCCGTAGGCCCCTGTGCCTGAGCCACACCATGGCAACAAGCAAAGCCGAACGTGAGGATGATGAGGACGAGGACAGTGAAGAGGAGAGAGAAGATCTTGTCGAACATGTTTCGCATGATAGCATACCTATCGACAGAATGCGAGTGTGAACTTTAGAAAAGGGCTCGGATTTCTTTTACGGTAGGGCCGAAGGCCCGGCCCCGCAGGGGCCAAGTCCTTATTTTGCAAGGGGTTAGCTGAACTCGAAATCGTCCTCGTAGCTATCCTCCAAGCCGAGATCCTCGATGGGCTCCTCAGCCTCAGCCTCCGCCTTTTCGGCGGCGATAGCCTCGCGGACAGCCTCAGCCACCCGCTCAATCTCCAGAGCCTGCTGCTCATGGGAGAGATCACGGAACCACCCGAAAAGGGTGCGGGGACGATACCCGTGTGCGTCCTTGAAGAGATCCGAGAAAGCCGCCAGATTGTTCTCAGTGACCATGTCCATCGAGGTGGTGTCCATGCGGGTAGTATACTCGAAAGCTAGCCAGCCTGCAAGCACTAGGCTTGAAATCTAGCAAATACGGCGCAGCCGAAGCGGCCCGGCCCCGCAGGGGCCAAACCCTTATTTCATAAGGGCTTACGACTCAGCAGTCGTTCGTGTAGCCCCCCATGTAAGGGTCGAAGCCCTCATCGATACGCTCGTCCGCCATCCGCATCGCATACCACTCCTCTTCCAGATCGGCCTGCGCTTCCAGATCGACGCGCAAGGCGGCTTCGTAGTTGAGGATTTCATCCGTGGTCATCGCAGCGAACTCGGCCTCGGTAGGCGCGAGCAACACGATACGGTCGCACAGATCGAGGATGCTGAGGATAGCATCTTCACGGGTTGCGATGAGAGAGAGAACTTCGTTGGGGAGCGTGGTGCTCATGGGGGTATTGTACCTGAAAACTATCGGCTTTGCAAACATTGAACTTGAGAAATAGTGGCGATTACGGTGGGGCCGAAGCGGCCCGGCCCCGCAGGGGCTAACCCCTTTACTTTCAAGGGGTTACCACCGCACATCCTTATTGGGGAACAACTCCCGGATGAGTTCGGTAGGACCGAAAGTGGACCACTGGCCGGAGAGCCAGCTACCCTTCCAATCCCAAATCGCCATCTTGTGGCCCTTGTAGGTGAAGCCCCACGAATGCTCCACCTTGAAGAAATCGTCCTCGATATTCGGCTTGCCGAGTACGGCTACGATCTCATCATAGCTGGTGCTGTAGAGGGTATTGGTCTTGCTAGATGCAACGTCGTTGCATGGGGTCACTTCAGGGTGCATGGGGTGTCCTTTCAGGAAGGCTTGATGGCAAGGGCCTGCTCAAGGTCCATGATCTCGCAAGTCTGCTGGTCCGGCTCCAAGCCGTACAGGAACCAGCGACGGCGCGTCTCGACAGGCTCCTCACCGTAGAGCTTAGTGTAGAGGGCAACGTACTCGGAGAGGCGAAGGGCTGCAGTTTGTTCTGCGGTGTACATGTGGGTATTATACAGGGCGGCGGCTAGATTGCAAGTGCCTTGCCGGAAAATCTCGCGTTGAAGGGACTCCCGTTCCACCGTATTTCAGCCCCATATACATAGTCCTATTATTATTAGATCTAAAAATTAATTTAAAGTTTATAAAAAGACGGGTCCCCTATTTGAAACTTATAGAAACTTACATAAAAAAAGTAACGGGTACCATATATAAAGATAAGGACTGAAGTTATGGGCAAGTACTATTATTTAAATTTGTTAGAAAGCGTATTAGAAGAGATAGAAAAAAAACAAGCAGGTGTTGTAGTAAATTTCGGAAAAAGGAATAACCCGATATGGAGCAGTGTTCTCAATAAATCCTACACAGATCACTTAAAAGCAGCCGCTGACGCAAAAAAAGCAGGGCAACCCCCACCTCAATTTCCTCCACCAAGTGATACTCACATCCCACCCGTCCCTCCCCCACCGAAACGGAAGCGTGAGCCACAACCAACAGCGGCAGTACGAGCACACATACAGGGACTGGCTGCTGCTAGAGGCGAACTACCTTTTCACGAAGTAGTAGCACAGGCTCATGGAGGTCATAAAGGCGCATTAGATATAGTAAATAATCATCCTATGGGGCCAGCGTTATTAGATGTTCATAGAGACACCTATGAAAAGGCTGTGGCTGACGGGCATCATTCAGTTCGCGCTGGAGCTATGGCACAAGAAGCAGTTACAGATATGATAAGAAACTTAAAAGGTTTCGCAGGATAAATAGAAACTTACATTAAAAAAAGTAACGGGTCCCCTTTTAGGACCCGTTATGTGAAGTTAATTAAAAAATTTTTTGATTATTATTTTAATTTGGCTATTCTTTTAGCAAGAAGGTTAGCGGGACTACCTTCGGGAGTTCTCCCAGCTACTGTTTTGGCATATGACGTAGGAAAGTTTGCTACATCTCCGCTAACTCCACGGGTTTTATCAGGTGCGCCTCTTGTTTTTTGTCTGTGTCCTTGATAATCTTTAACAGAATGACTTACACCCATAGGTGATACTCCGGGCTTTAAAGATTTTAATCCTAATCTTTCTCCTAGCTCTTCAAACAAAGCTTTGAGCCCTGCTCTGTAATATTCAGTAGATGAGTTCACAGATTTTCTTCTTCTTTCGTGATGAGCCTTGATATCTTTTTGCATAACCTTTCTTAACATTTCAGGTGAAAGGTTCTTACCTAAAGTATCGATAGTTTTTTGTCCTGCGGTAACGTGGCTTCCTCTGGCTTGTTCTGCTCTTGCTTGAGCCTGCATTGACACTCGCCTGCGATTAGCTTTTTCAGCAGCTTTGTATCTCTCGTCATCTGGAGAATACATTGCTATGACGTTACCTTCAAAGATGGCTCTAATACGCTGTGATTTATTCATTGTACCCTCGGTTCTCATTCCTTGTGCTCTGATTCTATTTATGTGATGATCAGCATGATTAATTGCTAATCTTTGGATATTAAGTAAATGCTTTGGAGTTAATTTTCCTCCATTTGATCTAAAGTTATTTTGCCTTTCCATTACTTCGTAATAATGATTTAAAGTGTTGGCTAAATTACTAGGATGAGCATGTATTTTATGGTATGGATCTTGACCTATTAATTTTAAATGATTGTCTAATTTTGTTTTGGCAGAGTTTAAATAAGCCTGACCATCTGGATGATTAGGATTATAAAGATTATTAATAGATTCTTCGTTAGAATCTATTTCATCATAATTAATAGGCATAATCTATTAACTATCTGCCTCTTCTTCTGTCTGTCCCTCTACTACCTAGTCTTGGATTACCGCTGCTTGCAGCAGGGGGTTGCCTAGGCCCATCACCAGACATTCTTCCACTAGGGTCGCCACCTTTATCCTTATTTCTAATCATGGCTGTTCTAATGTTGACAGCACCTTGAAGTTTTTTTAGTTCAGCAGGGCTTAAATTACCTACTTCTTTATCTGCTGCGTCACTTTGAAGAATATCTCCTGCTCTTTTTTGAGCAGGGGTCTCTTGTTCTTCTAAAACAGCTTCAAATAGTGCTTTTAATCCGATTCTGAAATGATTGCTACTCTCTTCTTTTTTTTCAAATTTGACATCTTTAGAATAAGGAATTGTTGCTACTGGCTTTTCTTTTGGTTTGAATTTGTCATACACATCTTTTACACCTTTTTTTATACCTTTCCAACCACCAATCTTATTCCAACCTTTTTTTATAGCTCCTATTGTTGGCTTAACAATATCTTGAGCAAAAGGTGATTTGCGTGCTTGTTGATAAAGCTCTCTAGCTTTTGGTGCTAAAGCATTGTAACCTTTCACAGCACCATAACCAGCAAGCCCTCCTAAAGCTAATGTACCTAGAAGTTCATCTACCCTTTTTTGGTCATAAGTTCTCAAATTAGCTTCAAATAAAGCCTTAACATCTTTTCTATATTGTGAATTGTTTTTCATAGTAATACTCTCATTTCTAGAAGCGTCTTCTCTTTTTGGAGGTTCTGGCATTCTAGCTTGCTTCGCTGCTTCTTCAGCGTTGCCCTTTGGACTTTTTGCAGGAGCTTTCCATCCTTGATATAATGGATGACTAGTATCTCCTACTAAAACTTCGTGTCTAGCAAAGTCTCTGACTTTTGCTTTAAATGCGTCAGCATCAAAAGGTTGACTAATGTCTATGCCTCTCTTTTGTGCGTGATCCTCAACATGGCTTTGATCAAGGCCCTTAAAATCTTTTGGTAACCCATGACCTTGTTGATTTGCATGATGGTAAGCTCTTAATACATCGCTATGTAATGCATGTAAATGTCCGGCCCATTTGTTAAATGAACTTCTTGCGTGTGCAGCACTTTTGTAACGTGTTTTATTAGCTAAAGGGTGATTGTTTAAATACATCTCAGCATCACTCATTTTGCGTTCATAATGAGTGGCTAGTGAGTGTAATTTTCCTATATCTGAAGCATAAGGGTGATTTCCTCCAGTGGCCTGAGGGTTAGCTAAAGCTCTAGTAATTGCAAGTTTTCCAACATGCTTTGCAGGATCATTGGTATCTAAAAAGTGATGATCTTTTGCTCCAATTTCTTCTGGAGTTACATCTCTTCTTTGATGTCTACCTCTATCAAATCTGCTGTAATTAACTTCTGATATTACTTTAGAAACATAATTATAATAATGATAATTCATTTCAAATCCCCAATTAGCATACTATTTGTATATACTACGCTATAATTAAATTATAGCTAAATTTATCGCCCATAAGCGGCTCTAATGTAGTTATTTACAGCAGAGGCAGTTAATGCTGGATCCCAATTACCCTTACGATTCTCTCTAGCCTCCGTTAAAAATCCGACTGCCCCGGTATTGGTGTTACGAAGTGTATTGTAGTATGTATCCAAGTTAACACTTTGTAACACTGGCACAGTTGTAGAATAAGTAGACCCTATATCACCAACGATGCTAAAGTATTGAGTTGGTGTTCTAAAGGAACCATTAATTAAGAATGGTTGAGTAGCTGGATTGTAGTACTTGTTGTAGAGTGATAAACTTGTTTGTGGATAAGCAGGCCCATCCATAATTAATTGTGATATTGGCTCGTAGATCTCATTTTGTCTAAAGATAACTTGATTAATAGATCCGTTACCACCACTAAAGTAAAATGATTGCGATCTCCAGTTAGAAATGATGTTTCTAGTTAAATTTAAGTTTCTGACAGGAAAGAATGATCCACTGATGGAGACACAAGGCTGTCCTGTCCCAGTTAAGCGATCTTTAAATATGTTGTTGATAACAAGGTGATTGCTACCACCAACAATGTCTAGTGCATTGCCTCTAGGATTTGTAAAAATGTCCTTAGCGTCTAATACGACGTTATTTGACACTACACTTGGATTAACTTGAGTTACGTTTTGTGAAGATCCAATTAATATGCTTAAAGCATTCTGGTAAAACAAGTTATTCTCGATGATGCCACCTGTTCTAAATTGGCCCCCGTGAGAAGATGCTCTAGCTGATATGTTATTTCTAAAGGTTATTGGAACGACACCCGAATGACTGACATAAAGATTATGATTGAAGATTGTTTGTGTGCTTGGATCAGACTCAATCCATCCGTTGTGATCAAATAAGCACTCTTCAATTACCATTCTGTGCCCAGTGGTAAACATTCCTTGTGAATGACCTATGTTAGGTCTTTTGCTTGCATCTACGATTACACAGCGTCTTAGAACTACGTTAGTTCCGGGCTGGCTTACGATTCCATCTGGATCGTACATGTTTATTCCGCCGCCCATGCCTGTAGTTCTTACGTCTTCAATAAGAACGTTGTTGAAGGTTCCTAAAAGAGTAAAACCACAAAGACTTGGGTTTGTTACTGGATCGTAGGCTGGATTCTTTATGTCCAAGCTCATTATGTTCACATTAGAGAAGCCTCTATAGTTTCTAAAGTGAAAGATTGCAGCGTAGGTTGGGACGATTACTGGTCTAGGTAAGTGCAGTTCGTTCTGGTATGCACTAATTACCATTCTTTCTGTGTTAGATCTACCAGACTTATTCCATTCTATATTCTCGTTAAAAGTCTGACCTCTCTTGATGAACAGGAAATCTGGGTATCCGTCTCTGAGTGCGTTATAACCAGCCTGTATGGTCCTTTTAGGCCCTACACCGTTGCCGAGCACCCAAGGTGACCTACCGTTGAAAGAATCGTCTCCTATGGCATTATCGACGAAATACTGGATCGTATCTTGGCTTGGAACTAACTCCGTCCATTCAATAGGACGCTGTTCCTCTTCAAAGATAGGCATTGCGGGCTTGGTTTGCCCGACTAAAGAAACACAGAATAATACGAATATAATTAAAAAACGCATAGATCACCTAAAGGTATCTATGCGTATTACTGTCAGAAGTAATTATCTTCTAAAGCGACGGTGGCATTGGCATCTACAATGATGATGCCTATGTCTCCGACTTTCGACAGGTCCTCTTCTGTGTTTAACTTCTGAGTGCTCTATTCTTTGTTGCTCTCTTGGGAATGGACGATGAGTTTGTGGCCTTTGAGCAACAAGGAAGCCACAAGTCATCAACAATGCTAATATGTAATGCATAATTAAGTTTTACGACAATTTTCCTTTTCCCACACAGATTTTCTTTCAGAAATTAAATTAATTATATTTAATTGCTCGTCTTCTGTGAAAGATTTCCAATCATAAATTTCGTCTATTAAACGAAAGCAGCCTAGACATAAATCATTATCGTCTAGGCGGCAATCACGGGTGCAAGGAGATTGCATTAATTAGCTGGTTTTATTTCTGGAGCGGATGCGCGAGTTTTTGCTCTATCGGCTGGGATTATATGGACTGTCTCTTTCCCACCTTTAGAATTTATTCTATGAGAGTGACCATGCTCTTCCCCTGCGGAATGTTGTTTAAGTAAACTATTAAGACCCTCAGAAGTAGCATTTTGTGCTTTTAACTTACCGGGTCCGTATTTATCAACTAATTCTTTGCGTGCTGTAGCATGGAATTCTTGACCATCTTTTGAGTTTATAAAATTTCTATGATGATCTACTATATCACGGAAATTTTTTAAATGAACTTTTTCTGGTGAGTGTTCCATTTGATGAAGAAATTGTTTATGAGGTTCACTTCCTTTGCTGGCTTCGTGCTCTGCATGTCTTACAAATATACTAGCATCACCTCTAGTAAATGAAAAGTTATCATCCGACTCTTCGTTTATTAATGTTTTAATTAACTTATGAGCAAAACTCTCATAAATGTTTAATTTTCTTACTGGTTTACGAAGAGATTCACAGACTTTACGAAGACTCATAATTCACCTAACTTATATACTGCCATCATTCTTAACTATTCTAACATTTTCATTATTTAATATTGGACAACCAGATAAAGGGTTCATTAAAGTTATAGTTCCAATATAACCAATTAAGTTATCCTTAGAAAATACTGGGTAAGCTATTGATCTGACCTCAAATACATGATCATCTAACAAGTTAACCATTTTAAATTTACAATCAAAAGTTGCCTTGGCTTCAACTGCTGCTTCCCACTCTTGTAATACTCTAGCTTTATCTTGCGAGTAAACTACGGACAGCCAAGATTTAAATAAAAGATCCGAAGCTGTTGCGCCTACTAATTTTGTGTAAGCTGGATTAACCCAAATATAATAACCAGCTTGATCAGTTTGATAAATTGGATTTGGATTTATCTGGTGAATTCCACGAAACCAACCTTTAAGTTCATTAGTGTTGGCCTCAATCCTCCCTATAGCATCGGCTATTGAGTTTCCGCCGTTTTTCTCTACTTGATGTCTGGTTGCTTCACTACTTTCCCTAATGGGTTGTAACTTTTTATTTAACACTCTTATAAAAATTATAAGGTTAGCTACAAGAGTCGCTAATATTGTTACAAATTCTGTGTAATACTCCATGGAAGGCTCATAGATACTTTTAGATATCTAGTTAAGTAAATGGTGCCTATTATGGAAAATTTACCTGTTGTTATACCTATGGTTTCTAAACGTGGAATGTTGCGCCGTGTAACTCACTGTGCTAACGGGTGTTGACTACCCTTAGCTGTGTCAAGAACCACCTTGATGATTTTTTATAGCTAAGTAATAAACCCAACAAAAAATACTTCCCATAAGACCATCACTAAAGTAATTAACTAATTCATAATCTCCGAGAAGTATTGATTGAGTTGGACTAAAAACAAAAATACCAAAAAATACTCCAACCCAAAATCCAAGGCACATGTGACAGTGAACTAAGTTAGAAAGTGTTAAAAACTTTCTTGGAGTTCCTTCGTATCTTACAGAACCATCTTCATTTTCTATTTTTTCTAATTTACTGTAAGTAGCCCAAAGTCTAAAATTATAAAATATTTTAGAAACAACAACAATATTCGCTGCACTAAAAACAGGGATTGACCAAATAAGTAATGTAATTAAATCAGACATTATGACACCAGATAGGTAAACGATGCATCTTCTGGAATTCCTTACGGTTAGCTTCCCAGCCTTCTCTGCCTACAAGTTCTCCAGAAGAATTGTGTAATATTATTATAGGCAAAGTTTTATTAGTATATCCTTCATTATATGCTGTAGTTGTATAATGAATATCATAGAAATCCCAATTGCCGGGGAACTGTTTCGGTTTAGCGAAGCCAATCTTCTTCATAGTTTTTGCTTTAGTAGCAATAAAACATCCATCAAGGGCAACCACGTTACGCCAAGGACCAAACCAGTTAGGATAGCTATCTCGCATACGAACGCCCTGAAAAACCATACCGCTATGTAATCCTTTTTGCCGTCTGGACATGTCCCACCAAACAGCATCTTTATCGAGATAAGTAGTTCCTGCAACTCCGACAAAACCAACTTTAGGGTCTGCAAGGTATTCCTCTAGTAATTTAGTGTAATCATTACCATCAGTGATAATTTCAATGTCATCATGACACATCACTATAATATCTTCATCAGCAGGTTTCAAGATATCAAACCCAAGCTGGTAGCCTTCAAACATAGAAGGCGCGTCATAAGCTATAAAATATGATTGTAGATTATTTAATAATAAGTATCTTTTAAGTCTCTCTAAGGACTCAGGTTGCTTATTCTTTCTACTACATATTAATGTATGAATCATATAAAAGGATCATAGCATGGATGTTCAGAAAATAAAACAAGAATTTGTAAAATGTAAAAATGATCCATCACATTTTGCAAGTAATTACGTTAAAGTTACACATCCGGTACGAGGTCTTGTAAACTTTGATCTTTATCCTTTTCAAAAACGACTTTTAAGCGAGTTTAAATCTCACAGATTTAATATTCTTAGAAAGTTTAGACAAGCAGGTTGCACAACTTTAACTGCTGCTTATGCTTTACATTCTTGTATATTTAACGATCATTTTACAACTGTAATTTTATCTAAGGGTGATGCAGAGTCTACTGAAGTTTTAGATAGAATTAGAGTAATGTATGAGGAGTTACCTGTTTGGTTAAAACCTAAACTGGTTGAAATTAATAAACACAATATTAGATTTGCAAATCAATCAGTTATTAAATCTAGACCATCATCTAAACAATCAGGACGTTCTTTATCGGCTTCTTTATTGATTATTGACGAAGCCGCTTTTATTGAATATATTGATACAATTTGGGCAGCAGCTTACCCAGTAATTTCAACGGGCGGTTCAGTTATAGCCCTCTCTACAGTTAACGGTATAGGTAATTGGTTTGCAAGGACTTATGAAGAAGCTAAAAATGGAGAAAGTGAGTTCAATGCAATTGATATAAACTGGAAAGATCACCCAGAATATAGGAGACAAGAGGGTTATGAGTGGTTATATGAACAAATGCTTCAAAAAGATCCACCAATTAACGTGGATCAATGGGAAACTATTACCAGATCTAACCTTAGCCATAAACAATGGCTTCAAGAATACGAGTGTGAATTTCTTGGAACTGGTAATACTTTTATCGATGGCGAAATATTAAAACAATTACAAGAAAACATTAATAAGCAATACTGGACTAAGTATAACAATCGAATGAGGATATGGAAAGATCCTAATCCAAGTCATGAGTATGTTATAGGAGCGGATTGCGCTTTGGGTAGAGGTTTAGACTACTCAGCATTCCATATTATTGATTCTTACAACGGTGAACAAGTAGCTGAATTTTATAGTAATAGAACAACTTTAAATGACTTTGCTAAGATTTTAGCTACCGAGGGTAAGATTTATAACTTAGCTCAAATACTCCCAGAACGAAATTTAATAGGGCATAATTTAATTTATTTCTTAAAAGATGTAGAAGAATACGAAAATTTATTTTTAGATGACCATAGAGAGGTCGGATTACAGTTAACTGATACTTTAAGAAGGCAAATATTGGTTAATATGGACGAAAATATACGTTCTATTAAAATTAAACTCAATTCAGAGCGTACTATTAATGAACTTTTAACTTTTATTATCGACGAGAGCAATAAATATATTGCAGATACTAATTGTCATGATGATTTAGTAATGTCTTTAGCTTTAACTTGTCATTGCCTTAATAATTTAATTGGAACTACGCCTATTGAACGTAGAGTCAACGACATGGAAAAGATGAATCCATTACCAATGGATGTTAGAAAATTTCCAGTTAAAACATCATATAATGGTATATCCGAGGAAGATATTTCATGGCTACTAGGAAGATAAACGAAGGTTACACAGAATTCGGGACAGGAACGCCAGCATTTGGATCGCCTTGGTTTCCTATAGGCCAAATTGGTAAGTTTTTTGCTAAATTCTTTAGCACCAAAGGCGCAGAAGCTATAGCTCAACAATATCAAACAGATAAATTTAATCAGCCTTTAGATAATTTATCTCCAATACCACAGCAACAAAAACCTAACTTACACCCTCTGGCTGGCGACACGGTATTAATGGCAGATACAATGCTTGGAGGTGTTGTATCCCCTTATCGTAAGAATGATCATATTAACATAACTCAATCTGAGTACGACAGAAAACGTCGTTACAAAGAGTTTGAAGATATGGATAGTTACCCAGAAATCAGTTCAGCGTTTGATATTTATGCTGATGATTGTACACAAACTCATTTAGACGGATCTGAGTGGCAAATTATCACTGATGATGAGCTAGCTAAAGAAGAAATAAAAGAATTATTTGAAACAATTAATTTAGATAGATTTCTTTGGGACGTTGTTCGTAATGTTGTGAAGTATGGAGATTGCTTTATAGAGTTAGTTCCAGACTTAAACAACATTAAGGCTGGTATTCAACGTATAAAGATACTAAATCCAAACTATCTTTATCGTGTAGAGAATGAATACGGTCACACTACAGATTTCTTACAAGAAATTCCATTAAGAGAAGACTGGGATAATTTCGGTGTTCAAGGAGATGTAATGAAAAATCGTCAAGTGATACCACTTGATAAAAATCAAATTGTACATTTCCGTCTTCATACTTCTGATCCTTATTATTATCCATACGGAAAGAGCGTTGCAGCAGCCGCTAGACAAGTTTACAGATCACTTAAGCTGATGGAAGATGCTATGTTGATCTATAGATTAAGCCGTGCTCCAGAAAGACGTATATTTTATTTGGATGTAGGTCAATTACCAGCATCAAAAGCTGAAATGTTTCTTGAGAAACAGAAGCAAAAGTTCAGAAAAGAAAAGTTTTACGATTATGGGAGTGGAAATATCAACGCAAGATACAATCCAATGTCTGCTGATGAGGATTTCTTCGTAGCAGTTAATGGAAATCGCACTGGAACTAAGATAGAAACACTAAAAGGTGCTGAAAATCTTGGTGAAACAGATGACGTTAAGTATTTTCGTGACAAATTACTCGCCGCTTTGAAGATTCCTAAAGATTACATCGTAGAAAAGGATCAATCCCCAGAAAGAAAAGCTAACTTAGCTCAATTAGATGTTAAATTTGCTAGAGTAGTAGCAAGAATACAGAGATCTATTGAAATTGGTCTTGAAACCATAGCAAAAAGACATCTTTTAATTAGAGGATTTACTTATTTTGTAACAAATAAAGTAAAAATTAAGTTACCTGAGCCTTCTGACATGGCTGCAAAGCGTCAACTTGATATTGATGAACAAAAAGCTAGAGTCGTAGGTGCAGTTAAGATGCTGGGTATATTCCCATTAGAGTATATTTATAAAAATTATTATCAATTAAGTGACTCTGAGATTGAACAACTCATGAAAAACTTAGAGGATGAGGCAAACGACCCAATAGCAGTTAGTATAAAGACTGGTATGCCCCCACCCGGATCTGCTGGAGACCCCATGGCTATGGGTGGTGTTGCTGGTATGCCTCCAATGCCCGCAGGAGCCCCTATGGCTGGTCCCGGACCCGGAGAGGCTGGAGGACAAGAGCCCGCAGAGAACGTGCCTCCAACAACCGCTAAGGAATCTTCTGATTTAAGTGGACTGCTTAAGCTGATGGAAAACAATGGATGTTCACCAAAAGCTTTAGAAGCAATGCAATCACTATTAAGTTATAAGAATAAAATTACTAAAAATTGATAGATCAATAACCCTAGATAAGTTTGATAGTTAAGGTGACTAATGTTAACCAACGTATTTGAAAATAGAAACCGTTATTTTACTAACTTAGTAAAGTTAGCAGATTTTCTCGGAAGATCATTAAGAGAAAATGTTGAAGTATTCTCTGTAGATGGTAATGAAGTAACTCTTATTACTGAAAATGATAAAGTAATAAAAGGAACATTCAATTCCAATAAACCTTATGTTTTGGAAAACATAAAAGTTGAAGATACTTCTATATTTGAAGAAAAGAGTAAATTCTCTCAGTTGGTTGACAAAAGAGTATCTACATTTTTATCAAATATAATTGAAAGTGATTTAATAAACGCTGAAGACAATTTTGATGACATATTAAAATTGTGGGAGCTTAGATTGCAGTTCACTAACACAAAAAAGAAGTTAGTGGAAAGAAGCAAAAGATTTAAGGATTCTAAGATAACTAACTCTCAAGAGTTTAAAAGAGTATTAGAAGTTAAAGATACTTTAATATCTTTCTTAAAAAAGAACTCAAAAGTTATTTCTGGTATATCTGAAATCAAAAGCGCAGTAAAACTAGCTACAGCAATTTCTGAGTGTTTTAACTTACCTAAAGTAAACTATGAAAATTTAAATGAAGGCTCTTACAGAATACCCGGAAGAGTAACTCAAAATCTTTACGAGCATTTAACTAAGATTGAACTTATAAATAAAGAGTTAAATGAATCAAAAGATAGTTTTAACACAATTTGGTCTAATAATGATTTAGTCGCTAACTTAGCAGCGATGGTATATGAGCAGGATTCTTCTAAGATTTATGAAAGCCTAGCTCAGGTAATTCATCAGGTTCCTTACTTTGCTTTAACAACAAAGAAACAATTAGTAGAAACCTTTAGAACCGTTCTAAATTTATTAGAACAAGATTACAGCGACATACAACTAAAGAAATTTGTTTCTTTAGTTTATGAGTCTAAAAAGCCAGTAAAAAATTATTTAATTAATTTATTAAACGAAAAGTATGGTATTAACGTTTCTAACTTAACTGAAACTCCTACTTTTGCAAGTTTAGCTAACACAGAAGCTTTAATATTTGAAGCACTTTCTATACTTTCTCCAAAAGGATCTAATTTAAGAAGAGTATTGTCGGAGATGGCATCGGTTCTTAAGAAAAAGAACGGTGTGGAAACTATTGATGTCGCTGATTTCTTAAATGAAGTTTTTGCTAAAGCACAGTACTCAAAATTTATAAACGAAACAAATTTATTAAATTATTTAGACTTCAATAAAGTTGCAGATGATTTAGGTAAGATTGGTTCAGTTTTAAAGATGATCCAAGGCAACATGTCTGGTGGTCAAGGAGCCAGTGCAGACTTAATGGGAGCAGATATTGGAGGATTAACTCAAGGCATGGGACAAGAGGATGATCAAATGTCCGATGATCAGTATGGAGCAGAGATAGATGCTCAACCAGAGGAAGAGATGCCAGAAGAAGGTATGGGAGAAGAAATGCCTGAAGAAGGTATGGAAGGTGAATTACCTCAAGAGGAAATGGGAGAAGAGATGCCTGAAGAAGGTATGGGAGATGATATGCCACAAGAAGAAATGCCTCCCGAAGAAGGCATGGAAAGCGAAGCATCTCCAGAAGATTTAGGAAGTGATGATGAGATGCCTCCATCCGATCAAATGCCAGAAGACCAACTTCTGAACAACCTAAAAGAATTAGAAGATATGATTGCTACTCTTAAAAATGATTTAGGAGTGGAGGATATGCAAGGTGATGATCAAGCGGAAGCTTTTGGTGGCGAGGAAACACCTGAAGAAGAAGCCATGGAAGATCATGAAATGGGTGAAGAAAATGAAGAAAACGAAGAAGGAGATGGAGATGTCAACATTGATGTTGATACTGCTGATAATGATGCAGATTCCGACAGCGATGATGATGAAGTCCACATCGATATCGACTCCCACAAAGATGAAGAAGAAGGTGAGGAGGAAGGCGAAGAGGATGAAGAAGAGGACGAAGAAGAAGATAAGCAAGAAGAATCAAGCCATAAAGGTTTAAAAGGTAAACAACATCTTATTGATGTAAATAAAAACAAAAAACTAGATGCCGAAGATTTTAAACTTCTTCGTGGTAAAAAGAAAAAGGGTAAAAAGTGATAGACGATGCCCTATCAATTTCCTCTAGTTGTAAGGTATGACGATGAAGGTCAGCCTAACGGATTAAAAGAATCCAACACTATATCAGCTAGTTCGGTTTCTGCTACTGATATAATCGTAGAATCTTTGTCCGCTACAGGTGACTTTGTAGTATCGTCAATATCTGCTACAACTATAAAAGTAAACTATATATCCGCTATTCAAGAACTTATAGTATCTTCAATTTCTGCAATAGATTGGCTTGGACTTCCCGTAGCAGGAGGTGCAGTGTCTATTACCGATGCATCTGTTGGTGCAATCTATTTTAGATCTGGTGATAGTGCTGTAAGCAGTATTCCATTACCTATTACAAGTGGTTATTTATTTGTTGATTATGATGGGATAAATCCATTATATTCATTTGAACCTGCTGTAGGATTATCTATGGCTGACTTAGATGCCTTATCAGCTACTATAGCATCTATTTATGTTAGCAGTTCAGAGTTGACGGGATTCGCAACAACCACAGATATATCAAATTTATCAACAACAATAGCTTCTGTATACGTCAGTAGCTCTGAGCTAACAGCTTATGCCACAGATGCTGATATTACCAATTTATCAGCTACAATCGCTTCAATTTATGTGAGTGGATCTCAACTAGATTCACTTGCTACCGACACTGAATTAACAAATAGTATAAATGCTTTATCTACAGTAATATCTTCCACTTATGTAAGTTCCATACAGTTAGCTGATTACGCCACTGATATTGAATTAACAAATAGTATAAATGCTTTATCTACAGTAATTTCATCCACTTATGTAAGCGCATCACAATTAGCAGCTTATGCTACTGATACTGAATTAACAAATAGTATAAATTCTTTATCAGCATTAATATCAAGTACTTATGTAAGTAGCTCTGAATTGTCCTTATATGCCACTGATACTGACATAACTAATTTGTCAACAACCATAGCAAACAATTATGTCAGTTCTGCTGGGGATGTGATGACTGGGTTTTTAACATTTAATGGATCTTATGGAATTAAATTTGAAGATATAGCTGGCCTTGGTGGATTATCAGCTAATAATAAAATAGTTTTCTACAGTCCAACTGAAGGTTTAAGTGCTGCACAAATAAAATCTTACACAAATGAAACAGTAGGAGTAAGTGCTCCGTTTATAGCAACGAATACGAGTTTTTCAGGGTATCATTATAATAATACAACTCCAAATCAAGAAGTTCCAGTAGCAACTTATTTAAGACAATTAGATAAATGGTTGTATCTTCACGTTGAAAATTATAATAATCCAACAGGGGACGCTACAGTAGGTCACTGGTCGGTGGCCGGAATAAGGGATAAGAGTTTAAATATCCTATCAGCTACAGATGCAAGTGCATTAAAGGATATAAACTATCCTACAACACCGACAAATGGGCAAGTGTTAACTTGGGAAAACACTGCTTGGATTCCAAAAAATTCCTCAGGCGGCGCATCAGCATTAAGTGGTTTAAGTGATGTTAATATTGCTGCAGCACCCCAATATGGCTCTATTTTAAGTTGGGATGGTTCTAAATGGACTGCTGTTTTTACAGAGCAACCACCCCCTGAGGTCGAAGAGGGATTAGGCTTTCTTTTTGCTACAGATCCTTCAGCCACATCAGGTTTAGATATTGATGAAGGTCTTCTGTATTATAATGATGATACAAAGACACTTATACTCAGAAGTGCAAATCAAACAGATTTAAAACTCGGTCAAGAAGTTTCTCTTAGAGTTATGAATCAAACAGGAACAACTCTAAATGTAGGAACAGTTGTTTATGTTAGTGGGTATGTGTCAAATATGCCTACAATTGCATTAGCTACAGCATCATCTGAAGCTACTACTCACAAAGGAATGGGTATCCTAAAACAAACTTTAGTAAACGGTGATCGTGGTTTGATGGCAGTTTACGGTGAAGTAACAGGTATTGATACAAGTTTATTTTCAGTTGGGGATGTTCTATATTTAGGAATAACTCCCGGAAGCATAACAAATTTGTACGCATCCGCTCCAAACCATCCTGAAATTGTTGGTACTGTATTAGTTGTAGGTGCTTCTTCAACTGGAAAAATATTAGCTCAAGTTCAACATGGTTACGAGATTCAAGAACTCCACAACGTAAGTAGAACTCCTGCATCTGCTACAGGCCAAGTATTGGTTTGGAATAATACTGGTGGTTACTATGCTCCCGGATCTCACAATGATCTTGCTGGATTGACAACAGGTAATCCACATACTCAGTATGCTACATTATCCGGTTGTAATTTTACAGGAACTGTAAGTGCGACAACAGTATCTGCAACTACTTATCAAAATATTCCAAAGCAAGTAAGACCAATTTCAATAAACATAGAGAATCCCTCAGCTAACATGATTATCCCTCTATTTTATGGAGAGGGTTATATAGATACAATAAATCAAATTAACTCTGTTATTATTGGAGGAACATCTGCAACGTGGAGTATTTATCAAGCTGCCGACGTATCAAACCCAGACGATGTTGGGAACACTGTTCTTTATGATACAGAAGTAACGGACAGCACAACTGGAGGAAATACTCATCCAATTAATGTTTCTTTCTCTGAAGACTGGATAGTTCTTGTATTTAAGTCTGTAAGTGGTGCTATAAGTAGATTGCATTTAACAGTGTTTGTGAGTTAATTATGTTTTTATCTGACACTAATCAATCATTAAAAATAACATTAGAGGAAGCTATAAACGTTAGTTCTCTCCATGTCAATATTGATTATGCAGACCACACTTCAAGAATTCCTGTAGCAGGTAATACTTCTATTTTAATTTCTAGTACAACAGGAACAACTGTATTAAACGCGGCAACAAGTCCAAATCAAAGACATATTAAAAATATTTCAATATATAACGCAGACGATATTAATCACAATTTAATTATAAGTCAAGTATATTCAGCTACAGAGATTACAAGAAAAAGAGAGTCTTTAAGCTCTGGGCAAACTTTACAATACTCGGCACATAAAGGTTGGTCTCTGATTTAGAATGATAAATACATTTAGACATGATCTTATCCACGCCAAATTACCTATTAGAATTATACCTTGGCTCTAGCGTAGCTTCAGAATTACGCTATGCAGTAAGTTGGGTAGATCATAATAACGGGACTACGTTAAGTTCTGTAGGTGGGCAAAGCAACGGAATAAATCCAGTTACAGTCGTTCCAGCCCCCAATGAGGGTACAAAAAGACAGATACAAGAATTAACGATATACAACCCTAACACTTCTGCTGTAACAGTAACTGTTCAAGTAAAAAACAACTCAGCTAGTATTACTAGCATAAAGAAAAAGCAAACTTTACAAGCTAAAGAAACGTTACAGTACACTGAAAACATCGGTTGGAAGATAACCGATATTGAATTAAACTTCGCAATTCTTGATGCTCGTTATGTAAATGCCTCCGGTAATGACACGATGACAGGATCATTGTCGTTACCTTCATTAAGTGCTACTACTGTAAGAGGTATAAATTATTCTGGTATTTATTTAAATTCAACTGTTGAAGATGTTTCTATAGACTTTGATTTATTGGCTAGTGGTCAGTTTTTAGAGTACAACGGAACTAGTTGGCAAAATACATGGATAACTACAGATCAAATTTATCCTCCCGGACAAACACCCAATTTTACAGGTGATAGTCCGGGAACTCCATTTGTACCAGTAACAGCTTTCACTCAATTAAATGATACTTTCTCAACATATTCTGGAGTATCGGGATTTGCAGTAGTTGTTAACTCTTCTGGGACTGCTTTAACTGCGGTTCCGACCAGTTCTATAGGCGTAAATTCATTTAGCCAACTAACTGACGCATTCTTTATTGATGATTCTACTGCTGGAAAGTTAGTTTATGTTAGAGAGGATGGGACTGGTTTAAGTCCATTAGCATCTAGCTTATTTCAGCCAGCCGGAGATTATGCTTACCTTTCGGGTGCCAGTTTCAGCGGTAATGTAACCGTATTTGCTCACTTAGCTGCCGTAACTAAATCCTTTTTAATTAAACACCCATTCTTTCCTTTAAAGAAATTATTAAGATACGCCTGTCTGGAAGGCCCTGAAAACGGTGTTTATGTTAGAGGTCGCTTAATAAATAGCGATATAATAGAATTACCGGATTACTGGAGGAAGTTAGTTGACCCGGATTCAATAACCGTGCAAATAACTCCAATAGGATCTAATCAAAAGTTATTCATAAAAAAGGTAGAAAATAATAAAGTCTATCTCGATTATGAAAGTTTCACTGACTATATAAAGATAGATTGTTATTATTTGGTACAGGCAGAACGATGCGATGTACCTAAATTGATTGTAGAGCTATAAGGAATTTATCATGACGAACGTTTTAATTATCCCTACCTCAGGTGTACTTGAGTTTAATGCCAGCGCAGCCGCTGGTGGAGCCCCAGCAACTCTTGATTCAGCATACGCTAATGCTGTTAGATTAGAAATTGCAAGCAGCGCAACTCTTAAAGTAACTGGTAAGAATGCTAGCGAAAACAAGAGACTTGTGGTTAACGGTACAAATGGAGACGTACTAACTGTTCGTGATACAAGCTCAACAACGGAAGGAGCTACTGCTTCACTAACAACTCCAGTATTTAGTGCAACCGTAATTAGTGCTACTACATACTACAATCTTCCCGGTGGACCAGATCTAAATCTGTACGTCGAAAATACAGGTGATACAATGACTGGTCCATTGATTCTCGATGGATCTGCTCAAACTCACCTAATGCTTTCATCTGATGGTAGCATGTATGCTAGCGGATATGTAAGCGCAACGTCAGGTGTATTTTCAAATCTTTCTTCGACAGGCACGGTCTCATCTACGGGTAATCAATTAGCTGTTGGTGATATGTCCTCAACAGGAGCCC
>Ga0222714_10001303_pt1 | contig 28106 bp, 44 predicted proteins | sample C33_3DmetaG_FD_165048 | JGI IMG/M metagenome (GOLD analysis project Ga0222714, IMG submission 165048) | Estuarine water microbial communities from San Francisco Bay, California, United States - C33_3D | ecosystem: Environmental > Aquatic > Marine > Unclassified | place: USA: California... | reverse complement strand
CTCAAACCTGATTCTAAATAAATACGAGATGGCATACAAACCCCGACGTCCAATACTCAAACACTATCCCTCTCTTCCCCCCAAAGACCGCACCCCCACAATCTCACGTGTGGAACAGGATGAGTTCCTTGCTAAAAAATTCTCCAACTCCAAAACCTCTAACACCACTCGGCCAAAGTGAGCACATTTGAAACCACCACTGTGCTTTGTGCACCAATTGATGACCATAACCATATCTCACGGTGTCGAGGCTGAATCCATTCTGTCAACTCTCGGTGTAAGAGATTTCTCACCACAAAAAAGCCTGCCACACCGAGGGGGTTGGCACCTGCTAATAAGGGATTGACTTCCCGGACAGTCGCACAGCCAAGTCCCACCACAGTGGTGACAGCATCTCCGAGGGTTGCCGCATCGAACCATCTCAACAATCTCTTATCTTCGGTGCTTAACGGCTCTTGTGCTGACGCTACGGCGGTGTTTAACACCAAGCAAATAATCACTAACCAACGTGTCATACTTCTACCTCAATTGTCCTACCATCTTGTGTTCGCCAAGTAAATGTGTATTTCCTCACTCCCTCAAAAGGTTCAAGTCTCAACCTGTATCTACGTGAGACTGCCTGTCTTGTGATGCCTAACTCCTTGGCCCACTCCTCTGCTGTTCGACCAGTCTCTCTCCTTATGTTATTGTATTGCATACTATTCTCCTAATCTTTGTCTTAACATTTGTCTTAAATTACGAGATACACTCTGTTCCAGGGTTATATTGCTGGAAGGTGTGCATCCCTGCACTATGATGAAGCGTTCTTGTCTTGTGGCAGTTACAGCAACATCAATTTTGATTTTGTAGTGTGATCGTCTACCTTGCTCCACACTCTTCACCAACACTTGGGGATCATTCTCAAAGTGCCTCTCCAATCGACGGAGAATTTTATTTGTAAATCCCATTATGCTGCCTCCTTGAACCACGTCTTGCAGGCTTGATACACTCTCAAGTTTCTTGTGTCTTTCAAACTGTTGGCCAGTTGTCTTGGCAAACGTCTGTCTTGATCCGCGAACCCTGAGTTCCATGACTTTTGCATCACGTGATTGTCCCAGTTTGTGCTAAAGTCACGTTTGGCATCTCGAACACCTTGTGATCCAAACATAGCATCTACATATTGTCGCCAATCAGTGTGAAGATACACTGCACACTCTCGCCAACGTGCAGTCTGCAGTTTCTTTATGAGGACATCTCCTTTGACGACTACCATACAGACATCTCTAACACCTAAATCACGTTGAGGCAACAGCATCATTGCTTCAAAGTAACCTTTGGTTTTGTAGTAGCGGTAGTCAGTGTGATCACCTAACCAATTGTCTATGGTTTTTTGCCTTGATCGTAATCTTGCAACGCAAAACACATAATCCAATTGGGGATTGATGTCTTTTTGTTTAACCTGTTTGGGTAACATTATGCTACCTCGCGATTCAAATGCCAAATAAATTCTTCTTCAACACCCTGCCAATCTAACCATGGCTCTTTGATGCCTTTGTATTCAGCATAGTCTAATAGTAGTAAGTCTCTACTCTGCCAATCCAAACTGTTAAATTTGTCCGCAGTGAGTCTATCCATTACGTCTCTTATGTGTTCATTTTGCATAAACATCTCCTTGTTTTGTTTGTTCATAATAAAAGTATAACACCTTTTTACAATTTGTAAACCTCTGTTATAAGTCGCTAAAAATAAGGAGTTTTTTAATACTTGATGTCGGGTCTACCAAAGCGAGACAAGTCAAAATCACTCACCAAATGCAAACTCTCGGACACTAATGCATCAATCTCGCTCCAACAACCATCTCGCCACGCTTCTGCCTCTTCTTCTGTATAAGTGTGCCATGGTGGCGTGTTCAATTGGTTGTGTAGGTGTTGTATCTCCACACATATCTCATCATATCTCTCTATGGCTTGATGCAATTCGCGGTCAGCGAGGATATCTACAAGTTGTTGGGGAGTCAGCGAGTTGGCCATAGTGCCAATAATTCTGTTTTGTAGGTTTTAATCTCATAACCCCATGATCTCAACACTTCTGCTGTGGGACGATTTTCATTTCTTTTGTTTTCAAACATTATGAGTGGACGGTGTTTACGGATTGTGTGTTCGCCACCAAGTATTACTGCCATCTCTCCCTGTTCAACATCAATTTTAATAAAGTCTACATCATCAAAAACAAATTGGTCTAATTTTTTTACTTTCACACGTTGGATGGCATTTGGTTTGTCCCAACGTTTGATCCTCTTGGCATCAATTGAAGCATATTCTAAATTGTCTTTTCCCGGAGGCATCATTAAATCTGCTGTGCCTTCATAATCTGCAAGTGCAAATTGGTGCACCTTGCACTCCGATGATATTAATTGTGCCTGTTTGGGGTTTGGTTCAAAGCAAATAACGGTTTTAAATTCATTTACAAAAGGATGTGCTGTGTCTCCCGCTGCCGCACCAATGTCAATGTATGTTCTATGAGATTTTAACAGTGGCATCGCTGCCTCTCTTATTTTCTTTTCCGAGTTATGCATCTTGTCCTCCAAATATTTTATCAAATGTTAGTTTGGGTTTTTCTTTTATTTTAGAATGTTGGAAGTTTTTCTTTTTGTTCACTGTGCTGGTTTGTTCAAACCAAGTATTTGCATTAAAGATATCTTGTGTGTCATTAGGTGTTAATCCTTTTTTAGATAACCAAGTATAATCTTTAGTGTATGTGCGTTGATATTTGTGTAAAGTGTTATATGTGCTCCACAACTCATCACAATTTAATTTTTTTTTGCTGTCTCTGTCATTGATGTAATCGTGCCAATAAAAATTATCCTTCTCAAGTATGTCTGCTTGTGAGTTTTCAACCATCCTTCCCACAGGTAACTGTAACAAGTTTAACCAAGTCTCTTCAACCTGCTGTTCATTTTTTGCTATTTCTTGTCTGTTGTTTAAAACTTTATCACTATTATACAACTCGAACACTCTCTCATTAATTTTATCTGTTTCTTCCCAATAAAATTGTGAGTATTCAATAAAGTTTTCACCCCATGAAGAAGATTTAGGCACAACCACAGGCATACAAGTCAACGCCTCATACACAGTTAAACCATAAGATTCAAATTGATAAGGCATATAAGCAACTCTGCAACTCCTAATGTAGCGAGTCTTTTCTTTAAAATCTAAATAATCTTTTTCAACAGCACCTTCAAAACAATCTAAAGCAAATTCAACACTGTCGAGATCAACACCTGCTTGAACAAAATCTTCAATAAACTTCTGTCTACCTTTGTTATTGGTGATAATTTTTGCTGGCAGTTTGGTGGCAGCAATTAATTTAACAAATTTTTTAGGCATTTTGCGTGGTTCATATCTTCCGATGAACAATACACCTTTTTGTTCTTCATTGTTTGGCTCCAATAACCCCGGAGCAGTTAAAGGTAATGGTAAACTCTTTGCAGTTTCACAATCTAATTCACGCACATTTCTTTCAGTGTGTGTGCCACATATAAAATTATCCAAACGATATATTCTATGGTTTAATCTTGTTGCACTTATGTTAAAATTACCCCTGCCTTCATCTCCGGGTTGTAATTTAAAAACGGAATTATAGTCATGAGTGTAAACGACACTTGGGACTTGATAATTTAAATCTAAACTATACAACGCCAAAGCCGCTGTTGGAGAGTGGCATATGAACAAATCATACAAATTACTGTTCAGCGCCTTCATTATGGATCTTTGGAAATCTACAACTTCTTCAAAACAAATTCCCTCTTTGTATCTGTAAATGTTACGCCATGGTTGTCTAATTAGAGCATTGTCATTAAAAATTATATTACCTCTCTCTTTAAACCAATTACTAAATTCGTATCTTTGATCATTGCTGGGTTGTCTATCAAATATAATGTCGCACAACACATCATTTTTATAAAAAGTGTTGACGATACTCTGACAGGCAGTCCCCACACCTCCGTTAGGTAAAAAGTGATTGACACTCACTATCAGTGCAATTCTTTTTTTGTAAGTTTTCATAGTAAACCTCTCACTTTCAATTCTTGTTCAATCTCTTTAAGTTTGTGATTGCAGTAGTGATATGCTTCCCAATACTCACTGTCTGTAATGTCTGCTTGATATAGTGCCTCCATGTCTTTGATGTATGTGTCTCTCATATCCTGCAGTGTAGTAGATTCTAAATCTTCAATTCTTAATTGCATTTGCATAGTATAACACCTCTCTTTAAAATGTAGAGTGCCCCGCTCCGGAGCACTCTACCTGCTGTGTTTATTGATTGTGTTTACCAATCAATTCTTCATAAATGTTTGGTCGCCCTTTGGGTTGCAATACATCTGTAAAGATTTTTGTTTTTGTCTTGATAGGTCTTGGAGATTTATCCATCAACACATCCATCCAATCACACATCATCATCAACAACTGCCATCTTGCTGACTTGTTTAATACAGTCTGTTTGGATAATTGTTTTTCAATCTTGTTTACACTTGAAATTGCAAACGGAGTTTTTTTATCTTCTGTTGAATCTAAAAACTTGATTTCATCGATGATGGCATACAAGTCGCTCTTGTCAAAAGCATCTGCCAAATTGTAGAAATAGTTTTTGATTGTAAGTGTGTCGCCAATGTCTTTGCCTTGGTCGAACAGTCTTCTTCTTTCGTTGTATAGTGTTTTGAACTTCTCTTCTGTAGAGTAAGTTCTTTTCGTGTTGTCTGACATTTGTAAATCCTCCTAATGTCTAAAAAAGTGAGTGCAGGACCACCCTGCACTCTTGTTTGTGTATCACACACAGTTCTCACTGTGCAAACCCCCTCGCCCAATAGCGTTTTAATTCGCTCCGTGTGTGTTCTGAACGAGTGATGACGGAAACATTATCTTTGCTCCATGGTTTACTACGGTCTACGCGGATCAATGTGTATTGTCCTCGTTTTCTTCCTGCATCCCCACTGTGTCCACTGTCGTGCCAAACATCATAATATTCACTTGGAGATAGTTCATATGTCTCGCTTCTATGCTTGGCTTGTGCTTTGTGCCTCGCATAACGGGTGCTCCAGGGTTGGGGTAGTCCATATGTTTTCACTTTTTGCATATGAGTATTTATACATTAAATAAGTATAACAAAAAAATATGAACAAAACAACCTCTTTTGTGATAGGCAATGGACCAAGCAAAGATTTATATCAGGCCCAAGATGGTTTGCGTGTGGTGTGCAATTTGGCTTGGCACATAGACCATGACTATATCAGCATCATAGACCCTCAACCCATAGAATACATCAACAAAACCAAACAATTCCCCAAAAACCCCATATGGGTATCACCCAAAGCCAAGCGATTGATTGAACAGTATCAACTCCCCATAGAATATGAATGTGTCCACAACAGCACAGTGAGATACAACAATGCACAGTGCGTGGTTAAAAATTTGTTGAGCCATGGTGCTACTACTATTCATCTTTATGGGTGTGACACACTGTGGAGTGAGGATATGATATCTTCACAAGATCTATTGATTCCAAGACCGGGCAGGGACAAAACGTTGTGGCGACAGTGGAGAAAGTTATGGCAAGAGATATTTGCACACAACACTCAAGTAGACTATTACATACATTCTCCAGTAAGAGTTGACACACCCGACTATGGTAAAAATGTAAGATGGCATCAACATCTCATAATATAAAACCAAACCAATAAATAAAAGTATGGCAATAACATTAAGACAAGAAAGTCAGAACGGAGCATCCACCAAGGGTTCCGCGCTCACATTCGCCGAACTTGATAACAACTTCATCCACTTTATGACCAATGGAATTACCGTTGTAGGTGATGATTCAACCGGCAAGGAAATAACTTTAGGTAATTCAATTAAATTTGCAGGCGGAGACAACGTAACTGTGACTGTGGATGAAGATTCAGCAGCCATGGGTGCTACTGTGGTCAACATCAGCGCCACAGGTGCATCAGGACTTGCTAATGTGGTTGAAGACACCACTCCACAATTGGGTGGTGATTTGGATGTAAACTCACAATCAATTGTTTCTACATCCAATGGCAACATTCAAATTGATGCAGATGGCACAGGATGGGTTGTGATAGGTAATGGCACAGATTCAGACTTCAACACAGCATATTCAAGTGCCACACACTATCACAATGGTGCTGTGCAATTCTACCAAAATTCATCTGTTACACCAGGCACAGGCACAAGACATTATGCCAACTCAAGAGTAGCAAAAATCACGCTGGATGGCAGCAATTCTTCTTCAACTCAAGACAGATACAGACAGCATCAAGACACTTGGGTTGATTTGAATGGCTCTGAACTCACAGGCACAGGTGTAGCCACAGGTATTATGAACACCATGGGAGTTTACTGTGAGAACAGTGGTGCTTCCGCAGGTATTATTTCAGAAGTCAAAGCAATTAACGCAGAAGGTTATTTGGCAGCCAACAATGGCACCATCCAAGTAACCAATATGTATGGTGTTAAGGCTAATCTTGCTGTAGAAGGCACAAATGATCATACGCTGTCAAACGCATATGGTTTTGCTTATAATGGCATCACAGATGACAGTGGTGGTGGCACAACCACAATCACCAATGACTATGGTTTCTACTATGGCAATTCCTCTGCAGGCACAAATGCATATGCATTTTATTCAGCTGATGATGGAGCAAAATCAAGAGTAGGCACACTGCAGAGATACAGAGAGCAAATCAACGCATTGACTTCTTCATCTACCATAACTGTAGACTGTAATCTTTCACCAGTGCATACAGTGACATTGGGCACCAACACAGAGTTCAATATCACAAACCTTTCAACAGGACAGAGTGTTACTTTAATCATAACACAGGATGGCACAGGTTCAAGAACTGCAACATTTGGCACAGATGCCTCAACGGCAGTTAAATTTCCAGGTGGTGCACCAACGTTATCAACAGCAGCGAGTTCCATAGATGTTGTCACAGTATTCAATGATGGCACCAACTATCTTGGTAATATAGCACAAGCGTTTGCATAAGGAGGAACACAATGCCTTTAGGATTTGGAAGAACAATTTTTAGTAGAAAAGTAGCCGCAGGTGGCGGAGGCGGAGACATTGGCAATTCAGGATGGTGGGGATCTCAATATGATGGCGACACCACTGAAGGTGCTTACGCTTTAATAGGAACACAATCAGGATCAACTTGGAGTTTTACTGGAGGATCCACTTTTAGTGTTATGTTTTGGTTTAAAGGCACCACAGCAGACATAGCTGATTCTGCTTGGACTGTGATGCGTATTCTAAAAAATAGTGGCAGTGACAATTCACAAACAGTTACCATGACATCATCAGGCATTGAACCCATAACTCAAAATGGCGGTAGTGCGTGTGTGTCATCTTGCACTCCTGCATCTTTTTCAACTAACTTTTTAGATGATGCGTGGCATCACTGTGCAATAGAATTTGTTCCAAACGCAACAAAAATCTATTTGGATGGAGTGTCGCAAACTGTAACACATCCAGTTCCAGGCGCACAAACACCAGGGGCAGAATCTTCTTACTTTATGATTAATGGCACACCATCATCAGGAGATCCAGGTGGCGGTGCATACAATTTTAGAGCATCATCAATGCAGTATGCAGACTTTTGGTATAAAAACGCAGACAATGGTGGCATTGATTTGGCATCAAACATTTCTTCCATATATTCATCAGGTTGGGTAGACTTGGGGACAGATGGCACAGCCGGCAGTGTATTGACCACACCAGACGTGTGGTTGTATGTGGACTCTTCAAGCGGACTTGTTAATGGAGGTAGTGTGACATCAACTTGGACAGAAACAGCAGCCTCAGGCACAGGTCCAATTTATCAAGAAAGTGCATCAGGTGGTCCGGGAGATGTGTAACAAGGCTGTTTGGTGAATTATAATACAAGGAGAATACAATGACATATCCGTTTGCAGTAGGAGACAAAGTTTGGTTAAATGATATGCAGGGCAGACAAGAAATCCCGTGCGTAATTGTGGCACAACCCGATGGTGCAGGCACAGCTTGGATAATTGAATTTGAGGGTGACAATGAATATGGATTAACCGGACAACAGGAACATCTTTTCACCACTGATTTAACTCCAAGGTATGAGTAATAAAAACAAACTCAAAAAACTTTTTGAACAACCTAATCTCATAGAGGTTTTGCAGGAATATGATTTGTGTTATGATCTATGCAGACAATCTTCGCTCAAATTAAATCAAGCAGATGACAACTCAGAAGCATATTACGAATTATATTGGGACCAATTTTACGGTAACAAAGAAGTTGGTGATAGGTTGTATCATGACTATGATCTCAATCAATTAAACAGAAAAAAAATTGATTTCAATATTAGAGATGATGGCGATACAGAATGATTGTGCGTTAAATACATCTGTTATAACAATTATTAACCTTATAAGGAGAAAAAAAATATGAGCAACGCCGCTTCCAATTATTTAGAGGACAAGCTTCTCGACCATACACTACGCAACACAGCGTTTACACAACCATCTGCTTTATATGTGGCACTATTCTACGGAACTGCCGCAGGTGTTTTAACCAATTTAGAGGCAGGAACACTCTCAGACGAGATTACTTTAGGCAACTATGCAAGACAAACAGTGGCTTTTAGTGCATCTTCGAGTGGTGCAACTTCAAACTCAGGCACAGTGACTTTTCCTGTAGCAACTGCAAACTACGATGGTGCAGTGACTTGTGTGGCAGTGATGGATGCATCAACTTCAGGCAATGTTTTATTTTATGGCGAACTCACAACTTCAAAAACTGTGACCACGGGAGACACTTTCCAAATCGCGACAGGCAACTTACAAATCAGCCTAACTTAATAACCGTTAAGGAGGTTGGTGTTTGACTACAACCGTTATCAATGTTTTTGCTGATTCAAGTTCTACTTCGTATTCAGCTAATGGACCAGATCTAACACCTTCTTATCCTTCTTCATCTACTTCAACTAACACTCAAACGCATTCTTCACATTTGGGGTTTGATGCAGATGGACCAACCAACACTTATAACTCTGCCAAATATGTTTACCAAATAACATACTCATACACAGATGTCAGCATTGAACTACAACAATCTTCTGTTGATTGGGTCCCAGGCACAACTAATACTCAAAGCACCACAGGCGAAGGCACATTTTATTACAGAGGCAGTAGCACACAAGCAGGTGCCACAGACACTTTACCTGCGTCATCCTCAACCACGCAGTATGCTGATACAACAGCAGGAGACGCCATATACAATGTGTTTAGAACTTTTAACAAGTCAGCAACTTGGCATTGGGAAGGTAATCTATTCAATATTGATGGTGTTGGTTCAGACAGTCTTCCAACATTTGCAGTTGAATCCACACTAACCTGCGACAGTAGAGTTAATCCAGGTGGCGAACTTATTGTAGCCAGTGACTCTCAAGTCAATTGCACAGGCACCAAAATACACAGTGGCGAAGTGGTGGCTCAATCTCAATTTGCTACTGCAATTACCACAGCAGTGGTGCACGACTTTGATATCTCAAGTGTTGTTTTAACATATGTAGAATCATATGATCCATATGCCTCCAGTGATTATACAGACACAAATTATTTTGATGATGGCAAATACACACCAGATGGTTATGTAGAAACACAATCACTCACAGGTATTATTCAAGAAGTAGACAGCGATGGACAACTCACTGCCACAGGAGGATTTTTACTCACAGGTGACACAAGCATCGCAAGTGATTGTCAAGTCACAGTCAGCGGTATTGCAAGACCAAGCCTGCAAGGTGAAGCAGTTATAGCCTCTGATGCACAAACCAGCATAACCGCAGTTAATATCTTTGGCACCACAGGTTCCACAATGGCAACGGATACTGCCACAACCTGTTTGGCAGGTAACCTCATAGAAGTTGGTGGTGCAAACTATTATAACAGATACGCAGAAGATGATTACATAACCCCAGAAGCAGACTTAAATGATTTCGCCAGTGATGCACAAGTAACTGCCTCTGCAATAAGGCTGCAGGGTGGTGAAGGTTTATTAGAATCAGCTGCCGCAATACAACTTGAAGGCGGTTATCTTGTCAGCCAAGGCAGTTTACTATTAAATGGCGATGGGCAATTAAGCATAGACCAATCTGCAGGAACTTCAGCAGGTTTAATTTTATCCACAGCAGAATTGGATGCTACTATTGATGCACAACTAACACCTTCAGCCTCGAACACGATTGCTATGCAGGCAGAAACCTTTGCAATTAATTCACAAATATCAATCATAGGTGGTGAGATTGATTTTGGTGTGATGTCAATTGTTATTGATGCACAATTAATCATGGAAGGCACAATAGTTCCAGGTGCACAATCCAAAATGTTTGCAAACTCTCAACTCACAGCTGTGGGCGGATTCCTAAAAGATTTAGAGGCAGCCATACAATCAGATGGTTTTCAACTTACCATAGCACAATACAAAATTGTTGATCCTTTTAGAACAATCAAGGTAAAATCAGAAACAAGAACTATTATTGTGCCAATTGAAGACAGATTAGTGTTGTTAGATGCTGAAACTCGTGTAAATAAAGTAGGACAAGAAATTAGGACTTACCTCGTGCCTCAAGAAACAAGACAAATACAAGCACAATATCTACAATTAGACAGAGGCAGTCCCGTTGGTAGCAACGAAAGGAGAATCGGTTAATGGCTCAACTCACAGGATTTAAACAAGACAACATAGGTGCTTACATCATCAAAGATCCTGCTGCCACATTAGATTACACAATTGATTGGACAGATTGGCTACCAGCCGCAGAAATAGTAAGTTCAGCAACAGTGACTATCACAAACACCGTAGGTGATAGCACAAGTTTATCTGTTGATTCTACAGCAATCAACGACGACAAGAAAGTTACAGCAAATATATCAGGCGGCGAAGGTGGACAAATTTACAATGTAGAATACACCATAACCACAGATGGTGGATTGACAGATTCAAGAAACTTTAGAATCAAATGTGTGGAAAGGCAGTTGTAATGACAAATCCAAATAACAAAGGAAAGAAATACAAAACTGTAGACAGAGATTTAGTTTACAGGTTGGCATCAATACAATGCACATACAGGGAAATAGCAGAAGCAGTAGGCACATCAGAAGACACAGTAAAGAAAAGATTCAAAGATTTAATAGAGGCAGGTAAGGCAGCAGGTAGGCAAAGTTTAAGAAGAATTCAATGGGACAAGGCAACAAAAGGCGATACAAAAATGTTAATATGGTTAGGCAAAAATATACTCAAACAGAAAGACCAAGTTGAAGATGATGAAGGTAATCAACCACTTCCTTGGGAGGACAAGTAATGGCACTTTCTCCAGCACAAGAGCAAATATGCAATGATGACAGCAGATTTCGTGTTGCTGTAACCGGACGCAGATTTGGAAAAACTCACTGTGCTGTGAGAGAGTTAGCCAAACACGCGGCACAAAAAGAAGGTGCAGAAGTATGGTATGTGTCGCCAAGTTACCGTATGAGTCGCCAAATTGTTTGGGACAAATTAAAGAACAAATTGAAAGATTTAAAATGGGTTGAAAAAACTAATGAGTCAGAGATGAGCATCCGTTTAAAGAATGGATCAAAAATATCACTCAAGGGCGCTGACAACTTCGACAGCCTCAGAGGTGTAGGTTTAGATTTTATTGTGCTGGACGAGTTCCAAGACATAGAACCTCGTGCTTGGACAGAGGTGTTGAGACCAACACTGTCAGACAAGATGGGCAAGGCTATGTTTACAGGCACACCACGCGGTGTTGGTTCATGGAGCCACGAAATGTTTGTTGAGGCACAAGAAAGAGATGATTGGGGCGCTCACACTTTCAAAACCATAGATGGTGGTATTGTGAGTCAACAAGAAATTGAACAAGCCAAAAAAGAATTAGATGAATTAACATATCTGCAAGAATATGAAGCAACCTTTACAACTTGGAGAAAAAGTGTGGCATACAATTTTGATAGAAACAAACACGTCTTTGCTTACACAGGACCAAAAGAAGAATTACACATAGGTATGGATTTTAACATCACACCCGGCACGGCAGTGATAGCACACATAGACCATAAGATGATATATTTGTTTGATGAGATACATTTAGAAGGCACACACACTCAAGAAATGTGTGATGTCATCAACAGCAGATATCCAGGAGTAAAGAAAATTGTATATCCAGATCCTGCTTGTAGACAAAAAAGAACATCAGCAGGTGGTAAAACAGATTTGAGTATTTTACAAAATAATGGTTTTATATGCAAGTTGAGATCAGCACACTCTCCTGTCAAAGACAGGGTAAACGCCCTCAACACTAAATTAAAGAACGCCGCTGACCAAATTGGTATGCAGATAGATCCAAAATGCAAACACCTCATAAAAAGTTTAGAAAGATTGTCTTACAGAGACGAAAGCAGTATCATAGACAAAGATGGACACGAACATATTTTTGATGCTTGTTCATATATGGTAGATTATTTGTATCCAGTTAAGACAGAATACGATCACCAACCCGTAGAAAGATTTACATTTAAAGGAGGAAGATTTTAATGGCAAGATACACAGCAGGTAAGTCGGTTCCAGGTATCGTGGGATACAATTTAGAATATGTGACACAAACTCACCCGCTCTACAATTTGTATCTACCACGTTGGTCATATCTCGGCGATGCTTACATTGGTGGATATGATTTTTATTTGGGCAAATATTTAGAACCTTACTACTATGAGAGCACAGATGATTATATGAAAAGGCTACGCCAAGTGGCTTTAGATAATCACGTCCGCTCTGTTGTAGGAATTTATTCAAGTTTTCTTTACAGAAAAGAACCAATAAGAAGATTAGCAAATATAGAAAATGATCCACAGTTAAGGAACTTTATGATGGATGCTGATTTAGATGGCAGAAGTTTTGCACAGTTTATGAGAGACGTGGCTGTGTTTGCAATGGTTTATGGTAATGTGTGGGTGGCTGTAGACAAACCTTTATCCAACGCATACACAAGAGCAGATGAACTGCAACAAGGTGTTAGACCATACATACAGATGTTTACTCCTGACAACGTGATGGATTGGGAATATGAACGCACAGCATCAGGTTTATATAGATTGACTTATGTAAAAGTAAAAGAAGAAACACAGAAAGATTTTACTATCATAAGAGAATACACCACAGACAGTATTCGTGCTTACAGGATTGATAGAGATTCAACAGATGATCCTGTCTTAATTATGGATGAGCCAAACCAAATTGGAATGGTGCCAATTTGTCCTGTATATGGACAACGCGGAAACAAGCGAGGCATTGGTGTAAGTTTGGTGAATGACATCGCTGACGTGCAAAGAAGCATTTACGAAGAATACTCAGAGATAGAACAGATTATAAGATTAACTAACCATCCGGCACTTGTAAAAACACGTGGCACAGATGCATCAGCGGGAGCAGGTGCTATCATACAAATGGAAGATGGATTAGACGCGGGATTGAAACCTTATCTCTTGCAGCCCGACGGTGCGAGCATTGAAGCAGTTCTGCAGAGCATTTCAAAGAAGGTTGAATCAATTGATAGAATGGCATCATTGGGTGGAATTAGAAGTGTTGAATCAAGAAGGTTATCAGGAATTGGCCTTCAGACAGAATTCCAACTTCTTAATTCTAGATTGTCAGACATCGCTTTAAATTTAGAACACGCTGAAGAAATGATATGGAGATTGTATGCATTGTATCAAGGCACAACGTTCAATGGTGAGATTGAATATCCAAGATCCTTTAGCATCCAAGACAAAGCCAATGAGATTACTATGTTAAAACAAGCCAAAGACTCTAATATCACAAATGCAACCATCAACCAACACATAGACAAAATGATTTTAGAAACCATAGTTGAAGATGAAGCAATGGTGTCAGAAATATTACAAACTCCGCCATCCATGGATGTGATAGCACATACTCCTGTTCAGAATGTAGATGATTTGGTGCAACACTTTAGAGAAATGGTCGAGCAAGGTTATACAGACGAACAGATTAAACAATTACACCCTGAATTAGCGAGACTGTTTGATGGAACTACTACACAATAAAAAATTCGTTGGCTGTCCTGATTACAAGACAGATTTACTAAAAGAATTTGAAGAAACATTTCGTGATTTTCAGCGAGATTACTACAAGTCATACGTAGATAAAAACAAGACGGCTCATATCCGTGCAAGAGCCTCTCTCTCAAAATTGTATAAATTGTGTCGCCCCCTCAGAAGAGAGTTACACGAACATCACATACAAATCCCTCGTTGGGAAGATATTGTGCATCCAAGTTGGGAAGGAATAGAAGATTAATGGCAACATACAGAGGTAAGACAGTAAAACTGAACAAACCAATGCAAGGCGACGTAAAAAAATTTAAGGTTTATGTCAAAGACAAACGCACAGGCAACGTAAAAAAAATTAACTTTGGACAAAAAGGAATGACAATCAAAAGAAACAATGATGTAAGACGTCGTAGTTTTATGGCAAGGATGGGTGGCGTCCTCAAAGAAGTCAAAGGACAAAAAACATTATCACCTGCTTATTGGAGCATCCAAGCTTGGAAAAAAGGTTTTAAATTGTAATGAAAACAGTTGAAGAAAGATTGTCGGTGTTAGAAACTGTCACACAAGAAATCAAAGACAATCATCTCCAACACATCAAACAAGATGTAAATCGTGTAGAACAAAAAGTTGATAGAATTGATAACAGAGTTTGGTGGATATTATGGGGTATAGTAGCAAGTATCCTTATCCCAATGTTAAAACAATGGTTTATGTAAAAAGATGCCTGTAAGAAAAGTAAAAGGTGGTTATAGATGGGGCACCAAAGGAAAAGTTTATGCCACACGCAAACAGGCTGAACAACAAGGAAGGGCAATTACTATGGCTATGAAAAAAGGTGGAAAACGCGGCGGTAAACGCAAATAATATTGATTGGCAGGCTTACTTCTTTCAAATAAGACGAGTATGTCCATGGAGTTGGTCTGCCTTCCAAAAACGTCTCATAGACATTGTTGATTACAAAGGCCAAAGATATCCTCTTAAGAAAATGGAAGCAAGAGTTTACATCTTCCACACCAATCCTCACACACTCAAAAAAACTGCAAACCACTACAACTATGAACACGATGATGAAGAATGGTTATGGAGCCATCCCAAATACAGTGTCAATTCTACACCTGTCCCCTGCATCATACAACAGGACAGAAAACGCCTCGAACTTATAAGACAGCAACTCAAAGACAATAAATAATCATACAGTAATAACTGGCAGTGAAACAACACTAAAAAAAAGGAGAATAAATGACAGAAGAAACTGGATTAAATCAGGCGGAAACTTCAAACCAGCCTGTCCAACAACCTGCAGAACAACAGGTAGCGGAAAAGTCGGAGAAGGCACTCACACAAGAAGAGATCAACAATATGATTGAGGCTCGTGTGGCAAGAGAAAGAGCCAAGTTCGAAAAGAAATATTCGGGCGTGGATGTAGACCACTACAAAACACTTGTAGAAGCTGAACAACAGAAGAAACAAGAAGAACTTGAGAAGCGTGGAGAATATGAAAAGTTATTGCGTGAGCAGGCTGAAAAGTTTAACTCTAAAATACAATCATATGAACAAGAATTACACTCTATCAAGGTGGATGGCACTCTATTAAATGAGGCTTCAAGATTAAAAGCAGTCAACCCTGAGCAGGTTGCGAGTTTGCTTAAGAAAAACTTGAAGTTAAATGAAGCAGGTGGCGTTGACGTAGTGGACGACAAAGGCCAAGTAAGATACGATGACAATGGTGCGCCGTTGACAGTGTCAAATTTGGTGGATACTTTCTTACAAGCCAATCCGCACTTTAAATCAGCGGGTCCGCAAGGCACAGGCACTCAAGGAGCAGTTGGTCGACAAGCAAGTGTGACAACAGACTTGGATCAACTTGATATGAAGAATCCACAACACCGCCAACTTTATCAGAAGGCAATGGCGGCCAAAGGCATTCGACTGTAAAATTGATCCTTTATTAACAAAACCATAAAGGAGAAAAATTATGGCAAATGAAACAACCTCAGGTTCCGTAAGCATTAGTACGTTTACAGGACTGTCCGGTCTTTATTCAAACATCGTGCAATCTGCACTGTTCACAATGAACGAGAAAGCGATGTTAAGACCACTTATCACTGAGTATGACATCTCAGGACAAAACGGAAAGACAGCACAAGTGCCAATCTATCCGATTTCTTCAACTTACACAACAGGCGAAGGAACAGACGCATCAAATCAACAAATATCAGCGACAGTAGTGCAAATTGAAACAGACGAAATCGCAGCAATGACAACACTAACAGACACAGCAAGAGATTCTGCGGCAGACAACGTGGCAGCATCAATTGGTAAGATCTTTGGTGAGACAATTGCAAGAAAAATTGATGAAGACATTGCGGCTTTATTCCAAGGCTTTTCAAACGTAGTAGGTGATTACTCAACATCAATGACAGCTGACTTAATCTTTAAGGCAGTGGCAACATTAAGAAACAACTCTGTGTATGGACCATACGTGGGTGTGATTTCTCCAAATGCGGCTTACGACCTAAAGAAGCAATTAACTGACGCTGGTGCGGCACAGATCAACCACGCATTATCAGAACTTGGTAACAGAGCATTAAACGAAGGCTTCATCGGAAGATTGGCTGGAGTTGACATCTATGAATCAGCACTAATTGGAACAACAGCAGTTGGCGACTCAGCTACTGGAGCTTCATGTGCAGTGATGACTTCAGATGCACTTGCTATTGCTATCAAAAAAGACTTAAACATTGAAACTGAAAGAAACGCTTCTGTAAGAGGCACAGAAATCGTTTGTTCAGCAACTTACGGTGTTAAAGAAATCTTTGACAACCACGGTGTGCTGATCAAATCAGACAACGTTTTATCTTAATAGGTAGCGTAAATATTTGAGGATGTTAATTTTTTTAACTTCCTTGATACTTGCATATTTGGGGTAGTAGGCGACCACTGCCCCAAATTTGTTAAATACAAAAGAACAAGAAGGACTTGTAGGTAAACAAAAAGAAGGACTATATGGCACTTTCAATAACAATATCCGACATACAACGATACGAACCCAACATATTAGATTATGGCATAGACAGTTTTGAGAATGAAATGAGCGATGCAGCTGGAGACGTCACAAGAGATATAAGAATTCGCTGGTGGCCCACACAGGAGACTGGACGTTATGACATATCCATCATAGGACAATATGTTGAAATGGATCAAGACAAATTAACTTCCACACAGTGGACAAGAGCAATGGCTTACTATTGTTTAGGCTATTACATTTTCCCTAAATTGTCAACGTTTAATTCAGAACAGGATATTTTTGAAAGAAAATTTGAATACTATCGCAAACAGTATGATATGGAGTTCCAGAAAGTAATGATGGATGGCGTAGAATACGATCACGACAACGATGGTGTAATACAAAGCACAGAGAAAGAACCCACTTATTACCTCAAGCTTAAAAGGTAATGAGCACAAGAGAATTAATAGCCCAAAACATTGTAGAAGTTTTAGCAGACATGGCCCCACCTCGTGCAGGTTTGGTTAGCCGTGAGCCCATAGACATTGAAAAGATAGCCATAACACAATTTCCTGCTATTGTGATTGAATCAGGCAATGAAATACGAGAAGACATCGCTATGGGACAGTATCGTAGAGGCGTGATTGAATTTACAATCCGCGGCTTTGTGAGGAGCGACTCAAGAAACACACACATCATAAGTGTGGACCAAAAACGCAACAATCTAATTGAAAGAATTGAAGAAACTCTCAACTCAGATAGAATGAGAGACATTGATTCTGCAGGCGAAGGAATGAATGTTACAACAAGAGTATCTCAAATACAAATACAACCAAGAGTGCCTCCGTTAGGAGAATTTACTATGCTGGTTGAAGTCAAATACAACTTTAGAGGAGGTGCAGTGTAATGGCGACAATGACAAGAGGCAATCAAAGAATACAGGTTGCAGACAAACAGATTGACAAATTTGTGAGTAGAGGATGGCAGTTAGAAGGTGCAATATCTTTAACACCAAAATCTACAACCAAAAAACCCACCAACAGCAAACGGATAAAACCTGTTGAAGCGGTGGTGGAACAACAACCAACTGTGGAGGATGAACAAGATGCAGAAGAAATTGATGCATTCATCCAAGACAATTTTAACCAAGAAGGAGAAAACTAATGGCTGTTCTTACAGGAGAAAATGGAACTGTTAAAGTCGATACAAACGATTCAGCAAGTCCAACAGCAGTAGCGGATGTTAGATCTTGGACACTTACACACACCGCAGACACTATTGAAACTACATCAATGGATAGTGGTGGAGCAAGAACTTTTGCAAAAGGTCTAACACAATTTACAGGATCAATGGAAGTGGTTTATAATGACGATCACTTATCAACTAATGGTGCTGTTTTTAACCCAGAAGACTCACAAGGTGGAACTTTAACTGTAGAATTTTATACATCAACAGAAGCTGGTGCTAAAAAATATTCAGGTGAAGTTTTAGTGACTTCGGTGGCAAGAACTTCATCATATGATGATTTAATCACTGCAACAGTAGATTTTCAAGGCAGCGGTTCTTTATTGGAATCTGCTGTATCTTAAGATGCTACAAGTTAAGGTTACGGGTTTACAACAATTCAATAAAGATGTCCAACGTCAAGTGGACAGAGTTATTGACAGGGTCAGCGATGACATAGTGGTTGTGGCCCGTGCCAACACACCCATAAGATTAGGTAAAGCAAGAAATGGTTGGAAGAAAAAACGACTGTCTCAAGGTGCACTAATTGAAAATAGGGTGATTTACATAGACAAATTGGATCAGGGTTCTTCCAAACAAGCACCGCGAGGTATCCTAATCCCAACCATACAAGAAATATCAAGGAGAAAATATTAATGTCAATTTTAGAAAACGCAAAGAAACACTTTGCTGACAAGATCAACGGAGAGTTACAAAAGATAACAGTCCATGAATGGAAGACAGATGTGTATTACAAGACAGCACACTCTTTCGCTATTGAATCAAAAATTTTAGGCTTACAACAACAGGGCAAAATAGTTGAAGCATTAGTTGAGAGCATCATACTCAAGGCGCTCACAATTGATGGTAATAAGATGTTTACACAACACGACAAACTCGCATTAATGAATGAGGTAGATCCAGGTGTATTGACAAGAATAGCAGCCGCCATCAACCAATCCACTTTAGACATTAGGCAGGAGGATACAGTAAAAAACTAAAAGAGGACACTGAACTACTTCTTATGTGCCAAGTGGCACAAGATTTAGGCAAGAGCTTAGAAGAAGTTATGCAGTTGAGTGTCCAGGAATTAATGATATGGCACGCATACTACAATTTAAAATCAGAACAATCAAGGGAGACAATGTCAAATGTCAAGAATAGGCCTCGACGTCGTCGTTAATGACAAAACCGCTGCCGCTTTAGGTAACATTAACAAAAGGATCAAAGGTATTGATGACCAAATGGACAGCATCAACAAACGTGGCAGTTTGTTGGTCAAGACATTGATTGGTATTGCTTCAGGGGTTGTAGTAAAATCCATAATAAACACCACAGCACGATTCCAAGACTTAAGGATAGCACTCAACTCTGTAACAGGTTCCGCAGAGAAGGGTGCTGAAGCCTTTGATTACATCAAACAGTTTGCTACTACATCTATCTTTACAGTTGATGATTTAACAGAAACATTTATTAAACTACAAGCCTCAGGCATTACACCAACAACAAAACTGTTGACTATGTTCCAAGACGTGGCTTCTGTCACAGCAGACAGAATGGGCACACTGCAAGCCATCACTGACTTGTATTCAAGAACAACAGCAGGTGGTTTAGGTTTATTTGAACTGCAAAGATTGGGTGATAGAGGTATTCCTGTATTTGACATCCTGCAAGAAAAATTAGGACTCACAAGAAAAGAAGTTACTAACTTTGGTAAAGATGTAGAAGGCACACAAAAAATACTTCGTGCTTTAGAAGAAGGATTCCAACAAAGATTTGGTGGTGCAACAGCGGCATTGACGGGCAATTTGTCGCAGGCTTTCTCCAACTTGGAAGATGCATTAGACACAGCCAAATCATCTTTAGGTGAAGGCTTTGCTCCAATATTAAGAGAAGTTACACTTGACTTGACCGACTTTATTGTTGAAAATGACAAACTGATCAAAGAGATAGGCGAAGATTTAGGCTCGGCACTCAGAAGCACTGTGGATATTTTAAAGATACTAATTGAAAATTGGCAGGTGTTTTCTTCTGCTGTGGGTGTATTTTTAGGCTACAAATTGGCTGCTTCAATCAACGCTGCCACTGCGGCGATGGTGTTGTTCAATCAAGCAGTAAGAGCCAACGAACTCATCCAATTGGGTAAATTAGGCGGTAGAGGGGCCGCACTTGTAGCTCAATTGTTCCAATTGCTTGACAAACAATTAATAGAAACCAATCAAACGTTTGAAACATTTGTTGGCACAGGCGAAGAATTTTTAGGCATCTTTAACACAGGCACAGTGCGTAAAGTCCAAATGTTAAAAGAAGAATTCCAAGACATGGAGTTAGACAAATTCAACAGACAGTTGATGGACTCAAGAGCAGGCAATGAAACTTTAAGACTACTACAGATTAACACAAAATTACTCACAGACGAACTTAACAAAGGCGTCACAGGCATAGACAACTTTAGAGCTGCACAAGACGAAATGATTGAAGTAGGCACCTCAATGGGTGAGATTTTAAATCATCAATATGAATACACTAATGAATTGAATGAAGCTTTAGAAGATTGTTATGAAAATTTAGAAGAAGTCAACACAGAATTAGGAAGATTAGCAGGTGCTAATAAAAAATTAACTGTTGAACAACAGAGAACAATTGACAAAACAAAAACATTTGGCGAAGTGTTTAGAGAAGAAAATGCAAGGATATCAGAAAGTTTTATGCCAGTGCAAGACAGTGTGCGATTGGTTATGGCGACTGTGGACACATTTAAACAAGGTGTAGGTGATGCGTTTGCAGATGCTATATTGGGTGCAAGAAGTTTTAATGATGCACTCACAGATGTAGGACGTGCAATTATAAGACAATTAGTTTCAGGATTGATACAAATTGGACTTGAGGTGTTTGTGTTTGATGTCATAAGACAAAAAGTTGGACAAGTAAGGAAAGAACAAGACAAGTTAAACGCTTCGTTGGGGGTTGAATTAGGTTTAAGAACTGCATTAGCATTTTTTGGTGGCGGAGGCGGAGGCAGTTTCTTCGGAGGTTTCTTTGCAGACGGCGGACCAGTTGGAGCAAACAAACCCATCATAGTAGGCGAGCAAGGACCGGAGTTATTTGTTCCAAACTCATCAGGTAACATTGTGCCTAACGGACAATTGACACAAACCACAGAACAATCCGGTGATGGCGATGTGTATGTCAACTTTAATATCACAACACTTGACGCATCAGGATTTGATGAACTGTTGGTGTCAAGAAGAGGCACAATAGTTGGCATTATTAATGAAGGATTGAATAGACAAGGAAAGAGAGCATTGATATAATATGGCATACATTGGTAGTTGGCCCACAACAATAGGTTTTAGAAGCGTTGATTTTGAAGCCATCACAGCAACAAGAGTTACAGAGACACAATCAGGAAGAGCATTACGTTTAGCAACAGCAAATTCTAAATGGGGTGTAAAAATTGTTTATCCAAACGTTACAGCAGATGATTTTAGGGCTATCCAAGCATTTGCAACTTTGGCACAAGGCAGTTTGAATAGTTTTGATATTACTTTACCAATCATAAGTTACACACGTGGAGGTTACCCCAGCCAAACGATGTATTGCACCGCTGCCAAGGCAGTTGGTTCAACACAAATTGATATCACCACAGATGCAGGCACCAACATAACTGTATTGAAGGCGGGTGATGTAGTAAAGTTTGAAAACCACACAAAAGTTTATATGGTCACAGCAGACTGCACAGTTGATGGCAGTAGTGTAGGCACCCTTAACATTTCTCCAGGCTTGCAGACAGCAATAGATGATGACTCTGCAGGAGGAAACACTCAAGTGATTGTTAATGCAGTGCCTTTCAGGATGTTTATTAATGGTGATCAACAAGCCTTCAAATACTCAACTAACGAAAGCATAACATATGATTTTAGATTATTAGAGGATATCTAATGCCAAGAGAATTAAGTGCAACTTTACGCTCACATTTAGAAGGTAACCAATTTATCCTCATACAAATGGTTGATATAGAGACAACCTCAGGCACAAATTATTTTACAGATTGTTTTTTTGATGTTGCATATGATGGTAACACATACACAGCACAAGGTAGTTTTTTAGGCATAGGCACAGCAGAAGAAAGCACAGAAGTAATTGTAGGTAAGACACAAATTTCTTTGAGTGCATTGGAGACAGCAAACATTACCACGTATGCTACATCCTCAATCATCAACAAAAGTGTAATCATAAGACTTGCATTTTTATCTCCCACAGATTACAGCATCATAGGAGATCCTGTAATTGTGTTCAAAGGTAAAATACAATCTTACGCAGTTAATGATGCCAAAAAAACTTCTACCATAGTGTTAGAGGTTGCTTCAACTTTTGCAAACTTTGAAAAAACAAATGGCAGACTCACTAACCAAGGCAGTTTACAGAGAGAGCATCCCACAGACTTTGGATTTGAATTCAGCGACCAAACTGTGAGTGATATCCCATGGGGGAGACCGTTCAATGATTAGAGATTTTGAAAACCGTGATGTTAATGATGTTATAGAATTAGCAATAGCACATTGTGATGAAAACGGCACAGGTTTTGGTGCATATGACCAAGCAGAACTAATAAAATTAATCAAGCAAATCAAGATACATCCTGACTACAAAGGAATTGTAATTGAAGAAAACAACAAAGTGATAGGTTATGCCTGCTGTCAAGCACATTGGAATCCATGGAACAGGAAACGAGAAGGATTAATACAGTATCTCTATATCCATCCATCTTATAGGAATGGATTTAAAAGCAAGAGTTTGTTTGATAATTGTCAACAATGGTTTGAATCACAAGACTGTGATTACTTTATTGCAACCGCAACAGCATTTAATGATGAATATCAAGTTGATGAAGTCAATCAAGATTTTTTAGATGGTGCAGATCAACTGTATGGTAGGTTGATGACACTTGCAGGTAATCAATATGTAAAAGGATTAAAAAAATGGACAAAGCACTAATCATAAAAGCCAGCATCCCAGCATTTCTTTTACCAAGCATCGCAACAGCGGCTCCAGTAGTTCCTGTTTTAGCGGCAGTTGGTGGTGCACTTGGTTTGACAGGTGCGGCAGCGATAGCAGTAGGGGCAGTGGCAGTGGCAGCAGTGGGTTATGTGGCGATTAAAGCCATAGGATCTGCACTCACAGGAGCATTGACCCCAAACATTCCAGGATACGACACGACTCCCAATTTGAGTGAGCAGGTTGAGGGTGTAAAAGTCACACGCAAAGGCACTAATGAACCTGTTCCTGTAGTTTATGGACATAGACGAATTGGCGGTAAGATTGTGTTTGCAGAAACTCATGGAGATACAGATGACGTCAACAATAGATATTTGACTGTGGTGTATGCGATGTGCGAGGGCGAGATTGCACAGGTAAACAGAATTTTTATAGACGAAGTGCAGTTACCAAACAGCAATCCTGCATTTGGCAGTGAGTTGACTCCTTCTTCAGGAAGATATAAAGACAGATTAACATTCCAATTATTTGCAGGCACAGATTCGCAAACACAGAGTTCTTTGGCAAATGGATCTCCCAGCTGGGGTGCAAAGACAAGAAAATTACCAGGCATTGCTTATGCAGTGTTTAGATATGAATGGAAACACGTTGAGTCAAATGAAGATGCAGAAAACAATCCATATGGAGGTGGCATTCCAACTGTGATGTTTGACATCATAGGCAAAAAGGTTTATAACGTGGCAACACACAGCAGTTCATCGGAGGATTTATCCAGCAATTATGCGAGTTTACCTAAAGTTGTTTCATACAATCCTGTAAATCATCTACTCGACTATCTTATGAATCCTCGTTACGGGGCAGGCGTAGGTATATCAGAATTAGATGCAAATTATTTTAAGACGGCTGCCAACAAACTCAACACACGCATAGATTATGATGCAAATGGCACACAAGATGGTCCTGCAATGACCTCTAATATTGTAATTGACACAAGAGCAAAAATTATAGACAACGTAAAAGTTTTATTGCAAGGTGCAAGAGGCATTATGCCTTATTCAAGAGGCAGATACAAATTAAAAATTGAAGATGGCGGTAACGACACAGACATTGACAGTGCAGTGGTAGATGTAGTTTTAGACATCACTGAAGAAGAGATGCTGTATGGAATGACATTGGCAGGAGAAAACAAAGCACAAAAATATAATCAAGTGATTGTGCGGTATGTTGATCCAGATCAAAACTTTACTGAACAGCAAGTGGTTTATCCTCCGGAAACTTCTTCCACATACACCACAGCACTCGCTCAAGACAACAACGAACAGTTGGTGGGTAATTTTATGTTTGCAGGTGTCAACAATCCAAATATAGCAGAAAATTTAGCAAGGACAATTTACGCAAAATCAAGAAACCAAAGATATATCCAATTCACAGGCACACCTGAACTGATGGAGTTAGAAGTAGGTGATATAATCCGCGTGACTTCAACTGTGTTTAATCTTTCTGCACAGACATTTAGGGTCAGCAAAATTATGGTTAATCCAGAAGCAACTGTGAGCATAGAAGCAAGAGAGCACGATGCAACCATATATCCTTTTGTCAAAGGTAACCAAATAGAAACCAAGCCTCAAACATACAGAAGTGATTTTTACTCAATAGTGCCAATTCCAATTCCTCAACCAGAGATTCCAGTTAGTGTGAGAGCACCGCAGATGCCTGCCAGTGTAGAATTGACCAGTGCAGATTTTAGTGATGTTGTAAGTCCCACTGTGGCATACAACGTCAACGACACACTGCCTAATGGCATAGACTTTAATGCAGTGCAGACAGTTAATAGTTTTAATGAATTTGGCACAGGAGGAGGCACCACAGCACTCCTCAACAGTGTGACTGCATTTACAGGACCCATAAACTCTTCAATCACAGAAGTATCAGGCTACGGAATCCTTAATTTTAGCATACAATTACCCAAAGACACCACTTTAGACACATTGAGGATTTACACATACAGCGTCTCCACAGGCAGTATCAACAAACGCACAGATTTGACATACAACACAGTGCAGGGACTTTCTACACCTTACAATTTCTCCATAGACTTTACAGATGACACTTACTTTGTGCCAAGATTTGTAAATTCCAGCAGTGACAAAGAATATGTAGATGGCAGCACAGGTTCTTATTCTGCTATTGCATACACAGACCTAAACCAACAGTCTACCACAGGTTTAAATCTTGAGGCAGCACTCAACAACGCAATCCAGGCAGTGGATTTGGCCACAGATCCAAACATCAGGGAGACCACACACGCATTAGGATAACACATGGCAAATTATTATGATCCAGATTTAAGAAAACTTAAACCCATATTGTATACGTGGAGCACCGGGGCTACTTGGAATGATTTGGTTGATTGGCACATCGGGGATGGAGGTTCTGTCTCAAGTGTGGGTGTGCCAGACATTGAATATTTTACTGCCATAGAAGACTTTGGTAGAGTAGCAGACATCAATCCACTCTGCACAGTAAACGCAGTGGGTGAGGTTGTGATCAAAGTGTATGCTGCCACATCAATTGATTCTTCTTCGTTACTGCCGGGAGACCCAGTGATAGACACATCAGATTCTTCGCAGGATCCACAAGGAGTGAGAGCAAGATACTTCCAGTTTAAAGTTGAAGTGTTCACACTGCCAGGTGAAGATTTGGCAGACACATCAATATCGCGTGTGGTAACCAAATTGAAAGCCACACAACAGACAGAATACATCCAAGGCGACAGCAGTTCGCACTCGGGCACTGTGGATCAAAGAATAGCACCCATCACGCAGAACTATTCCAAGATATCCAGCCTCATAGGCACAGCAGAATACACAGACACAGGCACAGACTCAGCTGGTGCTGTGGGACTGCCTTATGCAAATGATGATTATGTGAGTTCAGGTTATTTTGTAACCACCACAGCAGACTCTTCCGAGATTCCAGTGGTGATTGTGCGTGATTTGACAGACCGCACTCAACCCAAGTATGCTGTGTTCACCACCAACGGCACCAACAGAGATCACTATGTGTATCTGCAGGTGTCAGGCTTACCAAGAATGCAGGTGACAGCACAGGGCAACATAGTGGAGCAATAAACAGTGCAAAAAGGTGCTAAAAAGTGTGGTTTTTTATGTCTACAGTTAAATATAAGACAGGAGGAGTGCAATTATGCTAACAGAGTTTGATCCATATGATTTTTTGTGCAGACTGCAGGAAGAACAGGCACAATTGAGACAGGTGCAGAACACTATATTGAAGAATCAGCGGGAATTGGCAGCCGCTTACAATAAATTAAAAGACGATTGGGATTCCATGGCACGGATGGTGATGGAGATCAAAAACAAACACAATGTCTTGGTGACAAAGACCAAAGACTTGGAGATCAAGTTGGTGCAAGATGACGTATAACATAGAAAAGATTTGGTGGTGGGATCCCACAGGCTTCGCAGAGTGGCACACCCAAGAGGAAATCCGCACAATTGAACCAGCAAGATGCGTGACCATAGCACAAGTGATCCACGAAACCGCAGATTGGATTGTGACATCAGCATCACACTCTAACCACACAGAGGGAGACACAGAATACTCGGACATCACAGTGATCCCCAAAGGCTGTATCACACAGCGAGAACCATACATAAAGGAGACAACACACAATGACGTGGCCCACAAACAGCAGTAACATTGTTACCACAAACTTGGATGCAGGCACAGATTCGCCAGCAGCCGCGAGGAGCGACCTCAAAACAGCATTGGATGAATTGGCCAATGTGATCGACGGACGCAACCAAGCATCGGGAGTGGCGGGATTGAATGCATCATCACAGATCGCTGCCTCACAGATCCCCAATGAACTCAACTCCACCTCAGGACAGAACATCACTCTTGACCCTGCCACCAGCATAGTCAAGATAGAAAACATCATCCAACTCACAGCACAGACCACAGCACAACTCAACGCACAGTCAGGCTTGCAAGAAGGCATGATGGCTTTTTGTAGCGATGCGGGAGATTCAGCAGGTGTTGGCATTCCTGTCTACTACACAGGCGGACAGTGGAGAAGCGTGATTGATGGTTCAAACATCTAAACCCCAGTGGACATCCAGAAGATCATTCGCGAGTTAGGTCTTGAGCAGGTAGAACGCAAACAGGAAAGCCTGCAGGCAATCCCTTCATATAGATTCCCCCAACAGCACGAACCTTGTCAGAGTGAGGATGGTCAATGCAGAGCCCCCAAATTGATTAATTTCAGGATGGGCACAGTAAACTGCCAAACCTGCAGACGTAGATTCTTGCTGTGACGCAATTAAATACGTGTGAGCACACCACCAATCCTTTTGTGCATTATCTCTTTAGCGGTGGTGTGTGGGATGACTCCAGCGTTCTCTTCGGGTGGCATAGGCTGGAGTTATCCATAAATAGCAGTGAGACGTTGAGCACATCTTTTACGCCTTGTTTTGCAACACCGCTTGGCGTCTCGTCGTTCTCTTTCTTCTCTTTCTTCTCTTTGTTCTCTTTTGCCTCTTTTTTATTACCATCTTGACTGAATCTTGGCTGTCTCTTTGTTCTCTTTTGCCTCTTTTATTACCATCAAAAACCTCTTTTGCTGAAATCAAATTGAGTTTATAATAAATAGTAGACAGGCAAAACACAGGCACACCCCAGGCACCATAACAGCATGA
>Ga0222714_10001302_pt1 | contig 28107 bp, 23 predicted proteins | sample C33_3DmetaG_FD_165048 | JGI IMG/M metagenome (GOLD analysis project Ga0222714, IMG submission 165048) | Estuarine water microbial communities from San Francisco Bay, California, United States - C33_3D | ecosystem: Environmental > Aquatic > Marine > Unclassified | place: USA: California... | reverse complement strand
CGCTTCGAGACGTTCGAGGGCCCGCCGCACCAGCCCTTCGAGAACCCGGAAGGTCTGCCCGTATTCCTCGTCCGAGCCCCCGATGGGATCGGGCACCCCACCCCACCCCGGGTCGGCGTCGCCCGGCGACGTGAAGTCCGTGATGAGCGCGGCCCGCTCTCCCGCGCCGAGTTCCGCGACGCGCGCGAGGTGCGACGCGGACATCGTCAGGATGAGATGAGCGGATTCGAGGAGCTCCCGCGTGACCAGGTTCGCCTCGTGCGCCGACAGATCGAGTCCGTTCCTCGCCGCCGTCCGGAGCGCACCGCCCGAGGCGGGGCTGCCGTCGAACGCGCCCACGCCGGCGGACCCGACTTCGACCTGCGACCAGCCGAGCTCCTCGATGCGCCTGCGCGCGATCGCTTCGGCCATCGGACTCCGGCAGGTGTTGCCCGTGCACACGAAGAGGACCCGGAACGGGCCGGCTTCAGGGGGTCGTCGCATGGATCTCCGGGATCACGCACCGCAGCCGCCCAAGGGGAACCGCCCCTTCGCGCAGCACCACGGGCTCAGGTCGTGAACAGTCGACGACGGTGGAAGGCGCCGACGACGGGAGGGTGCCGAAGTCCAGAAGCCACACCTTCGGCGCACCCAGCCGCTCGAGAATCTCGCGCGCATGACCGCCCGATGTAACCGGGGGCTCACCCGGCACGTTCAGGCTCGTAGAAGTGAGCGGCGCGCCGAGCTCCCGGACGAGGCGGCGGGCCACCGGGTGGGGTGAGACACGCACGCCGACTGTGCCGGAACGAGGATCGCGGACACCGGCCGGAAAGATCCGGTCCGGATCGGGCAGGACCAGCGTCACGGAGCCGGGCCAGAAGGTCTCCGCCAGCGTCTTCGCGGCCTCCGTCCAGACCAGGCCGGCAACCGCCGTCTCGGACTCGACGAGCGCGATGAGCGGCTTGTCGGCCGACCGTCCCTTCACCTCCCGAACGGCCGTCACCCCCGCATCGGTGCAGGCGCCACCGAGCCCGTACACGGTCTCGGTGGGATAGGCCACGGCACCGCCCTCCCGGAGGTGCCGCACCACCACGGAGAGGTCCGCCCCGGGGTCCGCGCGAAGGTCGAGGGTCCTGGGCCGGGCGCTCACCCGCGCGTATCCCCGGCCGCGCGAGCCCGCAGGATCGCCTCGGCCACCTCGACGTCGGCGGCCCGGGTCACCTTGAGGTTGCTTCCGCCGTCGTCGACCATCCGTACCGGCGTACCGGTCGACTCCACGAGGGCGGCGTCGTCGGTGGCGTCGCGGGCACCGCGCGCGTAGGCCTCGCGCAGAACGCCCGCGGGGAAGACCTGCGGCGTGTGCGCGTGCCACAGTGCGGAGCGGTCGGGCGTGCCCGTGATGCGACGTTCTGCATCGACCTGCTTCATCGTATCGACGGCCGGACAGCCGGCCACTGCACCCTCCCCGCGGGCCGCGGCTTCGATGCAGGCCGACACGGTCTCCTCGGTCACGAGCGGCCTGGCCGCGTCGTGAACCGCGATGACGGTGACGTCCTCGGGCAGCGCCGCGAGGCCGCGTGCGACGGACTCCCCGCGGGTCGCGCCACCCTCGACGACGCGAACGCGGGCGTCGAGGGACAGGAGCCACGCGGGTGGCGCGGCCGCGTCGTCGGCCCCGAGGGCGACGGCGACGCACACCACGCGAGGGTCGGCCAGGAACGGTCGCAGGGCGTGCCCAAGCAACGGCTCGCCGGACAGTTCGAGGAAGGGCTTGCGCACCCCACCCATCCGCCGGCCGCTGCCGGCCGCGGGGATCACAACGCCGACACGGACGTCGCCGGGCGGTTCGAGGATCCGACCCACGGTCGCCCTCACGGACCGAATCCGCCGCCCTTCCCCTGCCCCGACCCCGGGCCTCCCGCGAGCACGGAATCGAAGCGGGTGTACGCCTTCTGGAAGTACAGGGGCACGACGCCCGTCGGTCCGTTTCGCTGCTTCGCCACGATCAGTTCCGCCTTACCCTCGAGTTCCCCGCGATCCTCCGCCGGAGCGTAGTACTCCGGGCGGAACAGGAACATGACGACATCGGCATCCTGCTCGATCGAACCGGACTCGCGGAGATCAGAGAGCATGGGACGCTTGTCGGTGCGGCTTTCCGGTCCGCGGCTCAGCTGCGACAGGGCGACGAGGGGAACCTCCAGCTCGCGGGCGAGCGCCTTCAGGCCGCGCGAGATCTGGCTGACCTCCTGCACGCGCGACTCCGACGAGCCCGTCCCGGACATCAGCTGCATGTAGTCGATGACGACCATGCCGAGGTCGCTCCCGTTCGAGCGGAGCTCGGACTGGATCCGGCGCGCCTTGGCCCGGACTTCGAGCACGTTGCTGCCCGGCTGGTCGTCGATCCAGATGGGGGCGGTGTTGAGGTGTCCTGCGGCCGCGCCCAGCCGGTCGTGCTCCTCGCGGGAGAGCTTGCCCGCGCGAAGACGCTGGGCGTCCACGCGACCCTCCGCACAGAGAAGCCGCTGCACCAGCTGGGACGACGACATCTCGAGCGAGAAGATCGCCACCGGTCGCTGATTCCAGATCGCCGCCGTGGCGGCGACGTTCAGCGCGAAGGCCGTCTTCCCCATGGAGGGGCGGGCGGCGATGATGCACAGGTCTCCGCCCTGGAGTCCCGTCGTCATGCGGTCGAGGTCGGTGAAGCCCGTGGGAACGCCGGTGATGGCGGAGCCCGCCTCCTGGAGCCGTTCGATGCGCTCGAACGTCTCCCAGAGAATGTCCTTGATCCAGATGAAGCCACCGCGCTTCTGGCTCTCCGCGACCTGGAAGATCCGCGCCTCCGCATGGTCGAGGAGCTCGTCGACGCTCCGCTCGCCCTGTTCATAGGCGTCCCGGATGATGTTGGAAGCCTGCTCGATGAGGCGGCGCAGGAGCGCCTTGTCCTTCACGATCTTCGCGTGGTACTCGATGTTGGCCGCGGTCGGCACCGCGTCGACGAGCTGCGCGAGGTAGTCCAGTCCGCCCGCGGCATCCAGTTCGCCCGTGTTCTTGAGCTCTTCCGCGACGAGGATCGGGTCGATCACGTCTCCGCGCTCGAACAGGCGGGCCATCGCACGGTAGATGCGCCGGTTGCCTTCGCGGTAGAACATCCCCTCCGAGATGATCTCGAGCGTCGTGTCCACCGCCGCCCGATCGATCAGCATGCCGCCTAGAACGGCCGTCTCGGCCTCCAGGGAGAAGGGCGGCGTGCGGTCGAACGCATCGCTCGGGAAGGCGGGCATGTCGAGCATCGGGCCTCGGAAACGGGTGGGGGCACGCGAGGGGGTGGGAATTCTAGCGCGTCCGTACCCCCGCGTCACTCCGACCGCCGACGCCGCCGCGCGCGGGCGGGACCGCGGACGGCCTAGGCGCCGCCGGCGCCGTCCATCACACCCCGGAGCAGCTGCAGATCGCTCCAGAACGCCCGGGTCCAGTTCGGGTTGCGCAGGAGCGCCGCGGGATGATAGGTGACGACGAGGGGTACCCCGTGATAGCTGTGGACGGTGCCCCGAAGATCACCCAGGGAGACCCGCTCCCGCCCCGTGAGCAGCTGGCCGGCGAAGGAACCGACGGCCAGCATCGCCTCCGGACGCACCAGGTCGATCTGCCTGCGCAGGAAAGGCGAGCACGCCTCGATCTCGTCGGGCAGCGGATTTCGGTTCCCGGGCGGGCGACACTTGAGCACATTGGCGATGTACACGGACTCGGCACGGCTCAGCCCCACGGTGGCGAGCAGAAGGTCGAGGTACTTGCCCGCGGCCCCGACGAAGGGAAGCCCGGTCTCGTCCTCGTTGGCCCCTGGGGCCTCGCCCACCACCATGAGACGGGCCTGCGACGGCCCGTCCGAAAAGACGACCTGGGTGCGTCCCTCGGCGAGCCGGCAGCGCGTGCACGCCATGGCCATCGCGCGGAGATCGTCGTACTCCTCGGGAAGCGCCGGTGCCGAGGCGGAACTCGTCGCTGGACGTGCGGCCACCGGCGTCGCGGAGACGGCGGGAGGCGGGACGGTGGCGCGGCGCGGCGCCCTCGTCAGCATCGACAGGGCCTCGGCACGCGTCATCCCGTCGAGAAAGACCTCGGTCGCGCCCATCTCGAGACGCTGCCGGAGCAGCCGGGCGGCTTCCTCCCGGGACATGGCCCCGCCGGCCTCCTCTCCGCCGTCGGGACTCACGCTTCGCCTCCGGCAGTCTCGACGACGGGGTGTAGCAGCCGCTCCACGCGATCGAGGATCTCCTCGGCCACTTCGTCCTTGCCGAGCAGGGGGAGCGCCTCGACCGACCCCTCCGCCCCCAGGAGCGTCACCCGGTTGGTGGCGACGCCGAAACCCGCGCCTTCCTCGTTGGCGTCGTTGGCCACGAGGAGGTCGAAGCGCTTTCGCACGAGCTTGCCCCGTGCGTTCTCGACCAGATCGCCCGTCTCGAGCGCGAACCCGACCGCGATGCTGCCGGGCCGACGGGCCGGCACGGTGTCGAGAGCCACGTCCGGGTTCGCTTCCATCTCGACCGACATCGCCGCGCCTTCGGATTCGCGCTTGATCTTCTGCGCCCGCGGACCGACTGGACGGAAGTCGGCGACGGCCGCCGCGAAGACGGAGACTTCGGCGGTGCCGATGAGCCCCGAGACGGCCTCATGCATCTCGACTGCGGTTTCGACCGGGATCACGTCCGTGCCGTACGGGTGGTCGAGCTCCGACGGCCCGGTTACGAGCGTCACGAGGGCGCCGCGTCGCCAGGCGGCCTGCGCGATGGCGTATCCCATGCGCCCGGACGAGCGGTTGCCGACGTAGCGCACGGGGTCGATGGGCTCCTGCGTGGGGCCGGCGGTGACGAGCACCCGACGCCCGTCGAGGTTCGGCGAACGGCCCAGCGCCCTTCCCACGGCCTCCTCGATCTGCCAGGGCTCGAGCATCCTGCCCGGACCCTCCCCTTCCCCGACGGCGAGCGCCCCCTCGACCGGACCCGCGACGTGGTAGCCGAGCCGGTCCCGCAGGTGGACGAGGTTCTCCTGAACCTGGGGGTGGGCGAACATACGGTCGTTCATGGCGGGGCAGATCACGACCGGCGCACGTGTCGCCAGAAGCGTGGTGCACAGCAGGTCGTCGGCGCGCCCCTGGGCAGCCCGAGCGAGGAAGTCGGCCGTGGCCGGCGCGACGCACACGACGTCGGCATCCCGACCGAGACGAACGTGCAGCGCGGCGCCTTCCGCGGAAAAGAGATCGGTCAGCGCGCGGCGCCCCGTGACCCCTTCGAAGCTGAGGGGAGCGACGAACTTCTGCGCCGAGTGCGTGAGGACGACGTCCACCTCGGCGCCGAGCCGGGTGAGGTCACGGGCGACTTGGATGGACTTGTAGGCGGCGATTCCTCCGGTGACGCCCAGCACGACCCGCCTGCCCGCCCACGGGCGGCGCGGAGCGAGTGGCTGGCCGGTCACCGGGGCTCTCGCGGTCTGCTACTCTTCGCGACGCCGGCGCTTGACCAGGCGAAACTCGATCTGCCCCGAGGTCAGGGCTTCGAGCGCGCGGGTCGTCAGCTTCTTGTCCTCGCCAATCGGCATGGCCTCGCGGGGAAGAGCGTTGAGTTCGCGCGTGTACTTCGCGGCCACCAGCACGCCGAGATACTTGCTCTCGGTGCCCTCGGCGACCTCGTTCGGGGTGAAGACTCGCATGGGTGTGTCCTATTCTCGTTCTTGCTGCTGCACTTGTGGGTCGTAGTCCTCGTCGAGAATCCGGGTGATCTCGTTCCGGAAGGCCTCGGCGTCCTGCGCGGGGGCCGCCGGCGCGACACCCATCTCGACGATCCCCCGGATCTCTTCGAGGCACTCCTCGAGATCATCGTTCACGACAACGTAGTCGAACTCCGGCACCGCCTGAAGCTCGACCAGGGCCGAGCGCAGCCGTCTGGCGATGGCGGCCGGCTCCTCCGTCCCCCGCCCGGTGAGGCGGGCCATCATTATATCGACGGACGGCGGAAGCACGAAGATCAGGCACGCTCCCGGTACCGACGCGCGGATCTGACGGGCCCCCTGGACGTCGATGTCGAGCACCACGTGCTCCCCGCGAGCCGAAGCGGCGTCCAGCTCGGATCGGGGGGTTCCGTAGAGCCGGTCGTGCACGCGCGCCCACTCCGCGAACGCTCCCCGTTCGACACGGCGTTCGAACTCGTCCTGGGTGAGGAAGTGATAGTCGACGCCGTCCCGTTCCCCCGGCCGGGGGAGCCGTGTCGTGGCCGAGACGGAGAAGACGTACCGGTCCGAGTCGTCGACGAGACGATGCGCCAGGGTCGTCTTTCCCGTGCCGCTGGTGGCTGCGAGCACCACCGGCGCCGCACCCCGGGGCCCTGCCCCACGCTTGAGGTCGGAGACGGTCACTCCACGTTCTCCACCTGTTCGCGGATGCGCTCGAGCTCCTCCTTGAGCGAGATGGAAGCCTGCGCGAGCTCGGCGTCGTTGGCCTTGGACCCGACGGTGTTCGCCTCGCGGCCCATCTCCTGCGCGAGGAAGGAGAGACGCTTGCCGACGGGCTCGGAGCCGTCGGCGCCGAGCGCTTCCCGGAAGAGCTCTACGTGCGAGCGGAAGCGCACGACCTCTTCGTTGATGTCCCACTTCTCCGCGGCGTAGGCGATCTCCCGGGCGAGCCGTTCCTCGTCCACGTCCACCTGGGCGGAGAGCTCGCGGACGGCGGTCCGGAGACGGTCGCGGTGTTCGAGCAGCCGTTCCGGCGCCCGTGCCTCCACCCTGTCGAGGAGGACGGTGATCGCGTCGAGCCGCGCCGTGAGGTCGGCGGCCAGCCGCTCGCCTTCGGACTCACGCATGACCCGGCACGCGGAGCCGGCCTCGGCAGCCAGCTCCGCCACGAGCTCGGGCTCGACGCCCGCCGTCCGGTCGACGTCGGGCGTGCGGAAGACGTCTCCGAAGCGCATCAGCATCGCGAGGTCGGCCTCCCCGGACAGATGCAGCTCGTCGCGCAGCTGGTCGAATGCGGCCAGGTACGCCCTCGCCCTGTCCATGTCGACGGTGGTCGCTGGAAGGGCCGGTACCGTCGAACGGTCGATGGAGAGGAAGGCATTGACGTGCCCCCGGGTCAGCTGGGTCCGGAGCGCGTCGGCGATCGGCTTCTCGAAGCGATCGAAGCCGGAGGGCGTCTTGATGCTCGTGTTGAAGAACCGGTGATTGACCGTTTTGACCTCGAGGCGGAGGCGGCCGGCCGGGCTTTCCCGCTCGGCGTCCCCGTAACCCGTCATGCTTCGAATCATCTGTCGACCCCGTTCGAGGCTTCGTTTCGCATCAGTTCCAGAGGTCCCACCGAAGGGCGAAGAACGACCGCCCGTACGGCAGCAGCCGCTCTGGGTAGTACTGCAGTTGTCGCCGGAACGCGAAGTTGTCCATCCCGATCCAGAGCCGCACGGTCACGACCCGCACCTGGAGGCGGCCGTACCAGCTCTGATGGAAGGGGACCCGAACCAGCCCACCCACCGCCGGGTCCGCGTCGGACCCCGTCGCCACGAAGGTCAGCATCGGATCGTGGCCGCGCACGCCCACGGACGCCCACACCTCCAGGTTCCCGGTCTCCTTGAACACACGGTGGTACTCGAGGGAGCCCCGATAGATCTGCGCAGGAACATACGGCCCGTCCTGATCCCACCACTGGTACGAACCCTCGAGCGTGAGCCCCCTCATCGGCATCGGCAGGACCGCCATCGCTTCGTACCCGTTGCGGTACACGCCGGGAACTGCGGGCGATCCGAAGTCGAGTGCCGTACCGAAGGGGAGCGCCAGGTCCGACCGGGCGTACAGCGAAGCCCCGGCCAGCGTCACCCCCCATCCCGAGAGCGCGGTCCCGAGACGCCACGTCTCCCGCTCGGTGAGCGCCTCGGTGCCCGGGAGGACCCCGTCGCCCGGCGACAGCGGGGGCTCCGACTGATCCGCCACCGCGGCATCCCGGCTGCCGAACGTGCCCGTCTCGTACGCCCCGAACACCGTGAGGAGTGGAAGCGGCGAAAACCACGCCCTCGCACCGTAGTCGGAGACGGCGGTCTCGTTCCAGGTGGCGCTGGAATGACGCCCGGTCACGCCACCCCACCGGTCACTGGTGAACCCTCCTGCCACGTCGACGCGGCTCGCGGGAAGGTCGCCGGTGAAACGACGATAGGAGGCGTCGAGCCAGGCGCCCGAGCGCTCGACGGCGAGGGTGGCCCCGACCTGGTCGCGCCCCCCACCGAGCCGGTTGTCCCCGGTGGCTTCTTCCCGGGCAAGGGTGGAACGCGCTCCGTACGCCTGAAGGACGACCCCGTCGGCGAGCTTCACGCCGGCCCGCAGCAGCAGCTCGGTTCGCGCGGTGGTCGGCGTGAACACGGAGGCCTTGGTCTGCGCCGTCATCCGCCGGAAGTCGAAACCCACAGCGAAGCGATCCCGGGCGTGGACCTGGTAGCGCGCCCACGCACCGGTGCGGTTGCCCCCCTCCTGAAGGTCCCGTCTCCCGCGCGTGTCGAGGCGCTCGATGCCCACACCCAGGCTCCCCCTGAGCGCGGTGGGATCGGTGAAGACGCCGCGAAACATGTTGGTGTCGAGGTCGCCGGTGCCGGCCTCGACCACGGAGAACGGGCGACCGTCGTCGTACTCGTGCGACCACATGTGGACCACCATCTGCCCCATGGAACGGTCGAGCCTCACGCGGCCGATGCCCACCAGGCCGACGCGCTGCAGATCCACGACGCCGCCGTCCAGCGCGTAGACCTCGAACCCGTCACGGATGATGCGATAGCCTGCGCCGCCCTGGCCGGCCGTGCTGATCGCGGCCGGCGTTCCGTAGTCGCCGCCGAGGACGGTCATGACCCCCGGGAGCTCCTGGAAGAGCTCGGCCAGCGTGTTGGCGCCGGACGCCATGATGCCGTGGCGATCCCACTCCCATATGCCCGTCGCGAAGCCGGACGGCGGGCCCACCCGCGTGGCCGGGAAGTTGTAGAAGATCGTGTCGGCGGACGTGCTGTCGGCCGCGAGCGTGTCGGCAGCCAGCGAGTCGGCCACCAGCAGCGAATCCACGAGCTGGACCGTGTCGGGCGGCTCCTGGGCGACGGCCGGAGCGACGGCGCACGCGAGCATGGCGGCCACGAGGACCCCGCATGCTCCCGGACGCAGCCGCGCCCCGGTGCACGAGGGCACCCGGGGCGCGGAAGCGAGCCAGAAGCGGGGAATCACCCCGCGCGACTCCGAACCCATTCGACCAGCAGGCGCGTGGGAAACCCGAGCGCGCCCTTGCGCTGATACGGGAGCTTTCCCTCACCCCACGCGGTGCCCGCGATGTCGAGGTGGGCCCACTTCGACTCGCCGACGAACTCCTTCAGGAACGCGGCCGCGGTGATCGACCCGCCGGGCCGGCCTCCCACGTTCTGCAGGTCCGCGGTAGGGCTGTCGAGCTGCTTGCGGTACTCGTCCCACAGCGGGAGCTGCCAGCAACGCTCCCCGGACACCTCCCCCGCCGCCCGCAGCTCGGCGACGAGCTCTTCGTCGTTGCCCAGCACGGCCGCGGCGTGGTGGCCGAGCGCGATCACGACGGAGCCCGTGAGGGTCGCGCAGTCGACCATGGCGGCCGGGTTCAGGCGCGAGCCCCAGGTCAGGGCGTCCGCCAGGATGAGCCGGCCTTCCGCGTCCGTGTTGATGACCTCGATCGTCTTGCCGGCCAGGCTCCCGATGACGTCGCCGGGCTTGGTGGCGCGCCCGTCCGGGAGGTTTTCCGAGGAGGGGACGAGTCCGACAACGTTGACCCTGAGGCCGAGTTCCCCGATCGCCTGCATGGCGCCGATGACCGCGGCGCCACCCGACATGTCGTATTTCATTTCCTCCATGCCGGAGGCGGGCTTGAGCGAAATGCCGCCGGCGTCGAAGGTGAGCCCCTTGCCCACCAGGACGAGGGGCGCGTCGCCCTCGGCGCCCCCGCGATGCTCGAGGATGATGAAGCGGGCCTCCTCCTCCGAGCCGCGCGACACGGAGAGGAGTGCGAGCATCCCCTCCGCACGCATCCGCTCTTCGTCCAGGACCGTAGCCTCCAGTCCCACCGAGCCCGCCATCCGCACGGCCTCGTCGGCGAGGTGCGTGGGCGTGGCGACGTTGCCCGGCCGGGCCTGAAGCGTGCGCGCCAGGTTGGCGCCGCGCGCAATCGCAGCGCCCACGAGCGACCCCCGGGAATACCCATCGGGGTCGGCACTCCCCACGAGGTCCGCCGAGCGGACGGCGACGGTCGGATCGTCCGCGTCCTCCGCCTTCAGCTCCGAGAAGCGCCATGCCGCGAGGCCGGCCCCTTCCGCCGCCGCCTGGGCGACCGCTTCGCGCGCGAGGTCGTCGACGGAGTCGAGGGCGATCGCCACGGCATCGAGACGTAGACGCTCGGCGGTCCGTACCGCGCGACCGGCGAACCGGCGCACGCCCTCGGCGTCGACCTTGTCAGCCTTTCCCATGCCGAGGAGGACGACGCGGGCCGGGCCATCCTCCGCCCCGTAGAGCACCGTTTCGTCACCCGACTTCCCCCTCATGTCGCCGGCGGCGAAGGCGCGCCGGACGGCGCCGGCCAGCGTGGCGTCGAGGTCGGCCAGCAGCCCGGACGCAGGATCCGCACCCTCGGTCACGCCTACGGCGAGCATGGGCGTGACGACGGATCGAGGGTCGGCGTCGACGTAGCGGAGCCGCATTGAGAGGTCCTCCTGGCGCGTGGTGGGCGTCGCCCGGTCGGGGGCAGCCCGAAAGTTTGGTCGATCGGGCTGCGGCTGGCCAGCCGCAGGCCCGCATGCGCGCTTCCCTAACCCGCGTGGGCCACGCCGTTCCCCGTACCCTCTGCGGTCTCCTCGATGAGCTGTCTCACCACCGCGTGCAGGTCACCCGTCTCGGCGAATGTGGCGAGCTGGCGATCCGCGCTCGTGCCGCGCTCCAGGATCGTAAACGCGTACTCGACCTCCTTGCGGCTTCCGAGATCGTCCAGGACGTCGTCGAGAAACCAGCCCACGAGCTCCTCGATGAGTTCCCTGGCCGGCCGCTCGGTCTCCCGGCCCAGATCCAGCAGCTTGCCTGACACCCCGTAGCGGACGGCCCGCCACTTGTTCTCGTCGATGAGCGAGAGCGGGTAGACGCGGAAGGTCAGGTTGTCCCGGCGAAGCTTCCAGAGCTTGGCCACGAGCGCCTGAATGATGGCGGCGATGCACACCGCCTCGTCGACGCGCGTGCAGATGTCGCAGACACGGAACTCGAGGGTCGGATACAGGTGATGGGGGCGGAGATCCCACCAGATCTTCGAGGGACCCTGAATGGCATTCGCGCTGATGAGCGAACGGACGATCCTCTCGTACTCCGCGTAGCTCGTGAACGTCGGCGGGATCCCCGTGCGCGGGAAGTTCCTCCACTGCACGCTCCGGTACGACTTCAGACCGGTATTCCGGCCCTCCCAGAAGGGGGAGCTCGTCGAGAGCGCGAGGATGTGCGGCAGGAAGTACCGCGCGACCTTCATCGCGTCGATGAGGAACTCCCGGTCCTCGATCCCCACGTGGACGTGCATGCCGAAGATCAGGTTCTTCCGGGCCAGGTCCTGCAGATCCTCCTCCACGCCCAGGTAGCGCTCCAGGGGCGTGATCCGCTGGTCGACCCACGACGAGAACGGGTGGGTCCCGGCCGCCAGGATGCGCAGGCCGTCCCTGGCCGCCAGCGTCGCCATCGCGCCCCGGAGGCGAAGGATCTCGTCCCGGATCTGCGCGGGAGTCTCGCACACGCCGCTCCCGACCTCCACGACCGACTGGTGGAGCTCGGGCTTGACCCCCTCGACCGTGACCTGTCCGTCGGCGTCGAGCAGCTGGGTGATGTAGGAGCTCAGCTCCCCGGTCCGGGGGTCGATGATCTGATACTCTTCCTCGACGCCCAGCGTGAGTGAGGGCTCCTTCATTCCTCAGCTTGGATAGGGGAAGTCACGCCCGGCATCGTGTCACACCGCGTCCACGATCGCGTTCAGCGTCGCGCTCGGCCTCATTGCCGCCTCCGCCCTGGCCGAATCCGGGCGGTAGTACCCACCGAGATCCTGCGGTGAACCCTGCGCTCGGTTCAGCTCGGCGAGGATCGTCTCCTCGTTGTCGCCGAGGGCGGCCGCAACCGGCGCGAAGCGCCCTGCGAGTTTCGGATCGACATCCTGAGCTGCCAGCGCGCGCGCCCAGTACAGCGTCAGGTAGAAGGTACTGCCACGGTTGTCGAGCTCGTGTACGCCGCGCTCCGGGGAGCGCGCGTACTTCAGGTAGTCGGCCGTCGCCGCGTCCAGGGCGTCGCCGAGGACGCGCGCGCCCGGGTTCGCGAACTGTTCGCCCAGGTGCTGCAGGGATGCCGAGAGGGCCATGTACTCGCCCAGGGAGTCCCAGCGCAGGTGCCCCTCCTTTTCAAACTGCTGCACGTGCTTCGGAGCGGAGCCGCCGGCGCCGGTCTCGAAGAGACCACCTCCGTTGAGCAGCGGGACGACGGAGAGCATACGCGCGCTCGTGCCGATCTCCAGGATCGGGAAGAGGTCCGTGAGGTAGTCGCGAAGTACGTTGCCCGTCACGCTGATGGTGTCCTCGCCGCGGCGGATGCGCTCCAGCGAGTAGCGCATCGCCTTCACGGGTGACAGGATCTCGATGACCAGACCGTCCGTGTCGTGCTCCCTGAGGTACGTCTCGACCTTGCGGATCAGCTGGGCGTCGTGGGCTCGGTCGCGGTCCAGCCAGAACACGGCCGGGGCGCCCGTGGCCCGAGCGCGCCGGACGGCCAGCCCGACCCAGTCCCGCACCGCGGCATCCTTCGTCTGGCACGCCCGCCAGATGTCTCCCGCCTCGACCTCGTGCTCGATCAGCACCGTCCCGTCTTCGGCCACGACGCGCACCCGACCCTCGGCCGCGATCTCGAACGTCTTGTCGTGCGATCCGTATTCCTGTGCCTTCTGGGCCATGAGCCCCACGTTGGGCACGCTGCCCATCGTGGATGGGTCGAACTGACCGTGCTCCTGGCAGTCGCGGATGACCGCATCGTAGATGCCCGCATAGCTCGAGTCCGGAATGACGGCCTTGGTGTCCTGGAGCCGGCCTTCCGCATTCCACAGCCGCCCGGAATCACGCACGAGCGGGGGCATCGACGCGTCGATGATGATGTCGCTGGGGACGTGCAGATTCGTGATGCCGCGGTCCGAATCGACCATGGCGATCCCCGGCCCCGCCGCGTAAGCCGCGCGGATGTCCGCCTCGATCTCGGCGCGCTCGGCCTCGGGCAGTTGCGCGAGCTTGGCGAGCACGTCACCGAAGCCGTTGTCGGGGTCGACCCCCAGCTCGTCGAGGGTCGTGCCGTGTTTCGCGAAGACATCTTCGAAGAAGACGCGAACGGCGTGTCCGAAGATGATCGGATCCGAAACCTTCATCATCGTCGCCTTCATATGCAGCGAGAACAGCACCCCCTGCTCCTTCGCTTCGTGGACCTGGCCCCGGAGGAAGTCGACGAGCGCGCGACGGCTCATGTACGTCGCGTCCAGCACCTCACCGGCCTTGAGGGAAAGCGGCGCCTTGAGCACGGTGGTGACACCGTCCTTCGCCACGTGTTCGATCCGGGCCTTCGTCGCCCCGGTCAGCGTCACGGACTTCTCGTTCGCGCGGAAATCGCCGGCGGTCATCGTCGCCACGTGGGTCTTCGAGTCCTCGGGCCACGGGCGCATGCGGGGCGGGTTGGCCCGCGCGAAGTCCTTCACGGACCTCGGCGCGCGCCGATCCGAGTTGCCCTGGCGCAGGACCGGATTGACGGCGCTCCCCTTCACCGCGTCGTAGCGTGCCTTCACCGCCCGCTCCTCGTCCGTGGCGGGCTCGTCCGGGTAGTCCGGGAGTGCGTATCCGAGGGCCTGCAGCTCTGCGACGCACGCCTTCAACTGCGGGATGGAGGCGCTGATGTTGGGGAGCTTGATGACGTTCGCCTCAGGCGTCTCCACCAGACGTCCGAGCTCGGCGAGGTCGTCGGAGACGCGCTGCTCGTCCGTCAGCACATCCGCAAAGACGGCCAGGACGCGCCCTGACAGCGAGATGTCGCGGGTCTCCACGGGAACGCCCGTCGCACCGGCGAAGGCGCGGATCACCGGAAGGAAGGCGTGCGTGGCGAGGGCCGGAGCCTCATCCGTCCACGTGTAGATGATCGAGGGAGAGGAAGGCATTCTGTCGTCCGAGGAGGTGACGGGCCGGGGCCGGGATCGTGGAGGCGGGGAAGATCACCCCGCGCGGCGGCCACAGTATAGGGACCCGACCGTCCGGCGTCGAAGGGGGTCGACACGGCGCCCCGGCCTCTCCAGGGGAGGGTGTCGCCCCGGATAGGCCTACGCGGCGGCGACGTCATGCCGGTCCCGGGCCGGCAGGGGCAGGCCGAGACATCGCGCCCCTGAGCCGAGGCCGGAGCCGCGGCACGCGGCCCGCGATCGGTCAGTCGCGGAAGAGGTCCCGGGCCTCGAGCCCGACCCGGAAGCGTCTCTCGACGACGGCCTGCCACCCGGCCGGCCTCGCGTCGAGGAGGTTGTCGACGCCGAGGACCATCCGAAGGGAGCTCGGCAGCTGCGCGGTGGCCTGCACGTCCAGCGACACGAACCGGTCCTGCCTGCCGATGACGGCCGTGATCCCGCTCGCGTCGGGGCCCACGATCGGGGCGGCGCCCGTTCCGCGGAGGCTGGCATGGACCAGCAACCCGTCCAGCACCGGAAGCGACCGCCCCGCGCGCACCCGCCCCGAGTGCTTCGCCCGCCGGTCGAGCGGCAGGTCGTCGTCCAGCGAGCGCGCGTCGAGATACGCGTACTCGGCCCGCACGTCCCACGCCCCGAACCGGCTTGAAGCATTCGTCTCGACACCGCGGGTGCGTGCACGGCTGAAGTTCCGGGGCGAATAGACGAGAAGCCCGCTCGGGTTGTTTCCGACGAAGGCGGACTCGATGAGGTCGTCGATGAGGTTCGTATATCCCTCGAGCCCGACGCTCACCCATGCCGACGGCGCCCAGTCCACGCCCGCCGTGACGTTCCACGAGGTCTCGGGCCGGAGGTCGGGGTTGCCCTGCACCGTGTACCCCGCGCCGAGGTTGGCGAAGTCCCAGGCCAGCTCCTTGAACGACGGTGCCCGGAAGCCCCGTCCCAAGACGGCCCGCATTCGCAGGCTGCTGTTGGGCAACGCCGTGACGCCGACGGTGGGCGAGGCCGTGTTGCCCCACCGATCGTTGAAGGTCGCGCGCAGGCCTCCGCTGATCGTGGCGATTCCGAGCGTCCAGGCGTCCTGTGCGAAGAGCTCGAACTGATCGTCGGCCGCACGATCCTCCAGGATCTTGTCCGGGGACTCGATCGCACGTTTCGACCCCTCCATACCCACGTCGAGACGATGCGCGCCCAGGGACGCACCGTACGCCACGGTGGCCTTCCAGTACTGCTCCTTCTGGATATTCTCGTTCGCCCCGGCGATGGGTGCGTCGCCCCGGGCGCTCCGATACAGGTGGTCGTAGTCCTGCCCGAAGACGCGAGCCGACCATTCACCCGGACCGTGCAGGAACGTCCCCTGGGTCCAGGCGGTCACGCCGGTGTTGTCGTTGAACCCCGAAAATCCCCCACCGACGGGCCACTTCTGTCGCTCGCGCAGGAACGACACGTCGGCGCGAAGCGTCACGCGATCGAAGCCGGCGTACCGCATCGTCGAACGGGCGTCCCACACGCGGGCGAAGGCGCCGGAGGCGTCGTCGAGACCGGGCACCTGATCCTGCTGCCGCCAGCTGCCCGTGGCCCGGTAACGGAAGTCGCCGCCACCCGACAGGGTGACGTCGGCTTCGTACCGACCGCCCCCACCCGAAAGCGCTCGTGCGTCCGCGGCGAAGCCCGCCTCCGGATCCGTCGTGACGATGTTGATGACGCCCCCCAGCGCATCGGAGCCGTAGAGCGAGGAGAGCGGGCCCTTCACCACCTCCACCCGGTCGACGGCCGCGAGCGACATGCGGCTCAGGTCCCGGTTCTCGAGCAGGGCGCCGCTGGCTGGCTGACCGTCGATGAGCACGAGCACACGCGACTCGCCGATCCCGCGGATCATGATGTTCGAACCCGTCGGCGGGGAGGACTGTGATTGCAGCCCCGGCATCTCAGCCAGGAGCGACTCCACGGACGGCGGGCTCTGCGCGCGGATCTCCTCGAGGGAAACCTGAGCGATCGGAACCGAGATCTCCGATCGGCGCTGCGCCCGCCCCGCGGCCGTGACCAGGACGGATTCGAGCTCCAGAGGGTCGGGCTCGAGCTCGATTCGCCAGCTCAGCGCGTCCGCCTCCGCGCGGCTCAGGGTGACCGTGCGATGTCCGAGGGAGCGCACCTCGATCCATCCATCCCGCCAGTCGCTTCGGAGCCGGAAGCGGCCGGATACGTCGGCCTCCACGCGTCCAACCGGGGTCGCTTCCGGCCCCTCGACCTTCCACAGGATCTGTGCCAGGGGTACGGCGGCCCCGGACAGTCGGTCGACGACCTGGCCGTCCTGGGCCGCGGCGGCCGAAGCGCCACCCAGCAGCAGAACCGTGAGGAGAGTGCCGGTGCGCATGGGTGCTAGCGGAGCTGCTCGAACCGTACTGTGGGGTGCCCGGACTCGCCGGAGGCGTTGTAGTAGTCGAGCACCTGGAACTTGTAGACCGCGTCGCCGACCTCGATCAGGAAGACGTTGAAGGTCGGCGAGAGGCGGTTGGCGCTCTCGATACCGTACCAGAAGACCCCGCCGGCTCCTTCGATGGTGCTCGGCACCGCCCCGCTGATGACCGAGAGGAATCCGGCGTACTTGGGCGCGTCGTCCGCCTTGGTGATGGCCGTGAAGTCTTCGGTCGCGTCGAGCGGGAACGTCCCGCCCGAGCAGCCCGCATTGAAGTCGATGACGAAGAAGGGGGCGACGGAGACGTCCCAGTTGCAGCCCCCGGGGGTCACCGTCGTGCCGGTTTCGAGATCGATGAAGACCGGCGCCGGCGGTCCCGGCGGGAAGGCCACGTCGACCTGCTGGATGGCCCCGAGCGTCCCACCGGCACCGTGGCGGCGGTATTCGAGCTGGATGCTACCGAGCAGTTCGCCGGCGATCGCCATGTCCGAGACCCGGAAGATCGCGGAACCACCGTCGGCTTCCTTCACCTTCCACGCCGCACCCGTGTTGGCGACCAGCGTCCTGGCGATGGGGTCGTAGCGGAACCAAGGCCCGCTCTCGTCTTCGACCAGATCATCCTGCACGAAGTTGACGCCGAGCGCGTCGTCCGCGCCCACCGCGTCCCATGCCGCGTCCGCATCCGAACGCGTGAAGTTGACCACGGTGGCGGAGTCGGCGTCGGCATTGTTCGCCAGGTTGAACCCACCCACGCCCCGCGATCCAGCCACGCCGCCGTTGAGCTTCACGGAGAATCGACGGAACGCGAGCACCCAGGCGTCCGAGTCCTGAGGATCGGCCACCGTCACCGTCCCGCCTTCGCCGTCGAAGGTCAGGTAGGTGAAGTTCGCGGGGTTGGTGGCGTCGAAGGTGAACTGCCCCTCGACAAGCTCGTCGCCCGGGCCGGTGATCTCCTCCTCGCAGCCGGTCGTGACCAGGGCCGCGAGGGTGAGGACGAGGAAGCGGAACGGTGATCGATGAAGCGACATGGTACAGCCTTTTCGAGTCTGAAATCCAAGGGAGTGACCTCGGATCAAGGCTCGAAAGACGCCGGAAGACGCACAATTCGGCGGACTACGGTGCGCTCACGGGTACTTCTACGTAGGGGGCTTTCGGCGGCGTGGTCCGGGTGCGGCCTGGGTCCGCTGCGTCGCGGGCGCGTGCCTCCGGTCCGAAGGAGCGAGGCGAGAGCACCGCCACCTCGTGCGCCACGCCGTGCGTCAGTTCATGCGAATAGGGGTGATCCAGTTGTAGTTGGCGATCCCGATGTACTGGCCGCACGCGAAGACGAGCAGGAAGAGTACGCCGGTCACGGTCGCGGTCGCGCGGTCCGCAGCGTCCAACCCCGCTACGTCAGCGCGAGCATCGCGGCGGCGGCGACGACGAGGAGGAGCGGGCCCGCCGCGGCACGCCACCGGCCCCACGCTGGATTCATGCGGTTCCGCTCCCCGGTTCGTGTCCCGCGCTCACGCCCTTAGATACGGCCGCGCACGGTTCGTGCGTCATGCCGGGCAATCGGAGGGGGGCGATGCGCATCCGCTCGAGTCGCGCCGGGCGACCCCGGCTTCGCACGGAATCTGTGGCGGCCGCGCTCCCCCCACTCGCTTGCAGCGCCATGAGTTTCGGTTTATCTTCGGTATTATATTCGGTTTTTATTCGGGGTCCGATCCCCGGTTCCGATTCGTAGGTGGGCGTGTGGCGGGGTGGTGCGGGAATGCGCTCGGGACCGGGGATCGTCGTCTCCGACGACTTCTGAGGAAAGGCGTCCCGTCCAGTCATGTCCGGAAACCGCTCGAGCGCACAGCGTGGGATTCCCACCCACCCGGGCCGAGGGTGGGCCCAGGACGGCGCGAACACCGACGACTGGCTCACCTCCGCCGCCCCCGACACCGGCTGGGCCACCGGACCGGGATCGGGAACGGCCTTCCTCCACGCCCGGCCCCGGGCGACCGCGGGGAGCCGTCGGGCGCTTTGTCTCTGGCTCCCCACCTTCGAGCTCCGGCTCGAGCTCGTGCGCACACCGGAGCTCGACAGCACCTCCGTCGCCCTGCTCTCCCCCGGCGAAAGCACCCGCCGCACGATCTGGCAGGTCTCGGAACGAGCCCACGAGGCGGGCGTCCGTCCCGGCCAGCTCGTCTCCCAGGCGATTTCCCTCTGCACCTCCCTGACGCTGCTCGAGCCGGATCCGGCACACTACGACGCCGCGGTCGACACGATGCTCGAGGTCCTCACCGAGCTCACTCCGGTGGTCGAGCCGGCGGGCCGCGGCCGTGTCTTCCTCGGAACCGACGGCCTGGACCGGCTCTTCGGGGCACCGACCCGTCAGGTCGAGCGTGCACTGAGCGCGCTCTTCCGGGTCTTTCCGGCCCCGCTGGTCGCTTCGACGCGCGCGGGCATGGCACCGGGGAAGTTCGGCGCCTGGGTCGCAGCCGCCTCGGCCCGTTGCGGAGCACCCGTCATCGTACCCGAAGAGCGGCTCGAGGCCTTCTTCGCGCGATGCCCGGTCGGAGCACTTCCCGTGGACCCGCTGGTGGTGCAGCGCCTCGAGCGGCTGGGCATCCGAACTCTGGGGGAACTGCGACGGCTGCCCGAGCCCTCGCTGGTGGCGCAGTTCGGCGAGGACGGCCGGAACGCGCTGGCCTGGGCCACGGCCCGCCGGATCGATCCGGTGCGCCCCTGGCACCGCCCCCGCCCGATCCGGACGTCGCTCACCTTCGGCATGCCGGTGGGCACCGTCGAAACGCTGCACGGAGCCCTCGACCGCCTCGCAGAGCGGGCCCTGTCCCGACCCTCGCGCCGTGGCCGGAGCGTGACCGGCGTCCGCCTGGGCGCCCACCTGGAAGGTGGGGGATCTTGGTTCGTCGAAACCGCGCTGCGCGAGCCTACCTCGGACCGGGAGCGCATCGCCGCCCCGCTGCGCGCGAAGATGGCGATCGCACCGCCGCCAAGGGCCGTCGAGACCCTCCTGCTGGAGCTGACGAGCTTCGGAGCGCCGAGTGCGCAGACCGGGCTCTTCGACCGGAAGAGCGAGGGGGGACGGGCCACGGCCGGCACCGCGTTGAAGAATGGTGAAGTACCATCTTCGCTTAGAGATGCGATCAAGGAGCTCAAGTTACGTCTAGGTCACTCACCCCTCTTCCGCGTCGTGGAGGTCGATCCCTGGTCGAGGATCCCCGAGCGGCGCCACGCCCTGCTGAACTTCGACCCTTGAAGCCTCCTTCCCGGAACCCGGATCATCGCCCGCGCCTGAAGCCCCTCGGCCAGCCCCGTGCCGTGGACGTGCGCACCGACGAACACGGCGAGCCGGTCCACGTCCGTCTGCCCGGCAGGACGGCCCGGCGCGTCGCCGTCGTGCGGGAGCGGTGGCGCATCGACGACGAGTGGTGGCGCCAGTCGATCTCGCGCGAGTACCGGATCGTCGTGCTCGACGACGGCAAGGTGATCACGCTCTACGAGGACCTGTCCGAAGGCACGTGGTTCGTGCAGCGCGCCTGAGCCGGACCGGCCGCGACCGATCGGGGCATTCCGCCCCTCCACGCCGGTGCCTAACGTGCGTGGTCTCCCAATCCGACAACCACACGCCCGTGTCCCTCTCCGCTCCCCCCCTTATCGTCCGCGTCGAACCGCTACGCCCCCGCGGGCTGAAGGTGCGACTCCACCTCGATCGTGACGAACCGTTCGAGATCACCCTGGAGGCGCTCGAGCGGAGTCGACTCGGGGTCGGTGACCCCCTGCCCCCGGACCGCCAGAGCCAGCTGCTGGACCAGGATGCGGACATTCGGGTTCGCGACGCCGCGCTCAATCTCATCGCCTACCGGGCGCGGACCCGCGAGGAGCTGCGCACGCGGCTGCGCCAGAAGGGCTTCCCGCCTGCCCGAATCGACCCCTGCCTTGACCGACTCCAGGACAAGGGATTCATCGACGACCGCGCCGTGGCCGAGGCGTTCGTGCGGGACCGACTCCGGCACCGTCCCAAGGGGAAGGCGGCGCTCTCCTCAGAGCTCCGCCACAAGGGGGTGGACACGGAGACCGCGGGCAGCGCCATCGACCGCGCCTTCGACGACGCCGGAACGAGCGACGTGACCCTCGCGGAGGAAGTCGCCAGCAAGTGGGCCGCTCGCCAGGGCGCCGGCGTCCTCGAGGCACTGGCCTCCGACGTGCCATCCGCCGAACGGGACCGGGCACGCCGCAGGCTGCACGCATATCTGGCCCGTCGCGGCTTTCGGGGCCCCTCCCTCGGCGCCGGCATGGACCGGGCACGGGAGGTCGCACGCTCCGGTGAAGTTCGAGCCGACGCCCGCGGAGGCCGGGCACCCTGACGTCGTCACGCCCCCTGTATTCCACGGCCCACGCCCTGCATCTTACGACATGTCTTTCCTGGGAAAGTCCATCCGCGCCCGGCGCGCCAGCGAGCGATCCGAAACCGCCGATCGCCTCGGGATCTCGTCCGGCAAGGTCGGCATGGCACCGGGCTCGGTGGTCTACACGGGAGACCGCCACGTCGACGAGGTCACGATCTCGACGATGACGTACACGGTGGAAAGCGTCGTGGAAGTCGAGTCGGTGACGCTCGGAGCCCTGCGTCCGCCCACGCCCCAGGACGATGGCGTCCAGTGGGTCAACGTGGTCGGCCTCCACGACACGGATCTGGTCCAGGCTCTCGGCGACCACTTCGGCCTGCACGCGCTCCTGCTCGAGGACGTGGTCAGCATCGGCAGCCGTCCCACCTTCATCGACTACGAGCACCACGCGTTCATCTCCGCCAAGATGCTCTCCTGGAAGGGAGACCAGGGCGTCGAGACCGAACACCTCAGCCTGGTGCTCGGAGAGGACTACGTGATCTCGTTCCAGGAGCGTCCGGGCGACGTCTTCGATCACGTCAGGGCCAGGATTCGCACGCCCACGGCACGCATCCGTCGCCGGAACGCCCAGTACCTCTGGTACGCGCTGATCGACGCAATCGTCGACCACTACCTCTACGTCATCGAGGAGCTGGCGGCCCGTGTCGAACATCTCGAGGAGCGCGTCTGGGCCGATGACGACGACGCCGCGGACGTACCCCAGCGGGTCCAGAGCCTGAGGAGCGAGATGGCGGTGGTGCGCAGGGCACTCCGGCCGCTGCGAGACGAGATCGACGAGATCGCGAAGGAACCGCCCGACTGGTTCGACCCGGACATCCATCCGTTCCTCGACGACCTCCACGCGCACGTCCTTCAGATCGCCGACGCGCTGGAGTCGATGCGCGAGGCCCTGGCCGCTGTGATGGACGCGCACCTGTCGGTGATGTCGATGAAGACCAACGAAGTCATGAAGGTGCTCACGATCATGGCGTCCATCTTCATCCCGCTCACGTTCATCGCGGGCATCTACGGGATGAACTTCCAGTACATGCCCGAACTCAGCGCCCCCTGGGGCTATCCGCTCGTGCTGGCCGTCATGACGGCGGCAGGCCTGACCATGGCCGCCTACTTCAAGCGCAACGGATGGTTCTGACCTGATGCAGGATATCCGGAACGTGTTGGGCGCGGAGATTTTCCACATCGGCGACACGCCCGTGACGGTCGCGTCGATCGCGACGATCGCGATCATCCTCCTCGTGACCTACTGGGTGTCCCGGGGGATCCAGCGGGTTCTGACGCGCGCTCTGCTCCGCGGCGGACTGGGCGAGCAGGGCACGGTGACCACGGTCACGAAGCTCGTCCACTACATCGTTCTCTTCCTCGGCCTCACCGTCGCGCTCCAGACGGTCGGGATCAGCCTCACGTCGATCTTCGCCGCCGGCGCGTTCGTCGCGGTCGGCGTGGGATTCGCACTCCAGAACATCCTGCAGAACTTCGTGTCGGGCGTGATCCTGCTCGCCGAACGGTCGATCACCGAGCACGACGTCCTGCTCGTCGACGGGGAGATGATCCTGGTCGAGCGAATCGGCGCCCGTTCGACGATCGCGAGAAACCGGGACGACCAGCAGCGGATCATTCCGAACAGCAGCCTGGTGCAGTCCACGGTGGTGAACTACACCCTTTCGGACACCACCTACCGGATCCGCGCCCGGGTCGGCGTCGCGTACGGATCGGACATGGAGCGGGTCGAGGCCGCTCTGCATCGGGCCGCCGGTCAGGTGCTGGAACGGGACACCACGCGCGATCCGGTGACCCTGCTGCTGGAGTTCGGAGACTCGTCGGTCCTCTGGGAGGTCTCGATCTGGGCGAACGATCCGTGGGTCGCGCGCATCACACTCTCGGATCTGAACAAGGCGATCTGGCGCGTGCTCAAGGAAGAGGAGATCACCATCGCATTCCCGCAGCTCGACGTGCACCTGTCGCCCCTGCCCGGAGGACCGCAGTCCACGGCCTGATCCCGCACCCGACCCGCAGCACTTGAACCCGCCGCGGGTCTTGCGATGTTGAGACAGCCCTCCGAAAGGAGTTCTGCGATGCTTCGCAAGGCGAATCACGCTCCGGTCCGGCGCGCCGGCGCGGCTACGGCGACGGCCGCGCTCGCGGTGGTGGCCCTCTGCACCCCCGCCCCGGCGACCGCCCAGACCGCGCGGGAAATCCTCGAGCAGGTCGACCAGCTCCTGCGCGGCGAGTCGAGCCGAGGCCTCGTGACCATGGAGATCGATACCGAGCACTGGTCACGGACCCTGGACATGGAGGTGTGGTCGCTCGGCATGGACCACTCGCTGGTGCGCGTGCAGTCGCCGCCGCGCGAGGCCGGGACCGCGACGCTCAAGGCCGGTCAGGAAGTCTGGAACTACCTGCCTCGGGTGGACCGCACCATCAAGGTGCCCCCGGCGATGATGATGGGCTCCTGGATGGGGTCGCACTTCACCAACGACGACCTCGTTCGTGAAAGCAGCATCGTCGACGACTACGACGCCGAGATCAGCTTCGAGGGCGTTCGCGAGGGCGCCGAGATCTGGGAGTTCACCCTCGTCCCTCGACCCGAAGCCCCGGTGGTGTGGGGCAGGATCGAATACGAGGTGCGGAAGCGAGACATGATGCCGACGTCGGTGCGGTACTACGACGAAGGCGGCGAGATGACCCGCACGATGCGCTTCTCGGAATACCGGCGTCTCGGGGGCCGTCTCGTCCCGGCGCGCATGGACGTCGTTCCCTCGGACAAGCCGGCAGAACGCACCACTGTGATCTACCGCGAACTCGAGTTCGACATCGGGCTCGACGATTCGTTCTTCAGTCTCCAGAACCTGCGCGCCAGGCGGTGACGGCATGGGCTCCGGCGGACTCTGGTGGCGGGTGGCCTGGCGGAACCTGTGGAGAAACAGTCACCGCACGTGGGTAACCGCGTCCGGCCTCGCATTCGGCTTTTTCGCCGCCGTCGTCATGGTCGGACTCACGGACGGGATGACGGCCGAACTGGTCGAGAACGGGACGCGCCTCATGCTCGGTCAGGTCCAGGTCCACGCCTCGGACTACCTCCCCGAACGCAACATGCACCGGACGATCGGCGCGTACGACGGCGTCGACGTCGATGCGCTGCTCGAACGCATCGAGAACCACCCCGAGGTCGAGCACGCCGCACCCAGACTCTTCGGCGGGGGCCTCCTGTCTTCCGGTGAGCAGACGAAGGCCGGGCTCCTGCTCGGGCTCGACCCCGACCGCGAGTCGAGGGTCACGACCCTGCTCTCCACCGTGATCGCGGGGCGCCTCCCCGAGAGCGGCGCAGCCGAGGTGCTGATCGGGGAAGAGATGGCGCGGCAGCTGGCCGTCGACGTCGGAGACGAGCTGGTCGTGGTGGCACCCGCCGCCGACGGGTCGATGGGCAACGACCTCTACACGGTCGCGGGTCTCTTCCGCACGGGGACCCCGGGAGTCGACGCGAACTACGCCGTCCTCCAGCTGTCCGACCTTCAGTCCCTCATGGCGATGGACCCCGGTCGGATCCACGAAGTCGTGGCTACGGTCTCGAACTCCCGAGAGACACCCCGTATCGCGGGCTCCCTGGCCGGGTCTCTGCGCGAGCATCCGGTTTCGCTCGACGTGAAATCGTGGACCGAACTCCGCCCCGAGCTGTCCGAGGCCGTCGCGCTCATGGACTCGATGAATTTCGTCATCGTTCTCATCATCTTCGCGATGGCGATCTTCGGGGTGGCCAATACGATGCTGATCGGGTCCTTCGAGCGCCGCCGGGAGTTCGCAGTGGTGCAGGCTCTGGGAACGACGTCGGGGGCCGTGAGCCTGACGGTGATCTGCGAGGGGATCATCCTCGGAATCCTGTCTCTCACGGTGGGCGCGCTGGTGACGTGGCCCGTGATGGTGTGGTGGCACAACACACCGCCGGACCTGAGCAGCTGGTTCGAAGGGTTCGAGTGGAGCGGAGCTCAATGGCGCCCGATCCTGCGCGTTGAGTATTCGCTCGACGCGCCGTTGATCAGTGCGGTCGCGCTCCTGTTCACGACCGTCTTCGCGGCCCTCTACCCCGCGTGGAAGGCGACGCGGGTTCCGCCCGCGGATGCTCTGGCCGACCGATGAGGGCGTGGATCCTGATTCGACTCGCGGTGCGAGGACTCGGCCGCAACGCGCGACGGAGCGCGCTGACCGCGGCAGCCATGGTCATCGGCCTCGCCCTGCTGGTCTTCTCGCGGGCCCTGAGTGATGGAGGACACGAGCAGTGGATCGACTCGGCCGTGCGCATGAGCTCCGGCCACGTCGCCGTGCAGGCTCCCGGATACCTGGAGACGGGAAAGCTCGAGCACCGCATCGAAGCGGCCACCCTCGCGGGGGTCGTCGACGCCATCCAATCGATGCCGGCAGACCCGGGGGTGCACGCCTGGGCTCCACGGCTGACGGTGGACGGGCTCGCGAGCTCGGCCGCATCTGCGCTACCCGTCCTCGTCCAGGGCGTCGACCCGGTCCGCGAGGCTCGCTTCTCGCTGGTGACCGAGCGGCTTGTCGAGGGCAGGTATCTGGAGCCCGGCGACCGACTCCACGCCTTCATCGGCATCGAGCTGGCGCGTCGCCTCGAACTGGAGGTGGGGAACCGTTTCGTGCTCACGGCGCAGACGGCCTCCGGGGAGATCGAGGGCCAGCTCGTGCGCGTCGCGGGCGTCTTCCGAACGGCCGTGCTCGAGCTCGACGAAGGGCTGGTGCACATTCCTCTCGAGACGGCGCGCCAGTGGCTGGGCACGCCCGGTGCGGCGACGACCGTGGCCGTTCTCCTCGATTCGTCGCTGGAGACCGAATCCACGACCGCGTCGCTCCGCGAAGCGCTCGAGTCCGAACCCGGCGTGCGCGTGCTCGGATGGCGGGAAGCATCGCCGGACCTCGACTCCGCCGTCCGGATCGACGACTACGGCGACTACCTCTTCCACGGCATCCTGTTCGCGATCATCGCGCTGGCGATCCTCAACGCGGTCATGATCTCTGTGCTGGGACGGCGCCGCGAGTTCGGGATCCTGCAGGCGATGGGACTCACGGGTCACGAGACCGGCTTCGTGGTCTTTCTTGAGGGGCTGATGCTGACGGCGGTCAGCGGGGTGGTCGGCATGGTCCTCGGCCTCGTCTTCACCTGGGCATTCTTTCGTGATGGCCTCGACTTCAGCGCGTTCATCGAAAGCGAGATGTCGTTCTCGGGGAGCGTCATCGATCCCGTGATCGTGCCCCTTTTCCACTTCCGTCAGATCGTCGTGAGCGTCTGGTCCATCGCGATCGTCGGCACCCTGGCGTCCCTCTACCCCGCCCTCCGCGCGTCGAGACTCGACCCCGCGGAGGCGATGAAATTCGAGCAATGAGTGAAATCGCGGTCCGCACCGACGACGTCTGGAAGATCTACCCGCAAGAGCCGTTTCCCGTGGAGGCGGTCCGGGGTCTCACCCTCACCATCGAATCCGGCGACTTCGTGGCGATGGCCGGCCCGTCCGGCTCGGGCAAGACCACGGTCCTGAACCTGCTCGGCGGCCTCACGGACGCGACGCGCGGGCGGATCTGGATCGGCGACCGGGAGCTGACGGGCATGAGCGGAAAGGAACGGGCCCGGTTGCGACTGGAGCGCATCGGCTTCGTGTTCCAGGCGTACAACCTTCTCCCGGTCCTCACCGCGCTGGAGAACGCGGAGTTCACGCTCCTGCTGCGCGGGGTGCCCGCCGCGGAGCGGCACGCCAAAGTGCTCGAACTCTTCCACGAAATAGGACTCGAAGGTCTGGCCGACCGGCACCCCGGAAAGCTCTCCGGCGGACAGCAGCAGCGCGTCGCCGTGGCCCGGGCCGTGGTCGGCGACCCGGCCCTGGTGCTGGCGGACGAGCCGACCGCGAACCTGGACTCCGGTACGAGCGCCTCGTTGCTCGACACGATGGAGCGACTCAATCGCGAGCACGGCACCACCTTCGTCTTCTCGACCCACGACCCAAGGGTCATGGAACGCGCGCGACGGCTCATCACCCTCGTGGACGGTCGGATCGAGGCGGACGATCGTCGAGCGCCCGCGCGCGCCTGACCCGAGACGGCCGATGTCGACCCCGCGATTCTTCCAGGCGGCCGCTCTCGGGGCGCTCTGGCTGGCCTCGCCCATCACGGCGCAAGGCCAGCTCGAGGTCCGCGGCTACGCTCTGGGGGTGGGGTCCTACGCGGGTGACTCCGACCTCGTGGATGCCGGAGCGACCTGGTTCGGTCGAGGCCGGGTCATGCTGAACTGGGATCCCGGGGCGCTGACGTTCGAGGCCGCGTACGAGCACGTCCTCCAGCGGCAGCCGGCCGAAGGAGGATTCGGCATCACGACTCCGGGCGGGAGTCGGGTTTCGACCGACTGGCTTCCCCTCGACTGGGACCTCCACGAGTCAGGCCGAAGCTCGTGGCGTCACAGGTTCGACCGACTGGCGCTCCGCTGGACACGCGGGCCCCTCGAGGTCGGGGTCGGACGACAGACCATCTCCTGGGCGACCACGCTCCTCCTCACGCCGGCCGACCCCTTCGCCCCGTTCGATCCGTCGGACCCGTTCCGTGCGTACCGCGGCGGCGTGGACGCCCTGCGCGTACGCGCCTCCACGGGCCCGTTCTCGGAGATCGAAGCCGTGGTGCGCGCGGCGGAGACGCCCGCGGGCACGACCGTGACCGCCCTGGCCAGAGTCGCGACGTCGCGCGGTACCTGGGCCTTCGGAGGGTGGGGCGGCATGCTGCACGACGAAGCCGCGGGGGCCCTCTTCACGACGGGCGCCATCGGCGCCACCTCCATCCGAAGCGAACTGTCCGTGCGCCGTGACGCCGGTGGAGGGGCGGTACTCCGGGGATCGGCGGGACTCGACCGGTTCTTCCAGCCGGCCGGAAGAGATCTGTTCGCGATCCTCGAGGTGCAGTACGACGGGTACGGCGCGGCGTCGGCAGACAGACTTCTCGGGGTCGTCCAGTCTCAGGCCTACGGGCGCGGAGACCTGCAGGTGCTCGGGCAGTGGACGCTGGCGGCGCAGGCGAGCTGGCAGGTGCAC
>Ga0222714_10001300_pt1 | contig 28114 bp, 25 predicted proteins | sample C33_3DmetaG_FD_165048 | JGI IMG/M metagenome (GOLD analysis project Ga0222714, IMG submission 165048) | Estuarine water microbial communities from San Francisco Bay, California, United States - C33_3D | ecosystem: Environmental > Aquatic > Marine > Unclassified | place: USA: California... | reverse complement strand
GAGCATCATCGCGCCGGCCCAGATCTGGCCGACCGGATTGGCGATTTTTTTGCCGTAGATGTCGGGCGCGGAACCGTGCACCGGCTCGAACAGCGACGGAAACTTTTTCTCTGGATTCATGTTGGCTGAGGGTGCGATGCCGATGGTGCCGGTCGCGGCGGGACCGAGGTCGGACAGAATGTCGCCGAACAGATTGGAGGCAACGACGACATCAAACCAGTCCGGGTGCATCACGAAATGCGCAGTCAGGATGTCGATGTGGTACTGGTCTGTTTTCACGTCCGGGTATTTCGCCGCCATTTCCTTGACCCGTTCATCCCAGTACGGCATCGAGATCGAGATGCCGTTCGACTTGGTGGCCGAGGTCAGGTGTTTTTTCGGGCGTTTTTTTGCCAGTTCGTAGGCGAACTTGAGGATGCGGTCTACGCCTTGGCGCGAAAAAATCGCCTGCTGGGTGACGAATTCGCGGTCGGTGCCGCCGTACATGCGGCCGCCCACCGAGGAATATTCGCCTTCGCTGTTTTCGCGCACCACCCAGAAATCGATGTCGCCGGGCTTGCGGTCGGCCAGCGGGCATTTCATGCCGGGCATCAGGCGCACCGGGCGCAGGTTGACGTACTGGTCGTAGCCGCGGCGGAAGGGGATCAGCAGCCCCCACAGCGAGATGTGGTCGGGCAGCATGGCTGGCCAGCCCACAGCGCCGAAATACACCGCGTCGTGTTTCTCGAGCTGCTTCAGGCCGTCTTCCGGCATCATGCGGCCGTGTTTGGCATGGTAGTCGCAGCTCCAGTCGAGTTCGTCGAACTTGAACTGAATGTCGAATTTGCGGCCGACGGCCTCCATGACGCGCAGGCCTTCGGGCATGACTTCCTTGCCGATGCCGTCGCCGGGGATGACTGCGATGCGAAATTTTTTCATTTGTAGGGTTCCTGTGATGTCCTGTGCGCGATGCGCCGTGTTTTATGCCACAAACACAAAACAAAGGGCAGCCGCGTGGCTGCCCTCATAAAAACTGCACCAGACCAGTAAGGCTCAGGCGGCCTTGGGGCTGGCCGGCGTTTTTTTGCCGTATTTCTGATTGAATTTTTCGATGCGACCAGCCGTATCCAGCGTCTTTTGCTTGCCGGTATAGAACGGATGGCATTCCGAACAGACCTCGACGCTCAGATCCTTGCCCATGGTCGAGCGGGTTTGCCACTTGTGGCCGCAGCTGCAAGTGACTGATATTTCAACGTATTCCGGATGTATGTCGGCCTTCATGGCGGTATCCTGAGCAAATGCCCGCACGGGCGGGAAACCAGGAATTATCGGCGATTCCGGGTTTTCGGGCAAGTGCGACGGTCGGCCGGATCCCACGAATGCGGCGGTTACTGGCTGATCAGCGCGGTTATTTCCCCGCCCATGACTAGGGCGCGTCCGTAACCGGCATCAACCAGGCGGAAGCTCGAGCTGACGAAAGTGCGGTAACCGTGGGCACTGTGCTGTACGAAGTAGAGTTTCCCGGGCTCGGTGTCGAGTTCGATATCGCCGGTGTCCCCGGCGATGCCGCTCAGTCGGTGTCTGCCCGCCGGCACTTCGATGCGGATGTAGGTGCCCCGGTAAGTCGAACCGATCATCTCTTCGTCCAGCGCGACGGGGGCGATGAAACTCGGCTCAAGCGCATGCCGCGCGAGATAGATCACGGCCTTGCCGGGCACCGGTTCGAAACGTTTGGCTGCCGCATCTTCGGGCATCGGCGGCAGCGGCGCCACGCATCCGGCGAGCAGCAAGAGCAGCAGGGCGGGTATCAGCGGCAAACGGATCTTCATGGAGGTCTCCAACGGGTCGTTGCAGTGACCGGAACAGCTGCCGGATTTGACAGGCAAACAGGCGGAGGCGCGCCGAAATTCCGCGCTGCAGGGGAGGAGCAGGGGCTCCGCTTGCAGGGATGCTGCCCGGCAGGCAGGCAGGGAATTCGGAAGAATGTCGCGGCCGGTGATCCGGCCGGATGACTAGCCGCGCCGCATCGAGTCGAAGAAATCCGCGTTGCTCTTGGTGGCGCGCACCTTGTCGAGCAGGAATTCGGTCGCTTCGAGTTCGTCCATCGGGTAGAGCAGCTTGCGCAGTACCCAGATTTTCTGCAGCACGTCTTTCGGGATCAGCAGTTCCTCGCGCCGCGTGCCGGAGCGGTTGACGTTGATTGCCGGGAAAATACGTTTTTCGTACATGCGCCGGTCAAGATGGATTTCCATGTTGCCGGTGCCCTTGAATTCCTCGTAGATCACGTCGTCCATCCGCGAGCCGGTATCGATCAGCGCGGTGGCGAGTATGGTCAGGCTGCCGCCTTCCTCGACGTTGCGCGCGGCGCCGAAGAAACGCTTCGGTCGCTGCAGCGCGTTGGCGTCGACGCCGCCGGTCAGCACCTTGCCTGAAGCCGGCACCACGGTGTTGTAGGCGCGGGCAAGGCGGGTGATGGAATCGAGCAGAATGACGACGTCCTTCTTGTGCTCGATCAGGCGCTTGGCTTTTTCGATCACCATTTCGGCCACTTGCACGTGACGGCTGGCCGGTTCGTCGAAGGTCGAAGACAGCACTTCACCCTTCACCGAACGCTGCATTTCCGTGACCTCTTCCGGGCGTTCGTCGATCAGCAGCACGATCAGAACGACTTCGGGATGGTTGGCGGTGATGGCGTGGGCGATATGCTGCATCAGCACGGTTTTGCCTGCCTTGGGCGGCGAGACGATCAGCCCGCGCTGTCCCTTGCCGATGGGGGCGATGATGTCGATGATGCGGCCGGTGAAGTTTTCCTCGGCCTTGATGTCGCGTTCGAGCTTTAGGTGTTCCGTCGGGTGGTACGGCGTCAGGTTCTCGAACAGGATCTTGTGTTTCGAGTTTTCGGGCGAGTCGTCATTGACCTTGTCGACCTTGACCAGCGCGAAGTAGCGTTCGCCTTCCTTAGGGGTGCGGATCTCGCCTTCGATGGTGTCGCCGGTGTGCAGGTTGAAACGGCGGATCTGCGAGGGCGACACATAGATGTCGTCGGTGCCGGCGAGGTAGGACGTGTCCGGGGAGCGCAGGAAGCCGAAGCCGTCGGGCAGCACTTCGAGGGTGCCGCCGCCGTAAATCGATTCCCCTTTCTTGGCCTGGTTCTTCAGCAGCGCGAAGATCAGTTCCTGCTTGCGCAACCGGTTGGCGCCGTCGATTTCATTCTTGACGGCCATATCGACGAGTTCGCCGATGGGCAGATTTTTCAGATCGGATAAATGCATGGACTTCGGGCGCTGATCGCAGGGGAAATCGGGATTTTGGGGAAGAAAACGGCGGTGCTGCTAGGTTCGCCGGCGCTTGTCGTGCTCTTGGTATTCGCTGCCGGGAGCGGCTATACGATCAAGCGTCGGCGGAAGGGTATAGCGTTCAGATATGGCTGTCAATGAATGCCGTCAATTGCGACTTCGACAGGGCGCCGACCTTGGTCGCTTCCACCGAGCCGTTTTTGAACAGCATCAGCGTCGGGATGCCGCGAATGCCGTATTTCGGCGGCGTTGCCTGATTGTCGTCGATGTTCAGCTTGGCGACTTTCAGTTTGCCCGAATATTCGCGGGCCACTTCGTCCAGTATCGGCGCGATCATCTTGCAAGGTCCGCACCACTCGGCCCAGTAGTCAACCAGCACCGGGGTGGACGATTGCAGCACCTCGGGGTCAAAAGAATCATCGGTTACGTGATGAATGTGCTCACTCATGTATGGTCCTGCCTTGTCTGTGGAAAGGGGGGTGCGCTGCGGGGCCGCAGCGGGGGATGGATGGCGCTATGCTATCCAAAAACCCCTGCTTTGGGAAGCCGGAGCCGGATCCCGGCGCCCTGCTTATTGCCGCGCAGCATCTGATAAAATGCGGCCTTTTCCGGCCGTTTCAAGGCGGCGATCGCCAGGAATTTCCATGACTTACGTCGTTACCGAAACCTGTATCAAGTGCAAGTACTCCGACTGCGTCGATGTCTGCCCCGTGGACTGTTTCCGCGAGGGGCCGAACATGCTGGTCATCGATCCTGACGAATGCATCGATTGCACCCTGTGCGTGGCGGAATGCCCGGTCGAGGCGATTTTCGCCGAGGATGACGTGCCCGACAACCAGCGCGAATTCATCGCCCTGAATGCCGAACTGGCCAAGGGCTGGAAGCCGATCATCGAGAAAAAAGATGCGCCGGCGGACGCCGATGAATGGGCCAAGGTGAAGGAAAAGAAACACCTGCTGGAGAAATAGCCGGGTTTGCCGGTGTATGCGCAACTACCCTGACGGCCGCCACAAGCGGCCGTTTTGTTTTTCAGGCAGGAAGCGCAACAGCGCGGCGGGCCGCGGCCGCGGGTTTATCATGGATGCCCATGACGGTCGTCACCGGATTTCCGCAGATTTCCCACGATGAAGTGTTCGCGCGGCTGATGGCCGGGGCTGCGGAGCAGCCCTGCCTGCTGACGCCGAATCGCCGGCTTGCACTGTCACTGCAGCGTGAATACGGGGAGCGCCGGATCGCGGGAGGCGCCGCGTTGTGGGATACCCCGGATATCCTGCCCTTGTCCGGATTCATCCAGCGTGCAGCCGATGATGCACGCTATGTCGCAGGCGTGGATCTGCCCCAGGTGCTGGCTGCCGAGCAGTCGCGCACGTTGTGGGAATCCCTGCTGCGGGATTCAGAAACGGGTAACTCCCTGCTGGCCGGCGCCGAAGCCGCGGTACTCGCACACGAGGCCTGGCAGCTGACCGTGTCATGGCGCTTGCGTGACCGCTTGCGTGGTGCCGCGCTGAACGAAGATGCCAGGGCCTTTCTTGACTGGTTACCGCGATACGAGCGCGAGTTGCGCCGCAACGGGCAGATCGACGCGGTTGAACTGGCTGATCATGTGCTGCGGCTCATCACCGGGGGCGGCATTCGGGTTCCGCAACAGGCACTGGTGTACGGTTTCGACAGCTTCACCCCGCAGCAGGCGGAATTTCTCGAAGGGCTGAGGCAGACGGGGTGCGAGGTATCGCTGGCAGGCCCCGCGGATGCGGCCGCGACCGTGACGCGTGCGCCGTGCGCCGACGCCGAACACGAGTTGCGTGCTGCGGCGATCTGGGCGCGTGTGCGGCTTGAAGCAGGCTGCCGCAACATCGGCATCGTCGCGCCGGACATTGCCGCGCGCCGTGCTGCGATCGTGCGCGTCTTCAGCGCGACGATGGCGCCTGATTACGCGCTTCCCGAGGCCGCCCCCGGCGTGCTGCCTTTCAATCTGTCGCTGGGCGAGCCGCTGACGTCGTATGCGCTGGTCAACGCCGCACTGACGCTGTTGCAACTGGCCGGGCGCAACATCGAATTTGAACGCGCGAGCCGCCTGCTGCGCTCCCCGTTCATTGCCGGCGCCGAATCCGAACGTACGGCGCGCGCGGTTCTCGACATCCGTTTGCGGCAGCATGCCGAACCGCTGATCACACTAGACGGCTTGTGTGCCATGCTCGGCGGCGCCTGTCCGCAGTTGACCCGCGTGCTGACCCGGCTCAGCCAGTTCCGCAAGGACCGACTGTTCGGCGCGCAGGCGCCCTCGGCATGGGCAAGGGCCGTTTTGGACGCATTGGCGCTGGCAGGTTTTCCCGGCGAACGCCCGCTGGACTCATTCGAATACCAGACCCTGAAGCGCTGGCATGACGTGGTTGCGGCATTTGCCGCGCTGGATCGTGTCGTGCCGAAGATGGGTTATGCCGAAGCGCTGTCGCGTCTGCGCCGGCTGGCCGGCGACGCGCTGTTCCAGCCCGAGTCGCCGGACGTGCCGATCCAGATACTCGGTGTGCTCGAAACGACCGGCCTGACTTTTGACGCACTGTGGGTGATGGGCCTGGACGACGAGCACTGGCCGCCGGCCTACCGCCCGAATCCGTTCCTGCCGCTGGCGTTGCAACGCGCCGCGGGCCTGCCGCAATCGTCGGCTGTGCAGGCGCTGGAAACCGCACAGCGCATGACCTCGCGCTGGTCTGTTGCAGCCCCTGAAGTCGTGCTGAGCCATGCGCTGCACGATGAAGACCGCGAACTGCAGCCGAGTCCGCTCATTGTCGCGATGCCCGAGCGCCGGCCGGACGCCGCGGACTTTGCCGATTTCGGTGCGGCGATACACGCCGCGCATGCCATCGAAACGGTGGCGGCTGATGCGGGGCCTGCGGTGGTCAGCGCGGCCGTGACCCGCGGTGGCAGTGCCTTGCTCAGGGATCAGGCGGCCTGTCCTTTCCGCGCCTTCGCCAGTCATCGCCTGCAGGCGCAGGCGCCTGAAGCGCCGCACACCGGACTGGACGCGCTGGAGCGCGGCACACTGGTGCATCGCGTACTCGCAGAGGTCTGGATGAAACTGCGCGACAGCGCGACGCTGGCGGCCACGAATGCCGACGCGCTCGACGCGTTGCTGGCCGCCGCCGCCGATACCGCCATTGCCGGCATCCGTCGCGAGCGGCAGACGGTGCTTGCGGGCCGCTTCGCTGAAATCGAAAAACGCCGGCTCATCGCATTGGCGCGCGCCAGCCTGGAGCAGGATCGCCGTCGCAACCCGTTTGCGGTGATCGCCGTCGAGGACCAGCGCTCGCTGGTGATCGGTCCGCTGACGCTTAACGCGCGGCTCGACCGCGTGGACCAGTCCGCAGACGGCCGCCGCATCATCATCGACTACAAGACCGGCGAGGCAAAAGCGGCGAGCATGCTCGGCGCACGTCCGGATGAACCGCAGTTGCCGCTGTACCTGGTGGCGGCCGAACCGGAAGCGGCGGCAGTGGCGTTTGCGCAGGTGCGCACGGGCGACCAGGGCTATGTCGGCCTGGCGCGCGATGGCGACCTGCTGCCCGGGGTCAAGGCGCTGGCCGAATCGCGGCAGCGTGATCACCATGCCGGCTGGCCCGAACTGGTGGCGGCGTGGCGCAGCGAGCTGGAGCGCCTGGCGACGCAGTTCGCAGGCGGCCATGCCGATGTCGACCCGAAACGGCCGCCGCACACCTGCCAGTACTGCGACCTCGGTCCGTTCTGCCGCATCCGCGAGCGCAGCGGCGAAATCATCGAGGACGCGGAGGGCGAATGATGGCGGATGCCATTCCCGATTTCTCGCAACGCCGCGAGGCGCTCGACCCTCAACGCTCGTTCATCGTCCAGGCCCCGGCGGGTTCGGGCAAGACCGAATTGCTGATCCAGCGTTACCTCAAGCTGCTGTCCGCGGTGGATCATGCCGAGGAAATCGTCGCCGTCACCTTCACCAAAAAGGCGGCGGGCGAAATGCGCGAGCGGGTGTTGCAGGCGCTGCAGGACGCGCAATCGGGCAAGGCGGCGGAATCACTCCACGAAGCGCTGACTCTGGAACTTGCCGCCGCAGCCATGGCTCGCGACCGCGAAGCCGGCTGGCGGCTCGCCGACAATCCGGCGCGGCTACGCATCCAGACCATCGACGCGCTTTGCGCCGGGCTGACGCGGCAGATGCCGGTGCTGTCGCGTTTCGGCGCGCAGCCCGAGAGCATCGAGGACGCACTGCCGCTCTACCGCGAAGCGGCGCAGGCCACACTGGCCCTGATCGATGACGATGCCGATGTGGCCGACGCAGTCGGGCGCCTGCTGGAACATCTCGACAACAACGTATCGCGCATCGAAGATATGATCGCCGGCATGCTGGCGCAACGCGACCAGTGGTTGCGTCATGTCCACGGCCGCGAGCGTGAAGGGCTTGAAGCGGCATTGCAGCACGCACGGGGCGCAGCGCTGCAGCGGCTGCGAGATGCGCTGCCTGCGAACCTCGATGCCGAACTGCAGGCCGTTTCCGCTTATGCATTCGGTCATCTCGGACAAGGTGCGTTTGAAGACGGCGCCGAGTGCTGGGCAATGATTGCGTCGCTGTTCCTGACCGACAGGGACGAATGGCGCAAGCGGCTGACGAAAGACCAGGGTTTTCCCGCCGGCAAACCGGGGCAACCATGGAAGGAGCGCGCCATGGCGCTGTTCGCGCAACTCGACGGCAGTCCCGATGCGCGCGATGCGCTGGCCGCGATGCGCGCGCTGCCGCCGGAGCGCTACAGCGACAGCCAGTGGCAGGCGCTGGGTGCGATCCTGCATCTGCTGCCGCACGCGGTGGGCGAGCTGAAACTGGTGTTCCAGTCGCGGCGCCAGGTCGATTTCACCGAAGTCGCGCAAAGCGCGCTGCTGGCGCTGGGCAGCGATGACGAACCCACCGATCTCACGCTGGCGCTCGACTACCGCATCAGCCACCTGCTGATCGACGAATTCCAGGACACCTCGATCAGCCAGTACGAACTGGTGGCGCGGCTCATCGCCGGCTGGACGGTGGACGACGGCCGCAGCGTGTTTGCCGTCGGCGATCCGATGCAATCGATCTACCGCTTCCGCGAGGCCGAGGTGGGCTTGTTCCTGCGCGCACGTGCGGAAGGCATCGGCGACCTGACCCTGCACCCGGTGGCGCTGATGTCGAACTTCCGTTCGCAGGCGGGCATCGTGGAATGGGTCAACCGCGCGTTCGCGCAGATCATGCCGGCAAAGGAGAACATGGTGTCCGGCGCCGTGCCGTACACCGCGTCGGTGGCGACGCGCGATGCGCTCCCCGGCAACGCCGTCAGCGTGCATCCGCTGTTTGGCGACGACGGGGGCGAGGAGGAAGCGCGGCAGGTGGCAGCGCTGGTGGCTGCGGCGCATCGCGAGGATCCTGTGGCGCGGGTTGCGATACTGGTGCGTAGCCGCGGCCAGTTGCAGCACATCGTGCCGCAGCTGCGGACTGCAGGACTGCGTTTCCGCGCCATCGACATCGAGCCGCTGGGACAGCGCCCGGTGGTGCTGGACCTGCTGGCGCTGACCCGCGCGCTGGCGCATCCGGGAGACCGCACGGCCTGGCTTGCCGTGCTGCGCGCGCCCTGGTGCGGACTGACTCTCGCTGATCTGCATGGTCTCGCCGCTGACGGCGGCGTCACGCTGTGGGATGCGCTGCACGACGCGGCGCGGCTGGAGCAGCTCTCCGCTGACGGTCAGCGGCGTGCCCTGCATGTGCGCACGGTGCTTGCGCCCGGACTCGCGCAGCGTGCGCGCAAACCGCTGCGAGAGCAGGTCGCCGGCGCCTGGTACGCGCTGGGCGGTCCGGCCTGCGTGGCACAGCAAACCGACCTCGAGGACGCGGAAGCCTTTTTCCGCCATCTCGACCGCCATGAAGAGGCCGGCGTATTGCCGGACCGTCTCGATTTCGAAGAAGGCCTTGCGCAGCTCTATGCCGTGCCGGACCTCGGCGCCGACGAACGGCTGCAGATCATGACCATCCACAAGGCAAAGGGATTGGAATTCGACGTGGTCATCCTGCCGGGGCTGGCGAGGGCGCCGCGCAGCGATGACAAGAAGCTGCTGCTGTGGGCCGAACAGGCGGAAACCCGCGGCGCTGAAACCCTCTTGCTGGCGCCGATTCATGCCACCGAGGATGACAGCGATCCGATCTACGACTGGATCCGGCGTTTTCACGCGCACCGTCAGCATTTGGAGGATGGACGTCTGCTGTATGTTGCGGCCACGCGCGCGCGCCGCCGGCTGCACCTGCTCGGCAATGTACGCATCCGGCATGACGAAGAAGGTGCAGCGGTCATGGTGCCGCCCGCGGCGCGTTCCCTGCTCGGCAAGCTGTGGCCTGCGGTTGCGCCGGATTTCGAGTCGGCGCTGCGCGAACGCGATCCGCAACCCGCACCGCCGGCGCAGGCTGCGATGATCGACCAGGCGCTGCGCCGCCTGCCGGAGAGCTGGTCGTTGCCGCCTGCACCACCGCCTGTGCAATGGCCGGCGCCGCCGGAAACGGCGCGGGCGCAGGATGCGCTGGAGTTTTCCTGGGCAGGTGAAACCGCGCGGCATGTTGGCACGGTGGTGCATCGCTGGCTGCAGCGCATCGCGGAGGATGGCCCCGCAGGCTGGGACGCCGCGCGCATCCAGGCGCTGGTGCCGGCGATACGCAACGCGTTGTCGGCGCAGGGCGTGAGCGATGCCGAACTGCCGGATGCCGTGGCGCGCGCGACGCAGGCCATCGTCAACTGCTTAAGCGATGCGCGCGGGCGCTGGCTGCTGGGTGCGCAGGACAGCGCACGCTCGGAATGGCGACTCACCGGCGTCAGCGGCGGGCGGCTGGTCAATGTGGTGATCGACCGCACTTTCATCGACGGCGACGGCGCGCGCTGGATCATTGATTACAAAACCAGCGTGCATGAAGGCGGCGACGTCGATGCCTTCCTCGACAACGAGCGCGAGCGTTATCGTGGGCAGCTCGATCAATATGCACGCATGCTGCGGATGAACGATGAGCGCCGCATCCGGCTCGGTTTGTACTTTCCTTTGCTCGGCGGCTGGCGCGAGTGGGACTATGACGCTTGAGTACCTTCATGGCCGGTTGCACCTGCCGCATCGCGTGCATTAGCATCGGTGTCCTTCCGCGGCGCCGCAGTTCACAGCGCGTATTAAATAAATATATGATTTTAAAGGAGTTTTTATGAAGTCCTGGTGGATCGTCACGAAAGATCACAAGACCGTCATGGAGCCGCGCGAAGTGCCGGTGCCGCAACCCAAGGCCAACGAGGTGGTGATCAAGGTGCACGCCAGCGCGATGAACCGCGGCGAGATTTTTGCCGGCGGCGTGATGCACGGCGGTCCGGAAAAACTCGGCGGCGGCGAGGCCTCGGGCGTGGTGCATGCGGTGGGCGGTGACGTGAAACACGTCAAGGTCGGCGACGCGGTGTTCGGCCGCGTGCGCGGCGCCTTCGCCGAATACTGCGTGACCGATGCGCCGCAGGTGCTGAAGAAGCCGGAAAAACTGTCATGGGAACAGGCCGCCGCGGTACCGGTCAGCTTCATCACGGCGTGGGAGATGATTTATCTCTACGGCAAGCTGAAGAAGGGCGAGACGCTGCTGATCATGGGTGCGTCTTCAGGCGCGGGTGTCGCGAGCATCCAGATCGCGAAGGCGATGGGTGCGCGCAGCATCGGCACCTCGGGTTCGCAGGCCAAACTCGACAAGCTGAAAGCCGTCGGTCTCGATGTCGGCATCGCCACGCGCAAGCCGGATTTCGGCGACGCCGTGCTCAAGGCCAACGGCGGCAAGGGTGTCGATCTGGTCATCAACGGCGTCGGTGGCACCATGTTTGCCGAATGCGTGCGCGTGCTCGCCGATCACGGCCGGCTGGCGACCGTGGGTTACGTCGACAACACCTTCAAGGCCGAGATCGATCTCAACGCGGTGCACGCGCGGCGGCTCGAAATCTTCGGCGTGTCGAATGCCCATCTTTCGGCGGAGGAGAAAGCCGCTTCCACCGCAGGTTTCGTGCGCGACGTGCTGCCAATGATCGCCGACGGCCGCATCGTGCCGCTGATCGACCGCGTCTATCCCTTCGACGAAATGCCGGCGGCAAAGGCGTGCATGGATGACAGCGCGATGGTCGGCAAGATCGTGGTGCGCGTGGCCGACTGAAGCCGGTTTACATCATCACCCTGCCGCCGTTGGTGTCGAGCACGACGCCGTTGATGTAGGCGGCGGCATCTGACGCCAGGAACAGCATTGCCTGGGCATGGTCTTCAGGCACCGCGAGCCGGCGCAGCGGTACTTGCGCGGCGATTTTCTCGATATCGGCTTCGGTGCGCAGCGCGGCGACGCGCGGCGTCAGCGTGGTGACCGGTGCAATCGCGTTGGCGGTGATGTTTTCCGGCCCCAGCTGGAAGGCGAGAAATCGCGTCAGCTGGATCACGCCCGCTTTCGCAGCGCCGTAGGCCGGCGACGAGGCGGCATGCACGGTGCGCCCCGAGATCGAGGCGACATGGATGATGCGGCCGGCTTTCGATTTGCGCAGGTGCGGAATCGCCAGTTTGCTCAGCAGGAAGGCGCCGCGCAGGTTGAGGGCGACGGTGCGGTCCCATTCATCGACCGGCATGTCCTCGACGGTGGCGAGCCTGCCATAGCCGCCGGCGCTGTTGACCACGATGTCCAGCCCGCCGAAGGCGGCGACCGCGCTCTCCATGGCGTAGTTCACCGCCTCGGGGTCCGTGATGTCGGTCTGGATCGCCTTGGCGCGCCCGCCAGCTTCGATGATCGAGGTTGCGACCTTGCCGGCGTTGTTCATGTCGATGTCGACAATCGCCACTGCCGTGCCCTGTTTCGCGAATGCACGCGCGGTTTCCGCGCCTATGCCCTGTGCGGCGCCGCTGATCAGCGCGACGCGTCCCGACAGTTCCGGGTAGACAGCCATGACTGGTAACTCCTTCGTTGATTGAATCAGCGGGCGCGGCCGCGATTGATCCAGGTGCCGCCGCCCATCAGTGCGGCGCAGGTCCAGAAGATCGGCGCCACGCCGGACATCGCTCCGATGACGCCGAACAGCGGCGGCACGACGACATGCGCGCCGTAGCTTACTGCAAGCCGCATCGAAATGCCCTCGGCCTGGCGGCCGGGCGGCGCGGCATTGAAGGACAGTATCATCGACAGCGGCTGACCGCAGCCCAGACCCAGTCCAAGCAGGAAGGCTGCGCAGGCGAGCAGCAGCGGCTGCTGTGTCAGCGGAAAAGCGCAGAAGGCGATGCCGGAAACCAGGAAGGCGACCGCCAGCACCGCGCGTTCACCGTACTGTTTCGACAGCGGCGGCAGCGCGAGCCGGGTGAGGAAGGCCGCCGCGCCGAAGGCGCCCATGATGAGCCCGATGGTGGTCGCGGAAAAATCGAGGCTGTGGCCGTAGATCGGCATGTAGAGGTTGAACAGGTCGAGCCCGGCCATCACTACGCCGTTCGACAGCAGCGCATTGCGCATCGACGGCACGGCGAGCAGGTCGCGGGTACGGCGCGGTGATTCGTCAGCGCCGGTTTTCACCGTGGTATGCGGGATGCTGTGGCGTTTTGCCACGATGACCAGACCGCAGAAGGCGGGAATCGCCGCCATGATCAGGAAGGACGGCCGGTGCGACAGCGCGTCGATGGACAGGCCGACGGTGATCGGCCCCAGCACCGAGCCGACGGATTCACCGAGGCTGTAGTAGCTGTAGTGCCGGGTGCGGTTGTCGGCCGTGGACAACACGCCGACCAGGTTCTGCGTGGCCACCACCCACAGCATGCTGGTGAAACCCCACAGCGGTGCGGTGATGAACAGGATGGTCATCGACGGAAACAGGAAGGGCAGCAGCATGCTGAGGGTGTAGCTGCCCAGCCCCCAGTACATCAGCACGCGGTTGTCGAAACGGTCGGCGATGCGGCCGGCGGCGATGGCGAGCAGGAAGGGCACCAGTCCGTAGAGCGCGAAAATGATGCCGGTCTCGAAGGTACCGGCGCCCATTTCCACGGCATACAGCGTCATCAGCACGCGGCTGCCCTTCATGGTGATGAAGGCGATCGCGGACAGGGAGAGGATGAGAACCAGCGGCATGACGCTGCCGATTATATCGGCGCGAGACCTCAAAGCCCGCAAAGCCCAACATGCGGATGGCTGCTATTTTCAGGGCAGGTGTTCTGCCAGAGCCAGCGATGAGCGCGCGCCGATATGGCGAAAGTTGCGGTCCAGCCAGGTGTCCACACAGTGGCGGCCCTCGTCACGCAGCGCCTGGATGAAGCGCGCGTCGGTATTGAGGCGGCTGGCGATGTCGAGCCGGCGCATGAACTCGTCCGCCTCGATCATGTGCAGGTTGAGGTTGTTGAGGCGGCGGTCGAGACGGCCCAGCGGCAGCGTTGCGCGTTTCACTTCCGATTTTGCCAGCGCAATGCCCTGCAGTTCGGAGGCGATCGCGGCGTTGAAGCTGATCTCGCTCAGCCGGTCGCGGATGTCGCGCGCGGTGGCCGGCGCATCGTCGCGGCGGCGCGGGTTAACGGCGACGATCACCATGTCGCGCGCTTCGCACTGGTAGAACAGCGGCCGCAGCGGCGGGTTCGCGGTGAGGCCGCCGTCCCAGTATGCCTCGCCTTCGATGTGCACCGGGTGGTGCAGGGCAGGCAGGCAGGCTGAGGCGAGCAGCGCCTCCAGCGTCAGTTCGGTATTGGAAAAGATGCGCGCGGTGCCGGTGGCGACGCGCGTGGCCGACACGAACAGTCGCTGGGTGCCGCGCGAGCGCAGCCGTTCGAAGTCGATGTGTTCGGCCAGCAGCTCGCGCAGCAGGTCGAGATGCAGCGGGTTGGTGACGGTCGGCGAGAGGAACTGCGAGAAAAACAGCAGCGCGTCCACCGCGGGGTTGTTGCGGAAATCGGCGGGGCTGTCGCCGGGCAGGCGCGTGCCCATGGGTGCGGCGCAAGCTAGATCCTGCCAGAAGGCCGACAGCACGTTCAGCGCGCCGTCGCGGCCGCCGGCGGCGTGGCCGCTGGCGAGCAGCGCCGCATTAATGGCGCCCGCGCTGGCGCCGCTGATGGCTTCGATGTCGAAGCGGCCGTCTTCGAGCAGGCGTTCCAGCGCCCCCCAGGTGAAGGCGCCGTGTGATCCGCCGCCCTGCAGCGCGAGCGTGATCCGCTTTTTCGGCATCGCTGGGGCTGCGGCCCGTTGCGTAGTGCGGCGGGTGCGGCCGGCTTCAGCCCGCGGACTTCAGCTGTCGCGGCGTTTTCGGACGGTATGCGAGCTGCCGGCCGAATTCACGCAGAACCTTGATCGCCGTCAGCATCAGATCGGCGAGGTATTCGCCGCGCAGCAAGGCCGCTTCGGCGCGCAGGCGTTCCGTCGCGCTCAGGTTGACGCGGTCCAGCAGGTTGGCAGCGGGTGTTGCAACGGGGTCGGGCAGACTCATGATGCGCTCCTTTTAATACTGCTATGCAATAATTTGGTTAAATTAATATTACACATATATTTCAATTAATTACGATGAAGATTAGAGCACAGTAATCATTAAATGTTGCATAGCAATAGATGCGTTATTTTCATCACAGGATGCAAAAAAACTGCAGTGGACGCGCGACTGACGTGCATACGGGCAGTCGCAGTGCGGAAACCGCGCCGGTAACGTGCGCTGCGTCACGGTGGTGCCACCGGGCTGCGCTGCGGCGGTGCGCCGGACTGGCTGCACGGCCCCAGCCGATGCATCATGGCGTGCATGATCGACAGCAAGGAATTTGCCGCCATCCGCGGCTGGGTCGCTGCCGCGCAGCGCATCGTCGTGCTCACCGGCGCCGGGATATCCACCGATTCCGGCATACCCGATTTCCGCGGACCCCGGGGCGTATGGACGCTCAACCCGAAAGCGGAAAAGATGTCCGACATTCGCTATTACGTGTCGGACCCCGAAGTGCGGCGCCTTTCCTGGCAGTTGCGACTGGCTCACCCGGCGTGGACCGCGGTGCCGAACGCAGGGCATCGCGCGCTGGCGGATCTCGAGCGCCGCGGCCAGTTGCACGCGCTGATCACCCAGAACATCGACGGCCTGCACCAGCGCGCCGGCGTATCCGCGGAGAGGGTCATCGAGGTGCATGGAACGCTGCACACGGTGATGTGCCTCAACTGCGGCTGGCGTGGACCCATGCAGGAAACGCTGGACCGGGTGCGTGCCGGTGAAGAAGATCCCGCCTGCCTTGATTGCAGCGGGCTGCTCAAAAGCGACACGATCTCCTTCGGTCAGCAGCTGATACCGCAGGTGATTGAGCGCGCGATGCGCGTCGCCACCGAAGGCGACCTGTTCATCGCTGTCGGTTCCACGCTGCAGGTCTATCCGGTGGCGGGTGCAGTGCCGATCGCGCTCGACGCCGGCGCGCGGCTGTTGATCATCAATGCCGAACCCACGCAGTTCGACGAGGTGGCGGATGCGGTGATCCGCGCACCGATCGGCGAGGTGCTGCCGCGGTTGTGTGCGACGGCATGATCGAACCACGAGACGGATGCCGATGAAAATTCCCGATCCACAGTATCTGCGGCAGGTTGCGGCAGCGGTTTTTGTGCTGATTCTGGCAGGATGCTCGTGGTTCAGCGTGCTTGATTCCACGGCAGATCAGCAGGTTGATACCGGGCTGAAGCGCGCGTTGATCAGCTTTGCCGCCGCGCGTGCGCTCAACGCCGTGATCTCGGTGGCGCAGGGCACCGAGGTTGCAGTCGAACCCGGCGGCGTCGGCGTGGTATTCACACCCGGAGAGGCGCTCGATCCTATCAACGACCTGGTCGAGCAGTTCTCCAACCTGATGCTGCTCGCCAGCGTGTCTTTCGGCGTGCAGAAAGTGCTGCTCGGCATCGGCATCTACTGGGTCGTCGCCCTGCTGCTGTCGGCGGCGGCGCTGGCGTGGGCGGCTTTGCGTCTGCGCCGGCAGGCTGCACCGGCGTGGCTGTCGCGGCTGCTGGTGATTCTGCTGATGGTGCGGTTTGCGGTACCGCTGACGGTCATCGGCACCGACTGGCTGTTTAGCCGGTTCATGGCGCAGGATTACCAGGCCAGCCAGCAGGTCATAGATACCGCTACGGGCCGGCTGGACACGCTCAACGCGGACAGTAAGGCAACTGCCGGCAATCAGGGCATGCTCGACACCATCCGCAACTGGTGGTCGAAAAATGCCGACCTGAAGGCGCAATTCGACCGTCTGCGCCAGGCCGCCGAACAGTCAGTCGAACACATGATCCGTCTGATGGTGATTTTCCTGCTTCAGACGCTGGTGTTTCCGCTGCTGCTGCTGTGGCTGCTCTACGGCATGGTGCGTCGGCTCTTCGAGTGGCCGGCAATGCGGACGGTATGAGCTGACCGGGTGCCGAAAACCGGGGCCGGTCCGCCACTGCGCCTATTTTTTCCTTGCCGCTTTTTTCTTTGCCGGTTTCCTCGCGGCTGTTTTCTTTTTGACCGGTTTTTTCGGCGCCGTTTTCGGTTTCATTCCCCGGGTCAGCGCCCCGCGCAGCCACGCCCAGGCCGCCGGCCCCCAATCGCGTTCGTTCTTCGCGGCGATGTGGCCGTCGTCGGCGTAGACACGCGCAACTCGACCGTCTGCCGGACCGGATTCGAGCAGCAGGTAGAGATTGCCGATGGGCGTGAGGTGGTCGATCTTGCCGTTGACCAGATACATTGGCATGGTCAGGTTTTTCAGCAGGTTCTGGTCCTTCAGCGACCAGCGCAAAAATTCCTGGCGCTGTTCGGCTTCGGTGATTTCCTTCAGCGGCGGCCTCGAGCCGCGTGGTCCGAACCAGTTGGTTTTCGCGCGCTCATAGGCGGCCTGTCGCCATTCCGCACGCTCTTCGTCTGACCCCCAATAGCCGGCGCCGCCGGGAGCGCAGGCGATCAGGCCCTTGATGCGCGCATCGTGCGCGGCGAGACGGATCACCCACAGGCCACCGCGGCTGACGCCGAATGCGCCGATGCGATTGCCGTCGATTTCGGGGCGCTTCTGCAGCACGTCGAGCGCCGCCTGCCACGCCACGACCGATTCCGGCGCGTGCGGGAACGTGGTTTGTCCCGTTCCCGGCGCATCGACCACCAGCGCGGCCATGCCTTGCGACAGCGCGCCTTCGGCGTATTTCTCGCGGTCTTCCTTGTACATGTCGGCGCCGCACATCACCAGCACCGCCGGCACCTTGTTCGATTTCGATGCGCCCTTGGGCAGGCGCAGGAAGCCGGTGGCAGTCATGCCGTTCTTCTTGACCACGATTGTCTGTGGGGGATCGGGCAGCAGCGCCGCCGACTTGCGGAAGCAGCGCAGGTAATCCTCGTACGACTGCGCCTTGAGCTTGCTCATGTTGGGCGGGCAGATCGACGAACCCGACCAGTACGGCGCGGGGAAGCGGGCGAGGCTGTAATAGGACTTGGCCTGCACGAAAGCCTGGCGCGCGCCGGCCTTGTCACCAGCGGTGAGCAGGGCATCGCCTTTCTTCTCGTATTCGGCACCCACAGCGCTCCACACCGGCACCCAGTCTTCGTCTTCCGTGCTCTTGATCTTCGCCACGTTGTCGATCAGCAACTGCATGTCGTCGATCAGGTTGAACCAGCGGCGGTAGAAACCGCCGATCCCGACGACGAAGGGATCCTCGCCGGCGCGCATCGGCAGCGATGCGAGGATGGCGGCCTTGTCTTTGTTGCCCTGAGTACCTGCGTTCATGACTCCCCCGTGGATGTGGCGCGTTGCGCGCGGCGCATATTCTGGCGCAGCGCCAATTTGGGCGCTACGTCGTCGCGGTGAGGAGCAAAATTTTTGTGCGCGCCACGGCGCGTCGTTCTCAAGTATCTGAATTAAATACGTTATTTACTGCGCCGCATGTCGTGTCATACCAGCCGGCAGTCAATATGCGGACCCGGCCCACGAAGTGCTACACGCTGGCGATGGCTTGCGCCACAATGCAGGTTCCGTCAGGCGCCGCAGAGCGCCGTTCGGGCAGCGCGATTCAAAACAACAGATGCGGCCATGGCGGTTGCACACCATTCTGGAGGAGGCCGGTAATGCCTATGGACTTTGCAATTGCAGTGCGTGCCGCGAGTGTTCTGCTGCTGTGCGGATTATGGATGCCGGGCCTGGTTGCCGGTGCGGGGTATCCCGAGCGGCCGATCCGCATGATCGTGCCGCAGAACGTCGGCAGTTCGACCGACAACGGTGCGCGCATTGTGGCGGCTGGATTGTCGCGCGAACTTGGCCAGCAGATCGTGGTGGACAACCGCCCCGGCGGCGCGCTGCAGCTCGGTCTGGAAATCGCGGTGCAGGCGCCGGCGGACGGTTACACGATTGCCTACACGCCGATCGGCGCGCTGGCCATCGCCCCTCATCTGCTGCGCAAGCCCCCGGTCAACGCGCTGCGCGAACTGGCGCCAATCGGGCAGACGCTCAGCGGGCATCAAATCGTCATTGCCGGGCCGCAGACGCCTTTCAGGACACTGCAGCAAGTCATCGACTATGCGAAACAGAATCCGGGCAAATTGCTCAACGGCTCGTCGAGCAACGGCGCTCCGGGACATATCGGGTTCGAACTGCTGAAAACCATGACAGGCATCAAGATTGTGCATGTGCCGTACAAGGGTGGCGCTGCGGCGCTGGTGGATCTGATGGCCGGGCGCATACAGGTGATGATGGAAGGGCTCAATTCGGCGACGCCGCATGTCAAGGCCGGGCGCGTACGCGGGCTGGCGGTGACCGGGCCCAGGCGCTCGCCGGTGTTGCCGGACATTCCGACCGTGACCGAAGCTGGCGTACCCGGGTTCGTGATGACGGTATGGCACGGCATGGTGGCGCCGGTAAAAACCCCGCCAGCGATAGTCAAGGTGCTCAATGCCGCGGTCAACAAGGCGATTACCTCGCCTGAAGGCACGAAGCGGATACTGGCCCTGGGTTCGGAGCCGGCGCCCGGTACGCCGGAGGAATTCTGGAAACTGGTCCGCAGCGACCGTGAACGCTGGGGCGAGGTCATCAGGAAGGCCGGGGCGAAAATCGATTGAACGCGCGCCTGCCCGATCTCGACGTCGAAGAGTTCATGATTCCGGCGCGCGACGCCGGCATCGAACTCTACGTGCGCAATAAATATCCGCGCGGCCGGACATCTTTTGGCGCCGATCGGACGTTGCTGTTCGTGCACGGTTCGACCTATCCGGCGGAGGCGGTGTTTGACTATCCGCTGAAGGGCCTGTCGTGGATGCACTACATTGCGCAGCGCGGTTTCGACGTCTACCTGGTCGATGTGCGTGGTTACGGGCGCTCGACGCGGCCCGCGGCGATGGACGGTCCGCCGGAGCAGGGTGCGCCTGTGGCGCGCACCATGGAAGCGGTGGGGGACGTCGGCGCAGCGGTCGATTTCATCTGCAAGCGCCGCGGCATCAACGCGCTGAACCTGATGGGCTGGTCGTGGGGGACGACGATCATGTCGACCTATACTTCGCGCAACAACGAACGCGTGCGCAAGCTGGTGCTCAATGCGCCGCAGTGGCTGCGCGATTCGAAATCGACGCTGGATGCCGGCGGGCCGCTGGGTGCCTGGCGCGCGGCAAATCGCGACACCACGCGCGGGCACTGGTTCGGCGCGGTGCCGCCGCACAAAGTCGATGAAGTGATTGCGCCCGCCGAATTCGACGCCTGGCTGACTGCGGCGATGGCCACCGACCCCGGCGGTGCGAAGATGGATCCGCCGTGCCTGCGTGCGCCCAACGGCACGCTGCTCGACACCCGCGAGTTCTGGACGCAGGGCAAGCCGCCTTATGATCCAGCAGACATCCGCGTGCCGGTGCTGATGACGCATGCCGAATGGGACCTGGTGCTGCCGGCGCGGATGGCGCACGAGCTGTACGCGAAGCTGGTCAACGCGCCCTACAAGCGCCATGTCGAATTCAGCGAGGGCACGCATTACCTGATGCTGGAGAAAAACCGCATGCAGGTGCTGCGCGAAGTGCAGCATTTTCTCGAAGAGCAGAGTGTGCCCGGGGAGTGATGTTTCAAGTAATTGTTTTTATTTATAAATACAGCATACATTCGTATCCATGGCTTGAGCGTTGCGCAGGATTTGTCGGGGCAGTCAGCAATGCAAACAGCCAATAACAAGGAGGAGGCAGCCATGAAGACAATTTACGGAACCCTGTTGCTGGTCGGCGCTTCATTGATCGCGGGAACGGTTTCGGCGCAATCGTATCCGACCAAACCCGTGCGCATCATGGTCGGTTACGCGCCGGGCGGCGGCGTCGACACCACCGCGCGCATCATGGCGCAGGCTCTGGGCGAACTGTGGGGCAGCAACGTGCTGGTGGAAAACCGGCCGGGCGCCGCCGGCAACATCGCCACCGAAGCGACCGCCAAGGCCGCGCCCGACGGTTACACGCTGGTGTTGTGCAACATCGGTTCGCATGCGATTACCCCGGCGCGTTTCGCCAAGCGCCTGACCTACGATCCGGTCGGCGATTTCGCATTCCCGATCAAGATCGGCGGCATCCCCAACGTGTTCATGGTGCATCCGTCCATGCCGATCAAGAGCCTGCAGCAGTACATCGACTATGCGCGCAGGAATCCCGGCAAGCTGCATTTCGGCTCGTCGGGCGTCGGCGCATCGCCGCACCTTTCGATCGAACTGTGGAAGACCATCAGCAAGATCAACATCGTGCACGTGCCGTACAAGGGCGCGGCGGCGGCGCTTGCCGATGCAATGAGCGGCCATATCGAGTCGTCCGTCGGCAACCTCGCCGGCGGTCCGCTGGGAGCGATCAAGGCGAAACGGGTGCGCGCGCTGGCGGTGACTTCGGGGGTACGCAATGCGCAGGTGCCGGACGTGCCGACCTTCGCCGAATCCGGCGTGCCCGGTTACGACGTCACCGGCTGGTATGGCCTGTGTACGCAGTCCAAGGTGCCGCAGCCGATACTCGACAAGCTGGCCGCGGACGGTCGCAAGCTTCTCTCCGGCCCGCTGAAGAAACGGCTGGAGAGCCAGGGCATCTCGGTGGCCCCGGCGACGCCGGACGAGTTCCGCGAGCATGTGAAATCCGAAATCGCGAAATGGACCAAGGTGGTCGCCGACGCGAAACTGACGGGCAATTGATCGAAGGTCCCGCAACTTGAAAGGAAACGGAGCATGTCATCATGAATGACCGGCTGCAGGCGCATCTGAGCCCGGAAGTCATCCTGCAGCAGATCAAACGGCATGGTGTTACGCATGTCGTCTGGCTGCCCGACAGCGAAACCAACTGGCTCTACCTGTTGATGAAGGCGGATCCGGCGCTGACGCTGGTCGCAGTGCCGAGGGAAGGCCTCGCCTGTTCGGTTGCCGCCGGGCTGGCGGCGGGCGGCAAGGTGCCGGTGATCCTGGTGCAGAACACCGGGTTGATGGAATCCGGCGATTCGATCCGCGGCTGGCTGTTCGGACTCGAGATCCCCGTGGTGTTCATGGTCGGCATGCGCGGCTGGAACCGGCATGGCGCGCCGACCGCGGATACTGCTTCGGTCTACACCGAACCTTTCCTGAATGCCTTCCGCATCAACTATTACCTGGTGGAAAGCGACGCTGATGCGGATCGCATCAGCGTCGCGTTCGAGGAATCGAAGCGCACCAAACGCCCGGTCGCCGTGCTGGTCGGCGACGAATACCACGGCTTCAACAAGTAGGGGACCCGGGATGATCGATACTGCAGAAATGCTCAAGGCATTCAACGCGCATCGCGGCGATGCCATCGTCGTGCCCGGCCGCGGTGGGCGCCACTGGGTCAGGATCAGCAGTGAGCCGGATCTCGATCTGCCGATGGGCGACCCGGCGATGGGCGGCCACGCTGCGTTCGCTTTCGGGGTGGCGCTGGCGCAGCCGCAGCGCAGGGTGGTGCTGTTCGACTCCGAAGGCGACCTGCAGATGGGGCTGGGCATCCTGCTCACCGTCGCCGAGCTGAAGCCGGCGAATTTCTACCATTTCCTGCTCGACAACGAATGTTATGCAACCACCGGCGGCCAGCCGGTGCCGAACGCGAAAAACGTTGATTACATGATGATGGCGAAGGCCGCAGGTTATCCCCGCGCCTATGCTTTCACCGAGCTCGATGCACTGAGCGCGGCGCTGCCGGAAATCATTGGCCAGCCTGGACCGGTATTCGTGGCAATGAAGGTGAATCCCGACGTCGAGAACAAGCCGATCACCCAGCGCACCAAATGGCGGACCCGCAGCTGGACGCAGGTGATTGCCGACCTGCAGCGCAGGCTCTGCATCGCCGCCTGATTGATTGCCGTTACGGAGCAGGAGCAATGAACACAGCCACCGCACAGATGCTGGCGCATTACAACCAGTGGTCCGACAACGTGATGTTCGACGGGGTCGCGGCATTGCCCGAGGGCGAGGCGCTGAAGCCGCGCACGTCGCTGTTCCGCAACATGGTGCATACGCTGAATCATATTTACGTGATCGACCGCATCTGGCAGGCGCACCTCGAGGGGCGCGAACACGGCTACGAGGCGCGCAACACCAAAGACCATCCGCCGCTCGCAGAGTTGCGCGGACTGCAGCAGGAGGTGGATCGGTGGTATGTCGATTGGAGCGGTGACCAGACCGATGCGACCCTGGCCGAGACTGTCAACTACACGCTGATCGGCGGCAACCGTGGAGCGATGAGCCGCGGCGAAATCCTGTTGCACGTGGTGATGCATACCAGTTACCACCGCGGTTTTGTCGGCGACATGATGTTCCAGGTCAGCGGGCACCGCGCGCCGAGCATGGATCTGCCGGTGTACATGGGAAAAATGCGTCCCGTGGTTTGACCGCCCGGCGGCTGGCGAGTAGCATCAATCGGGTCCGGCGCGGCCATTGCTGTATTGCTGCTGTATTGCGCGCCTGAACATTTCCGAATCACTCCTGTGCAGGGAGGTCCCATGGCTGAAAGAACGATCCGCGAAATCATAGAGGGCCAGGAGCTGCTGACCGCGCCGGCGAGCATGACGGTCGCCGAGGCGGCGCGCCTGATGCGCCAGCGCAATGTCGGCGCGATGATGGTGGTCGAGGGTGACAAACTTGCCGGCATGTTCACCGAACGCGATGCGCTGTTCCGCGTGGTGGCTACCGGCCTGGACGTCACCAATACGCCGCTCAGCGTGGTGATGACGAAAAACCCGAAAACCATATCGCCTGACCGTTCTTTCGTGCAGGCGCTGGGCGTCATGCACGAAGGCCGCTTCCGCCACCTGCCGGTGATCGAGGACGGCCGCCCGGTCGGCATGATCTCGGTGCGCGACGCCTTCGGTCCTGAACTCGAGGCCTTCATCTACGAACTGCTGCGCCAGGAGCAGGTCAGCCAGATCCTGGCGTAAGGGTTGCCTTTTGCGCGCGGCGGGCGGGCACCGCAGCCGCAACGATCAGCGCGGCGCAGGCGATGTGCCCAGCCTGCACCGCTGATGGACTCACTCCAGTTTGATGCCGGCGTCGCGGGTGATTTTTTGCCAGCGTGCGGTATCTTCGCGAATGAACCGGACAAACTCCGCGCTGGAAGTGCTGCCCACCGGAACGATGCCGGCGGCGTTCTGGCGTTTTTTCACCTGCGGCGCCAGTGCCGCCTTGTTGATTTCAGCGAACAGCCTGTCGCTGATCGCGCGCGGCAGCTTTGCCGGCGCAAAGATGCCGTTCCAGTTGCTGACGCCGAATCCCGGGACGGACTCGCCGATCGCGGGCAGATCCGGAAGCAGCGCCTGGCGTTTGGGTGTGGCAACCGCCAGTGCGCGCAGGCGCCTGCTCTGGATGTGCGGTACCGCGGTAACGTAGGTTGCGAACATCACCTGGATGTCGCCTGAAACCAGGTCTACCAGCGCGGGGCCGCCGCCCTTGTACGGCACGTGAGTCATGTTGACGCCGGCCAGACGCTGGAAAAATTCGCCGGCCAGATGGTCGAGCTGCCCCGGTCCCGAACTGCCGAAGCGCACCTTGCCGGCCTGGCCCTTGGCCCAGCGGATGAATTGCGGAACGCCGCCGGCGCCGCCGATCGACGGATTGACGACCATTACGTTGATCAGCTCGGCGGCCAGCGTGATCGCGGTGAAATCCCGCCCCACGTCGTACGGCAGTTTTTTGTAGATTACCGGGCTGATCGCCAGCGGCCCGACGCCGCCGACCAGCAGCGTGTAGCCGTCGGGTTCGGCGCGCACCAGCATTTCGGTGGCGAGCCTGCCGGCGGCGCCGGGCCGGTTGTCCACCACCACCGGTTGCCCGAGCTGGGCCGCCAGCTGGTCGCCCAGTGAACGGCCGATGGTGTCGGAGGCGCCGGCGGCGGGGAACGGAATCAGGATGCGGATGGGTTTGACCGGATAATTCTGCTGCGCATGGGCTGTTGCGGCAATACCGGATGCGGTGCAGATGAGGCCGGCAATCAGGCCGGCAGTCAAATGGCGTTTGTTCTTCATGGTGACTCCTCCGTTAGCGTGGTTTTGTGACGTCCGCTCAGGCGGATTCCTGCGGGTGCAGCACGATCTTGTGCGCTTCGACATTGCGCGCTTCGAGCAGATTCAGCGCATCTGCGGCGCGGCTCAGCGGGAAGCGGTGGCTGATGTAGAGCTCGGGATTGATCCTGCCGCCGGCCACCAGTTCGAGGCAGGGCTTGAACGCCTGGAAATTGCCCCGCGAGAAATTCAGGTCGATCTCGCGGTCCTTGATGTAGGCGATCGGAATCGTCGCCTTGTTCTCGGGGAAAGTGCCGACCACGGTGATCTGGCCGCCGCGTTTGACCATGCTCACGGCGTCGGTGACCGTGCGCTCCTGCAGGCCGCCCACGCATTCGACCACCTTGTCGAAGCCGTGGCCACCGGTCAGTTCGAGGGCACGCGCACGCATGTCGGCGTTTTTTGCATTGATGGAACCGGCGATGCCCAGTTCCTGCGCCTTGGCTATCCGGTAATCGAGGATGTCGGTGATGGTGACCTCGGCCCCCATCGCCTGCGCGATCAGCGCGGCGCCCAGTCCGATCGGGCCGGCGCCGATCACCGCGATTTTCTCTTCGGGCTTCGGCTGCACCCGGTGCGCGACCGCGTGGTAGCTGATCCCCAAAACCTGCACCGCCGAGGCCTGGTCGTAGCTGACGTTGTCGGGCAGCGGATGCAGATTGAAATCCGGCACCACCGCGTATTCGGCATACGCACCATCGCGGTCAAAGCCCATCGTGCGCAGTTTTTCGCAGATGTTGCCGCGGCCGGCGCGGCAAGGGCCGCATTCACCGCAAGCGAAGTCGATGTCGCAGCACACGCGCTGGCCGATACGGAAGCCGCGCAGTTCGCTGCCCAGCGCGACGATCTCGCCGGCGAATTCATGGCCGAGCACGCGCGGGAAGGTCAGCCGGGGATGCTTGCCGTGGAAGGCGTGCAGGTCGGAGCCGCAGATCGAGCAGGCGTGCACCCGCACCACCGCGTCGCGCGGGCCTGGTGCGGGGTCGGGCATGGTTTCATGGCGCAGGTCGTTGCCGCCGTGGAGAATCATTGCTTTCATCGGGTCTTCCGTTCGGTGGTTCGTTGAAACGGGATCAGAAAAGCCGCGCGCGCGGGTGTGGCGGGCGGGATGCGGCATCAGGTGCTTCAAAGGGGCGATGGCCCTTGACCTGGGTGGCGTGCATTACGCGCCGGGCGGAAGGGTTGAACGGACCGCGGCGGTGGATCGTGCAGCGGTTGTCCCACAGCACGAGGTCGCCTTCTCGCCAGGGGTGGCTGTAGCCAAAGCGCTCGTCAGCGGCATGCGCCCACAGTTCATCAAGCAGGGCATCGGATTCCTCGAGCGTGCAGCCGTTGACTACGTGCCGCAGGCGGCGGCCGAGGAACAGGCTGTTGCAGCCGGTTTCAGGATGCGTCGACACGATCGGGTGGTCGGGGCCGTCGCCCAGCCGTGGATCGTCAGTGGCGACGGCGCCGCGGCGCAGCTTGCGGTTGGTGTCGTAGGCAGTGTCGTGCTTGATGGTGGCGCCGTGGAGGCGCTGTTTCAGCCGCTCCGGCAGCGAGTCCCAGACGGCATACATGTTGCGGAACTCGGTGTTCGCACCTTCGCCCTCGGGCGGCACTTCGCGCGCGTGCAGCATGCGCATGCCGGCAGGGACCGGGCGGAACGAATAGTCGCTGTGCCAGATGACTTCGCCATCGCCCAGTTCGCCGATCGGCTTGCCGCAGACACGCACATTCGACACCACTGTGACTTCGGGGTGTGCGCCGCTGTGCTCGACCTTTTCCGCAGTCACCGGCGGCAGTTCGAAGTCGCCGAAACGTCGCGCCACCGCCACCATGTCGGCATCGGTGATGCGCTGGCCGCGCAGCAGCAGCAACAGGTGGTCAAGGTAGGCGCGATGCAGGATCGCGAAACCGGCATCGTCGAGCGCGCGCAGGTCGAGGCCGCGGATTTCCGCGCCCATCGCGCCGGGCAGCGGAAGGATTTCAAAGGGACCGGATTTTCCCCGAATCAGTTTTTCCGTGAAGTTCCCGACCGCAGACATCATCGCTGTTTTCCCCCTGCAACCGGAACGGTTTTAGCATCGCGATGCTGTCGCTGCAAGCGCAGCAGCATGCTGCAGCGCAGGGTTCTCATTATGGAAATGCACCGGTTTCATTTCGGTAGCGCTTGCCGCATGCGACGGTTATCCCTGTGGGAGGCCATCAGGCAATACAAGGCGATTGCCGACGGGATGGCCAGGGCGGCAAAGGCGATTTCATAACTGCGCGTGGCTGCGTAGATGTTGGCTAGGATGATTGGTCCGGCAAATTTGCCCAGGTTGGTAATGACCAGCGCCCCGCTGACGGCCAGGCTCACCTGTCCGTCAGGGGCCAGCCTCCCCACCTCGGCGAGCGTTACGCCGGGCCAGCATCCCGAGGTTGCACCCAGCACCGCGAACATCACATAGACCCAGAACAGCGGCAAGGTGTTATCCAAGGCCAGTGCCGCGGCGGCGCACAGCATCATCAGTCCCGCACTCCACGCCAGGGCGCGTGCCGTGTTTCCTGATCGATCGACGATCCAGCCGATCAGTACGCGCCCGCCTGCGCTGGCCAGTTGGACCACGGTCAGCACCGTGCCGGCCGCAACCAGGCTCATGTCCAGCATGACCACGCAGGCCACGACGGTAAACGTTGCCGCGCAGAATTGCACCCAGGAAAAACAGGCGCCGGCAATGCTGATCAGGCGCAGTTGGCGGTAGCGCCAGATGGCCACTGCGCCCGCCAACGGATTTGCCGTAAACGCGCGTGCGGACGGTTCGCGGTCATTGTCCCATTGCGGACGCCGGATCTGCACCAGCAGCACGACACTGACCATCAGCAGCACGCTGATCACGATTGACCAGCGCCAGCCGGCAAGCAGTGCCACGGAGGGTGCGATCAGCGCTGCGAGCATGCCGCCTGCCGGTATGCCGGTCTGATGCAGTGAAAACATCGTATTGCGTCGTTCCGGTGGTGAGAAGCGCATCAGCAGATGGGATGCCGAAGGGGTGATCAGTCCGGAGCCCAGTCCGATAACCAGCGACCCGATGACGAGAAAAAGCGTATGCGGCAGAAGCATGGCCGCCATACCGCAGGCAATCAGGCCATGCCCCAGCTGGTTGACGCGCGCCGCGCCAAGGCGGCGTCCGGCGTTGCTGAACAGCATCAGGGTTACGGCCATGCCTGCGCTGACAATGCTTATCTGGTAGCCGATCAGCGACGGATCGAAACCGTAGTCGCGCGCGACTTCCGGCGCCACTGCCGGCAGCACCAGCACAGCCATCGAGGCGAAGGTGTGGCCGGCGAGCAGCGCCAGCAGCAGGAAC
>Ga0222714_10001298_pt1 | contig 28140 bp, 41 predicted proteins | sample C33_3DmetaG_FD_165048 | JGI IMG/M metagenome (GOLD analysis project Ga0222714, IMG submission 165048) | Estuarine water microbial communities from San Francisco Bay, California, United States - C33_3D | ecosystem: Environmental > Aquatic > Marine > Unclassified | place: USA: California... | reverse complement strand
TGTTTCCCTTTTTTCTTAGGGTAAAGTGCCCAGACGCTCTCTTCATCGCTCATCTCGGATGAGCAAGATTGGATCGATTCCGATTCCGATTCCGATTCCGATTCCGATTCCGATTCCGAAAGCGGAGGCCCGTCATCTGTCGGGCGTATGTCCGTCATCTGTCCGTCATCTGTCGGGCACATGACCGCGGCTTGCGGGCAATCGGCAGCAGGTTGCGGGAACTTGCTGACAGCCGACCGCATACGTTGTTCAAACTTCGGAATCTCGATGAATGGCTTCCCTTCAACCGAGTAACAACGCAGTAGTCCAGCCTTGCGGCACGATTCCAGCCATTTCGACACGTCGGCTGGCTTCACGTCATCACGAAGCGGGAAAAGCGTCGAGCGGAGCAGCATTGGGTTTGCGTGGTATCGCCCGAAATCGTCGGCGCGCAGGCAAAGGCGAAGAAAAAACCGTTCGGCGTTGGCGTCGAGTTTGTTGATTAGCTCAGATTCGAGCCAACCCTCGCGGATGACCCGACTAGGCATGTTGCTTCGCTCCTTTTTCTGCGTTGATAATCGCCTCCCGCACCATTTGCACCGTCCCTGCCCGGCAGAGCCGATGCGGCTGCACAAACAGCGGTCGCCAGCCGAGCACCGTTGCCGCGCTGAATTTCTCCATGTCGCGTATCGCCCCGGCGCCGGTGTGTGCGCCGCCGCCTTTGCGCCAGGTGCCGCCCTGTACCTCGAGGTACAGTTTATGGTCGGGCCAAGCAAAGTCGAATCTCCACTTTCGCACCGGATGGAATCGGTACTCGGCAACCGGCGCGGGCAAGCCGTGCTGGGCGCAAAGGGCGCGGAAAATTAGGGCGTGGGTTTTGGTCATTCCGCCCCCTTCGCCTTAAACCGCCCCAACTTGTCCCGTCGCGCCGCTTCATTCCGCGCCGCGCTGAGAAAGTCCGCGATCCATTGCTCATCGCGTCCGCGCGCCTGACCGAAGCGGAAGCCGATGACATAGCCGGTGCCAGCAACGACTGCGCAAATCAAAATTAGCCAAAGGTGGTTCATGTTCTCGCCTCCTGATTCCTGGTTATGTAGTTCCGCCGTGGCGTGATGTCCGAAATCGAAACCTCGGCGCCATCGACTATGTTCGCCCCGGCCGCGACGATGCGCAGAAATACGGCGAAATCTTCGTTTGTCATTGCGAGCAGGCCGCACGACACTTGCCGAAATTGGTCGCCGTGCGAGACGAGCACCGAAAACGAGCAGTCGGAGCCCGAGACGTGATCTTTGCGGACGATGAAGCGGGTCATGGTTTGTCCTTTATTGTCGCGCTCACACTCCACACATCCCCTCGCACTCCGCATTGAAGCCCGCGAGAAGTCCTTGGCCGCGCTCTGTGTCGGTCGATAGATCGACCTGATCGAGCGGCACGCAGGAACGGTGAAGGAATGGCGTGCTGGAAAAATTCTCGTCACTTGCTTTGCGCGACTGGATGGCGCGCTCGAACTGGATGGCGCGCTCGAACTGGATGGCGCGCTCGAACTCTTCCGGCTCGTCGTCGCGCAGGCGTCGCCACTCGGAGTTACGGTGAAATGGGCAATACACGCAGGCTGATCGCGGAGGTTGCGGGAAGCCATTCTGCTCCATCCATCGCAGGCAGTCATGCCGACGCATTTCCAATTCAATCAGCGGCCAGCGGCTTTGAAGATACGGTTTGTCTGGCCGCGCTGGTTTCATCCGCTGCACTTCATCCAGCGAAATTCCGATCCACTGGACGACCCGCACCGACTTTTCTCCCCGCTTTACCTTGGCGATCTTGCGGCACGCCTTGAAAATCGGCTCCAGTTTAAAATCTGCCGTGCAGCTTCGATGCGGAATCTTCCCCAAGTCTCCAGTGGCCGACCGAGTGAAAAACGGGATATTAGTCTGTGAATACTTCCGGCCCTTTGCGCTCAATCGCATTTTGAGAGACGCATCGGAAAGTTTCCCCTTGGTCACACGATGCACAGGAAACGGCAACCTCGGCTCCAGCCAATCAAGCCAGCGGTACACGCTTGCCGGTTCGTCCTGTGTATCGGCAAAGATCGCGGCGTCAGGCATCGGCGTGATCTCCCCGGCTGCGGCCATCAGCGCCATTGTGGACGACTGAACGCCCGCGCCAAGAGAGATGATGTGAAGGGGATCGCTCATGCCGCCTCCTTCGTTTTCCAGCTCGGCAGCGAAACCCGCCGCGCCTCGTTCGGCTCACCCGGCCATTCGCCCGACTCGTAGCACCTCGCGATGACCGCAAGGCGCTGCATCACCTCGCGCGAGCCAACGTCGAGAGATTCGGCGTCGGGCACGCGGATCGCGCATTCATACGGCGGCGATTTCTCGACGACCAGATTGACCATTTGCGGCACGGTCGGCTCGACGCCAAGTACCTTTGCGACTACCAGCCGATAGAAAGCATCGCCGCGGTAGTAATGAAACTTGCAGAACTGCGCATCGAAATCTTCGAGCGTTTCGACCGTCTTGACGTTGATACACAGCGGACCCGCCGGGTCTTCGCCGTCAAACCAATCGACGCGCGCCTGTACGGCAAACGATGCAAGCTGGTGACGAAACGTTACCTCGGGTGAGCCGCGGGCCTGCATCGCAACCGCCGCAGGTTTCGCGCGGATGCCGGCGACCATCTGCCACGCAAGATCGATGTCAGCCTGCTTGACGATGTCGCGACCGCCGGCCTGCGCCTGAAACGCGGCGAATTCTTCCTTGCCCGCCTTCGTGCGCCGGTCCACGTCCGGTGCGACGACGAACCGCTTGACCATCTCGGCCTCGCCCTCGAGCGCTAGGCAGTGGAACAAACGCCCGAAAAGAAACGCGGGCGTGTCGGCGCGTTCGCCGTGCTGCTTCGCGATGTGCTTCTCGAAGTAAACCCGCGGACGCGGCAGTACGTCGTTGATGCGATGCGATCCGACGCAATCGGTGGCCAAATAGTCGGCGAACGGTTCGTTGAGGATTTTGCCGAAGTTCATGCGCCCTCCTTTTTCTCAAACTCATCGAGCGAGTGCGTGACGTTCTTCGCCGGCATGTCCTGCGCTTCCTCGGCCGTGTAAAGCCCGCGAAGCGCGTCGGGGAAGGCGTCGCGGTAGGCGAATGTCCGCGCGCGCATCAGCAGCATCCGGTCGGGATATTGCGTCCACGGTCCAGTCTTGCCCCACAGCCCCGCGCGCTTTGCGTCCTCGATCGTGAATGACCGGATGACCGGAGCGGCGCGACCCTTGCGGAGAATGGTCACGCGAACGCCGTGCGAATCCTTGCCGGCCTCGCCGATTTGTTCGTCGCTGTACGATTCAAGCAGGTGCTGGCAAATGCCGGGAACCGCGTCGCCCCACAGCGTCGGCCGACCCTGGATTACCGCGACGTTTTGAAGCGACGCCATCGGCGGCAGACCCAGCTCGGCGCCGAACTGCATCGCGACGGCGACCGCCTGCGGCGTCTGGAAGCCTCGCGGCGCGAGGCCGGAATCAATGACGCACTTCGCAAAGCGGAACACGTCCTCGAATGAGGTGAACGCCAGTCCTCGCTCGCTCACGGCGAGCTTGGATTTCTCGGGAGCCGCGCCCGCGATTGGAACGATTGCGGCGTGACCCATGACAAGCTCTTCGCTCATTTCGCCTCCTTTGCGCGCTCGGCGAGCATCGCATCGGCGAGCAAGTATGCAGATCGCGCCGCACTCTTGTAGTCCAGGCGCGGAAGATCGGTTTCAAGCGTGAAGACGTGAATTGACGACGCCAGAGCCTGCGACGCGAACCAGTCGCGCAGGGTCATGCCGTCGTGACACCACTCTGCGCCCAACTGATGACCGAGGGGAAACGCCGGCCCGCCGTTGTTCGGCGCGCTCATTGCTTCTCCTCCAGCCCGAGCTTGGTCTGGTCGAGATCAATCTCCTCCTTCGACTCGTCCTTGTAGTTCGCGGACCAGCCGATTTTGACCGCGACCTCGGCCGAGCGGGACAGGACGGGAAACTCGACCTTTATCGCGACCTTGGCCATCGGCTCCGTCTGCTTTTCGTCGCCGATAAAAGACGCCTCGGCGGCTTGGCACACGTCGCGGAAATGCGTTTCCAAAAGCGACCGAATCTGCTCGGTTGCGCTGTTGATAATCGCGTCGCGCCGCGCGTCGGATTCGTCGCGAAGCGAGGCGAGGTCGGCGGCGCTGAGTTTGGTTGCGCTCATTTTGCCGCCTCCATCTTCTCGGCTTGCGCGATGAGCCTTGCCGCCCGGCTGCGAAGCTGTTCGGCTACGTCCAAGGGAATCTTCCGGCGCAGCTCGGCGAATGCGGCGTCGATCGTTGCCGCGTGACCGCACTCGAAATTGCCGTCGAGGTCAAAGGCGACCGCACCGGCGCAGTTGATAGGGTCGGAGCTGACCTTGAGTTCGGGCGACTTCATGCCGCGGGTGTCGAGCGTCGCGAGTTTTTCGCGGAGCCAAATGTTGATTGTGCTTTCGTTCATGGTGATTTCTGGTTGAAGTGAAAATTAACCCGGCCTGCTGTTTCGGTTTCGGCTTTACCCGGCGATTAACCAAGCCGCCGGCGGGTGAGTGGTATTATGCTGCGCGCATCTGCGCGGCTATTGTGAGGAGATCTTGAAGCGAAAGCCTGCACTCGCTGAAATCAACGAATCGCCCATGTATTGTGTATGGCTGTCCGGCGAGTCTCTTCGGCGTCTGTTTTACGTTCGACGAAATCCAGGCGCGTTGCGCTCCAAAAGACCGAAGACCGGAATCGCCGTCGAACACCTGTCGGGCCTGCGTCGCCGTTAGTTCGCCAACTTTGATTTTCAGCGTGTCAACGCTGCCGTTCGCAGTCTCGATCAAAACCTCGACTGGTTCGCTTGTGTATTTCAATTGCACGTCATACGGCATACTGCGCAGTTGCGCCCATCCCGGGCCGGACCTTAAAAGCAATTCGGGAACCAGCTGGCGCCTTCCGATGCGTTCGAGCTGGCGCAAAATATTCGGAGTCACGCCGGGCGAAAACGCGCAGATTTTATCAATAACATCTGGTTGTTCGTCGATGAGAATGCAGAGCTTTTCGCCAGCCGACCTCCAGCTTTCAATTCCCGCAATGATGAGGTCAACGATCTCGATTATCCTCGGGTCTTTATTTGTGATTTCATTCTTCATGGTTATTTTGTTTTTCGGTCCACTTCAAGATCGCGCGCGCGCCAAACATTGCCGCGAAAAATGTGCGCTCCCCGGTAGTTAATCCAAATCTCCGATGCCGCCGAGAGGCCGCCCTTTCAATGATTGATCTTACTTCAGCACGGGGTCGTTGCCGGGAATCGTAAAGCCAACGCTTCAGCTCTATTGTTTTTTCATCATTAAAAGACATTTTCCACGGCCCAACAAAAATATAAAGCTCATTAACGTCGCGCCAGCGCAGCCGCTCGGCGCTTTTTCGTTTCACTACAAAAGGAGGGTTGAAGTCGTGCTCTAATGAAAGCTGGTCGGCCAAGTGCTTATCCTCGGCGCGCAATTCCCTCATTGTGTTACTGTTTAATCCATACAGCTTTCTCACCGTAACGCGTGGAGTTGCATCAGCTACCCAAAACGTATGCGACGACGGGCAAAAATATGTTTTCGATACATAGTAAATTCTCCGGCCATAGCAATCAAACCTACCTAGAGAATTCGGAGTCATGCTCTCTCTCCCGGTTGTCGTTTTTACTCTTTCGATTGAATCGCGAGTCTCCGACCATATATCATTTCCGTCGATTACGAGATCATTCGCGCGAACATTTGCGACAAGCGGATCGAGTTCTCTGAAAATGCACGGGATCATTTTATCAGCGCAACGGGTGCGCGTCGTCGAAATGGTTCCCGGTGATGCCGCGGACCTTGCGATCCATCGCGACGCCGATCTCGGCAACCCTGCGCTCGGCAGAGTCGAACAGGTACCTGCCTTTGAGCGCACTTCGCGCGAGCCAATCGGAAAAAGCGACGTCGACCTGTCGCGAAAGGTCGATCCACTTCACCCAGCCTTCTCCGGGGATAAAACACGAATTCGACGACTTATCCTCGACGCCGCCATTGCGCCGGTATTTCGCCGCGGACGAGGCAGCGCCTTGCTGCTGACATTGCGGCTTCATCGATCAAGGTCGTGCCCGTTTCGGCGCGAGTTGAGTTCACGAAGGTTGAACTTCGTGCATTGCCCCCAAAGGTAACAATGCAGCCGGCCTGCGGAGCGGTTGACTGCGCCGGTGAGCACGCAGAGAACCGCGGATGCGCTGAATAGCGCGCTGACGATTCGGAGTTTCATGGAGATTTCGTTGGCGACCAGCGCGAGGCCAGTCCGTGCGCGACAAGTTCGTCGATGACATGTCCGACCGGAGTTTCAGCCAGCGACCGCCATTGCTCAAGCTGGGTGTCGGTCATTGCTGCAACGGATGCGAACAGTCGCACGCGCGGCGCGGCACCGTGAAGAGGCCGTCCGGCGCGTTTACCGGCCTTCTGGGCGGCTGCGGGTATCAAGTCATGCACAGGCGCCTCGTCGGGCGCATTTCGCGCGGAACGGCTCACGGCGTGTCGCTCCCGATAAACTCGTTGAACTGATTGCCTGCATCAACGCCGCCGTCGGTTCCCTGCGCCTCGATTGCATCGCGTTCGGCATCGGTCAGCATTTCGGAAAACCCGGCCCACTGCGCGTCAGCGTCCTTCGGGTCTAGATGCGCGGTCGCGGCAAATGCGGCAAGGAACGCGGGGTAGTTTGGGTGCATTGTTTGGTTCATGGCCGAAGAAAAACAATTCCCGTCACCATAATCAACATTAATCGTCACCGTAATAATATGAACCGCCAAATCCGCCCGCGTTTCTCCTATGTCGGACAGTCCGCAAAATAGTTTGCGCCTAGCTTGCCTTTAATAGTTATTAGACCGCGAGGAAGGCTCTGACCCCCATCTTCCAGCGGAAAAGAAAAAGGGCGGTTCGGTTGATTTTTCCCCTATGCCGCCCCTCGCCAGCGGACGCGCCCGCTGGTCTTGCGTATGCGCGTATCGTCAAATCAGCGATAGAACGCGACGAACTCGCCACCGAACACGTTTACGCCCTTGCCCATGCGGACTCGGATAATCCAGCCGCCGACGTGCGCAGCCAGTGCGAGGTCGCGCATGAACGGGGTTTGCCACTGGAAGCAGCCGGCCTGCACGACGCAGACGTTGCGATATGCCGGCATCCACTCCGCTTTGTGGTAGTGACCGATGAGAAGCATATCCGGCTTCGACCCGCCCTCGAGCGACTCGACGAGCTTTTGGGGGCGATAACTGAGAGCGTAAGAACTGCCTCCGCCTGGGTGCATCATTTCCACCACGCACTTGCGGCCCTTGCCGGCGTCGAGCGTGACCGTGCCCCGGCACGAGCCGATGTATTCCCAATCGGCGCGACGCCGAGCAAGCTCCTCGCCGGGTCGCAGGCCAGCGAGTTTTTTTAGGCTCTCGTCGTGGTTGCCGGTGATAAACTTGGTAGGCAGATCGTCGGGCGCTTCGGCCGCGAATCGCGCCGCCTGCGCATCCCATCCGATGTCACTTTGCTCAAATTCCATCCCCTTGTGCATCTTGTACCCGTCGAGCACATCGCCGACGTGCAGTATCATGTTCGCGCCTTGGCGCTTCGCCTCGCGATAGAACGCGCGCAGCCCTGAAATGTTTGTGTAAAGAGATCCGAAATGGCTGCACGACACGACCCCAAAAACCGCCTCCGCTTCCGTCTCGATTGTTCGCGTGCGTTTCAGCCCGGCCGTCTGTTCTCGGTGTTTCGCAAGTTGGTCAACGCGGTCGATTCCGGCTGGGGTTTTCTCGAACGCTTCCTTGAATGTCTTAATGGTCTTCATACGCGGCCGGTGATTTGCTTCATCTGCTGGATCGTTTCCTTCGCGGCCCACAACGTTGTTCCGTCGAGCCGGTATTTGTTTTCCGCAAACTCGGGAAGGTCGGCATGTCGGCGCCAGTGCTGAACCGGCACGCCGCACAGTTGCCGCAGCTCTTCCTCGTTCACATATCCGTCCGCGCGCAAGCCAGCGACCGCATCGCGGATTTTTTGGGCGATGTCGTGCTCGCGGCGAAAATCCGCCAGCGAATGAACACGCGGGCGCGCGGGGTGTGCGGTCGAAGTCGGTGCTCCGTTGTTCATGGTTGCGCGAACGGCGCCAACCTCCGATCCTCTTACCTTGAGATGTCGCAGAAGGCTGCGAATCTGCTCGTTTGTCTTGCTCGGGTATTGGCGGATTTTGACCGCGATTTTCTGCCGTGTTTCAGTGTCCATAAAACGATGAGCGGCGATCGGCCCGACTTGCGGAAGGCACTGCGCTTGCAAGCGCGCGGGTCGTCAAAGCTCGCTCAATACGTGTAGTAGGCTGGATTAGAAATGGAGATCGTAACGTCGTCCGCTCCGCTTGCGACCGTTCCGGCGTAGGCCGACGAACCGAAAAGCGTGACCGATCCTCCATTTGCGTCGGCTGCGTCGGCGCTACTGATAAACACCTCGCCGCTTGGCCCGCCCTCGCATCGCAATCCGATTTGCAGGGCAAATGCAGCGTTTGTCGTGTTGTAGTAAACGCGCTTGAGCCACAGGAAGAAATACGTCGTTTCACTGAAACCGTCAACCAGGCCTGCGCTTGATGCGCTGCACGTAGAAATTCCGGCCTGCGAAAGCTGGTCGTAGGCGGCGCACATCCTTTCGATCGGTGTTCCTGCGCTCAACGCCTCGTAATCGAAAACCGTTCCGCCCGAGTTGTTGACCCGCATCGCAATCGTCGTGCCGGTCTGCGCCGATCCTGCTCCGAACTGGATCGAGTAATCGACGGTGTAAAGATTCCACCAAAGCGCCATGATGTCGGCCTTTGTCGACTCGTACCGCGACCAGTTTAGCGCGTCCAGTTCCGCGGTCGTCTTGTTCACGACGCAGTGCGCCGCGGGCGAAAACGGTCGGGGATGGAGAAAGCGGGTCGCGCTCGGCACGTTAGAATGTCGCGCTTCCGAGAACCAGGATTTGAGCCGGCGAACCGGAGTCGCAAACGTCGAGGGTGATTACCGACATCGAGTGCGTGAGCAGCGCGGGGTTCAGGTTGAACGAATATCCATTCGACGCGCGGGTCGCGACCATTCCGTTTCCATCGATCGTAACGGAAATCACGGCGTTGTCGTAGCCGAACCGCGTAGCCGTGACGGTTCCGGCTGTGATTGCATGCGCTTCAAGCGTCGTCACGACCGTAATCGAATCCGCGAACAAATCTCCGCAAGCAAACTCGCCGTTCGCCCCGCGGCGAACAATCGAAAGCGCGGTATTGTAGCTTGTGGCCTCGGCAACGTAAGTCGCATCCATCGTGCCCGTGACCTCGCCGATCAGGTTTCCCGAAAAGCTGGTCGCGGTTCCGGCCAGGTCGCCAGTGATTCCGCCGCTAACCTCGAGCGAGCCCGCAATCGTCGCGTCGCTGTTCACGGTCAGGTTTCCGACTGTTAGATCCGAAATGGAACCAGCGATCTCGATGATGATATTCGAGTCGGTCGACGTGACCTTGACGCCGTTTGCGCCCGTGATCGTCTTGATTAGGTCGACCAGCGCGTTGTGCTTGTCGGCGATCGAGACAAACGCTGCCGGAACCTGCGACAAATAAAGTTTTCCGGATTCGTTTTGCATGTCAGAGCGCCGGAACAAGGCGAGTCTGCCGAACGTAAATGTTGCCAAGCCAGCGCCGGCGCGAGCTGCTTTCGGCGATGATCTCGGTCCCGTTGGCAATCATAGCCAGATACTCTCCAGAAGTCGGAAAGCACAGCGAAGATTGCAGGTAGTCGATCGACGCGCCGAGGCTATTCATCGGCGAGAACTTTTGCAGGATTGGCAAGTTCTCGTTCAGCGACGCCACGGTCGATAGCGCGTAATCGTAAACGACGCGCGATCCAACGATTTGAGTTCTGGCCGATGCGCGACCCTGCGACGCTGCGCGAACCGTTCCGCTTTCGTTCAGAAAGTCGCCTTCGCCGGGAAGGATGTTGGAAATCGAAACCGACGCGCCGCTCGAAAACGAAACGACCGTCGCAGATTGCGCGATGCCGTAGCTGATGCCCGAGCGCGAATAGGTAAGCGAGATAAAGATCGAATCGCCGACAGTGACCGTGTTGATCGTGCTCGACATCACGGTTTGCGCGCCGCTGACCGTGATCGACGTGACCGAGAACCCAGTACCGGGCCCGCTTGAGAAATATCCTACGTATGTGTTTGCGTACTCTTCCGGCTCGCTCCACGAGTCTGGAACGGCAGCGAACACGCGATCCCATTCGATTAGCCCCGCGCGAACGTCGCTGAAATTCTCTTCGCTGACAAGGTAGAACGTCGGCGTCGCCGGAACGCCATAAGAACCCGCGGCGCTATAAGGCGTGTCGAGCGTGGCGTTGCTGAAACTCGCCGCCGTCTGCATGAACCGCTGGCGGAAAACGATTGGCGCGTCGTAGCCCGGAATCGGCGTTTCCCAGACCGGCAGGCCGATGGTTGTGACTGCGTTAAACGCGTTCTGGCCGGTGGCTGTGTAGTAGGTGACGCTCATTTGATTTTCTCCGACTTCAACTCGTCTCGGATTTCCTTGAGATGCGTCTCGCTGTTTTTCAGCGATGTCGCCGCCGCCGCCATTGGGTTTTTCTCCGCGCTGGTCAACATCCCGAGCCCCTCGCGAAAGGCGTCCGCCTTGTTAATCATTTCGTCGGCAACCATCCCGCTATCGACGAGATTTCCGCTTGCGTCGCGATATTCCTTCATCCCGCGAATTCGTTTCGCTCGGGACTCAAGCCGCATAATATCGCGCGCCGCCGCCTTGCTGGTTTGTGACCCAACCGCCCCGGATGCGACTTCGGCAAGCGTGCTGCCGGAACGGTCGCGAAGGTTTGTCGCATAGCCGGCGCGGGCATCGGCAACCGCGGCTTTCGCGGATTCGAGTTTGTCCATCAGGTCCATGTGCTTTTGCGCCGCCTTCTCCGCTTCGTCGGCCTGCTTCTTTTTGAGATCGGTGATTCGCCCCTCGACCTTCGCAATCTCTATTGCGCGCTCAAGCCACTTGTCGTAGTCGGTAATCACCTCGTCCGAAAGGCGAAGTTGCTCGGCCTTGAGATCGGCTATTTCGCCCTCTAGATCCATTTCTTTTCGGCTATTCTCTTGCAGCGTTTCGTTGAGGTTTTTTTCCTTACTGTCGCGATCTTCGGACAATTTGATCCACGCCTCGGCGCGCTTCTTATCAGCTTCGGCAATTTCCGACGCGACCCTTTCCGCTTTCGCCTTGTCGTCCTCTCTTGCGTTGAACAAGCCGACTTCGTTTTCTTCTTTGCGAACGGCCGCAAGCCTGTCGGCGTACTCCGCCAGCGCGAGCGATAGCGGATTTTGCGGGAAGGCGCCAGCCGCGCGCGCCATCGACTCAAGTAACCCCGGACCCTGTGCCTGGAAAGATTCTCCGGGCCTATCCGTGAGCTTCGCGCGCTCTTTAAGAAGCAACTGATATTTCACCTCCTCAGAAGCCATCTTCCGCATATTATCGATCGTTCGCTCTGTGCTCGCGTCGGAAGAGTCGGCGATTTTCTTATATGATTTTTCCAGGTCGTCGGTCATTCCCGTCCAAAGTCGCGCGATGTGATCGACAGCTTTCTCGACGCTGCCAAGCCCAATCCCCATCAGTATGCCCTTCGCAATGTTCTGCGCCCCAAACGAACGATGAAGCGTTTTCCCCATCTGACTTCCTGCCGTGCCCACGTCCGCGGTTGCATTCGTCAGCGCCTGCTTGAACCGCGTCGCGTCGAGACTGAGCATTGCCTTAACTTCTGCGAGAAATGCCATGATGTTATGCGGTCTTCGGCGCGCCGTTAAGCTCGCACAGAAATTCGTCGGTGAGTCGGTCAGACGGCGCGAAATCGGTGAATTCTTTCCCCTCTTTCCTCGCGCGGATCGCTTTCATGTACTGGAACAATCGCGGCAGCGGCGTGCTCAAAATCTCGTCCTGCGACCATCCGGTTTCGAGCGCGAGCGACACGACCAGCGGCGCGAGGAAGCAAGTGCCGAGCGGCCGCCGTTCGTCGCTTCCGCCAGCGCCTGGCGGCGAATCCTGAAACATTTCATCAACGTACTCGCGCAGAGCTGCGACAAGTTCAAGGAATGGTTTCGGCGCGAGACGCTTCATCAGCGCCGCCTTGCGCCTAGAGTATCCCCACGACTTCGGCGAATGGTTGTCGACGTGCATGACCCAGAAGAACAGCGCCACATCGCCCGCATCGACCTCGCCGGGACAAACAAATGGCGATTCCGCGCCGTTCAGCATGAGCAGATCGCGCGGCGTCATTGCGCGCAAGGGCTCGCCGGCGACCAGGCACGGAATATCAAGAAACGCCTGCTCCCGGCGCGCTTCCTCGCGGGCGCGTTCCTCGGCGTGTCGTCGGGCGAACTTGGTCGCCCAGAGTTCCTGGGCATCCATCGCTTCGGCCCTTAGATTTCCTGCCGCAGCGAAATGGACTGCTTCTTTGCCTCGCGGCTGGCCTCGGGCGACCCGGCCTGTGTCACGACAAACGTGACCGACGTTCCGTTTTTGATCGAGATCGAAGCGGTATCGCCGCGGGAAATGTACGTCGTAGCCGTGCTGGCAAGCTGCGCAGTGCCGGTCGCTGTAATCGGCTCGGCGATGAGCACAAAGCCGTTCGGTGCCCCGGTTTCGGTCTGACGATTGATTTCGGTCGTCGGCTCCGTGACTTCAAACGACTCGAGGATGACGTTGCCGGTTCCGCCGCCGGTGTAGTTGAACGTCACCGTGCGGGAGCCGTATGGAAAGCTCACTGGATACGCATAGGGAATAGCCATTTTTTGAAAGGTTGTTACTTGTCTGGGACCGTCAAAGCTACTATGCGCAGATAGTGAGAAGGAGTTCTGGTTGAACGTAAGGCAGTTGATTTCTCTGCTTACGCAAATTCTCCTCCTTTAGCAGCGGCCTAAGATTGGAATAGTGGGTAATCGCACGAATTTGTTCGTCGGTTGCGTCTTCCCCTAGAGTGCAAATTGGAGTGATGTGGTCAACGTGCCAAACAGAGCCCCAGTTATCCCATTTCATCGCTCCGGTAAATTGAGACTCTAACCATCCCGCGAAAAACGAAATTGAGCATCCTAGATACTCATGGCTATGCCTTCGTTTCATTCCTCCTACAATTCTACCCATTGCGGACTTTACCTGACTGGCTGCAAAGTTTCGGATCTTGAAATCCTTTCGGTGTTTGTTTTTTGCATTCCAGTTTGCTTTATACGCCAAACGCTTATCCCTGTTTTCGGCGTTCCACTTTTTTGCATATTCCTGCGCCTTTTCTTTATTTCTAATCGTCCAAGCGGCCATCAGTGCCCTGTGTTTGGTTTTGCATCTAACGTAAGATGCCCTTACCTTGTCCTTGTTTAACTTCTTCCATTTTGACCGATACTCTCGATTGCGAAGATCGTTCTTAATCTTCGCAATCGCCGCCTCTTCTGGAGTGTATTTTCTCACGTCGTTGGCACGGTCGATCCGACGATGCCGTACTCGACCCGATGCCGCAGTTCGGTCACGTCCTCGCGGTCGCCCTCGGGGTCGCGGACAAACACGTTCGAGCCGACCTCGGCAATGTCGAGCACCTGATAGAGCGTGACAGCGGGCGAGGCAAATGCTTGCGACTCGCGGGAATACAGCCAGCGCGTGCGGGCGCGAATCGTGCCGTGATTCTGCGCAGTCACCGCCGTCCGGTTCGTCACGATGCGTGTCACGATGGTTGCGGCGCGGTGCGAGTAAAACCATTCGCCGCCGGTGATCTTGTCCATTTGCAGCGACGCGCGCTCGTCCCCCTCGACTTCGACCTCGATGCGCGGAGAGCGCGCAATCGTGACCGACTGCGCGATCTGGATGTTCGCGGTCGGGACGGTTGTGCCACCGTGCTGCAAGACCGTCAGCGCGGACGCTAGCCAGTTCGCCTCGTGGTCGTAAAATGTAGAAATGGACATGGCTTTACTTTAGCGCAGCCTGTCCAGCCTTGGTCCCGGCAAGTGAACCGCGACGCGAACCACGGCCGGCAACGATGGCGGCAACCTCGCGTTGCATGGACCGCGCCCGCTGCTTGACCGCAGGAACGACGTGACGCTCGAAGTAGTTCGGGATTTTGATCGCGCCGTTTATCGCCGTAATTGTCATGTTGCTCGGAGTCGGCGCGAAGTAGCCGCCAGGAGCATAGGCGCGATGCCGGGTGACCCATGCCGGAAGGGTAAGCCCGACAGCTTGCGCAGCCTTGATCCACCCGGCGCGCGTCCATCCTACTCGGGTTTTGATTGTGCGCGTGTACTTCGACCAATCGCCGAGAAATGAAAGCTGATTGTAACGTCCTCTGATGCGTCCGTAGCGGTTCCGGTTTTGCAAGTGTGACGCCTGAATTGCGGCGACGTTTGGCAGGATGGTTTTGCCTTTCCACTTGCCGCCAAGGTTCGCCAGAATCGCGTTGATTACCGGAATGTTTCTGCCGTGAACCGCTTTTGCAAGTGATGGAATCTCGATATTTTTCCAGTCGAGCGGCGAGGCCAGGCGGCGCATGTCGTTTTCCACCGCCGTGTTTCCGCGCTGCCGTGCGTTGAATCGCACCTCGTCACCTTTTGGCGATTTTGTCGGCGGCGTCTTGCGCAGGATTTCCGAGAGCAAAAGCCGCATCTCCTCCTTGAGCAAAAGCCGACCATCTGCGCCAACGTCGACCACAAGCTGATTCATCGCGTTGCGAAGCTGCGCCGTGCTGATTGTCAGCGTCAAACTCATGTCACATCAAACGGCTTGCGCAGCGTAACCTCGTGCCATTGCTGATCTGGCACGCTTTTCGTGACCTGGTACGTCGTCGCGTCGAAGTCGCGGAAAAGGTAATCGTTGACCGTGATGCCGGCGGTCAGCGACGCGCGCGGGAACACGAGCATCACCTGCCGCTCGTCCTTGAACCCAACCGTGTCCATCAGTAAATCGCGATTCACCTCGGAGAACACGCCGTAGTACGTGACCGACGCATAGGTAAACGCCTCGCCGCCAGTGCCGGAAGGGCCGGAAATCGCGAGAGCGTCGGTCGCAAGCAGGGTCGTGCCAAAATCAGAAATCGCCATACCCTTGACTGAATGTTAAAACCAGAACGCGCAAATGATGAACGTCGCGCAAACCGCCAGCGCCGTGACGCAGATCATGCACCAGAGCAGCCTGCGAGCTAAGATGTCGTCGGGGTGTGGTTCGCCGCGCTTTAGGCGTCGAAGCCGATCAGGATTCGCCCCGCTTCGCCCTGCTGCACGAGCGCGATCGCCTTGTTGATTTGGTCGAGTTTGAATCGGTGTGTAACGAGGTTGCTGGCAAAGAGTTGATCCTGGATTGCAAGGAAGCGCGGAATGTCCAAATCAGGCCGGAACCCGCCGCCCTGCGTCGCGCTAATCGTCTTGCCCTCGCCGTCGAACATATGCCGCGCCGACCGAATACAAACCGGCTTCCCCGGCGCCGGTTGCCCGATCATCACGTACCGGCCGGAAGGCGCGAGGCGTTGCAGCGCGTCCTCGGCGGTCGGAATCGCGCCGGCTGTGTCGAGGATGATATCGTATTCCCCCGACAGCGGCTCGCCTAGCAGGTTGAAATACCGATCGACGTGCGGGCGCGTGGCGTCGCGCTTCGACTCGTGAACGTCGCAGCAGCACACCATCGCAGGCGCGCCCAGGTGAGCCGATGCCAGGATGGCCATGCCAAGCCCGCCAGCGCCGATCACGAGCATCCGGTCGCCCCATCGCACCGATTGCTCGATCGTCGCCATTGCGGTCGATAAACCACAGCCAAGCAGCGCGCAAAGCTCCGTGTCGGTGTCCGTCGGGACCGGCGTGATCCGGTTCTCGCTGCAAATCGACTGTTCTGAAAATGTCGTAATTCGCCCCGACGTGCGCCATTCGCCGCGGATCTTGTACCGAGGCAACGGCGACTCGATGCCGGCAGCTTTGCGCCAGTGCATCACCACTTTGTCGCCGACCTTGACGCGCGAGACGCCGACGCCGACCTCTTCGACAATTCCGCAGCCTTCATGCCCGAGCAAATGCGGGAGCGGTCCGCCCTTCTCGCCGCGGATTTCCTGCAACTGCGCGCCGCAAATGCCGGATGCCAGCACGCGGACGCGCACCTGCCCGAAGTCGAGCGGGCCGCACTCGACATCCTCAATTGCGAGCGGGGCGTTGAGTTCGTGAAGGATTGCGGCTTTCATGCGTAAATTAGGCCATCTCTATCCAGCGGAACCGCCTTTGATGTCGGTTGATGGTCGCACACATCCGCGATGTCCTTCAAAATCTTCGCGACCGCGCACTCGACCGCTGCGGCATCACCCAACCGCGGCAGCTTTGGGCTCGCAAAAAAACCGGGATAATCCATCGCCCATTCAGAGATCGCGCGACTCCTGGAGATTACCGAAACGACATACGGATCGCGCCAGAGGTGCGGGACGTCGAGCGTTTCGAGTTCGCGAATTGAACCGGGGACAAACACAGCGGGCTTGCATTTCGAGAGCGTGATCGAGTCGAGCAAATTGAGCGTGCCCACGAGGTTTACACCCATGCAATCGGCCCATGTTCGATCCTGCGCCGTGAACCGCACGCCAGCCGCGGCGAAGTGCGCGAGCGCGTCAACTCCCGGCCACCAGATGCGCCGGGTCGCGTCCATGCTGGTAATGTCTCCGGTCACAACAATCTCGTGCCCTGCGAGTGTCGCCTGTCGCTTGAACTCGCGGCCAATGGTGCCGGTTTCGCCGGTCAAAAGGATTTTCATTGAGGCCATGTAGGACTCCAGCCGTCAGAACTCATCTCCGGGAGGCCGGTGTGTTCGCCGCCCCCGGTAATGTTGTTGGCGACGCTCGGCTGAATGTTGAGCCACGCGGCAAACGCCTTTCGGTCGATGTTGTTTGCGATTGCGCAGCGGTTCCAATGCAGCGAAAGCGCGTGCGACAGCATCCCGTCGTCGGTGTATTGCTTCGCGCGGTAGATGCCGGAGTCTGGGTAGTTGGGGTTTTCCTGCGGGTCGCCGATTTCCAACAAGTGCCGCCGCATTTCTGGAACAGTTCGCGCCGTTCTCTGAATCTCGCGCCATTTGAGATACGAGGTCGGGCAGGTGTTTGACGCGAGTTGCAGCGTGTGCCGACCGCTTTTGAACGAGCGATAGAGCGCGGCGCGGTTCACGTTGTCTTCGCCCATCTGGTCCCGCATTCCGGCCGGGAAAACTACGTCGCGAATATGTGGATGATAGGCGTTCGGATGATCATATCCGGTTATTCCAAGCGCGTGGCGCCCGTGTTCGGTGTTCTCAAAAACGTCGAGCACCGTCGCGAATGCGTCCGGTCGAAAAATATAGTCGGCCTCAATGGGAAAAAGATACTCGGGATTTTCAAACTCCGCGTGATGCCATAGCGTGCGCCACGAGTGCGCCGCGCCGCGATTCCGGCCTTTGCGAATCAACGTGAGATGCGCGTGCCCGCGCGCAAGGAATGAATCGACCACGCGCCGCGTTTCCTCATTTGATCCGTCGTCGATGATGAGGATTTCATCCGGCTGCACGGTATTAGCCACTACGGTTTCGAGACAATGCGCAAGAATGCGCGGTCGATTGTAAACAAATATGCCGGCAAGAATTCTCATAAAGCGAACCGCGCAACGATTTCGGGTTGAAACGTGACCGAACCCGGCGGAAGCCCGGCGCCTCCGTGTGGAAATGTCGGCTGGTAGTGGTAGCGCATCACATTCGGAGAGCGCCAGTCGGTGCGCGTGTGCGTGCCCCAGCGCGTCGCGTAATCGGTGTCGACCTGGCGGTTGTTGTCCTCGATTACGAACGTGACCGGCAGCGCGTGCCCGGTCGCGTACCGCACAGCCTCGGCGAAATGCCCGTTGTCCTCCGCGCCGTCGCCAACGAAGCACCAGACATGCGACATGCTGCCCGACCGTTTCGCCTCCAGCGCGACACCGCAGGCGATAGCGCACACTCCAGCAAGGATCGAGGACGTGTAGAAGTTCCGCGCTCGATCAAAAATAAACATCGAGTTGCCGGAGCAAATAGCGGCCTCGACTTCCGCCTCGGGAATCCCCTTGAGCAGGGCGTGGTAGTGGCTGCGATGCGTCGAAAAAACCCAGTCGAAGTCGTTAATTTCTGAGAAGATGTCGAGTAGCTGCTGCTCGTTTCCGCCCGACAGATGCACAAGGAAAGGAAGCTCTCCAGCGGCGAACCGCGATTTGATTCGATGCTCAAAGGCGATGAGTGTTTCGGTGGTGTGGTTCATCACAGCAAATCCTTGTACTCGACAACCAGCGTCGACTCGCCGCGGAGCTGCGCCGTTCGTGCCGCGGTAAACACTTCCGCGATGTTCGTTTGCTCACCCAACCGCACGACCGGAAAATCAACCATCGCGCAAAACGCCGCGGAAAAGTCCTGCGTGTGCGTGCGCCCGGTAAACAGCGGCTTGCGCCGGTTTCCGACTACGGCCCGGATGATGACCGCAGGCTCAAACTCGCCGCGACTGATTGCCTCTGCCGCCGCAAGGTGATTCACGATCGCGTCCGCCGCGTTCAGCACGAAGTCGAACCGCTCGAAATAAAGCACGGGCAGCAGGCCGGCGAGCGACTGGCCGATTGCGATCCCTGCCATCAAGTTTTCAGCAACCGGCGTCTCGATGATTTGCGACTGCGGAACGTCGTTGAGCGTGCCGCCTGCGAATCCGTGTTTCAGGCCGTAGCCGATAAAGCGGTTTCCGTTGTCTTGCGAGAGCTTTGCCATCGCGGCGCTGATTTCGCCCTTGTAGCTCATAGCAGCCCCTCCGCTTTCAGCACGCGCCGCGCATCCTTCGCCGTCCGGCATTGGTGCGTGTTCTCGGTCATGCCGAGCGTTTCATGGTCGATCAAAACGATACGGAACTTGTCGCGGTTCCAAATGTTCAGCGTTGGCCAGCTCGGGCCGGTCGCGACCTGGATGATTCGCTTTGCGTAGATCGAAAGCGCGCCGATGTCGCTGACCGTGAAGCCGGGGATGTTCTCGGTGGCGAGCACGCTCAATCCGGTCTGCTTCGTAGTCACCACGTCATAACGCTGCGACAAATCCTGAATCAGCGTGTTCAGGTCGCACTCGTCGCGCGATTGCCACTGGTTCGACATCGCCTGCGAATTGACCACGAGGAAGTCGAACGGAACAAACTTGAGCGTATTCGGGTGCAGCGTCAGGCCGGACAGTTTCGCGCGGTCCTGCGTGAGCGCGGGATAGTCGAATAGCAAATCGGCCGGCGTGGAAAACGGCGACTCGAAGCCGAGGCGACCGGCGAGCAGCGCAAACCATTCCAGCATAAACTCGGCGTAATCGTTTTTCTTCTGGTGCGTTTCCCAGAATCCCGCCGTGTTCTTCCAGGCGTTTGTGCCCTCCTCGCCCTTGCACGAAAAAATGTCGCGCAAGGAAAGGTTCGGCAGGTCCGCGACGACCTCGATCATCTGCGGGAGGTATTGACCCATAGCCGCGTGCTGGAAGTGAACGTCTGGATTTCGCTTCGCCAGCGCCCGCATGAAGTGCAGATGGTGCAGATTGTCGCCGAGGCGGAAGGCGCAATACGTGCGCACGATTTTTGTCTTTTCCTGCTCGGAAATGTAGCGGAACGTCCGCGCGTCGGTGCCGGTTGTGGTCATGTGCTCCATGATTTGTTGGCGTCAGGATTGCGCCGCAGGAAAGTCGCCTTGCCGTTTCGGTATCGTGCGCTTGAGTTCGTGTGGACGTAGGTCGGATCGTTCGGCGCGCTGTTAAAAGCCGGGTGCAGATGCACGAACTCGATCCGCTTGCGCGCGTCTATTACCACGCCATCGCGCCACGCCCGATGCGAAAATTCGTTGTCGCTGAAAACGGATTCGTACTCGGGCGAAAACAACTCGCGCCCCTGTTTCTCCCATCGCGCCCGCGTGCAAATAGCCATGCACAGAAGATCGTCGGTGCGGTGCCCGTCGCTGATGGCGACAACCGCCTCCTGCGACGTGTCGCCGCCTAGCTCGGCGAGCAGTTTCGCGTCCCATCCCGGCACGGGAATCCAATCGTCGGAGAGCTGAACGAACAGGTCGCCGATCGCGTGATCCGCGGCCATGTTCCACGCCGCGACGCACGACTGCGTTCCGGCGCAAACGACGTGCTCGAATTGCTTCGCGAGACGCAGCGACGGCGCATCGTCGGCGTCGACTGCCATGATGTGATGAATCTTCTCTGGTTCGCTCGCGAGGTTCAGCCATTGGTTGCGGGTGTGCGCGGCCTGCGCCGGACGGCCCCTGGTGGCGTGCAGAAGCGAAATAACGGGCTTTCCTCCGCGCCGCTGTACCGACACCGCCTCGTCGTGCTTGCCGGCGATTCTGAGGCAGCGGGCGAGCAGGTCGTTGCCGGCCCAGCCATACCACTTCGGCTCGTGCGTCCACGGGCGCATCTCGGGCGCGGGAATCGGAGTCGCGTCGAGTCGGCGGGCGTAGAACAGCGCGCGCTCGGCATCATTGCGGTCGATGAACGTCAGCGCGATCATCGCCAACGCCTCCCGACACCACGGGAAAACACCGTGCGCGGCCAGGCCGTGCCGCAGCGCGTCGTCGGGGTCGGAGGCGAGGCGGCAAAGGTTCAGGTTCGTCTCGTAGCGGAACGACGGCTCAAGGTCTGGAAACTCAAGCGCGAGCCGGCCGAACCGCTCGGCGTTGCGCTTGTTCCCCTCGCAAAACCATTCCTGGTGCACGTAGAAGTAGTTCGCCGACGTGTGCGCGAGCGTCCGCGACAGAATCGCTTTGTTCCGCGCGCGGTTGGTCTGCGCGACGATCTTCGGCTGATGAATCCAGACCGGCTCGGACGCATCGCCAATCGTCACGCCGACCGCGACGCGAAGGTTTTCGTGAACCGCGAATTGCCAGCGACCACGACCGGACGTGAACAGGTCGCGGCGGATTGCCCGCTCGCGCATCGGTCGCTTGTTCGTTCCGACGACGTCGTAAGGGAAGCGAAGCAAGTCCGACTTCGCATCGCCGAGAACCGCCCGCAGCTTCGCCGCGTCGTCGAGCATGTCGTCGCAGTCGGCCCAGAAAAGCCAGTCGCCGGTTCCGCCAGAAAACGCCAGGTTCCGCGCCGCTCCGAAGTTGTCGACGTGCGGAAGTCCGTCGTGCTCGTTTTTGTACTCTGCGAAAACGAAATCCTTCCCGTTTCGCACGCACCACGCATCCGCCAGCTCGACCGTCGCGTCGGGTTCCGTCGTGCCGATTGCGCGAACCAGCGACAACTCATCGAACGCACCGGAAAACGAGTCAAGGAAGCGCTCGATGATTCCGGCTTCGTTGCCGCAGATGACGCACAGGCTGATTCGCATAGCATCGCGCAGGCGTCAAAACGGAAACACCCGCCGGGATTGCTCCGCGGCGGGTGAACCATGAACCAACAAACCAGATCAGATTAGCTGTACTGGGTCAGAATCGTCGTGCCGGCGTTGCTGTTGACCACAACCTCGTCGACGTGCTGCTTCGAGCGCACGATGTCCGCGGTGATGTTCTCATCGCGGTACGTCTCGACCGAGAACGGAGGACCGTACTGGCCCCAGTTCAGCGTGAAGGCGCCGCCGCCGCCGAACATGTTCATCGTGGAACCGCCCTTGCCGACGTTGCCAACCCAGACGATGGTGTTGCCCCAGATCGCGCTGGACGAATACGTCGCACCCTCGTTCGAGGCGTCGTAGTAGTTGCGCCCGACGAGCACTTCCTTCACGCCCAGAGCTTCGGCCACGGCCTGCTCGGAGACGTTCAGGATCGAGTCGGACGAAACGCCGATACCGCGGAGGCGGTTTTGCAGCTTCGTCGACGCGCGAGCGCGCAGGAACACCGCGGACGACATGATGACCGTCGCGTTGTTCGCGTCTTCACCACGACCGCGGATGCGCTCCAGTGCTTCCTCGACATCGAGGCCGATGTCGAACGTCGCGATGTTGGCGACGGTGTAGGCGACGGAACTGTTCGTTCCGGTGCCGGTGCCCCAGTTCGCGGTGCTGTTGATGATCGCAGCGGCGCGGATTTCATGCCCGAGCATGACTTTGCGCATCGCGAGCTTCGCGGCGATAGTCTCGGCGTCGAAGTAGCGCGCGACATCGAGAGCTTGCGTGTCGTCGACAGCGTTCTCGACGCCGTACTCCTGGGTCGCGTAGGTGCCCTGGTCGTAGGCGTGCGTCTGCCGCGGGAAAGCGGTCAGCGGAGCGCGGGCCTTGGCGCTATTGCGCAGGAGATTGCCGGCGGCGAGATTGAAGATCGGATATTGGCCGGTCTTCTGCTCGACGTTGATGACGGGGAGCGCCTTCGCTCCGATGAGACCAGACTCCCATTGGGAAGCCTGTTCCACGAGCGCGCCGGTGAGGTCAGCGCGGAAAACAGCAGCAGCATTGGAATACATGATGGTATTATTTGATTGTTGCTGTTTACGCGATCACGGTGACGCGCGGGATGAACTCGATCACGGTGCCGTTCGCAGCGTTAGCCGCGCCGCCAGTGGTCGACAGAGACTTGCCGACGGTGATCGTGCCGGTGGTGCTGACGCGCCCGAGGGCGCCAGCGTAAACGGTGTCGCCGACGGTGATCGGCGAAGCGGTGATCACGCCTTTTTGCGTGCCGCCGTCGAAGAAATGGCGCACCGAGGCGTAGTCGCCGGAAGCGACGTCGACCTGGGCGAAACCATCAGGGACTTGGCCGTCCCCCGCATACGTCACACCGCCATTGCTGGAGATGACGACGGCACGGTAAGCCGAGATGGCCAGGTTCGCGAGATAGCCTCGCGGGCCGAAATTGGCAGTTGCCATAGTGGTATTGAATTATGGGTTGAAGTGACTGGGCGCGGATTGCGCTCAGAAGAGGATGACGTCCTTGTTGTTTTGGACGCGGAACTGGTATTCGGCGTAGGCTTTGCCGTTCGCCTTGATCGTCTCGGTGATGGCTTTCGCCTTGCTCTTCGAGTACTCAGCGTGCTCGCGCACCAGCTCCTCGAATTTCTTCTCGATGGGAGCGGACGGCGGAACAGACGGAGCGGCAGCGTTTCCGGCGGGAGCGCCGAGGGTCTTCGAGAACTCTTTCACCGCGGCGAGCGCGGCCTTGTCGGCGGACAGCTTCGACATCTCGGCGACTTCGGCGATCTTGTCGTTCGTGGCGCAGCCGGCGGATTCGAGAGCGGCAAACCGCTCGTTGAGTTTCGCGGTCACGGCCGCGAGCTTTTCATCGATCATGGACCCGATCTGGGTCAGAAGTTCGTTTTCCATTTTTGACAGTTGTTTAGTGGTGCGGGATGGCGCCGGCGCGGTTGCGCCAGCGTTGCCCTTGCCCTTTTGCCACTCGTCAAAGCGGCGAGAGAAAAGCCCGTCGCGGTTTGCGGCTGGTTGATCGACCAGATCGCACGAGTAGATTTCTGCGCATCGCGCGTACCGCACCCCGTTGATATCCTCGGGCAAACCCGAGAACGCGACCGAGAGCCCGAACGACTCGGGCAGCTTCTTCGCGATTTCGACGATGTACTCGCGGTGCGGCGTGCGGTCCAGAATCGCAAAGTCGGCCAGGAGCTTCGTGCCGTCGTTCGAGATGCGGAACGCGCTCAGTGTGCCGACGATATCGCCGGCGCCGCTGTTGTGGTTCAGCTTAACCTTGAGCCCGTTGCTATATTGCTCCGCGCACGCCTTGATCTGCGCGAGCGTCGTCGCGTCGACGACCATGCCGTGACCGAGCGCCGGCCCAATCGTGATGACGGAAACCGAGCTGATGACGCCGCGGTTCTCGTCAACGAGAGATTCAATCGGGGTCAGCGAAGCGGCGCGATCGGTCTGAAAAAGGAGAGTTTCCATCTCCCCCATCGGGGAAACGTCAAAGATGCGGCCTAATTGTCGACCAGGATCAGGTCGAAAAACCCTACAACGTCGGCGTTATTCACGTCGCTGGTCGCAGTCAGCTTGAGCGTGGTTTTCTCCGTGTAAACTATTGGCGTAGCGAAAACCCTTTCCGCCGTCGATGTGCCGTTGATGGAAAAAACAAGCGCCCCATTTAGGTTCCAGACGCCGCCGAACGGTTTGGCGAACAGTTCAAGATCGATGTTCGTGTTTTGCCCTCCGTTTATGCTGCCGCCGAACTTGTAGAGATACGCGGTTTTCCCCGCCGGAACCTGGTAAATTCCAAACTGCGTCTGTCCCTTTCCGATCGTTATTGTGATCAAAACCGGCGTTCCGTCGGCGGTTGATGTCGCGGTGATTGTCCCGACGTTTGACCCACCCGTAGCACAGACGATGCGATGGATGATATTGTATGAAAGCGCCGTCGTTACGACTGCGGTCCCGTTCATTGTCAGCGTCTCGCTCGCGATCGCGTAGTTTTGATCGAGTCCGGTGATTTGTATTGTTGCGGTTCCGGTGCTTGTCGAAACGTCGAACGTCGAGCTTGACGCGACAAGCACCTGCGCAGCGGTCACTGGGGCGGCCCACGTTCCGCCGGCACCCCAGACGTCCTCGGTCCCTATGTCCACGTCATAATTGCGGCCGAATTTGCTCTCGGTTGAAATTCCCGAAATCGAACCGCCCGCAAGCGCGAGCAGCCAGTCGCGCACCGGCAACGGATTATTCGGCCCGACGACTTCCTCGTCAGGAAAGGTCGGTTTTGGGATGACGATGTATGATGGTCCGCCTGCCATAACTATGCGCGGAACGTCAGCGAGACGGTCCAGAATAAAAGACCAGCCTGCGCGCAGTACACATCCTCCTTGACCCACGCGACCGCAACAGTCGGAAGGAAAACAAACATGTCTGGATGATACTCGACCTCGAATTTCATTTGCGGTCGGATTTCCATTCCTTCCTCCAGCGCCAGATCAGAAAAGCAATGCCGAGCAGGCCGCCGACTATGCCGACAAGCGTGTTCACCTCGCCGAGTGTTAGGGTTAGGCCGACAGGCATGCCAGCGGTTGCATAGTCCGATGCTTTCATTGCGTAGATCGTGAAATTGCGGATTGCTCGTGACGGGAAAGATACGAGTCGAAGATCGGCGTGACCGTCGCCGCGATGTCTGGGTGCTTCATGCGCAGTTCTGTCAGGCCGCGCCCGATTGCGCCAGGAACGCCGCCGAGCATGACCCGCACGTAGAGCCACCCCGCGGCGAGCAATGCGGCCACGCCGCAAGCAATCCATAGCAGGGCGCGCGTGCTGCGTGCTTCGTTCGCCAGCGCGTTCTCGCGGTCAAATGCCGCGCGCAACTTCGCCCCGGCTGCATCGCTTTTCGCCTCGGCTTGCGCAAGTTTCGCGCTCATTGCTGCGATGTCCTTTCGGTCTGCGCTGCGCTCCGCTTCGGCCTTGGCGCGCACTTCGGCGACTTCTGACAATAGGCCGGCGACGGTGGCGCGGAGCTGGTCGAGTTCTCCTGCTGGCAATGGGCCTGCGGCTTGGTCGAGCAAGGCAACGGTCGAAGCGTTAAAATCGGAAGCCGTGGCCACGGGACGAGACGAGCCCGCGGAACCGAGTGCGATTCCGGTTGAGTGCGCGTTTCGTTGCGCGGCCCGAATGACTTTTTCGCGCGCGGCATCTTCAACCTTGGCGGTTTTGTCAACCGCCGAGGCCGGAGCGTGCGAGAACCAAGTTGCCGGCGCATACCAGCGTGCTCCCGTACCGGATGCGCAGCCGCTAATTAGCAGCAGAGACGACGCGAGCAGCAGCCTCGGACTCAAGTTCGGCAATACGCACCCGCGCCGCGGCAAGATCGTTTTGCAGCGCACGAATGACGAGCGCCTGGACGCCGGCGTTGATGTCTGCGTTTGCCTGTTCAATGGTGAGCGTAGGTTTTTGATCCATGCACTCGCGCGCGCGTCAAACCGATCGGAAGGCTGCTACCAGCGTCCCAATGTAATTGTCCTCGGTGATGGGGTTCCACGTCTCAATCGGATTCCCCCATGTGTCGCCCTTCGGAATCCAGCCAGTTTGCGCGTCGCCGGACACGATGCGATGCACCAGCCGATGCCCAATCTCAGGAGATGACCCGCCCACCGTCCGATACGCCACGACGTCGCCCAGCTTGATGCCCGCAAAGTCATGCGCCAGCACGGCCCATTCGCCCCCTTGCAGCGTCGGAAGCATCGAACCCGTGGAGTTGATCTGGCAGATTTCCGACAACTCGCCGGGGTAGTAGTTCGCGGCCCAGATCGCCGCCTCAATCTTCGGTTCAGGCGACGACTGGAAATGCGGCAACTTTGCTGCGTTTGGCGCAGCATCCTTCTGCTTGCGCTTAGACGCAATCCAAACGGCAACCGCCACCACGAGGACGACGGCAACGGCTAGAAGAGTGCCGCTCACTCGGAAATCCACTCGGTCGTCGGGTCAAGCGGGACGACGCCGGGAACCTTAGACGCGAGGACAGCGAGGAAGTCGAGGTCATCAGACCACTCAGCAGCCTCTTCGGCGGTAGCGTTGACGACGCGGGAACCGACCTCGGACCCGTCCTCAGCGAACAGGTGAATGTCGGCCTGAGCGGAGCCGGACGGCGCGTAGTTGATCCAAGCGAAGGACGCCGCGACGGCGGTTCCTGTAACGAAGTTGGCGGGTTTGATTGCGAGTTTCATAGGTTAGGTGATTGAATCGTACACAGGGACAAATCCGAGCGACGAACCCGCCGCATCGAACACTTCGATTTTCTTGGCGACGCTTCCGAGGGTGGTGGCGGCTGCGCTGTTGCCAACTCCGAGGTTGCCGGTTGCGCGGATGTTACCCGCCGCCATGGTCACCGTGTTGCCTCCGCTGCCGAACGTGTGGGTGCCGGTGCCGCTGAACGTGGTAGTGGTTGCCCCGAACTGAACCTGCTTAGTCCACGAACTACCATCGAAATTCCAGAAATCAGCAGTGTTACTTGCGCCCAACTGCCACAACCAGTTGCGCCTAGCTGCACCAGCCCCGACATTATCCAAACTATAAAACGACCCAGCAGCAACAGCGTCGCTCCCGGCTTTAAGCACCGTTGCGTTGTACCCAATGTTAAGGGCTTTAGTAACTGACACGCCTCCTGAAAATTGAACCGACCCCGAAGCGATGACTTGCGCGGTTACGTCGGTCGTCCCGCTAACCGTCAGGTTGCCCCCCACGGTCGCGTCGCTGCCGGTGTAGAGTTTGCCCGCGATGCCCACTCCGCCGGCCACCTGCAACGCCCCGCTCGTCGTGCTGGTGCTCGCCGTCGTCCCAAACACCTTCAGCCCCCCGCTCCCAGTGATGTCGGTCGTGCCGCCGACCAACACATTTGATGCTGCGGCGCCGGACGCTTGTCCGGGGATATAAAGGGCAGGCGTGGTAGCAAAGCCCGCTGCATTCGACGCGGATACGGAGATATAGCCTTGACGGTCGGACGCAGACAAGAGGCCCGCAATAAGACGCCCTCCACCCATTGTTGTCGCGCTCACACCCGTTTTGCCGCCGAGATAGATGGCCGACTTCTCGGCGACGCTTGCGGCCTCTTCGTTCCAGAGGAGAAGGATGGGCTCCGATGTGCCGTTCAGAATCGAACGCCCCGCGCTATTTCCTATGTCCGTGGACGGCCAGTTAGCCGTTCCCGCGAACAGTCGAGAATTGAAAAGCGCACTCCCACTCGCCCCCTGCCCCAACACCAGCGACGCCCCCGAGGAGCCACCCGCGAGGGTTAGGTTGGTGGTTGTCGGACCGGTTGCGGAATTAACCGTTAGGTTAGTGAGCTGCATGTCGCCCGCGCTTCCTGTCGGCGTGCCGGTGAGGGAGATCGGGCCTGCGGTGTATTTGATACCTGGGGCGTCTGAAACCCAGTATGTATCCGAAGACGATCCGACGTCCACGCCGCCGATTTTGAAACCCAACGCATTGACGACGCCTGTGGTCGCCCCGCCCGTCGCCCCTCCAAGCACGATACTCGTTCCGGTCGCCGCGCCGAGCACCGGCGTTACAAGCGTAGGGGTGTCCGCAAACACAGCCGCGCCCGTTCCGGTTTCGTCGGTCAACGCGCCGCGCAGATTTGAGCTGTTCGGCGTCGTCATCCATTGCTTCACGTTCGCGTCGATGCCGGTGAGCGCACCGATGTCGCTCGCCGAGCCGCCAGGTCCG
>Ga0222714_10001297_pt1 | contig 28147 bp, 28 predicted proteins | sample C33_3DmetaG_FD_165048 | JGI IMG/M metagenome (GOLD analysis project Ga0222714, IMG submission 165048) | Estuarine water microbial communities from San Francisco Bay, California, United States - C33_3D | ecosystem: Environmental > Aquatic > Marine > Unclassified | place: USA: California... | reverse complement strand
AGCATCTCGAGGAATAGGCAAAGGAATTGCCGAATTGTTTGCCAAAAACGGTTGCAACATTGCGTTCACCTTTGCTTCATCGGTAGAAAAAGCCAAAGCCTTTGAGGCTGAATTGATGAGCCAATTCGGCATCAAAGCCATCGGGTATCAAAGCAACGCCGCTGATTTTGCAGAAAGCGAAGCATTGGCTGCTCAGGTTCTCGCTGATTTTGGCAAGGTTGATGTGTTGATCAACAATGCCGGTATTACCCGCGACACCTTGTTGATGCGCATGACTGAAGAACAGTGGGATGCCGTTATCAATACCAATTTGAAGAGCGCCTTTAACTTGACCAAAGCCTTCTTGCGCCATTTCTTGGGCAACAAGTCGGGTTCGATCATCAACATGACCTCTGTGGTCGGTGTAATGGGAAATGCCGGTCAAGCCAATTATGCGGCCTCCAAAGCAGGCATGATTGGGTTTACCAAATCGGTGGCTAAGGAGGTTGGATCGCGCGGCATTCGATGCAATGCGGTGGCTCCTGGATTCATCGAAACCGAGATGACGGCCGAATTGGACGAGCAGGTGAAGAAAAGCTGGGCAGAGACCATTCCTTTGAAGCGTGCAGGCAGCACAGACGATGTGGCCAATGCCTGTTTGTTCTTGGCCTCTGACTTGAGTACCTATGTGACCGGTCAAACCTTGTCGGTTTGCGGTGGTATGCTGATGTAATTCCACCATGGCCCTGGATCAACCCGAAGAATTATTCCCTCATGAAAAAACCATGGGTTTTTTCGACCATGTCGATGAATTGCGAAAGCGATTGGTCCGCATGGCTGCGGCTGTGTTGATCGGTTCCATAGCGGCCTTTGTTTTCATTGAAGATATCTTCGAGGTTGTCGTTCTAGGACCTTTTACTCCTGGATTCTGGGGCTACGAATTCTTTTGCAAAGCGGGTCGTTTTTTCATGGGCTCTGATGCCTTGTGTTGGACCCCACCTGCCTTGGTGATGCAATCTCAACAGATTCAGGGTCAGTTTATTTCGGCATTTAAAATGTCCTTTACCTTGGGGTTTGTCGCCGCTTTTCCTGTCGTTGTTCATCAGCTCTGGCTGTTTGTCAAACCGGCCTTGAACCAAAAAGAGATCAACAAGACCCGCCGTTCTCTCTTTGTCGTCAGCCTGCTCTTCTTTGCCGGGGTTTTCTTTTCCTATTTTTTATTGGTGCCGTTGGCGACCAATTTCTTGTTGGGATATACCTTGAATGAGCAGATCCAAAACATCATCACCATTAGCAGTGTTACGGGTTTTGTGTCGTTCATGAGTCTGGCCACGGGTTTGGTATTTGAATTGCCCGTGCTGATTTATGTTTTGGCACGCATTGGGATGATCAGCTCCGAGTTTTTAATCAAATATTGGCGATACGCGGCGGTGGCCGTTTTTATCATCGCGGGTATCGCTACACCTTCTCCCGATATGTTTTCCCAATTGCTGTTAGGCCTACCCTTGTTGGGCTTATATGTAGTGGGTATTTACGTGGCAAAACGGGTAGAAAAAAATAGAGAATCATGAAAAAATTGAGCATAGCCTTGGGTTCGGATCACGCCGGATTCGAATTGAAAAATGAAATTATCGTAAGCCTTTTGGAACAGGGCTATGATCTGCAAGACATGGGCCCTGATAGCAGCGAAAGTTGCGATTATCCCGATTTCGCCCATGCCGTCGCCGAAGCCGTACAATCCGGTCAAAGCGATTTGGGTATTTTGGTTTGTGGGTCTGGTAACGGGGTATGCATTACGGCCAACAAGCACAATGCGGTTCGTGCAGCCCTTTGTTGGGAACCCGAATTGGGAGCTTTGGCTCGCCAACACAACAATGCCAATGTGCTCTGTTTGCCCGCTCGTTTTGTTTCTACTGAGAAAGCCATGGAAATCGTGAGCGCTTATTTGGAGGCCGAGTTTGAAGGTGGTCGCCACCAAAACCGAGTCAACAAAATCGAAGCTTGCTAGGTTATGTTAGGGCTTAAACTGCCCACTGACCCTCGGTGGGCCAACATTGCCGAAAAGAGCATTGAGGAGATTCTCACAGATCACGCTTTTTGTGAACAAAAGGCGGCCACCCAGTGCATTTCGATGATTGTTCGATTCTCCGAACGTGTAGAATTGGTAGATGCCGTCAGCCCAGTAGTGGCTGAAGAATGGGGTCACTTTAGAAAGGTATTAAAAGAACTCAAAAAGCGGGGATTTGAACTGGGTAAACAGCGCAAAGATGAATACGTGTTGGCCCTGCAATCCTTTATCAAAAAGGGCGGAAGCAAGGAAGATCACTTGTTGGAAAACCTATTGATCTGCGCCTTGATTGAAGCGCGAAGCTGCGAGAGATTTCGTTTGTTGAGCTTGCATTGTAGCGATGAATCCCTACGTGATTTCTACCATGAATTCATGGTATCTGAAGCGGGTCATTACCGGATGTTTTTGGACTTGGCTCGAACCTATTTCCCTGCTGAACGTGTGAAATCGCGCTGGTCTGAATGGTTGGAATTCGAGGCTTCCGTCATCCAATCATTGGAATTGCGCGGCGATCGGGTTCACTGATCATCCCAATCCAACATCCAGGGCCATCATGATCAAAAAGCCCACCATCAATCCCAAGGTGGCTTTGTCCGTATGCCCGTCTTTCTGAGACTCGGGAATGACTTCTTCTACGACTACATAGATCATGGCACCCGCGGCAAATGCCAAGGCATAGGGGAGAATGGGAACGGCGATCATGACCAATCCAACACCCAATAGAGCGGCCAAAGGTTCCACAGCTCCGCTCAACTGTCCCCACAAAAAGGATTTCCATTTGGACAATCCGAAGCGCCGAAGAGGAAGGGATACGGCCAGGCCTTCGGGAAAGTCTTGGATGCCAATTCCAATAGCCAATGCAATGGCGGCTCCCAAATCAGCACCGGGAAGACCTTCGGCCACAGCTCCAAAAGCGACACCTACGGCGAGTCCTTCAGGAATATTATGAAGAGTAATGGCCAATACTAGCAATACGGTTCGGCTCCAATTGGTTTGTACGCCCTCGCTTTTCTCAAGGGGTTCATTCAAGTGAAGGTGAGGAAGCCATTGGTCAAGGGCGAAAATAAACAAAGCCCCACCCATGAATCCGATGCCAACAGGAACCCAAGCATAGTGAGAGGGCCAGTCTTGTTCGGCCATTTGAATGGCGGGGTTGAGCAGGGACCAAAAACTGGCTGCGAGCATAACTCCTCCTGTAAATCCCAGCAGGGTATCCATGAAGGCACGTTTGACCGAGGGTATGAAAAAGACCATCGCTGCACCCAAGGCGGTGATCAGCCAAGTGAAGGTCGCCGCACTGAATCCCTGCATCAGGGGGTGCATACCGTCGAAAAAATGAACGAGATGTTCCATCGCTTAGAGGAACAAATCTAATAAGTTAGATTAATCTAACAATACGGGTGGGCAGAATTTTAGTAGAAATACTCGTCTGATTTCTTGAAGTTCTCCAAGTCGAACAAATAGGTGAATCGAAATTGCACAAACCCGCCGCGGTATTGAAGAGGGAAGGAGCGGTTCCAAAACTCTCCTGATTCCACCCTTAATTCAGATTCTTGGCGAAGCGATTGTTGATACAACAAACCAAATTCGTAGCGGTTGCCATTTTCACCGGTTCCACCCATGGCGAATCCCAAATAAAAGGCGGGAACAAATTTGGATGGAGTGGTTTGGACAATACGAAAAACGGTATCTCGGGGATCGTTCAAAAAGGTTTGGGTTTCGGTATTGAAAAGCCAACTGCCCGAAACGCCAAATTTTTCGGTCAAGAAAGAGCTGCCACTCAGAGACTGTCTCAGACTTAGACCGATGGGGATGTTCAAGCTACCGCTGTTGTGGCTTAGGCTTCCCGTGTTCAGACCGAGGGTGTCGTTGTTGATCTTGTACCCCTTGTTGACAAGGCCAATGCCCAGTTGTACACTGGCTCCAGGGCTCAAATTATACTGGGTATTGAGTTGAAAGTACGCTCCCGTTTTGTTTCGGCTGCTGTAAGCGGCCGGTAGGGTATCACCACTGTAAGTTCGGGCCACGGTTAATCCCGCTTCTGGACCAATGTGCCAACGGCTAATGGACTGGGCCGAAAGGGCTGCGAACGAGCAGAGAGCGAACAGGGCTAGTGCGAGCTTTTTGAATGCCATACCGCAAATGTAATGGCCCTTGGGGCTAGATTTGCAGCATGATTTCAATCCCATCAGCCTGGAAGGCCATTCACATGGCTTTGGAAGACTTTCGACACGATCCAGAGTGGATGGCCTGCATGCAAGTGGCTGAATCCAAAAATCGCTGGTTCGACCAAAATTCTATCGCTTTTGCCCTGGATCAGTGGTATGCAATGAGTTCCCAGGACCACGCGGCTGAATGGGAGGAGCGCTATGGTAGCCCGACATTCTTGGAAAAGCGATTGGGGTTGATTTTGGCCGGCAATTTACCCTTGGTCGGGATACACGATGTATTAACTGGTGTTCTCTGCGGATACCGTGTTCTCGCGAAAGCCTCTACAGATGATACCGAATTGCCCAAAATGCTCTTGAAAAAAGCCGCTCAATATGACTCCATCTGGTCCGAACGGGTAGAATGGGTAGATACCCTTCAGCAACTCGATGCGGCCATTGTTACAGGAAGCAATCAAACGGCAAGGCATTTTGCCCATTTTTTTCGTGACATCCCCCATTTGATTCGCCACAACCGCAGCAGTGTGGCTGTTCTTTCGGGCCAGGAAACTCCCGAAGAACTATTGGCCTTGGGTAGCGATGTGTTCCAGTATTACGGATTGGGTTGTCGAAGCGTATCCAAACTGTACTTGCCAGAAGGCTATTCGTTTGAGACCCTGTTGCCCGTATGGGAGCCGGTTTTCAATGTATTAGCCCTTCACCACAAATACGTCAACAACTACCACTACCACAAGGCCTTGCTCTTGATGAACCTAGATCCTCACATCGATTCAGGTTATTCCATTCTCAAGGAACGCGAACAGTTGCACGCTCCAGTAGGAATGTTGAATTATCAGTTTTACACCTCTTTGGATGAGTTGAATCAGGAATTGAAATCCCTGACAGATGAGATACAGTGCATTTCATCCAACATGCCAGAAATCAAGGGTGCTACACCATTGGGAACCACGCAATGTCCCGGTCTATTTGATTATGCCGATGGAATTGATACCGCCCAGTGGTTGCTGAATGTCGGCTAAGAATTTCCAAACGAACGGTGTATCAGCCCGGCTACGGCTTTGGCCATTTCGTTGTCTGACTCTAGGGTAGGATTGATCTCGGTGATTTCCAGAACTTGGGTTTTGGGGTGTTTCCAAAAGGTGCTCAAAACGGTTTCGCTATCTTGCAGATTGAGACCATCGGGAACGGGTGTTCCTGTACCTGAAGAGATGCTGGGGTCCATGCTGTCCACATCAAAGCTGACATACAGGTAATCGCAGTCTTCCAAGTAATCCAAGGTCTCTGCTAGAATGGCTGACATTCCTTTTTCGGCAATGTCTTCTGGATAGTAACAGCGTATATCGTGTTTCTGAACCAAGGCTTCTTCCTGTCGTTCGAAGTCACGCACACCGATGTACACAATGTGATTGGGCTTGACGCGGTTTTTTTCTCCGTTTTGGTGCTTGAGCTGCTTGGTTTTTTGCCAAGTATCAGCGCTAACGGTATCAATGGCGTTCGACGCAAATTCCACATTGTCATCGCCCAAAATAGCGTTCATAGACATTCCGTGAACGTTGCCGCTTGGTGTGGTGTAGGGGCTGTGCAAATCCATGTGGGCATCAATCCAAATGACCCCTACATTTTTGCCTTCTCTGGCCTTGCATAGGCCGCTCAATCCGCCAATGGCATTCGAATGGTCTCCGGTTAGAATCAGAACCTTGCAACCTTGGTTGTTGAGGTCGTATGTGGCTTTGCAAAGCCGCTTTTGGTGTTCATACAACTGTTGCCCATTCTTCAAAAAAGGCATGGGAGACTCGTCCAAATCGATGATTTGTTCTTGTCTTATATAAGTGATGGTGTGATTGTTGAAAAAAGGAAATCCAGCCGATTCACTGAGCTTAATGACAGTGTCTGGCCCTTTGCTAGTGCCCTGTTTGCCGGCACCCCATTCCCAATCTGATATGAGTACACAAGGTTTTTGATGTAGCATAAAGTGAACCGAGGTTCAAGGCAATATTAAGCCTAGAGAACTTGAAATGCTATTCAATTTGTGCACAGTTGCGTTTCCAGAGCCAATATCCGCCAAGAGGTTTGACAGCGGTAAATTTCTGTTTGAAGAACCAGTCAGGCTTGAAATCGGCTCGGGTAATAACGTACTGTTTGTTTCCCAAGCAAGGACCATCCTGGAAGTAGGTCATTCGAGCCGTTCTATTGGGGTACAGATGAAATCCCGTTGATTGAATGGTGTTTTCGGCTTCGGCTTTATCACGGCACTGATTCAAGAAATGGGGATGGCTCCATTTCGTGCTGTCTATGCAATCCTTACTCGTCCATTCCGACCAAAAGGGCAAAGCGTATGACTTGAAACCCCACAGTTCAACCGAAGCGTTTTGGCTTTTCAATGTTTTCAATTCCTCGCGTATAGGGCTCTGAAGAGAGGTTTCTGCTGCAGGGACAATCAGGGCTGAAACCAATACGGCGGTTCCCAAGCTTAACGCGTACAATACCGCCGGATGCCAAGCGCGTTGTCCAACCGTACGAACCACGTAAAAAGCCAGATAAAGGGTCATCAAAAGACCCGGAATTAGGGTGCTCCAATGCCAATAGGGAGAGTATTTGACAATGCTAGCGGAATACAAATCCAAATGCAGTACCCACTCGGTCGGAATCTGTTTCAATCCCCACAGCCACGGAATAAGAAAGATGAGAGCGGCCAATAGAAAGCCTGAAATTGCCAGTAAGAGATGCAAGATCCAGTTGATCTTGCGACGGTTGGTATGCCATTGGTAGACGGTGTAGGCGCCGAAAAAAGAAAGTGGCCACCAACACAGACTCGAATAATGGATGATTTTGGTTTCCACGATCGAGAACAAAATCAACACCACCCAAAACAAGCTGCGCATGTAAGGGAACCACAAGCCAAAATCTCGGCTGTCTTCTTTGGAGTTAAACAAGAAGGGTAGGGCCAAGCTGGAAGAGGGGAAACACAAGAAAAACAGAATTAGAGCATGGTAGAACCAAGGCTGATTGTGCCACTCGAATTGACCGGCGGCCAAATGAAGCTGGTACCCGATAAAATGCACCAAAAAATCAGACCCCAAGTTCCAATACACGGGCGCTAACCAGGCGAAAATAGGTAGCAATGCCGATAAAAGGAACAAGCCCATTCCCGGGTGAAAGAGTTCATTCCACCGATTATTTTTCAATACCACAAACCCAATGCTCAATCCGAATATGAGACCGGCGACCGGCCCTTTGGTGAGAATGGCTAAGCCCAAGAATAGGCCTGACAAAGCGTAGTCTCTGTGCGGTCTTTCTCCGGCTCTTTGAGTTTGGCCCATGCGAAACCACTTCCACAAGGCGGCAACAATCAGCAAATTGAACCAGGGGTCGATCAATCCCGACTTCCAATAGAAATAGGGCGCAAAAGTGGCCAGGGTGCTCAAGGCCCAAAAGCTTCCCAACATTCGTTTCCCCAAGGTGAAGCCTATGTGGTAACTCAAATTTACCGCCAAAATAGCAGAGAGGATATTGGGCAGACGATATACCCAATCGGCCGATCCCAAAGCCAGTACAAACGGCAGCTGCAGCCAATTGAACAAGGGTGGTTTTTCCCAAAAGGGTTCGAACTGCATGGAATTGTACAGGTAATTCCCGCTGGAAACCATTTCTCGGGTCGATTCGGCAAAATTCAATTCGTCCCAATCAAATAGTCCCAATCCGAACAATCCTGGCAAAAGGACCAATACAGTTCCTAAGGTCAACCAACCGTGAAGGGTCGATTTTTTCATGATTCAATCCACTGTTTAACCTGCGACTGATGCCGCTGTTCAAAAACCCAACACGTGAACAGGCCGAGCAAAGCTCCCCACATCACATCGTCAAGGCTGTGCTGGCCCAAATAAATTCGACTGTAAGCAATGGCCAGTGCCCATAGACCCAGTCCAACTTGGAGAGGCTTGCGCTGAAAGGCAGGATGACTGGCCAAGAAAAACAGGGCCAATACACTGGAGGATGTATGTCCGGATGGCATGGCCAGTTGAAGTTGAAAGGTTTCACCCTCTATGGGACGCAAGGTCCAAGCGTCCAAGCTAGCTGGCCGAGGGGCCTGTATGATTCTTTTTAGCGATTGGGCTAACCCTGATTCCAATGCAAAGATGGCCAAGGCCCAAAATCCCAATCGAAACCGCCAAATGGAAAGGGACAAAATCCCCAACGTTACCCAAAACCATTTTCCAGTCCAGGAAATGAGTTGCAGGGGTTTGTCCCAAGTGGAATTGCCATTCAATTGCACCCATTTGCTCCACTCCAATTCGGTTCGGAATAACAAGGAAAAGCAAGCCACAACAAGACCTACAAGAACCGTTCGTATGAACAGGGAGCGCGTCATTCTCACAAAGATAAATGACTATAATTTTTCAAAATTTTGTTTTTCCCTTTGAAATGGTTTTTTTGCAACAAAACGCAGCAGAGTATGGCAGCCAAGAAAAGCAATCGATTGAAATTGGAACTGGAATATCCGTTGAGATCTTCAGCCAATATTCTATACCAATACATTTCTACTCCTTCCGGATTGCAGAGCTGGTTCGCTGACCATGTCGAAGTTGCCGCAGGCTCCAAATATAAATTCAAATGGGAAGACGGTACCGAAAGTAGAGCTGTGATGGTTCGAAACGTCACCAATAAATACGTGAAATTCAACATGGAAGGTTCGGCCAATGCAAACGAATACATGGAATTCCGCATCGATCAAGACGACATCACAGGCGATGTCGAACTCATCATCACCGAATTTGTCAACGATGGGGAAGAGGAGATGGCTGCTAGCATTTGGGACGCCGCAATCGACGCCCTTTGCAACACCATCGGCGCTTAATTACTTCATGCGTTTAGGGCGTTTCAATTCTTGAATGGCCAGGAAAGCCATCAATCCAGACCCTACGGTTATGGCTTCTTCGTCTACATCAAAAGAAGCGTGGTGCACACTGAAACCTGTGTTTTTTGCTTCTGTCCAAGTTCCCAAACGGTAAAAACAACTGGGAGCCGCCTGAGAATAGTAAGAGAAATCTTCAGCGGCCATCCAGATGCCCAAGTCTTCCACCTGATCTTTGCCGAGGTAATCTCGGGCATCTTGCTGGCAGTCAATGGTCAGTGTTTCGTGATTGTGCAAAAAGGGATATCCTTTGACGATGCGCACATCAACGGTACCGCCCATTCCTTCCACCACTCCTTTGGCTATGCGCTCGATGTGTTCGTGCGCTTCGGATCTCCAAGTCTCGTTGAGCGTTCGGAAAGTACCTTCTATGTCAACTTTGGATGGAATGACGTTGGTGGCACCTGCAGCTGTTACCTTTCCAAAACTCAAAACACTGGGTACTGATGGGTCGGCAAAGCGCGATACCACTTGTTGTAGTGCGACAATCATGTGGGAAGTCATCAGAACAGGGTCCAAAGCGAATTGGGGCATAGCCCCATGGCCGCCTTTGCCGTGTACAGTGATGTAAATTTCATCGGTAGAGGCCATGTACAAGCCAGGTCTGAAGCCCGTTTTTCCGGTTTGAATGCGGGGCATGACGTGTTGGCCGATCATGGCGTCAACTGGCGGATTGTTCAATACTCCTTCCTCAATGAGCAGGGAGGCCCCACCGGGTAATTTTTCTTCTCCCGGCTGAAAGACCAATTTGACGGTTCCTGAAAATTCATGCCGGCGTTCCTGCAAGAGAGTGGCTGCACCCAGCAAGCAAGTGCTGTGAACATCATGGCCGCAGGCGTGCATGACGCCTTCATTTTTCGAACGATAAGGTCGACCATCTTCTACCTCAACGATGGGCAAGGCATCCATGTCAGCGCGCAACCCCACGACTTTTGATCCTGGGTTTTGGCCTTCAATCAGAGCGACAACACCCGTATTGGCCATGCGCTGGGTTTTTAGGCCCAATTCGTTTTGCAAATAGGACTCAATCAACTTGGCCGTTTCGTACTCCTGAAAAGAGAGCTCAGGGTTGGCGTGTATCTGACGCCGAATCTCTACCAGTCTTGGCTGCAATTCGAGAGCTCGGTTTTGCAATTCACTTTTTGTAATCATGGTTTGATTTTGGTCCAATTGACGGCTAATTTGCAGTCCATTCCTTTCCAAAATTAGGCATTGCCCGTGATTACCGAAAACTCCTTAGATCAGTTGCTTAGTGTCGTGGCCATCGAACAGGTGGTCGGTGACTACGTGACCTTGAGAAAGGCGGGTTCTCGCTACACAGGGCTGTGTCCCTTTCACGACGAAAAAACACCTTCCTTTTCGGTGACCCCGTCGATGGGCATTTATAAGTGCTTTGGTTGCAACAAAGGAGGCAATGCCATCCAATTTGTTAGAGAAATCGAGAATGTCACCTTTGTGGAGGCAGCCCGGCAGCTAGCTGAACGTTACGGAGTGGAACTCATCGAAACCGGTAACCGCCTGGACGATGATCAGTACCAGGAACTTCAACGTCGCAAGGAAGGGTTGCAAGTCGTTTTGGATTACGCGCAGGGCTTTTTTCATCAGCAACTCAACGATACGGAAGAAGGAGCCATCGGCTTGTCTTACTTCAAAGAGCGTGGATACAGCAAGGAAACTCGTTCCTATTGGGGCTTGGGTTACAGCCCAAGTGCTTGGGATGCCTTGCTCAAAGACGCTGAGGCAAAAGGGTACAAGAAAGAAAAACTGCAAGAGGTGGGTTTGGTCAAGCAGAATGACAAAGGCAACTGGTACGACTTGTACCGGGGTCGCGTCATTTTTCCTTTGAAAACCCCATCTGGAAAAATCGTAGGGTTCGCCGGCCGCAAAATGGACAAGGCCGAGAATTCGCCGAAATACGTCAATTCTCCAGAGACAGAACTGTACAAGAAGAGTGATTTCTTGTACGGAGTGTTTGAGGCTAAACAGGCCATCGGCAAGGAGGATAATACCTATTTGGTGGAAGGCTATACCGATGTGATTACCCTATGGCAATCGGGAATTCGAAATGCCGTTGCCAGTAGTGGAACCGCTCTGACTCCTGGGCAAATCAAATTGATCAGGAAGTTCTCGGCCAACATTACTGTTTTGTATGATGGCGATGCCGCCGGTATCAAGGCTTCATTGAGGGGTATTGATTTGCTGCTGGCCGAGTCTTTGAATGTCAAAGTGGTAGCCCTGCCCCAAGGAGAGGACCCTGATTCTTTTTGTCAGAAATTGGGTGGAGAGGCCTTTGGGGAATACATCAAAGAGGAAGCCCAGAATTTCATCTTCTTTAAAGCCCAACTGTTGTTGGATCAAGCCGCCGGTGATCCTATCAAAAAAAGCGAAGCCATCAAAGACGTTTTGCAATCCGTTTCCTTGATCTCTGACAGTATCAAGCGATCTGTATTGACTCGTCAATTGGCGGCCATTTGTCAAGTGGAAGAGGCGGTGTTGACCCAGGAATTGGGTCTGTTGCTGCGCAAATCGTTGCGAGACGATAAGAATAGCGATGCCTTGGTCAAGCAGGCGGGTTCTCTGCTGGGCCAAGGTGCTTGGGTCTTGCCCGAAGATGCTTTTTCGGAACGTCATCAAGAGGCCGCCTTATTCCGATTGTTCCTGCTGTATGGCAACCAAAAGCTCAAATCTGGGCAGTCGGTATTGGATTACACACTGGATTCCATTTTGGATGGAGAAGAGGCAAAAGATCAGTTGGGGGATTTGTTGAAGACAGAACTCTTTCAACGAATCTGGACCGATATGTTGAGCTTCAGGGTACGAAACAAAGACACAGAATCGGCGAATCGTTGGCCAGAACCGTCATTTTACATTCATCACGAGGAAGCGCAGGTGTCTGCCTGGGCTGCCGATGTGCTGTCTCGACAGTATGTCTTGTCGCCCACTTTCGAAGAACATTACATCTACATCAAAGAAGAATCAGATTCTGTTCAAATTGTGCATTCCATTGAAGCCATAGTGGCCAATTGGAAGCGCATCAAAGTGGAAAAAGATATCCAAGAAGCATTGTTCATGCTCGAGACTGCTGAAGGCGAGGAGCAGGAGCATCTCATGAGTTATTTGTTACATTTGAACGGGATCAAGTTGAACATTTCCAAATCCATGGGAACGGCCCTTAGTGGCACTGGATTTGGAAACAAACCCACTCAAGCATGAGAACATTTGCATTATTCGGAGCCTTTTCACTGTTTTTGATCGGATGGAGTTACTGGGACGCCAACTACCGACACAACAAAAGAGAATCAGGTGACCCCATGCACACTCCCGTGGTGATCAAAGGTGATAGTCTGTACTATGATAGCTTGACCTTGCCTTTGAATGCAGTACCCAAGGCTCGTGATATTTACACCGTCTCCAAAACGGTATTGGATACTTGGGCTCACATGTTCATCGTCTTAAAAATTGAAGAAAGTGGAACAGATGGGCACTTGTCCAAATACGGGCGCCTATACAACAATTTGGTGGGCATGCGATTTCCCAAACGACGTCCAACTACGGCCATAGGGAAAAGTCCGACCGGATATGCGATTTTTCGCCATTGGTGGGACTGTGTTCTTGATTTCGATTACTTTCTCGAAGACCATCTGAAGCGGTTTCAAAAACGAAAAGGAAGGGCCCCAAAAACGGAAATGGAGTTTGTCAACTTCATTTTCAAGGGCTACAATGGCCACAATGCCTGGTTAGAAGACGTTGATTGGTTGTTGCGTAACATCAACTATGAGCCCGATTCCGGGTTTTGAGGGTTTCTTGAAGAGCCCACCCAAAGGCCAGGACAAAACAAAGGCCATTGAGGGCAAAAGCGCTGGAATAGCCCAGGCCACGAGTGACCAAAAATCCGGCGGCCAATCCCCCTATTATAATTCCTGTCTCTAAGGCCATGAACAACATGGCGGTGGCAGAACCCCTGTTTTCTTTAGAACTCAAGTCGCTGCTCCAAGCAAACAAGGCGGGGGCATTGAATCCTTGGCCAAAGCCGTACAATATGGCTCCAGCCCAGAATCCCCATGAGTTGCTGACTCCGATTAAAACGGCCATAGACAAGATTTGAAATCCAGTTCCTATCGCCACTGAAAGCGGGCGTCCAAAACGATCGCTGATGGTTCCGCTGATCAATCGTACGAATAAGGATGCAGCGATGTACAGAGACAAAAACAATCCTTTGTTGTCAAACCCCCGAAATTCGGTGTAATCGGGCATGATGGTCAATACAGATCCTAGGCTAACACAGACCAACAACATGAGAACAGCCGGCAAAAAGCTCTCGCGGTGAAGCCAACGAGAAATCTTGAACTCCAATGGGCGGGGTTCCGCACTTTTGAAGGTCTCGGGTAGACGGGAGAATAAGAGCAAGGCCAAAAGAGCAGAAAGAGCCGTGGCAGTGTAAATCCCGTCTCGGCCAAAGTCGGCGACAATCCATGCGCCTACGCCATAACCGATAGAGGTGCCGGCGTTGTTGAATAGACCCAGCCAGCCCATGGCTTTGCCTCGTTGATTAGGATCAACTACATCTCCCGCATAGGCGACAAATCCAGTGGGGGTAAATCCCGTTGAGAAACCGTGAATCATGCGAATCATAAAAAAGAACCAAACGGTTCCGCTAAAGGGATACAACAGGCCGGCCAAGATGCAAAACAGCGTACCTGCGATTAGCGCCCATTTTCGGCCCCATTGATCGGTTATGTAGCCGCTCAATGGCCTGGATACCAAGGCTGACAATGAGAAAACGGGTATGATCAATCCAAGATAGTCTCCGCCACCCAGCTCTCTCAAATGGCTCGGCAATTCCGGCAATACCAAATTGAAGGAGACGAAAAACAGCAAGGCTCCTGTACTCAGCAGCCAAAAGGATGAGGGGAATCTAGACCCGGCCATGTCAGTACTGGGCTACCAGCGGCATTCTGCGGCCTTTTCCAAACGACTTTTTGCTCACTCGAACGATGGGAGGAGCCTGGTAGCGTTTGTATTCGGCTCCATTGATCATCTGCAAAACCTTGTTGACCGTATTCGGGTCATATCCATCGGCGATGATTTCTTGGGCTCCTTGTTGATCCTCGACATATTTTCGAATAATTTCGTCCAATATGCTGTAATCAGGCAAACTATCAGAGTCTTTCTGACCGGGCCTCAACTCCGCACTGGGGGCCTTGGTGATGATGTGTTCAGGAATGATCTCGTTTTCGCGATTGATGTAGTGGGCAAGGGCGTAGACTTGTTGCTTGTATACGTCTCCCAACAAAGAAAGGCTGCCGCACAAATCGCCATACAGGGTCGAATAGCCCACGGCCAATTCGCTTTTATTGGATGTGTTCAACAGAATAGCTCCTGTCTTGTTGCTAGTGGCCATTAATAGCAAGCCTCGGGTGCGGGCTTGAAGGTTTTCTTCGGCCAAACCGAACGGGCTATCGCCAAAGACAGGCTCCAGTTGCTGCAGTAGCGTATTGTAAATGGGTGCGATGTCCAATTTCTTGTATTCATTGCCTAGGTTTTCGCTCAAGGCTACTGCATCTGATACGGAATGATCGGAGCTAAATTCACTGGGCATGAGCAATACCGTAACGTTTTCAGCACCCAAAGCTTCAACGGCCAAACACTGAACCACGGCCGAGTCAATACCGCCCGAAGCTCCCAAAGTGGCTTTCTGAAAGCCCATTTTGCGGAAATAGTCTTGCAATGCAAAAACCAGAGCTCGGTGCAACAGGGGAATGTCGTCCATTTCCAGGGGTAAGCCCAGTTGGCTCTCGGTTGTTAGGAGGCCAAAATTCAATTGAACATCAGCGCTGGCCTCTTCGAAGAAAGGCAATTGCACCAATACCTGGCCCCCATGACCCACCGCACGTGAGGCGCCGTCAAACAGAAGTTCGGTGTGGAATCCGACCTGATTGACATACAAGACAGGAAGACCAAATCGATTCAATTGTCCGGCGAATACCCGATTTCTCAAGCTTTGTTTTCCCAATTGAAAGGGTGAAGCCGAAGGATTGATAATGATTTCAGCCCCCAGATCTTTCAAACGCTGTCCTGGGCTAATTCGGTACTGAAAATCGTTGTATATATCCCAGAGGTCTTCGCAAATGGCTAAACCCAATTTGACTCCCTTGTACTCCACGATTTTGGTATCCTGGGCCGGTTCAAAATAGCGGTGTTCTGAAAATACATCGTAAGAGGGTAGGAGAGTCTTGCTGACACTTTCTTGAATTCTACCCTGAGCCAAAAAAGCGGCCGAATTGATGAGGCGCCGACCATGAGGTTCGGGGTTGATTTGAACCGAGCCTACAATGGCTGCAATTCCAAAGCAGCACTGGGCTACTGCGTCCAAGGCCTGTTCGCAGCGCTCGGCAAAATGGGCATAATCCAGCAAATCGTCAGGGCAGTACCCACTGGTGGCCAGTTCCGAGAAAACTACTAGGTCAATTCCGTCAGCTTTGGCTTCAAACAGACTCTGTGCCATTTTGGCGGTATTCCCTTCGAAATCGCCAATTTTATAATTCAACTGGGCCAGCCGAATTCGCAAGCCTGAATTGCCTATCTGGGTCATTAGAACACCACGCCCATTTGAATGCTGAGCATGTTATTTCGAGCCACAACACGGCTGTCTTTCATCATGTCAGTGAATGCATTGTCAAAACGCAATCCTGCGATAAACAGGGCATTGCCACCGATTTCCTTTTCGAATCCTGCTCCTACAATCATCGGTAGTCGGAAACCTGCTACATCGTCGATGAACTGTTTGGTATTGGTTTTGTTCTCGCCTCCGTCAAAGTCGTAGATCGAATTCGTGGTTTCGTTGGGCTTGTGGGAATTGATGCCTTCTAAAGCGTTGTAAATTTCAGGATTGCAACGAGTGCTTACGCGACTTTGTAATGCAATGGAAGGGGCCAATCCAAATTGGAACCAAAATCCCATGCCATCTACTCGCGTGGTGCGCATTTTTATGCTGATAGGCAGTTGCAAATACTGCATGCTGTAATCAAAACTCACATCTTGGTAGGTCATGTCAGTCGAATCGGTCGATTTCAATAAATCACCCGTGTAGGAAACTTTACTCGGCAATGTGGTGATTTGCAATTCACTGGAAAGCCAGTAATTCTCGCTGTCGAACAAGGAGAAATCTCCGGTAATGCCATAGCTGAAGCCCAATCCTAAACCGTTGTTTTGCATCGGACCTTCCATGATTTTTACCCACGAAAAGTTTGGGCTAATTTTGAAACCAAACATGGCCTTCTGGTTTGATTGTGCATAACCTGAGTTAGCGGTTATTAAACACAAGCCAAATGCAGCCATCGCAGCAACGTATTTAAGGGATTTCATAATCGTCCATGCAAACTAAACACATTTTCCGCAATTGCTGGCTATGGGGAGCTCTGAGTGTAGCCTGCTTTGTTCAGTCCTGCACCCAAACAGGCAGCCCAGTGGCGGTTACATTGGATCCTGACAAGGTGAAAGAAATACCCCAACGCGCTCTATTGCAGGAGCTGAGCGCCTATGCTGAGTCTGGTCTCAGCGATGCTGATTTTCAGCATATGAGCGAGGATTATGGCTCTTTCTTCTACAATTGGTTTTATGGAATCATGGATTTCCAACGCTATTTGCCGCCGGGAACCCCGACTGACCGCATCTATCCGCAGCTCATTCAGCCCTTTAATTATTGGCTCGAAGTCAACAAGCCGGTATTCAAAGCCTTGCAATCTCATTATGGCCGCAGCGAAGATTTCAAACCCCAGTTGAATGAAGCCTGGGCGCGTTTGCAAACAGCCCTCCCCCAAACTCCCGATGCCGAACTTTGGGCCTATTTTTCGCAATTCAGCAACTACAATACCTATGTCGATACCGCCGATGGGCAGGTGCAATTGGGCTACAGCGCTGAAATGTTTATGGATGATACCTGCGCCCTGTATGACCTGTTGGAGGTGCCCCAATTCTTCAAGCGCTTCAATCATACTGACCAAATTCCCGCCTTGTTGGTGGCTCATTACTTGCACTACATCCATTCTGAGCCCCAGCAAGGTCGACGCATGATTGACGAAGCCATACACTGGGGTAAGGTCTGGACCACAGTAGAAGCGGTATTTCCCGATAAACCCGTTTACCAATTGTTTGGTTACACCCAAGATGAGTGGGATTATATGCACAGCGATGAAGGACAGATCTGGCGCTACTACTTAGATCAGCAACTTCTTTATTCTACTGAGTTTAACGCCTATAAGCGATTCTTTGCTTTCGGTACCAAAACCTTTGGAGCTGGCATTCCCGCTGACTGTCCGCCTCAAATTGGCTATTTCAGCGGATACAGAATGGTGCAAGCCTACTTGAAACAGACGAATTCTTCCCTGGAAGACCTTTGGAAGCAAAGCGATGCTGTTCGCATCTTGCAAGCTTCTGGATACAACCCCATCAAATAATGAAAGACCTAAACGAATTGAAAACGTATATGGATTCTCGGCTCAAAGAGAACCATTTTGTCCATCACCTGGGAATGAATCTAGGGGAACTCAGAGAGGGGTATGCCGAGGTTTGGCTAGATGTGGAAGAAAGGCATTTGCAGCACACCGGGTTTTTGCACGGTGGAGTAACGGCTTCACTGTTGGATGTTTCAACGGGCATTGCAGCTTATACCCAGGCCCCCGTTGGCAAGAATGTCGTGACGGCCGAGTTGAAAATTTCTTACTTAAACCCCTCTGTCAGCGCCCGTGTGAAAGCGATTGGACGGGTGCGCAAAGCCGGGCAAACCCTGTTGTTTTGCGAAGGAGAGTTGTACGACGTTCAACCCGATGGCGAAGATCGCTTAGTGGGTACGGCGACTTCCTTGATGATTGCCGTCGACATACCCCTTAAAAATCAAAACCCATGAGTGTGAATTACCGGTCGGTTTTATACGCCAATTACCACAGCACACAAAGTGGTAGAGCGGCCCATACAGATGCCAAGAGTTTGCATGAGCGTGAAAAAAGCCGTTTTCGAAAGGAAATCAAGCCCTTGCTGCGTTCTATTTCAACCGAAGCTGAAGTCTTTGATTTGGGCTGCGGATCAGGTTCTCTGCTCGCCGTTTTGAAAGAAGAAGGCTTTCATCGCCTTATTGGAATGGATCTTTCGCCCGAACAAGTGGCTCAAGCCCATGCCTGGGGATTGCAAGAAGTTCAGGAAGGCGATGCATTGGTTCATCTCAAAAAAGCTTCCTCCCAGTGGGACTTGGTGCTGGCTGCCGATATCATTGAACATTTCAACAAAGATGAATTGGTTGACTTGCTTCAAGTTATTAAGAGTAGCTTAAAGAAAAACGGTAGGTTTATTCTTCGCACGCCGAATATGGATTCCAGCTTGGCTTCAGTGTTTGCGCACGGTGATTTTACCCATGAGAATCGTTTGAATGCTTCGAGTTTGGAGCAAGTTTTATTAGCCGTAGGATTTAGGCACGTTGAGATCGTGCCTTCCGATATGTCGGCTCAAAGTGCCTTGAAAGAATGCTTGAGAAAGCCTTTGTATGGCCTTCATGTCTTGATTCGAAAGGCGACATTGTTTGCCACGGGTCGCAGCACGAAAGGAGTTTTGTTTAGTCCCAATATGATCGCCATAGCCCATGTCTAAACCCATTGCCTTAATTACGGGAGCGACCAGCGGCATTGGCCGCGCCACCGCTCAGCTTTTGTTTAATGAAGGATACCGACTGATCATCACCGGTCGCCGTTCAGAGCGCTTGAACGAATTGTCTCTCGACTTGAAAGCCGAAGAAGACGAGATCTTGATAGCGAGTTTTGATGTTCGAGACCCTGAGGCTTGTGAGAGGTTTGTTTCTGAGCTGCCCGAAAACTGGAAAGACATACAGGTTTTGGTGAACAATGCCGGTTTAGCATTGGGTTTATCGAAATTTTATGATGGCTCTTTGGAGCATTGGAATACCATGTTGGATACCAATGTGAAGGGCTTGCTGTACATGAGCAAAGCGGTAGCAAAAGGAATGCGAGAGCGGGGTCGAGGAGACATTGTGAACATCGGTTCCATTGCTGGTAAACAGGTCTATGACAATGGGAATGTTTACTGCGCTTCAAAGCATGCGGTTGATGCACTGACCCAGGCCATGCGCTTAGAGTTAGCTCCTGCAGGCATACGCGTTTGTGGCATTCATCCAGGGGCCGTAGAGACAGAGTTTAGTCTTGTTCGGTTCGAAGGGAATTCCCAGCGAGCCAGCAGCGTGTACGACGGGTTTGAAAACCTGGTGGCCCAAGACATTGCCGAGGCCATTTCTTGGGTGTTGAGCCGACCCAAGCATGTCAATATCAACGATTTGGTCATTATGCCTCAAGCCCAGCCTCAGGCATCTGTCATTCATAGAAACACCCCCTCATGAGCAACAAAAACAAAGGCAGAAACGGAGTCGTGTACAGCACAAATCCTGATTATGTGTACGAGTCGGAGCAAGAACCCGATACCCTGGCTCCTGACCAGCAACGCTTGTACGTTCGCCGCGAAGTGCGAAATGGCAAACCCTGCGTGGTGGTAAAGGACTTTATAGGTCAATCAGATGATCTCAAAGCCTTGGAGAAAAAGCTCAAGAATCATTTTGGAACCGGTGGTTCATCGAAAGATGGCGATATTTTGATTCAGGGAGATATACTGGACAAATTGCGCCAGTATTTGCAAGCCCAAGGTTACAAGACCAAAGGTTAGTGGGCCTTTTGCTTTTCGGCAAAGAGCTCTTTGAACTTCTTAACTTTCTCGCCGACCACGAACGTGCAGTAAGGCTGATTGGGGTTTTGGCGGTAATAATCCTGGTGATACTCTTCGGCTACGGAGAAATCCCTCAAGGGTTCAATCACAGTCACCACAGGGTCTGACCACAATCCCGATTCTTCTACGGCTTCCTTACTGGCAATGGCCAGCAATCGTTGTTCTTCAGTTTCATAGAAAATACCGCTGCGGTATTGGGTACCTACATCGTTTCCTTGACGGTTCAAGGTCGTAGGATTGTGAATGCGCCAAAAGACTTCTAACAATTCGGCATAGCTAACCACGCTGCTGTCGTATTCAATGCGAACCACTTCTGCACAGCCCGTTCTACCGGTGCAAACTTCTCGATAGGTCGGATTCTTGACCAAGCCGTTGCTGTATCCGCTGATGACATTTTCAACGCCATTCATTTCGCGGTAAACCGCGTCTAGGCACCAAAAACATCCGCCGGCTAATACAGCGTGACTCAATGTGGGTTTAGGATCTTGCATGGCAGTAGATGATTGACACGAAACTATAGCAAATAGACAGAGAAAAAGTTTAGAAACGTTCATGAATGGCTTGGTTTAAAACGGCGATTCCCACTCCCAAAGCCATACCCGCTAAAATGTCTGTGGGGTAGTGCTTGCCGGCAGCTACACGCAAGGTCGCGGTGCTAAGGGCCAAGGCTCCAGAGCCGATGGCAATGACATTGGCGGCTTTCTTTAGGTCGGGTTGGGAGCGCATGGCCAAAATGGCGGTGGTAGCAGCGGCTGCAGTGGTCGAACTATGGCCACTGATGAAGCTGTAGAATTGATCCCGGTGGTCATAGGGATAGCCGGGTTGGTTGAAGGGCCGGGCACGTCGGGCTGTTAGTTTGATGCTTTGGGTTATGTTGCCCGCTATGAGCACATTTTGTGCGCCCAATTGCCAGTATTGAATTCGATCCTGTGCCGGCAAAAAGAAGCCCATGGCCGCAAAACTGGCAAAGCAAGCGGTTTTGGTTTTGTCAGAGGCCCAGGCATAGGGTTTGCGCAATTCAGTCGGAGCCCATTTGTCAATGCCTACGGTTCGCCAATAATTTCCCTCAATGGGTACGCGATTTTCCCATTGCTTATTGACGGCGTAATGAAGGGCAGAAACGCCCCAAATGCTGGCATCTCGAGTCCAATTTACCGAGTAAGATTGGGCCTGGAGACGACTGATTTGGATAAAGAATAACAAAAAAATAATGCACAACCTGTGAAGTGTCATGAAAACACTTTTAGTAGATGTCAATGGGTATAAATTCAAGGTTTTCAAATGTCTAGGGGGAAATTGAGGCTTTAATTTTGGCGTTTTGTCTGTGCGTAAGTCAGAGAGACTTGGATCTTCCTGAAGTAGGCAGTAGCCCGTTTGCTCGGGGTACCTTTGTGCCTGTATTCAAATTTATCTGATTCTTCATGAATAATGCCGAACTGATTGCGGGAATTAAAAACCGAGCCAACCAGGTTTATGACAATCTAAGCACCCAAGAATTAATTGACTTGGCGATTTCAACAGGCGAAGGCCGACTCACTGACAAAGGGGCCTTGGCTGCCGATACCGGTGAGTTTACTGGTCGCAGCCCCAAAGACAAGTTTATGGTCAAAGACGAACTCACAGCCAATACTGTGTGGTGGGGTCCCGTCAATCAAGCTTTTGAGCCTGAGAAGTTCGACGCTCTTTTGGTTCGCATGTGCGAACATTTGGAGGGCAAAACCTTGTATTCCCGTCATGCCTATGCTTGTGCTGACGATGATTATCGTCTGAATATTCAGGTGATTACAGAAAGCGCCTACCAGAACTTGTTCGCCAAGAACTTGTTTTTGCGCCCCAGTGAGGCAGAAGTTGCCTCGGCGCCGACTGAGTGGTTGATTTTGGCCGTGCCGAGTTTCATGGCTGACCCGCAAAGAGACGGTACACGTCAGCATAACTTTACCATAGTATCCATGAGTCGTAAGATCATTTTGATTGGAGGCAGCGGTTACACCGGTGAAATCAAGAAAGGAATTTTCGGGGTCTTGAATTACATCTTGCCCCAAGAGCGTGGAGTATTGTCCATGCACTGCAGTGCCAACATAGGTCAAAAAGGAGATACAGCGGTGTTCTTTGGTCTGTCAGGTACGGGTAAAACCACTTTGTCTGCAGACCCTCAGCGCGCTTTGATTGGCGATGACGAACACGGTTGGAGCCAGGATACTGTGTTCAATTTTGAAGGGGGTTGCTACGCCAAGTGCGTGGGATTGACCGAAGAAAAAGAACCCCAAATCTGGAATGCCATCAAGCCGGGAGCCTTGGTGGAGAACGTTCGTTTCTTCGAAGGTTCTGATGTTCCGAATTACGAAGACATCAGCGTGACGGAAAACACCCGAGTGGCTTACCCCATCGACCACATCGATGGCATTGCCATTCCTTCTATAGGCAAAGCACCCGAGAACATCTTCTTCTTGACGGCTGATGCCTTTGGTGTGCTGCCCCCCATTAGCAAACTGAGCCCCGATCAAGCCATGTATCACTTCATCAGCGGATACACAGCCAAGGTAGCGGGAACAGAAGCCGGTGTCACAGAGCCACAGGCGACCTTCTCCGCCTGCTTTGGTCAAGCCTTTTTGCCCTTGCATCCCGCCAAATACGCCCAAATGTTGGGTGAAAAACTCAAGCAAAATTCCCATATCAATGTTTGGTTGGTCAACACGGGTTGGACCGGAGGCCCTTACGGAGTAGGCGAGCGCATGAAATTGAAGTTCACCCGCGCTATGATCACTGCCGCTTTGGAAGGAGAGTTGGTGGGTAGCTTTGAGCAGCACCCTGTCTTTGGTGTGTACATGCCCGAATCATGTCCTAATGTGCCGACTGAGTTGTTGAATCCTCGTCATACTTGGGCTGATTCTGATGCTTATGATGCTCAATGCGATAAATTGGCTCAGTTGTTCAATGACAATTTTGAAAAATTTGCAGAAGGCTCCAGCGAAGAAATCAAGGCTGCTGCTCCTGTGATGAGAGCTCAAGCTTAAAGCCTTTGCACAAGCTCCTTTGAAAGGGCACCTTCGGGTGCCTTTTTTTTTAGTAGGCAAGGACCCTTGTGTATCTTTGCAGCCGTATGGCAATCAGCAGCTCAGAGATACGGGCCAAATACTTGGAATTCTTTGCCCAAAAAGGGCATAAAATAGTCCCTTCGGCACCCATTGTGGTCAAAGGTGATCCCACCTTGATGTTCACCAATGCGGGCATGAATCAATTCAAAGACTATTTCTTGGGCAATGCTGAAGCCTCGCATAAACGTGTAGCCGATACCCAGAAATGCTTGCGCGTTAGCGGCAAGCACAACGATTTGGACGAAGTTGGGCATGACCATTATCACCACACCATGTTCGAAATGCTGGGCAACTGGAGTTTTGGAGACTATTTCAAAGTCGATGCCATTGACTGGGCTTGGGAATTGCTAACCCAAGTTTATGGCTTGCCCGAAGAACAGTTGTTTGTTACGGTTTTTGAGGGAGATTCAGCCTCGAATGTGCCCTTTGATCAAGAGGCATATGATCGCTGGATAAAGTGGGTTCCTATCAACCGAATCATCAACGGCAACAAGAAAGACAACTTCTGGGAAATGGGAGACACTGGCCCATGTGGTCCCTGTACGGAGATTCACTTTGACATGCGCAGTGCTGAAGATAGGGCTGCTGTTGATGGTGCGAGCTTGGTCAATAAAGATCATCCTGAGGTGATTGAGATTTGGAACCTAGTTTTCATGGAGTTCAATCGCCAGGCCAATGGGTCTCTAGTGAAGTTGCCTGCCCAACACGTGGATACGGGAATGGGTTTTGAGCGCTTGACCCGCGCCATACAAGGTAAAAGCAGCAACTACGATACCGATATTTTCCAGTACCTCATTGCCAAAACGGGCCAATTGAGTGGCCATTCATATGGCGATAAGGAAGAAAACGACATTGCTTTTCGAGTCATCGCCGACCACGTGCGCGCCGTTGCCTTATGCATTGCCGATGGCCAATTGCCTTCCAACGCCGGTGCCGGTTATGTCATTCGACGCATCTTGCGCCGCGCCGTTCGCTACGGGTACAGCTATTTGAATCTGCAACAACCCTTTTTGTGCGAATTGGTGCCCGATTTGAGTCAATTCTTCGCCGATGCCTTCCCTGAACTCGCTCAACAACAAGACTTTGTTTCAAAAGTGATTCGCGAAGAGGAGTTGAGTTTCTTCCGCACTTTGGCTACGGGGATGTCACGTATTCATTCCTTCTTGGCTCAAAGCCCAGGTTCCCATATTTCAGGGACCATGGCTTTCGAATTGTACGATACCTTCGGCTTTCCCTTCGATCTGACCGAACTCATTGCCCGTGAGAATGGACTTCAGGTCGATACCCAAGGATTTGAAGCCGCTCTGCAAGAGCAGAAATCACGCAGCCGTGCCGATGCCGCTAAGGCAACAGGTGATTGGAATACAGTCCAAGACAGCGATGAGGAATTCATCGGTTACGATCAGTTGGAATCCATTACATCGATCAGCCGATTCAGAACCGTTGAATTCAAAGGAAAGAAACAAATTCAACTGGTGTTGAGTCAGACTCCTTTCTATGCTGAAAGCGGCGGGCAGGTCGGCGATTCAGGAACCTTGATCGGTCAAGAAGACGGTCAAGTGATTCGCATTCTCGATACCCAGAAGGAGAACAAGTTGCACATCGCCATTTGCGATGCGATGCCAAATAACCCGAATCAAGTCTTTTTGGCGAAGGTGGCTGCAACGCGCCGTCAAGCCATATCCTGCAACCACAGTGCTACCCATTTGTTGCACTCTGCCTTGCGCGAAGTGTTGGGTGACCATGTCGCTCAGAAAGGGTCTTTGGTCAACGAGAAGCAATTGCGTTTTGATTTCTCTCACTTTGCCAAGCTCAGTGATGAGGAGTTGCAACGAGTTGAAGACCGGGTCAATCAGCAAATTCAAGCCAGTTTGGCCTTGGAGGAGTTGAGAGATATGCCCATTGAAGAAGCCAAACAAATGGGAGCTACGGCTCTATTTGGTGAGAAATACGGTGATTCCGTTCGGGTTATCATATTTGATCGCCAATACTCGATTGAGCTCTGCGGAGGAACGCATGTTCCCAATAGCCGAGACATTCAGTTGTTCAAATTGACCGCTGAAAGCAGTGTAGCAGCTGGAGTGAGAAGGATTGAAGCCATCACTCAAGAAGCCGCTATGCGTGATACCAACGAGCGATTGGCACGCCTGAGCGCTTTAGAAGCCGCCATGGGCCATCCCAACGATCCCATTGCCGCTTGGAACAAGGCCCAAGAAGAGTTGTCGGCTCTGAAAAAACAACTGGAACAATTCGAAGCCGAACAAGTCAAACAGGTTAAACAGTCTTTGTTGCAATCAGCTGAACAGGTCAATGGGATCTCCTTGGTGGCAGCCAACTTGCATTTACCCAGTGCCGACACGGCCAAGCAACTATGTTTTCAATTGAAGCAAGAGTTGGAAAACCCTGTGGTATTGCTGGCCTTTGAAGCCGCTGCAAAACCCGGTTTGGCCTTTTACATTGACGAGAAATGGGTGGCTGAAAAGGGCTGGAATGCCTCTCAATGGGTTCGCGAGTGCGGTAAAGAGATTCAAGGCGGTGGCGGAGGTCAGCCCTTCTTTGCTACAGCTGGAGGCAAACTCGTAGAAGGTTTAGACAAAGCCTTGGACAAGGCCAAATCCTTGATGGCTTAGTTCTGACCCAAGATCATCAGCTTTTTGGTTTCAAAAAACTCCAAGCTGGGGTACAATTCTGATAGCTCTTGGATTCGAAGGGGGCTATTGGGAGCCAATTGCATCAGGTCTTGTGCTTCTTGATCCAAATCGCCTCCCTTGAGCAAGTACATGCGGGGAGCCCCTTTGAATTGACCTTTCATCCATTCCATGAGTGATTTGGCTGGAGCCACGGCTCTGGCTGTTGCTCCATCGAATTTTCGGTTCAATTGCTCGGTTCTGGATTGGATGGCCTCGACGTTTTTCAATCCCAGTTCTTCGGCAATGGTTTTGACCACTTGAATCTTCTTTCCAATGGAATCACACAAGGTGAATTGGGTTTCAGGAAAGGCGATGGCTAAGGGTATGCCGGGAAATCCGCCGCCAGTGCCAATGTCTACGAATTCCTCACCTGGACCAAAGCGACAATATTTGGCCATAGCCAAGCCGTGCAAGACGTGGTGAATGTAGAAATTGTCCATGTCCTTGCGCGAAATCACATTGACTCGGGCATTGTGAAAACTGTACAAATCGAACAATTGGTCGATCTGAGAAAGCTGCTTTTCTGAAAAAGGGAAATACGTTGATATGATTTCAGGTCCTACCATACGATTCTGCGTGTAAAAAATACCCGGACACCCATGTACAAATACCAAAGCGAGTAGAAGGCTAAGTGAATGGGGAACAGGCGATTGAATTGAGTCATGCCCAATTGTTTGCCTTTGCGGTGAAAGATGATCCAGAGGCTAGTGAAGGATAGAATAGTCGCCAAAGCAGGATATACCCAGCCGGCTGACTGAACCCACCAAAAAATGAGGCTGACAAACAGTGCCAACTGTGAAAGCGGGAATAGACTGAGCTTTCGGCCCACCGAAGAGGGATACATTTTGCCCACCCATAGGTGCCTCATTTTTTGTTTGGTGTAGGCCTTCCAATTTCGTGCGCCCGGGCTGCTGGTAAAGGCCTCTGAACGCAAGACCACAGCGGTGTTTGAGTCATTTGATGTGGATTGGACAAACAAATCATCGTCACCTGCAGGGATGTGATGATGTTCGGAAAATCCACCGACCCGGTCGTAAGCTTGACGTGTATAGGCCAAGTTGCGACCCAACCCCATATAGGGTGATCGTCTCAATGCCCAACCCAGGAAATGCAGATGAGTCAAGAGCGTTTCAAAGTGAATTACCCCGCCCAAAAAACCAGGTTTAACGCGAAGGGGCGAAGGGGCAATGACCAGGTCTATGCCCGGCTTGAATTCTTGACACATGTGCTTCAACCACTGATCAGAGGCAGGTTGGCAATCGGCATCGGTCAATATGAAATGGTGAAATTGTGCCTTTTTAAAACCCAAAGTTAGGGCGAGTTTCTTTCCTCCGTTTCGAACGTAATCGGGATCGAGATGAACGATTTTCAGCTTCGCGTCTTCTTGAGATTTTCTAAGCAAGACTAGGTGGCTGTCGTCGGTGCTTCGATCATCGATGACCACCACTTCAAATTCAGGGTAGTCTTGCTGCAGCCAACTGTCTAGGTTCTGCTCCAGATTTTGGTATTCATTGTGAGCTGCAACCACGATTGAGACAGGAGGGAATGGACCCTGAGGCTCGGGTAATTCGGGTTGTTTTTTGCTGGGTTTGGGAATGATGACTCGGTGGCACACCAGTAAAAACCACCAAAGTAGCAATATAACTGCTAGAGCGAACAGTAGAGCGGGAATCAGGTCTGATTCTGTAAACTGAAAGGCAATCTTCCAGTACTTAGGGTCAAGCAGGAATGACATGAGAGGCTATCAAAATTAGCTTTTCAGACGACGATCTTATGGGGCCAGTTATCCACGATTGGTGAGGAGTTCATCAGCCAGCGAACGGGTACAACGCAATAAAGTTTGATAGGTGGTTTCAAAGCCGTCGTCACCTCCGTACCATGGGTCTTCTACATCGCTACCTGTTTGGATGGAATCAAAGTTTCGAATTTTTTGAATTTTGAATTCGAACTCGGCTGGGCACAGCCCACGAACAGTGCGCAAATTATTCTCGTCCATGACATAGATGTGGTCGAAATACTCAAAGTCACTAGGCGTGATTTGCCTGCTTTGATGGTTCAATTGCAAGCCGTGTTTGCGGGCGTTGTTGCGGGTTCGAATGTCTGGCGACTCTCCATCGTGTAGGCCGTTGGTTCCACAAGAATCAACTTCGAATTCGTGGCCAAGGTTTCGTTCTTCGATGGTCTCTTTGAACAGGCCTTCAGCCAAGGGACTTCTGCAAATGTTTCCCAAGCAAACAAACAAAACACGCTTCATGTTGGACAAAAATAGCCTTTGTGCGTAAGGATTGAGACAGGAATATAGAGGAGGGGGAATAAAAAAACCCTGGAATTCTCCAGGGTTTTTGGTCGGGGAGACAGGATTCGAACCTGCGACCCTCTGGTCCCAAACCAGATGCGCTACCGGACTGCGCTACTCCCCGCAATATGCGACCCCAACAGGATTCGAACCTGTGACC
>Ga0222714_10001296_pt1 | contig 28155 bp, 19 predicted proteins | sample C33_3DmetaG_FD_165048 | JGI IMG/M metagenome (GOLD analysis project Ga0222714, IMG submission 165048) | Estuarine water microbial communities from San Francisco Bay, California, United States - C33_3D | ecosystem: Environmental > Aquatic > Marine > Unclassified | place: USA: California... | reverse complement strand
AGCAATATCCACCGGTAACAATTCCCGTCCGTGTTCACCGTAATTCTACGTCGTCAAACCACGCATCACCGTCAGTCTCGTCGCGTCATCCGTCCCGCGCGCGCGCGCGCATTCGCCGCGCGACGCATCATCACGCACCAACACCACCCGCAAGCCGTCATCGCGCGCGCGCGACGCGTCCAACCCCCCGAGTGCGATCGTCACCACGTCCATGCGCGTCGAATACCCCCCACTCGACGCGCGTTCGAGCGTGCGCAGGGACATGGTGTCCGCAGATGCGCGGTGCACGGCTGCGCGCACGGCTGCGCGCACGGCGCGCGCGTCGTGCGTGTACGCGAAATCGGGCGCGTGCAGCGACGACGACGACGACGACGACGACGACGCCATCGCGCGGCGTCGGTGCGGCGACCGCGACGGCGTGTGGCGACGCGACGCGATGGCATCTTCGTCGTCACCGCAGGACGCGAAGAAATGCATTTTCATAGCTCGTATGTCAGTAATATACGTAAATGGTATTTTGCGTCACCATATCATGATGCTGAATTTAATAGTATACGTATCGTGTGTCCGAATAATGTGAGGTAAAAACACGGGCCGCGGGAGGGGAAAGATCTCCTCGCTCGACCGCGCGCGCGCACACCGCGACGCGCGCGCGCCACGCCCGCGGCCGAGCGCGACGGCGAACGACGCGCCGAACGTCGCTTTACCGTCGAGCGTCGTTCGCGCGCGGCGCACACGGGTGTTCGAGGGTGAGCTTGGAGTTTTCGTGCGCCGATGGGGCGCGACCGCCGCATCGCCGGTTCGCGTCGCGCGCGTCTTTCGCGCGCGATCGCGACGTGCGCGATGACGCTCGCGCCCGCGATGGCGCGCGCGGTGACGGTGACGTACGTGGGTGAGATTACGGCGCTGAGTTTGGCGTGCGCGTCGTCGAGCGGGACGACGGCGTTTACGCTGACGCAGACGAGCGGACCGACGGGGACGGCGGCGTGTCGGTTGCTTTCGTACGAGGTCGTGCACGCGCATGAGCAAGCAGATGTGCAAGCGACGAATTTAAAGTCTGTGTTTGATGATGATAACGATAACGCGGAGTATCACGTGGCGAACTTGGCGGGGATTGATGACGCCGCGGTGACGGCGGCGTTGGAGAAGAACGCGTCGAGCTACGCCGCGTACGAGGCGGCGCTCGTGGCGCAAATAGCCGCAGCGACGGCGCTAGATGAGGCAGTTGAGGCGGCGCCGACGAGTGCGGCGACGCTGGTGTCGACGAGCGGGAGTGATGAGGTGTTTTCGTGTACGGCGCTGGCTGGGAACGGTGGACTGTTTGCCGTCGTCGCGACGGCGGCGGAAAGCGCGGGAGTTTTACAGTCGACGAAACCTGTGAGCACGCAAACGATACGGCGCACGAAGCTGACATCGTATGAGCCGAAATCCGGGCCATCAACTGGTGGGACCATCGTGACGTTTCACGGTGAGGGGTTTAACGACGTCGAGGGGTCGAAGATGAATTGCACGATTTTAGACGGCAACGTTTTAACGACGCAAACGGCGGTGCACTTGGAGGATGGCACGGTGACGTGTCAAACATTCGCGCAGTCGCAAGCGATTGATATCAACTTGGTCTATCCAGATTCGTGCAGTGAAACGGCGACGTTTTTGTACTATCAGAATCCAGACCCAAACGCGCTGACGCCAAAGCAGGTGCCGCGTTTCGGCGCGAGCAACTTTACGTTGTACGCGTCGAATGTAGACTATGCCTTGCTCTACGGCCCTGGTGGAAGCGATCCCACGTACGCAGGTATGCTGAACCTCACGTGTGCGATCGGTATGGGAACGAGTGCGATTCAAACCGTTCCCGCAGTGGCGGTTTTTCCCGCCGTCGTGGCGGCAAACGGTCAGTCGGTTATTTGTATGATGCCAGACGATGTCATTCCCGCTGGTGTGCACGACGTGCGCGTGTCATTCAACGGTCAGCAGTATTTACTCCCGACGGTTTCATTGACGGCGCCGGAGAAGGTGTCGATTACCGCATACGGGCCCGTGACGCGCGTAAAGAATCACATCGCCGACGACCAGCACACGCAAGAGGGGGCGCGTCTCGTCAAGGTTCCGATAGAACTTTTAGGACAGAATAGACGTTTGGCGAGCGTAGGCATAAACGTGACGTATGGTGGAACAACCCCCATGCCCGGGTCGACGGGTGATTTAGCGTTAGTTCAAGTCCAGCACGCCAGGGCGCGTGATAACTCGAGCAGCGTCTCGGGCGACTATGATTTCAGCGTGAGCCCGCTTACGGTGCATTGGGAGGCTGGCGATACCGACGACGCGTACGTGTACATACACATCGTCAACGACGACATACACGAGGCAGATCTAGAAGCTCTCACGTTGACGCTCGTAAACGCCGAAAACTGCGACATTGAGGAGGGTTTTGAAAACCGAACAGCCATCGTGACGATTAAAGACGAGGACGCCGCGCCGATGTTTGAGGTGCGCGCGCGTACGCCGTTTTACCCACCACTCTACCGAGACGTGCGCGAGAAAATCCAAATCCCGATTGACATGGTTGCCGGTGGACGGTTCACGCTTCCCGCCGTCATCGAATACACCGCAGCGATCGGCACGTCGAGTCTCGCCGCGACGCCAGGCGTGCACTATGCCAACGTCACGTCGCAACTGACGTGGCACCCCGAGCAATACGCCACCACGAAATACGCCGAAATCGAACTTGATTGGAGCAATATTCCACTCAAAGCAGATTTGCGCTTGCATATTGCCATCAAGGCGATCAGCGAAGCACGTGTGGCGACCTTGCCGGCGACATTTGACGAGACGACTGACGCGGCGGCGTTCATTTACGGCGTCCCGCAAGGTTCGTGTCCACCCGGAACAACGCGCAGCGATCCCTCGTCGTGGGTCGCACCCCCGCCGCTTGCGCCAGCGGCATCGCCGCCACCGCCGTCGCCGCCACCACCCGCTGTCGTGGTGGATTCGGCGATTTTAAGCCTCTCAGTCGTCGCCAATTCCACCGCGGCGACGACAAATGTCTTTCCATCGGTGCCCGTCGGCATCGCGTTGTCCCAGCCATTCGATCCAGCGGTGTACGCGTACACGGGTGTCGTGGATTCCTATGTCGTCGGGGTACAAGTGTACTATCAGCTCCGTCAAGCTTTGACCACCGTGGCGTCGACGCAAGCTCGACGCCGATTATTAGCCGCGAGCGAAGTCTACATGAAGTACTACGCGCTTCAAACCGGCGCAAACGTCATCCAGTTGACGACTACGTCACCCAATGGACAACACAGCGAACGGTACACGCTCACTATCACGCGTGACGCGACGCAGAACGAACCACCATCACCGCCGCCGCCGCCGCCGAGCCCACCACCGCCGCCATCGCCGCCGCCGTGGACGCGACCGCCGCCTCCACCGCCCGCCGTGGACGGCGAGCCGCCGCCAGCGCCGCCGACGCCGCCGCCACCAACCGCCGCGCTTATCGCACCCAAAGACACCACGCAGTGCGCGCACTGCCCCGCGGGGACGTTTTCATCCATCACGAACGCCCTTGAATGCACGCCGTGCGCCACTGGAAGGTTTGCTTCCGCGCCGTTGAGCGACGCGTGCGCGCAATGTTCGCCGGGGGAGTACATGCACGTCACCGGCGGCGTGCAATGCGCGAAATGTCCGATGGATTCCTACGCCAACGTCAGTGGTGCGCGATTGTGCGTCCCGTGCGGGTCAAATGTTACGACGAGCGCGATTGGCTCGTCGTGGTGCGACGTCAAGACGGCAGCCGTGCCCAAGGAGAATCCCGACGTATACTACGTCGACGTTGCGTTTGGCATTTCGTTTCATCAAATGAGCGGATCCTTATCCGGTTTTGCGCCCAACGTCGGGCTCGACGCGAGCGACAACGATGCGTTCGCGCGCGCGCTTGAAATCGACGTCGCCAAAGCGTTCAACGTTACGCGAAGCGCGATGATGGTTGACATTGTCGATGTCGGCTCGAGCGCCGACACGCAATTTCGACGCCGACGGCGACGGTTTCGTCGAGCGTTGCTGCAAGAAGGCGACGAAATTAGCGGTGTGACGGTGACATGTTACGCCGCAGACTCGTGTGTGGGTGCAGCTATAATTTCGGTGACGATGCAAGCGACGACGGTGCCGAATTACGGCGTCGTGCGCGATTACCAAAGCAACGTCAACGCCATCGAAGACACAAAGAGGCGAGCGAAAGCCGTCGTGGCGGCGCTGCGGGACGATCCAATCGCGCTTTTTACCACCGTCTCGATGGGCATCGGAGGCGTGGTGCTCGGTCACGCCTTTGTGAGCGCCGATGACGGGCTGATGATCGATAAATTACCCACGCCGCCGCGCGAGGTGCCCAACGTGTTCGGCTCGGTGAACGTCGCGGTGATTGTCGTCGCCATCATTTTGAGCGGCGTGGCGTTTAGCGTGGCGTACGTCATGCATCGCCGATGGCGCATACAACGCGAAGTGGCGTTCATTGAGGCTGACTTGGCGTATCAGCAGCAAAAGAAAAAGAGTGGCAGTAGAAGTGGTGGTAGTATTCGACATTACAAGCACAAACAGTCGACGCCGCACGGCAAGGCGACAAAGCCGCGCGCCTCGTGGGCCGCGCGCCTCAACCGAGCGAACGCTAAGGATGTCGAACAAGGAGCAGCGAGAACGGCGACGGCAAAGAGACCGCAAGTGCAAATGCTCGAAACGTCGCAAAAATCTTTGGTTCAGGTGGCGAAGTTTAAAGAACGACGCGGGCAATCCGCGGTTCAAAGTATGTGGACTCAGCGCAACCAACCGCCGCCAGCCATTGGTGTCCGCGCGCCACCGACTTCGACGGGTACCACCAAACGTTAGCAGAAGCAGAAATGTGTGTTAGCAACAGTATTAATATTTTAGCAGCAAATTGTATTGTACAAGTACTTTGTATGGATGTACGTAAACGTACCTACCGTACGGTGGCGGATTTTTTCGCCTTGAGCGTCGCCTTGGCGTCCATGTATTTCCGAGCCGTGTTCAACAACTTGAACGATTCCGTGGCGTGCGCGGAATTCTCATGCTTGTCTGGATGCACGAATACCGATAGGCGTCGAAACGCGTCGCGCGCCGCGGCGTCTCCCTTGCCATCGCTCGATAACTCGCCCTCGACGGGTGGTTTCACCGCGCATAGCTCTGGATCCTTTTTACCGACGCGCTCGCAAATTTTAGCCGGCTCGACGACGAACGACATTTGCCGCGTCACATCCCGTCGCTGCGCGAGCAGAGCGTCACATACTTTTACTGTTCGTCCTTGAGCGCGTTCACATGCAGACGTGAGCTCAGCATCTATGGCGGCATCGGTGCTTCCCTTGGCAAGGCGCTCGCGAAGTTCTTGTAAAAAATCTACGCACGCGGCGCACGCCGAAGCTCCAGCTTCACTTAAAACACCCTTGCCGTCCGCGCCGAAAAGTACGCAGCGATGCACGCCACCTTTTCTCACGCCATCTTTTACCGTGCCCTGCACGCCGCATCGGAGAATGCGTTCAATTTGCGACGTGGCTTTGTCCTTCCAGGCGCGCGCCGCGGCTTCGCTTTCGGCTTTGCGCTTGAGCTCCGCCTTGGCGGCGTTTTCTTTCAACCTCGCCTTCTCAAGCTTGATTTGCTCCTTCTTCGCACGAAGTTTACGCCACTCTTCTAATTCATGTTTCGCACCAGCAAACCAAAAATGTGCACACAAGAGTCCGATGAGAACCACTGCGATGGCGACGAGCGCGCCCCAGACGACGGCGTATCTCTTTTCACTCGCGCGCTTCATTTGCTTCACATACCGCTCTTCGTTGTGGTTAATCGCACACGTCGACAGAAAGTTCACTCGAGACATTTGTTTCGCGTTTTCTAAGAGCCGAACCACATCGTCGTGGCCAAACTTAGCGGCTAAATCGGCGGCGGTGGCACCCGGGAGGAGCTGCCCGCGCTTTCGAGTCCTCGCTCGTATGTTCGCTCCAGCATCTACTAACGGCGTCACGCACTCGGGCTTACCCTCCATCGCTGCAACATGTAGCGGAACGTATCCATCATCGCTCACAGCGTCGACATCGGCGCCAGACGCGCACAACGCGCGCACGCATCGTGCGTCTCTCGCTCGATGCAACGCCGTCCGACTGACACCGTCCCGCGCGTCGCAATCCGTTCCACACCCCAGCAACGCCTCACACGTCCACCCGCATCCACGGTCACACGCTAAATGCAACGCGTTCGATCCATCTCCGCGACGCATCGACCCATCCGCACCTTCACGAAGCAACATTTCAATCACTTTGCGTTCCGTCGCGCAGTGCAGCGCCGTCGCGCCCGTCGCGTCTCGAACATTCACATCCACTTTCCGCGCCGCCATCGCCGAACCACCGCCGCCGTAATACGCTGCGTACGTTTTATACGCATCTAGTAACGCTCGAACGCACGCCGCGTGTCCATTCGCGCTCGCTTCGTGTAACGCCGCGCGTCCTCGTCTGTCCCGCGCCTCGCACTCGGCGCCTCGCGACAACAACGCCTCAACCACCCCCACGTGTCCTCTCGCGCACGCGTGATGCAACGCTCGCTGTCCTGAACTATCACACGCGTGCACCGCGTACGGGTCACCGCCGGTATCGAGGCGCGCGAGCACCGCGCGAACGTCGCCTCGCGCCGCCTCCGCGAGCAACGGAGGACCATCCTCGAACGACGCTCCAGGCGCCAACATCGACGCCGCCGCGCGTCGACGCACGCCCACGTGCTCGTGTAACGACGCATGCGCGCCATCGTGCGTCGTCGGCGTCACGAGCGGCGATGACGCCGTCACGCCCGCGCGTTGCTGATGCTGATGTTGATGACTCGTTGCAGAGTAATCCATCGTGCGTCTCGCCGCTACGTCTCACGCCGTCGCGAGCGGTCAACGCTCGCGACGCGACGCAGCGACGCGATGCGCGCGTGACGCGCGCGACGCTCGTCGGGCGCGACGTCGCGTCGTCGACGATGCGAGGTGAGCTCTGCGGCACAACTTGACGGTTGAGCTCCGAGCTCCATCGCATTCGACGCGCGATGCGCTCGCGCGCGCGCATCGTCGCCGGTGCGACGGCGACGGTGGCGGTGTGTGCGAGTGTTTTGAGCGGCGCGCGCGCGTTCGAGGTGACATCCATCGACGAGTTCACCGATGCCATCGCACTCAGCGATGAACCGGCGATGGTGCTTTTTGGAACGCCGACGTGCGGGCACTGTCGCGCGGCCAAGCCGCACTGGGCATCGTTCGAGCGTGAATTTTGGACGGAGAAGAGGCTCGTTCGCGTCGCTGATGTAAACTGCGTGGCGTCGAAAGATATCTGCGACTGGCATGGCGTGACGTCGTATCCCACGATAAAGTACTTTGACGGCGAAAACGGTGAATTTGGCGGCGAGTATACGCGCGCGGTGACGTACGATGCCTTGGCGGCGTTTGCAGAGCATTATTTGATCGATGACGATGAGGACGCGTGATGCGTTGAGCCGGCGCGCATCGAGCCGGCGCGCTCGAGCCGAGCCGAGTCGAGTTGTAATACATACGTTGTTCTAATACAATGCCTCGCGCCTCGCGCGATGTACGTCTCGCCAGCTACTGCTACAAATACTACGCATCCGTTTACTTTGTTTTACGCCCGCGGTCGCCTCGTGCGCCGTCTTCATCGCGCATGAGCGATACTAAACTCGCCCGACCGCCGCCCCGAGTCGCCGGAAGCGAACAGTCGACGCCGAGCGCGCTAAACATGTCAGCGCCTTGCACGGCGTGTGCGATCGATCGCGGGACGTACGCGTACATGTCAAATGGTTGTGAGGGTGTTGCCTGCGCCTCGGCGACGTCGGCGGCGGCATCGCGCGGTGCACGTGGAAGCGCCGCGTCCCGTTTCTTTGCGAGCGTCACCGAGACGTCGCACGCCGCGCGTTCACCTTGCAGCCTATACGTCGCGCGAACGACGCGTCCGCCGCCTGCGCGTGACACCGATGCGTTCCACCACGCATGGTCATCGCCGTAAGGCTCACCCAGGGCGTCTTTCAGGCGCTGGTCGTCGTCAATCGTGCTGTGCGCTCGCGCCAAGTGTTTGGCGTGGGACAAGAGCACGACGTCGTCGACGGCGGAATCTAGCGCAGCGAGCGTGATACCGGCGACGAAAGTCCGCAGGGCGATGACGAGGGATGATGTGCGCGCGGGTTCGGGCGATGGCGCGGATGTGGAGGCGTGGCGAGCGAAGGCGCGTGCGGCGCGCGCGGACGCGGGAGCTCGAAACATGTCGAGAAGTGAGGTGACATCGCTTGTTGGATACGTCTTCGCCTAGTGCGATCGTGCTATGACAAATGAGTGACGCTATGGTGTGTGAGAGTGTTTATTTCTAGGCTGTGTAGTCGTACACGTGCACGGCGTGATCGTTGGCGCACGAGGCCAACGCGTACGGCGCGCGAGGTTGCCATTTGACGTCTCGGATGGCGGCTCCGTGTCGCTCATTCGGCGCCGTTCGTGCTACGAGCGTCCACGCAGACGTCGTATGCTGACCGCAAGTGAAAACATTAATTGCGCCGTCGTCGAATCCAATGGCGAGCGTATGACCCAAGTCTGCGGGGGCGAACGCCACGGCAGTGGGCGCCGCGTCGAATTTGGGCAACTCAATTTCTAGAGCGCACGTGTCGCCAGTCCAGCGCCAGAGTTTTATCTTCTTATCGCGACCAGCGGTGGCGAAGAGCGTGCCGCATGGTGCCCATGACGCGGCGAATATCTCGCGGTCATGCGCTTTGAAGCGAGTGACGAGGCGCCAACTTTCGGAGCTGAATTCACCGCGCGCCGACGAAGCGGACGCTGGCGCAAAGAGGCACACGTGTCGGTCACGACTCGCAGCGAGCAAGCAGTCGCGCTCAGCACTTTCAGGAGTGAATTCAAGCGCGGTCACTGTGAGCGTAGCCCCAACGAGCTGACCGAGTGGCTTCCAGCTCTGCGAACGAGACCATATCCAAACGCTCGCGGCGGCGGATGTCAGCGCCGCCGACGCAGACGCAATCAAATCACCTCCGCAATGAGCAGCGACAGCGCGAATCTCGTTACCATGCCCATAGAGCTTGCGAACCTCAGGCCAAAGTGTGGCTTGAGCCAAGACTTCTTCGAGTGGCGGCGTCACAAGCGCTTGCGGCGTAATCGCTTCGACGCCGCGTGAATTGTACTCTTCAATCAAAAAGCCATCTTGCTGCTCTGCTTGCGCTCGCAGCCCAGCCACGTCGCTCGGGAGATCCTCTTGATCAGTTCCACGTAGAGCTTTGTTGGATAATCCGAGCGCAGGAAGTTCGGCGCCGAGCGCCTCCATAGAAAGCGCTTTCGCTGTCGTCAAAGCCGCCGCGCCTGCTGCGTCGGCGTCGCCCAAACTATTTGCAATCGTCCCTAAAAACGTTCCAGGGGCTTCAAACACGCGCAATATCTTCTCATCAGCGCCGCTCACGTATGTGATTGTCCCAGTTTCCGCCTCGGCTTCTCGCATCGTCGCCAGGCATACGATGTCGTGGCCGTGCACTTGCGGTCTCGCGACTTGCCGCCAACCTCTTGGGGCGTCGCCGTTCCAGGGTGCGTGCACGCGAGTGGTTTGATCTTGCCCACCAGACATCAGCCATCGGCCGGCGGCATCCCACTGCAAGCATGTGACTTCCATCATGTGCCCTGAGTTCGCAGGCTCGGGCGCCCACTCGTCGTTTACGGTTTGACGCCACACGTGCAACGCTCCGCCGTGCGAATTCGCCAAAACCATATCACCCTTGGGCGAGAATGATGCGCCGTAATACCCCAAACACACCGCCGCGGCTTCGCCAAGCGACGCGGTGGACATCCAAAGCTCACTTCCGGCTTCTTCAGACGTTGAAGGCACGCCAGTCGGCGACCATAACATGAGCGACCGGTCCATGCTCGCCGTCATCAACACCATTTTTGACGAATCTGGATGCCAAGCCACCGACATTACCCAATCCTCGTGGCCGATGAGCAAGCTTTCGAGTGATGTTTTTATGCGCCGGCCGCCGAGCAACGCGCTGGGCGGTTTTGGCGGCGCCGCGAGACGCATAAATGCCGCCGCGGACTCCTTTTCCGCGCCATCCGCCGCGTCGAGCGCGACGGTTTGTATCCGCCACACACGCGCACTTTTATCTTGGCTCGCAGTGGCTAAAAATACCACACCTTCGCCTCGCGTGGGAGAGAATTTCACGCCACGCACCCAATCCGCGTGTCCATCCAACGTACCGCACGTCTCAAACGTGGCCTCGGCGCCCGCCGACGCGCTCGCCGACGCCAACGCGGAGAAATCGCACACGTATATCCTCGTTCGGCCGTCAACACACCCAACCGCCATGATATATTTATACGCATCACCATCACCATGCAACGACGACGACGGTGCGCGCGCGATATCGACGCACAACGGCCCGCTCGCCGCGTCGAACGCCACCGCTCCGCTCGCCGTCGCCGCTCTCCCCCCATCCTCCACTCTCCACACCCTCACCGCACCGTCATCCGCACACGTCAACACCACGTGCACGCGCGCACCCACGCGCACCGCACACGCATCGCGCACTGGCCCACTCGCGTGCGCACACGACGCCTCCACCGTCGCCGCGAAGCCGTCGTCCCGCGCGAAAAAGCACCACCCTCTGGCATCCCCGAACACCACCCCACCTCCGCCCAGCGCGCACACCGCCGTGACCGTCGTCGCCAGCGCGCTCGTCGTCGTCGCCGACGCCCCGTCGCCGCGCACCGTGCGCGCGATCCGCGCCCGGCGCACGTCGTACACCGCGCACGCGTTGCCGCCGGCGAAAAAAATCACATCATCATCATCGTCGTCGCCGTCGTCATCGTCGCCGCGCGCGTCGCGCGGGGCGAACGCCACCGCGGACGGCGCGCGATTCGTACCGACGCTGACGTAGGCGCGCGAGAGCGTCGTCGCCATCGCGCGGTCGTCGCGCAATGGCGCGCGCGTAAGGTGTTTTCCCAATTCGGCGACGCGCGATGATGCCTGGTCATGACTGGTCACGAGTGGGTACATACGCTAGAAACGACTGAACATATCGGTGTATGTACCCACACATCGACCAATCGTGACCCTAAAAGTAACACCCTCGCGCCGAACCCAATCGATGGCGGCGGATCGCCGCTCGGTCGTCGTGGACGTCGCCGCCGCCGCACATCGACGCGCGCGCGAACGGGAATCATGGTACGTCGTCGACGACGCGATGCGCGTTCGTCGAATTCGCACGCGCGTCGATCGCGCGCGCGCACATCGCGAATAGGCGGAGGCGTCGCGCGCGCGGATGCGATGCGCGAATTGCGAATCGCGCCGGCGGCGTGTAGGTTTGCTGGTTTTCGCGTCGTCGCGGGGCGATGTCGCGCGTGGATTTCGCGCGCGTCGTCGCGGAGCGTGCGAGATGATGACTGACGAGTGCACGCATCGCGCCATGGCGGTGTTTTACGATGACGCGTAGGCGCAGTTTGTGTTGTACGAGTCCGCGTCGGGGTTCGCGTTGTTTGAGACGCTCGACATGGATGTCGTCGGGCAGGCGATCGATAAGGTGCAAGAGACGACGCAGAACGCTGAACGTTTTGGTAAGGTTGTTAAGCTTCATGGTTTTAAGCCGTTTACGTCGGCGGCGAACGCGTTGGAGCAGATTAATACGGTGTCCGAGGGCGTGGCGTCGGAGGATTTGCAAAACTTTTTGGAGCAAAACTTGCCAAAGTTAAAGGATGCGAAAAAGGCCAAGTTTCAACTCGGCGTGGCTGATCCAAAGCTCGGGAATTCCATCGTGGAATCGACTAAGATTCCGTGCGTGTGTAACGATCACGTCGGTGAGGTCATTCGCGGGATTCGCATGCACTTTACAAAGTTTGTAAAGGGTTTCAAGGGTGGCGACTATGAAAAGGCGCAGCTCGGTTTGGCGCACTCGTACTCTCGCGCCAAGGTGAAGTTTAACGTGAACCGTTCGGATAACATGATCATCCAAGCTATTGCGCTTATCGATACGCTCGATAAGGACATTAACACGTTCATCATGCGTGTACGCGAATGGTATGGATGGCATTTCCCCGAACTCGTCAAGGTGGTCAACGACAACTACCAGTACGCGCGCATCGCCCTCGTCGTCAAGGACAAGGCGACTTTGACAGAAGATGCGTTGCCGATGTTGACCGAGATCACGGGTGACGAAGACAAATCTAAGGAAGTCATCGAGGCTGCCAAGGCGTCCATGGGTCAAGATATTTCTCCAGTTGATATGATTAACATCGAGGCGTTCGCCAAGCGCGTGATTTCCCTCGCCGAGTATCGCACGAATTTGCACAACTACTTGAACAACAAGATGAGCGTGGTACGTATGCGAGCGATCAATGCGACGGCGACGACGATGGGTTTATTCTCAATCGTTTTTTTTTCGCGTTTGCCTTTATGTTTGTTTTATTTTCTCGTCGACGAAACATCATTTCAATTCCGCGCGTGTACATGATGATTATGATACACCTATCACAGACCTGATCTGAATTACCTTGTTGAGACAATTCATGCACCACTCTGACACACGCGCGGTTTTGATTAAATGATGTTTTTTGTGTATCGCGTCATCATGGGCGCATGGAATGTTTGTGTGACCCGTTTACTGACGAAACGAATCACGTTTCCCAAAAATACGTAGGTTGCGCCGAACCTCGGCGCGCTCATCGGCGACATCATCGCCGCGCGTTTGATTTCTCACGCCGGCTCTTTGACCAACTTAGCCAAGTACCCGGCGTCGACTGTTCAAATTCTTGGTGCCGAAAAGGCGCTCTTCCGTGCGTTGAAGACCAAGGGAAACACTCCCAAGTATGGTTTGATTTTCCACAGCTCCTTCATCGGCAAGGCGAACGCGCGCAACAAGGGAAGAATTTCCAGATACTTAGCCAACAAGTGTAGCATCGCCAGCAGAATCGACTGCTTCAGCGACTTCCAAACCACTTTGTTTGGCGAGAAGCTCAAGGAGCAAGTTGAGGAACGATTGGCGTTCTATGACAAGGGTACGGCGCCGCGGAAGAACATTGCGATGATGCAAGAAGTCATGGCTGAGCTCGGTCCGCAAGTCGGCGGAGGGACGAAGAGAAAAGCTTCAGACGACGCCTCGACGCCGTCCAAGGGTAAAAAAGAGAAGAAAGACAAGAAGGAAAAGTCTGCATCCAAGCCTAAGAAGGAAAAGAAGGAAAAAGCATAGACTTGTTCAGCGTTTGATTGTCACTCGTCTTGATTTTTCGATGTACGCGACTCGATGTGTGTACACGTCCGTGCATCCGATCTAGGCGTTTTTGTTTTGTAAAATAATGAATCTACTTACATCTTTATCCTGTCGCTACGTGCGAGCGCATGTCTATTGGTGCGGTGTGATATCTATCTACGTATCTATGACGTCCTGGCGCGTCTACTCTGCGATGAGTTTTGTAATTTGCTCCTTCATTGTCACAGGGCGCGTGTGCGGCGTGTAAAACCCGCGCACTTTCCCATCCTTGCCGACGAGAAATTTCCCAAAGTTCCAACCGATGCGTCGCGTATTCGTCTCGCGCTTCAAGTACTTGAACACGTGCGACGTCGAGCACCCGTTAACGCTCACTTTCGCCATCACGACGCCCGTAAAACCACGTTTACGCGCAAACGCGCACGTCTTTCGCGCGCCAAAGGGTTCTTGGAACAAGAAGGCGTTACAAGGAAATGCGATAATGAGCAAATCGTCGCCAAACTCGTCTTGGAGAGACTTCAGGTCGGCATAGTTAACCGTGGTCAAGCCACAGAGGCTCGCCACGTTGACGACGAGCACGACTTTACCTTTGGTGTGCGAAAAGTCATACGCATCACCGTTCGTATCGAGCGCCGCTGGGAGGTTGTAGAATGCGTCGACGTCGGAGATGTCGGGACGCGAAGCGTGGGCACCCATGACGCGAGCCAGACAGTGAGGATACCACGAGTACAAAAGCGCAGGTGATTATCACGACTACAGTAACACATACGTGGGCAATTCAGCTATTCAACAAATACATAAGAACGCGGGTCACATGATGAGTTCGTGACCGGACTCGAGCAAGGCTTTCGCCTCTTCGGTTAGCGACGCGGCTTCGTCGGCGTCCAACGACATGGCTTGAACGACGTCAGCCAAGTCATCCTCCATGGACGTCGCTGGCGCGTTCTCATCCAAGAACGATGGCCGGTCGCCTAATCCAGGCTTAACACTTTCCGAACGTCCGAGTTTTTCAGCGCCCGACTCGAACAAGGACACTTGTTTGCGGTAGTCGTCGATTGCGTGCTTTGGGAGCGATTTCGAGTTGCGAAACGTCGGCGCCGAGCTCGGGCCGCCTTGCTCCATGGATGAGAATTGTTCGGCCATGGCCGCGATACCACTCGGATATTCAAAATGCCCTTGTTTCTCGCCTTTATCCCACTCACGTTTCACATCAGGGTGGTAGTGTAAGATTTCCTCGTACAATAGCTCGCGAACTTCTTCGCGCGTGAGCTTGCGAGAATCCCACTCAAACATCTCCTTCGACAACGGTCTCCTCGACGGCTCTCTCGTTACATCCGCCATGCCGTCGAAATACGGATCCGCTAACGCCTGAGCCGCCGTGGGTCGATCGTCAGGATCGAACGCCAAAAGTTTGGAAAGTAAATTTAATGCCTTTGGAGCGACGTTTGGAAACTTTTCCGCGAGTGGCAGCGCCGGTTTGATACGCATATTTTGTAAAAATCTTCGCGCCTTTTCGTTTCGTACCTTTGCAATTTGCAACGGCGTGGGCGTGCCAAGTACGTCTGTGATTATTTCTAATTGGTTCACCACGTTCTTACCCGGAAACAGCGGCGCGCCTCGCAATAGCTCGGCGAATATGCACCCAACGCCCCAAATATCAATCGCGGGAGTGTATTGTGTGAAGAAACTACCACACAACTCTGGTGCGCGATACCAGCGCGTGGCGACATAGTCGGTCCAAAAAATCATCTGTGGCCCTTGCTTGGCGAATGCAGGCCTGGCGAGCCCAAAGTCGCAAATTTTGAGCTTGCAGTCGCTGTTGGCTAAGATATTCTTCGGTTTCAAGTCGCGATGGAAAACATTAGCGCTGTGCATATATTTCAACCCACGAAGAAGCTGATAGAGGAAAAACTGATGATGTTCATCCGTCAAGTCATCGTTTGCCTTGATGACGTGATGCAAATCCGTTTCCATGAGCTCAAAGACGATGAACACGTCGTTAAAGTCTCGCGGATTCGGAGGTAACAAAATATTCAAAACCTCGACAATATCAGGATGCTTCAGCGATCTCAACAGCGCCACTTCTCGCAATATTCTCGTCGCGTCACTCGCATGTTCGAACGCATTCTTCACCTTTTTAATCGCAACCCGTTTCCCCGTTTCCCGATCGAGCGCCGCGCACACCGTCCCGTACGACCCCTTCCCAATCACCTCCTGCAACTCATACCTCGACCCTTCGCCAGCCCAATGCTTGTTGGCGAAAAACTCTCGCGCGCGTTCGGTCGTAGGCGTCGCCACCTCCTCGCTCGCCGACGATGGGCTCGACGATCGCTCGTCGTCGCGCATGACGCCGCCGATGCGCTCGTGCGACTCGGAACACCCTCGAGTGCGAACGCGTTATCGCCGTCTCAACGCCCGCTCGCACCGCCGCGACGCGTCACCGTCGCACCAGAGACGACAAAAAAATATTCCTCCGCGTCCGTGACGTCCGTCGATGCTCGTCGCGCCACCGCGCGCGCGACTGACGCGTCGACCACGCCCGTGCCGCGATGCCCGGACGTCGTGCCGCGCGGACACATAAATAACACACAGATACCACTTTGATTCTCTACAGTACTGCATTGTGAGTCTATCGCTTAGGAAATTCAATTTCATACGCATAGTTCATAGTTTTAAATCTATCACATTATATACATTCGCCGTACCTAGGGTTTAGTGTTTTTTGTGCGTCCATCGACGACGTCGCGGTGCGTCGACGTCGACGACGCCACACGCCCGCCGCTCGCGCCTCTTCGCGCGTCGACGAACGCACCGCGAGGGATGATGGCCACGACAATCGCGCCGCGCGTCGTCGCGCCGCGCGCGCGCGCCGTGCGCGCGAGACAGGGACAGAGGCAGCCGCGACCGCAGGGTCGAGCGCTGCCGACGATGGCGATGACGCGCTCTTCGGGTGCGCGCACGCGCGCGGCGCGCGAGGCGTCGACGGTTGTGATCGACGCGCGCGAGGCGGAGGGTGAGGCTCGCGCCGTCGCGCCGCCGACGTCGGCGTTGGCGCTCGGGGCGTTGACGTGGGCGACGACGTGGAGCGGGGACGCGTACGCGGCGAGCGAGCTCGCGCAAGTCGCGCTCGATCCCGAGGGCGCGCGCGCGGTGAGCGGCGTGCTCGGACCGTTGTTTGCGTTGAGTACAATTTTATTCATCGTGCGCATCGTGATGACGTGGTATCCGAGCGTGCCGTATACGAAGCTTCCGTGGGTCATCGCGTACGCGCCGACTGAGCCGTTGTTGAAGCCCACGCGGGCGTTGGTGCCGCCCGTGGGTGGCGTCGACGTCTCGCCGATTATTTGGGTTGGGGGTATTTCGTTCATGAATGAGATTTTATTAGGCAAGCAAGGGCTTTTGGTGTTGTTGGCGAGTAAGTCGTTGGGGACGGTTGGATAACGCGTCGACGCAGCCAAGGAACGACGCGAAAGAACGCTGCGTCCCGTGCACGCACCCGCGCGCGCGACGGAAGCACACCCAGGCGCAACAAGAGTTATGATAGACGGACGTGCGCGCGCGTGTATAATCGCGCGCGCACGCCACATGTGAATATAAGTCATATTGTAGAAAAGCGCTTCCCGCCGCGCCTCACTGTACGACGCCCATGCGATCGCGCGCGATTGCAAGCGCACGAACACACATTTGGTCGTCCACGTCCACCTCGTCCACCTCGTCCACCTCGCACGCCGCGCGCGCGTTCGGGCGCGCGTGCGCCGCGCACAGTGTGTCTTCGCGACGCGGAGGCGTTCCTCGCGCCATGTCCTCCACTGCGGACGCCGCCGCGGTCGCGCGCGCGATCGGTTTGAGCAATCCAGCGTTGATACGCCTCGACTGCGCCGACGTGAACGGCGCCAGCGCGTCGTCGTCGTCGTCGTCGTCTGCGCGCGTATACTTTGACGTGCTCAACCCGGCGACGAATGAAACGTTGTGTCGCGTCTCTGGCGCGCGCGCGGACGACATCGATGCCATCATCGCCCGCGCCGACGCGGCGCAGAAATCATGGGCGAATGATTACACCGCGCATGCGCGCGGAAAGATCATTCGCAAGTGGTTCGCGCTCATGGAGGCCAACGCGGAGGATTTGGCTCGCGTCATGACGGCGGAGCAAGGGAAGCCGCTCGCGGAGAGCCGTGGGGAAGTGGCGTACGCGGCGTCGTTTTTAGAGTGGTATGCGGAAGAGGCTCGGCGGGTGTACGGGGACGTGGTGCCCGCGAGTTCGGTCGGGTCGAGGATCACGGCGATAAAGCAACCGGTGGGGACGACGGCGGCTATCACGCCGTGGAATTTTCCATTGGCGATGATAACCCGTAAAGCCGGTGCGGCACTGGCGGCGGGGTGTTCGATGGTGATAAAACCGAGCGAAGAGACTCCTTTGAGTGCGTTTGCGTTAGGCGTGCTCGCACGCGAGGCTGGGTGCCCGGAGGGAGTGTTGCAATTCGTCGCCGGCGACGCCAAGGCGATTGGTGAGAAATTGTGCGCGTCGCCGACGGTACGTAAGATTACATTCACAGGTAGCACAAACGTCGGGAAGTTGTTGATGAGGCAAAGCGCAGATACAGTCAAGCGCATCAGCATGGAACTGGGTGGGAATGCGCCATTTATCGTATGCGACGATGCGGATATTGATTCAGCCGTCCGCGGAGCGATGTCGAGCAAATTTCGCAACTCTGGGCAGACGTGCGTGTGCGCGCAACGTTTCATCGTGCACGAGCGCGTCGCGAGAGAGTTCACGGATAAACTCACGGCAGCGGCGCGCGCGCTCGTCATGGGGAACGGGTTAGAAAACGAAAATGCCACGCAAGGACCTCTGATTAACGCCGCGCACGTGGACAAGGTTGATTCACACGTCCGCGACGCCGTGATTAAAGGTGCCGTTTGTCACACAGGAGGCAAGCGCGCGCATGGAAACTTTTACGAACCAACCGTTCTCTCGAATTGTACGCAAGATATGTTAGTCATGCGCGAAGAAACGTTTGGTCCGGTGGCGGCTATCGCGACGTTTAGCGACGACGACGACGCCATTCGCGTCGCCAATTCCACGACAGCTGGCTTAGCGTCCTACGTGTACACGACAAACGTCAAACGCACGTATAAATTTAGTGAGCAGCTCGATTTCGGTATTGTCGGTGTGAACACTGGTGTGATTTCTACCGCACAAGCTCCGTTTGGGGGCATGAAAGAATCCGGCGTCGGGCGCGAAGGCGGTAAATACGGCATGGACGAGTACGTAGAAACAAAGTATGTATGCGTCGGCGGTCTCGACGAATAGCAGCTATCAGAGTATTATGTTGTCATTATTTTACATACGAAACAAAATCAAACGATCGCTCCATCTAGCTATGCGACTCATCGTCGTCGACGTCAGCGCGAGTCGTCTTCGTCGGCTCGGGCGCGCTAATCAGCTTCACCGGCCCTGGCGTACATCGATCCAATCTAAAATTTCGGCTCCCCTTGCGCAGCAACCTCGCACATGACTCTCGAGACTCCATGCGCACGCCCACGGTGCCACCCGTCGACGCCAACGCCCCGCTCGCTTCGCACGCCTTGAGCACCCACAGCCGTCGGTTATTCATGCTATAGTACCTTCTAACCGTCGTCGTCCCTGCCGACGCCGAATTGCGCCGCGCCGAGCTCGATGACGCCTTGCGCCGTCTACCACCGTCCTCGCTTTCGCTCGACTCGCCTTCACCGCGCGTGATGTCGACGTCATGCGTGATGACGGCGATGGGAGGCAAGTCACCCACCGCGAGCTCACCCGCTTGAATCTCCCTCAACGTCGTCTCCAGCGCGCGCCCGCACCCGGAAAACGTGTCGCGAATCTTTCCAAACGTGTACCATATCTCGCTCGGGCGTAACTGCGCGAGCGCGGGCGCCGCAGACGATGAGCTCTGCGACTTCTTCTTGTTTGGCGCCATAGTGTGAAGCCAAACGCATGCGTGGTGTTGCCGACGCCGACGCCGCGGACGACGGCGCGGACGCGTTGCGCGCGCGATGCCGCGCACATGCGCGCGATGCCGCGCGCGCGGGCGCGAATGAGAGCGCGTTGCGATGGATAACGCTCGCGCTCGCACGAGGCGATTGGCAACGGACATCGACATCGACGACGGGCGATGCGTCGTCGCGAGAGAGAGAGACGCGCACGGCGTGGCGCGCGATGGCGAGTGATCACGCACTTAAGGGGGAGATTCTAGCCGCCATGGGCTCGCATCGCGCGAGCGCGGAGAGCTACCTGAGGGCGATTGATTACGCGGCTCGGAGCGGCGACGAAGACGACGACGCGCGAACGCGTACGAAAAGGGGCTCGAAATCGTCGTCGCGCATGGGAGATGATGATGGAAGCGATGTCGTTAACGTGAATGACATGCGCTTGCACGCCGCGCGGTCGTTGTGTGCGTTGCAAGAGACGGAAGCGACGGAGGCGGCGTTGAAGCACTTGACGCTCGTCCCGACAAGCGAGCGAGCGTTGGAACATAAACTTTTACTGGCGGATATACACCGGTTGATGCGGAATGACCGCGTGGCGGTGACGTATTACAAGGATGTGCTGAAGGAATACCCTTGGGCGATAGAAGCGGCGGTGGCTTTGGGAGAACTTGGGGTGAAGACGGTGGACGTGCGACACGCGTTGCGCAAAGCCGCGACGGTTGAAGAGGCAGAGAGCGAAGAATTTGCGGTTTTAGAAACCTATACTTCCGTTCTCGGAGCGCTAGAGGTGGATGATATTGCGAGTGCACGCTCTTCTTTGTCACACATGGCGAGTGCATTCCCGAATGATTCGTACATGACGTGCGCGAGTGCACGAGCCGACGCGTACGGCGGTCGCGACGTAGACTCGGCCCTTCGTCAATTCGCCTCGGTACGAGCTCGTGATCCATACTTCACCGAGGACATGGATTACTATGCAAAATTATTATACGAAGCTTTAGAAGGTGAAAAGTTACGTGAGTTAAGTGCGTCGATGATGGAGCTCACGCCTGAAAGTCACCAGACGTGGACGTGCGCGGCGTATTACTCTGACTATTCCATGGAAGGGAAGTTCCCTCGCTCAGGCAGCACGAAAGCTGAGTCTATCATCGCCGCGGAAAAGGCCGTGCGACTCAGTGGCGGTCGCTCGCACATGGCGCTCATAACCTTGGGATTCATGTGTCTGAAAAATAAAAGATATCAGGAAGGCATCGCAGCGTTTAACCAGTCCAACGCCATCAAACTCTCCATGCACGCGTTCAAGGGCTTAGTACACGCCTATCTCGCCACAGGTTCAGGCACGAGTGCGATGATGTACGCCAAGCAAGCGATTAAGCGTGCACCGCAAGATGGCATGGCGTGGTCGCTCGTCGGCGATGTACACGCGAAAAAGACGGGCGACACTGAAAGCGCCATCAAAGCGTACGAGCAAGCGCTTGCATATAATCCGCGATTATTACGCGCGGTAAAAGCCATCGCGGCGCTTAATGTGAAAATTGGTAAAATTCACGTCGCTCGCGCGGTCTTACAGCGTCAATTGGACGATTACCAGCCCACACACCCGGATGAGCTCGTGTCGCTCTATTGCCGTCTAGCGCAGGTGTTAATGCTGTCCAGGCAACCGACGGAGAGCGTGAAATACTACCAACGCGCGCTGGCGGTGAATCCCGATTGTACAGTGGCCGCCAAAGCGCTCGATAAATTCGAGCAGACACGCAACGTCGAATTCGCCGCTGGCGGCGTGCCTGATGCCGAAAACATCTCCTCTGGAGAAGAAGAAGACATGGAAGAAGACATCGATGACGGCGCCGGATCAGGACAAGACGGTGATTGGATGGTCGAAGGGCAATAGAACAGGTGAAAAAAATAGAATACGAACCAAGCGAGATGCGAACAGGAGTTCAAACGTAACTGACTGTTTCGATGTCATTCACAATTCGCTAGTTAGAGTCGTAAGAGATTTAGAGAAGCGCGCCTGACTTTTTGTTTGTAATGACGATGACAAAAAGTCGGACAACACATGTAACAACGCATCAATCGTTTGAATGTTGCTTAGAACATCGACGTCGCCTTTTCCTCGAACGAGTAAAATCGGAGTAACCCTTTACTCGGGTCTTTTACGCACAAGAACGTGCCATCCGGAAATTTGCGGCACGTCTCGAGAATGAGCTTGAACGCGCCCCACATCGTGGATTCCTTCAAGTTGATTTGTTGCGCAAAGTCTGTCGTCTTGTACGTTTGCGTGTTCAAGATGACGTGCGAATTCGGATCTCGCGGGTGCAAGCGCGACACGAAGCCGAGCTTGATTTGCTCGGCGCCAGAAAGCATCGCCATCGCCGTCCACTTTGCGAGCTTGTTGGCGTTGTTCTTCAATTCGTTCGCAATCACCGCACCGCGTTGGGTTTCAATCTTAAGACGCCAGTCAATGCCGGTGACCTTGGAATCGAATTCATTCAACGCCTTGACGAGCGTCAACAACGGCTTACCCTTATCCATACCCTTGGATTCGCTCACGCCATTCAACTCGCAACGCGCGACGAGTTGCGTCTTTTCGTCAACATTCCATCTGCGGTATTTGTACGCCAAGGAATCAGTGTCGTTCTCACCAAAGAAAGGCACGGGTTCACCGAGCTTGTGAGCCGCTCGGTCGGCGCTGAGCGTTTGTTGGCAATACGCGCTATTCACGCGTGTGCCCTCAGCGGAGAGCTGCGGAACGCCATTGATATCCTCTGGGTCGTCAGTGATTGCTTCTTGCGCAGTTTCGGACACCGTAAGTAAGTCGAAGTTGCCATCCTTGCGCTTATCCAAAAAGATTTTGCCATCCTTCTTCTTGACGACAATGTCCCAAGAGTAGTTGGAGCGCGCGGCGCACATGACGGCGGCCAAGACGGCGTCGGTGGCAAAGACGTTACCGGCGCCCTCACTGGCGAACTTTTGCATCACCGGATCATCACTCGCGGTCAAGTTTTGTGTGGGCTCGTCCGCGCGTCTGCGCAACGTCACCTCGCTCTTGGGCGTGACGCGGTCGTAGGATTTATCAAACCAATTCAACGATCCGTACGTCGCTAAATCCGTCGGCGCGGGTTCGGCGAGCGTCAACGACTGCTTGGTAATCTCCGGGAACATCACCGTCTCCACAACTTCCCAATCCGGACGAATATCAATCGAAGCACTGTATTGCACTTGCTGTTGTTGCCTGTTGTACGCCCAAGTGTTCCATTGTTGTTGCTTACGCGACTGAATGCGCGCCTGTCGTGCGCGCTCGCGCTCGGCGCCGACACCCAAATCGCGCCCAGCCTCGTCGCCGTTCGTTCGCCCGCGACCAAACCCACGACCGCCACCTTGCTGCCACCGACCACCGCCTCGGCCACCTCCACCGCGTCCGCTCGATCGCGACGACGCGTTGTCCACCAAACTGAAACTCTCCTCTTCGCCGACGTTGGCGACAAAGTTGAACACCGTCTCCACGCCCCCGACTGATCCCGCACCACCAGTCGCCGTAGATCCCGCAGCGCCATCCTTCCCATTACGCCCTCTCGCATCGCGTTGGCCTTGCTCACGCGACCCAGCCGCGGCTCGATCGCCTCGCGACCCGCCCTCGCCTCGCGACCCGCCCTCGTATCTCCCACCACCGCCGCCGTACGACCCATCGTCCCCGAACCAATCCGCCGCGCGTCCAAACTTATCCGTCTTATTATACGGCGCGTAAATCATCTCCCGAATCTGCGCCACCTTGGCGTCGTTCGCGTCATCCGCGATGGCGCTTTTAGGTCCAAAACCATCCTCCGAGTGCGCGATCGATGTCAGCGCGAATGACGCCATGGCTCGAGGTGAATCCGCGACCGGCGACGGGCGATGCGATGGAGGCGACGACGAAGGGCGCGTTCGAGCTCGTGGTGCGCGCCGAGACCGAAGCGTCGCGCAATGACGCGTCGGAGGCGACACACGAGTTAGGGTTTTGGGAAGCTTTTCGTGGCGCGGCAACCGTCGCTCGCGACGTCATTCGCGTCGCGTCGCGTCGACGACGATGGGGGACGACGACGACCCGAGCGGCGGACGCGGACGCGGACGCGGTGCGCGCGCGCGCGGTGGCGCCGCGCGCGGTGGCGCCGCGCGCGGTGGTGGGCGACGACGCGGGGCGTCAACGATGCCGCGCGATGGCGATGGCGGTGCGCGCGGACGAGGCGCGCGCGCGGGCGGCGACGGTGGCGGGGATGCCGACGGCGGCGATGCGCGCGGGATGAAGATTGTCGTTCGAGCGCTGCCGCGCGGGTTGACGCGCGAGGGGTTTGAGCGCGCGTTGCGTCGAGACGGGTTCGAGTTTGGCGAGGCGTACGCGTACTTGGATTACGCGCAAGGAAAGAGTAGGAGCGGCGAGAGTGGGAGCGGGGGGGCGAGCGCGAGTGGACGGGTGGGCGACGGGGGTGCTGCGGGTGCGGGTCGCGCGGCGCCGCTTTCGAGGTGTTATATTCAAGCCACGAGCGCGGAGACGGCGCGCGCGATGATGAACAAGTATAATCTCGCAAAGTTTCGCGTGCGCGAGCGCGATAGTGAAGGAGAGCTGGTACCGAATGGTGCGGTAGAAGAATGCGTGGCGCGTGCGGAGCGTGCGCCGAGTCAGTGGACGCCGGCGTCGTACGATGAAGCGAAGAATGGCATTCGCGCCTCGTCGACGACGCCGACGACAAACGACATTGAAACAGAAGACGAAGGCGCGAAATGCGTCGTGGTGCGGAATGCGCTCGAGAATACGATTCACGAGGATGAAGACTATTTAAACTTTGTCGCCGCGCTTGAGGATGAACGCCGAGGCGGCGGGAAAGGTGCGACGACGAATGGACCCGTCGCGCCCGCGTCTGATACGAGGAAGAAGACGACCGCATTGTTGGAATTCTTATGGCGTAAGCGCGCGCAAGAGGCGCGTCACGCATCGACAGAGACCGCGAATAGTGTAAAGTCTACGAAGAAGAAGCCCAAGAAAAAGTCAAAGAATGCGTCGACGTCGACGGCTGCGGCGGATAAAACTGGACCGGGACCACCGAATAGCGGTGCTAGCAAAAAACAAGCGACGAGCGGAAAGGGTGGGAAAAACGCATCTAAAGCGAAAACACCACCCGCGCCGAAACCTGAAGGCTCGGGGCCGAAGATTAAAGCCATCAGGCGGCCGCCGCCGAAACCGAAACAAGAGACGACGTAGTAGCCATAGCTAGCCGCGGACTGTTGACATCACAATTCGACATGCTCAATTTCTTCGATACAGCATCACGCGCGACGACGCATTCGCATTCGCGTGCGCGTGCGCATATATGCGTACATACCTTGACCCAGACCCGACGTTCGATCGCACCCCCGGCGCGCAGCGTCCATGTCCCGCGCGACGCGTCATCAGTGTCGCGCGCGTCTAACGACGCCGACGCGCCAACATCGGGACCCGCATGTTTCCCATTCACCCGAATCGCCGACCACGCGACCGTGAAGGCGGCATTACTCATCGCCGCCGTCGACCCATTTGGTGTTGGGTCGTGCCTGGTGTATGGCAAGCGCGGTACCGCAAAGTCCATTCTCTGTCGTAGCCTTCGATCGTTTATGCCGCGCGCCGCCGACGAGGACGCGGATGATGACGCGCGTCCCGCGGCGCCGGCGCCGTTCATACATGTGCCGCTCGGTGCCACGGACGACCGCGTGCTCGGGAGCATCGATCTCGACGCCAGCATCGCGTCTGGCGTCGCGCGTTACCAACCTGGATTGATTGCGCAGAGTCATTTGGGCGTCTTGTACTTGGACGACGTCAATTTGATGGATGACTACACGCTCGGGACGACGCTCGCCGCCGTATCCGAAGGCGTCGTCCGCGTCGAGCGCGAAGGATTATCAATCACGAGTCCGTGTCAATGTTTTACTTTGGCGGCGTTTAATCCCGCGGAGGGCGATCTTCGCGAGCACGTCGTCGATAGATTCGCCATGGTCGTCTGCACGGATGACGTCGACGACGCGCTTCGAGACGCGGCTGGCCGAGTTCGAGCCGTCGATGCGGCGATGGCTTGGCAAGACGATTGGCGCCAAGTCATGCGCGAGTGCATGCAAGAAGAGCGAGAATTACGCGAACACGTTGCGATTGCGCGAACGACGTTTCTACCACACGTACACGTTGAGGAGACGCACGTACGAAGGCTGGTGGCGTTGTGTCGAGATTGCGGAGTGCTGGGACATCGAGCGGATATATTCGCCGTGAAAATTGCGCGCGCGTCGGCGGCGTTGCGGCATTCGCTTCAAATTACACAAGAAGATATTAACGTTGCGGCGTCGTTGGCAATATTTCCGCGAGCGACGCGAGAACCGCCATCAGACGCGCTCGAGCCGCCGCCGCCGCCGCCGCCGCCGCTACGCGCGACGACGACGCAGCAAGACGCGGAACCGCCGCGAGATAGCGACGACGAAAGTGACGAAGACACTAAAGATCAAGATGAAGACACTGGCGCGCTTGAGCCCGAAATCGAAGAACCGGACGAAAGCCAACTTGACACGCAGGCGCTTATGGATGTGTTTCAAAAGGCGATGCTCCGCAAATTTTCTCAACGCAAAGCGCAAGGCGGAGCGGCTGGTCGAACGCGACGTCAAGCGGCGTACAATTTACAACGCGGACGATACGTGAAGCCCATGTTTCCGAAAGCTGGGCAAATTAAAAGCGGGAGAATCGCCATCGATGCGACTTTACGAGCGGCGGCGCCGTATCAAATGCAGCGCCGAAGACGACGAGCGACTTTACGAGCGGCGGAGCCGTCATCGCGTCGCGTATTCATCACAAAGGATGACGTGCGATTGAAGCGTTTAAGTCGACGCAGTTCATCGTTGACAATATTTGTCGTGGATGCCAGCGGATCGATGGCGCTGAATCGTATGAGTGTCGCCAAAGCCGCCGTGTTTAAGCTCTTGGCAGATTCGTATACAAAACGGGATCAGGTCGCGCTCATCGAAATGGCTGGCGACGACGCCAAAGTCGTGTTGCCGCCAACAAAATCTCACTTACTTGCATCGAGGCGACTCGCGGTGATGCCTTGCGGCGGTGGCACGCCGCTGGCGCACGGCATTAGCCTTGCGGCGCGCGTCGCGGCGCGCGCGAAACGCGTCGGCGCCGCTTCGGCCAAAATCGGCGCCGTCCGTGTGGTGTTATTAACCGACGCACGCCCGACGCGAAGCTTGACGTGGAGCGAAAACCCTCGTTCTCGCATCGAAAGCATCGAAAATGCCCCCACGCGCACCGCTTTACGAGAAGAATGTCTCGACATTGCGCTCAAATTCAACGCCTCGCGCGTCGCCTCCAACGCGCTCGTCGTCGACACAGATTCCATGTTCGTCGCCGACCGTTTCGCCCGCGCGCTCGCCGACCGCATGGGCGCCACGTACTACGCCTTGCCAAAACTTGACGATCGGCAATTTGCCGAATTCATCTCACGATCGTCGTCATTGTAGCGTTGTAACGCGCGGATGTCGCTCGCGTAACCGGCGCCAATGTCGCCTGTACCCTACTTTGGATAAGCCCACACGGCGACCTTAACGCGGCACATTGCGACGCCCGACGACGGTTACGAGCTCCAGAAACCATGTCCGCTGCATCACTCACGTCCACCTTCATCGGCGCCGCGCATTCGCGCACGACTGCGGCGTCGCGCGCGTTCGCCAAGCACACCAACTACGCCCGCAATGGCGCGCGCTGCACCGCCTTTTTCAATCGCTTCCGTCAAGACAGCACGAGCGCTGGGATCGTCGGTTCGCAAGGGCGCGATGATTTCGACGTTGATGACGTTGAGCACTATTTCAACTACATGGGTTGCCTCGCGGTCGAAGGGACGTACGACAGAATGAATGCGTTGATTGAAAGCGGGAAGCACCCGGTGGATATCATCTTGTTATTCGCGAGCGCGGAAGGGGACACGCCGAAGATTGAAGAGATCTTAGCCGCTGGGGCGGATAAGAACGTGGAGGATTTAGATGGAAACTCGGCGCGTGATTTAGCGGGTAAGGCGAACCCGGCGAAGCGCGATGCGGTGTTGGAATTGTTGAAGTAGGCAACCGCGAAGACGCGCGGGAGAGGATATTTTTTTGTCAAGATTCTTTGACGCGCAGCTCATTGCAAAATTTAAAGAAAGTAATATTACACACACGAAACAGACACACTCACGATACTTACGACACGTACGCAGTGCGCGCTAGTCGCCATTGGCGCCGTCTTCGCTGACAACGATTGGAGCGTGCGTCGACCAATACTTGACGCTCGCGTCGTACTTTTCTCGGTCCAAAGGCACGCCCGAACCGCCTTCTTCGCGCCCGAGCGCGTTGCGCATCATCGTGATCGGCTGCATCGGAGTTTCATAATCCTCGCTCTGCGCTTTGATGGAAATAATCCCCCAAGGCGCATCAGGAAGCGGCGGACGCTCGCCTTTACTCGGCACCGCCGCGCGTTCGAGCTCGAGCTGCTCGCGCGAATACAAAATCACATCCAAGTGCGTGGCTTCGGGAATCTCCACATCAGACGCCTGAAACCATCGCGTCAACACCGCGAGCTCGGCTGGCGAGCGCGAGCTATACCCACTCTTCAACTTGTGCGCATTCGCCTCGGTGATCGACACGCACCCAACCTTGGCGCCGACGAAATTCGGCACAAACACGTGCTTACAAAACGGCGCATAGCCATCCACCAGGGGCGACGCCCCGCTCACGTGTGCGTCATGCACGCGTTTCACAAACTCCGCCTTATCGAACGCGATTCGCGTCCCAGAGTACCGCTCGTCGTCCCATTGCCGAATCGCAAAGTCATCCAAAAAAAACACATCCGTCACCAGCCCATCGTCGGGCGTCGTCGTCGCCATGCGCGTC
>Ga0222714_10001293_pt1 | contig 28203 bp, 24 predicted proteins | sample C33_3DmetaG_FD_165048 | JGI IMG/M metagenome (GOLD analysis project Ga0222714, IMG submission 165048) | Estuarine water microbial communities from San Francisco Bay, California, United States - C33_3D | ecosystem: Environmental > Aquatic > Marine > Unclassified | place: USA: California... | reverse complement strand
GAAGTTCGACAAACGCACCGTCTTCACGGACGAGATCCAGATGCTCACCAGCATCGAGCGCGGCTTCGGCGGCGTCTGGGCCGTCTGCCCGCCGAACCTGGTCTTCATCCCGATGGACGGAGATAAGCCCGCCGGTCCGGCCCAGGTCATGCTCGACGGCTTCAGCACCACCGCGGCCAGCCGTCATACTTTTGCGAACGGACTCAAGTGGGGGCCGGACGGCTGGCTTTATGGCCGCGTCGGCATCTCGAGCACCTCGTGGGTCGACGTCCCGGGCGTGCCTAAGGAGAAGCGCCAGCCGACCGCCGGCGGACTGTGGCGCTATCATCCGGTGACCAAGGTCTTCGAGCCTTACTGCCACGGCACGACCAACCCTTGGGGCTCCGACTGGACCAAGGATCACGAGCTCCTCTTCATCAACACCGTCATCGGCCACGGTTGGCAGGGCATCCACGGCGCGCACTTCAAGCGCATGCACGGCGAGGATCCGTATCCGTACATCTACGAGCTCATCGACCAGCAGGCCGACCATTATCACTGGGACACCGGCAAGAAGTGGAACGACGCCGACGGCGGTCGCGGCGGCGCAGACAGCTTCGGCGGCGGCCATGCCCACGTCGGCATGATGGTCTACCAGGGCGACAACTGGCCGTCGCAGTATCGCGACAAGCTCATGACACTTAACCTCCATGGCCGTCGCGTGAACGTCGAAGCCATCGAGCGGAAAGGCAGCGCCTTGGTCATGAAGCATCAGCCGGACATCCTTAAGTCCGACGACCCTTGGTTCCGCGGCATCGAAATCAGCCAAGGCCCGGATGGCGCCGTCACGATCCTCGACTGGAGCGATATCGGCGAATGTCATGACCAAGACGGCATCCACCGCAGCACCGGCCGTATCTTCAAGGTCAGCTACGGCGACGCCAAGCTGCCGAACGTGGACTTCGCCAGGGCCACGCCCACCGAGCTCGTCGAGCTACAGCGTAGCCAGAACGAATGGCTCGTGCGCATGGCGCGCTGGGAACTGCGTGAGCGTGCCTGGAAGGGCGTCGACCTCTCGTCCGCCGCCTCCGCCTGGGAGAAGCTCGCCGCCGAGGCCGCCCCGGTCCTCGCGCTCAACGCGCACTCGACCTTGCTGGCCATGCGCACCGTCAAGGCGGGCGACCAGCCCTTCGCCGCCCAGCACGCCAAGCACTACGCTCCCGAGGCCGTCGTCGTGGAGCCTCGTCAGGACGTCTTGGCCCGGCTCATCGAGCGTGAGCTCACCACGCCGCTCGTGCGTCGTAATAACTCCCTGGCCAAGTTCGGCAACCACACCGGATTCATCGCCGCCGAGGAAGCCTGCGAAGCCGCGATCCTGAAGCTGGCCGGCGAGCCGCGCGGCCAGCGCGTGCGTCTGGCGATCGCCTCCGCGCTCCCGCATCTCTCCGTCGAAGTCCGTTCGCTGGTCGCGCAGCATCTCCTCCGCTATGAGCAGGATAGCACGGACCATAACCTGCCGTTGCTCGTCTGGACCGGCATCCGTGAGCTCCCGGCCGCCGATCTCATCGCCTGCGTGCACGTCAGCCGGGTCCCGAAGGTCACCCAGCTCATCGCCCGGCGTATCGCGGAAGGCGCGGACAAGCAGCCGGATGCTTTGAACGAGCTGCTCACGAACGCGGCTCGTATGCCGGACGGTCAGGCCGAGATCGTCGCCGGTATCGCCGAAGCGCTCAAAGGCTGGCGCAAGGCGCCCAAGCCCGACGCCTGGGAGGCGTTCGTGGCCACCATTCCGAAGGCAGATGCCTCGGCCCAGGACCAGGCCCGTCAGCTCAACGTCATCTTCGGCGACGGCCAGGCCCTCGAGGAGATCCGGCGCATCGCCCTCGACGACAAGGCGCTCATGGAGCAGCGCCGGGCCGCCTTGCTTTCGCTCATCGACGCCAAGGATGCGCAGCTCAAGCAGGTCTGCGAAAAACTCATCTACGTCCGCGGCGTGAACATGGAGGCCATCCAGGGCCTCACCCAGTTCGATCAGGACGGCGTCGCGAAGCGCATCATCGACCGCTACCTGCAGCTCTATCCGCACGAGCGCCCGCAGGCCATCATGGCGCTTGTCTCGCGCAAGCGTTTCGCCGGCGAGCTCCTGCAGGCCGTCGAAGCCGGCAAGATTCCCAAGGCGGACTTCGGTCCGGCCGCCGCGCGCCAGGTGCGCGCGTTCAACGACGCGAAGCTAAACGCGCTGCTCAGCAAGGTCTGGGGCGAGGCCCGGGAGACCTCCGCGGACAAGCTCAAGCTCGTCGCCGAGCTCAAGGCTCGTCACACCGCCGATTCGCTCGCCAAGGCCGACCAGGGCAAAGGCAGGGCGCTTTACGCCGGCGTGTGCGGACAGTGCCACAAGCTCTATGGCGAAGGCGGCGCGCTCGGACCAGACCTCACCGGCAGCGGCCGTCACGACCTCAACTACCTCGTCGAGAACATCGTCGATCCCAGCGCCGTCGTGGACGCCGCCTATTACCTGAACACCATCACGCTGAAAGACGGCCGCGTGCTCAGCGGCATCGTCGGCGCGCAGAGCGAGCGCACGCTCACGCTGCGTTCGGTCGGACAGGAGACCGTGATCGACAAGCAGGAGATCAAGTCACGCCAGACCTTGCCCATCTCGCTCATGCCGGAAGGACTCCTGCAGGCCTTCACGCCGGAGCAGCAGCGCGACCTCCTTGCCTACCTCATGGGCAACTCCCAGGTCCCGCCGGCGAAGTAGGTCGCGGCCTTAGCGCAGATCGACGATCTCGATGACATCGCCGGAGCGCCGGAGGACGATGACGCACCCTTCGCCGGCATTCTTGGCGATGCGCAGGGTGCGGGGCACGCGCACGAACCGATTGTGGTAGGTGGTCCCGTAACGCCCGATACCTAGGCTGCCGCGGGGTTGCGATGGAATGAGGCCGCTTTGCTGAAGGAGCAATTCCCAGGGGCCGTCCACCCCGTCCGGCGACTTCTTGGGGACGTGGGTCAGCTCATAGTACTCCAACCCTTTCAGGTCCATCTCCCGCGTCGCGGCTTCGATTTCATAGGCCGCCCGCGTCGCGGCATCCGTCAGAAAGTCGCAACCGGCAGCCAGGGATGCGAGCAGAAGGCAGAGCAGCAGGCGCATGGGAGCAGGCCGTCTCAGCGGCCCATCTGGCCGAGGAAGCAGATCAGGCCGAGCAGGAACTGGCCGAGGTCGTAGATCGGCTCGGGGACGACGACGAGGGTGGCGAGGAGGGCGGAGGTCGTGGTGATCATAAGGACAATATGATACACGCAGCCCGCCCCGGTCCGTTAATCGATAAAATCGATGAGGGGTATCGGTCCGGGGGCTTCCGCGTTGCTTAGGTCGCGGCGAAGGCGAAGATGGACGTGCCCCGGAACATGAACGTCCACCACCTCGAGCTGTTCTATTACGTGGCCAAGCACCAAGGCATCAGCGCCGCGGTCCGCCACATCCCTTACGGCATCCAGCAGCCGGCCGTCAGCGGCCAGATGGCCGCATTGGAGTCGAACCTCGGCGTGCGGCTCTTCGAGCGCGTGCCGTTCCGCCTGACCGCACCGGGCCGTAAGCTCTTCGCGCAGATCGAACCGTTCTTCTCGGGGCTCGACGGCCTTGAGGCCCAGTTGCGCGACGCCGACCGTCCGGAGCTCCGCCTCGGCGCCTCGGAGCTCGTCCTGCGCCTGCACATCCCGACCGTCACCCAGCGCCTGCGTTCCCGTCACCCGAAGCTGCAGCTCAGCCTCACGCCGGGATATCAGGTGCAGTTCGAGACCTGGCTGCGCGAAGGCGTCATCGACCTCGCAATCGTCCCGCTCGAGGCGAGCACGCAAGGTCGTCAAAGCCAGCTGCGCCTCGCCCGCGTCCCGCTCGTCCTGCTCGTGCCGAAGAAGTCGCGCTGGAAGCACGCCGCCGAACTCTGGAAGCAGAAGAAGATCGACGAACCCCTCGTCGGCCTGCCGGCCGCCTCGAGCGTCACGCGGAGTTTCCTCAAGGACCTGCGCCGTCGCGGGGTCAAGTGGCCGCAGTCGGTCGAAGCACCCTCGATGGAGATGGTCACCGGGCACGTCGCCGCCGGCGTCGGCCTCGGCGTGAACCTCGCCATCGCCGAAGCCATCGCCGACCCCGGCGTGCGCGTGCTGCCGCTCGAAGGCTTCGCGCCCATGGAGATCGGCCTGCGCTGGACCGGCGTCCTCACGCCGTTGCTGCGCGACGCGATCCTCGAGCTCCAGCGCTACACGCGCGAGACCTGGCCGGATTGGGCGATCGACGACGTGCTCGTCGAACCCAAGAAAGCCGGCCGCCGCAAAGGCTGACTCAGCGCTTCGCGAGGGCCTGCGTGATCGCCACGCAGGCGAGCGCGGCGTTCTCGGCTCGCAGGACCGTGGGGCCCAGCACGACCGGACGGAAACCGGCGGCTCGGGCGGCCGCATATTCTTCCGAGGTCAGGTCGCCTTCGGGTCCGATGAGCCAGGTGACTTTCGAAGCCTTCGTGAAATCGAGGTGCGCGACCGGTTCCGCGTCGAATTCCAACGAACCCGTGAGGCGCAGTTCGCCGTCGACCGGGGCGGGCAGACGTTCGACCCATTCGCGGAAGCGGACCGGCGCGGCGATTTCCGCGCGCCAAGGGTGACCCGACTGCTTGCAGGCTTCGATCGCCTGCTGCTGCCAGCGTTCGCGGCGGGTGCGGGCGCGGTCGGCGTCGAGCTTCAGTTCGCAGCGGGCCGTCTCGAGCGGGATGACGCCGGCGGCGCCGGCTTCGCAGCAGGAGCGCACCAAGTCGTCCATCGTGCCGCCCTTCGGCATGCCTTGGGCGACGTAAATCGCGGGCGTGAGCGGATCGGCCACGCGGGCGCGGACCACTTCGACCATCGCGCCATCGCCGTCGGCCGAAGCCAGTTTGCCTTCGACCACCAGGCCTTCGCCGTCGAGGAGCACGACCGCGTCGCCGCGGCGGGCGCGGAGGCTGCGGACCACGTGGGCCGATTCGTCGGCCGAAAGCTTCACGTGGGCGCCGGGCTTGCAGGCCGGGGCTTGTTCGTGATCGATCCAGACGCGGAGAGGGCTCATCAGGAAAGCGCGACCGGGCGGTCGTAGGAAGGATCCCAGTCTTTCCAGACCGGTTCGTAGCCGTGGCCGCGCAGCATCGCGGCGACTTCTTCGGGCGAACGGTCGTCTTCGATGGCGAACTGTTCGAGCGAAGCCTCGCGGCCTTCGGCGTAACCGCCGGGGTTGGTATGCGAGCCCGCGCTCATCGCCGTCACGCCCACGCGGCAGGCGTGGTCGCGGAACTTGCGGCTCTCGCGGGTGCTCAGCGTCAGCTCGACCTCGGAACTCAGCAGGCGGAAGGCGCAGATCGCCTGGACCAGGTCGCGGTCGGTCATCTCGACCTTCGGCTGCAGCTCGCCCTCGTGCGGGCGGATGCGCGGGAACGAGACGCTGTAGCGGCTCTGCCAGTGCTTGCGTTCGAGCCAGCGGAGGTGGAGGGCCGTGAAGAAACATTCCGCGCGCCAGTCCTCGAGGCCGAAGAGCGCGCCGAGGCCGATCTTGTGGACGCCGGCGGCGCCGACGCGGTCGGGCGCGTCGAGGCGGTAGAGGAAGTCGGACTTCCGACCCTTCGGGTGGTGGACGTTATACGTCTCGCGGTGATACGTCTCCTGGTAGACCAGGACCGCGTTGAGACCGTGGCGACGGAGCTCGGCGTATTCCTCGGTCTCCATCGGCTGGACCTCCATCGACAGCGAAGAGAAGTGCGGGCGGAGCAGGTCGAGGGCCTGGACGAAATACGGGACCGCCACCTTGGTGGATTCGCCCGTCAGGATGAGCAGGTGGTCGAACCCCAGCTTCTTGAGCGCGCCCGCCTCGCGGAGGATCTCGCCGGGATTGAGCGTGCGGCGAGGGACCTTGTTGCCGGCCGAGAAACCGCAGTAGGTGCAGACGTTCTGGCACTCGTTGGAAAGGTAGGCCGGGGCGAAGAGCTGCATCGTCCGGCCGTAGCGGCGGAGCGTGCGCTCATGGCTGAGGCGGGCCATCCGCTCGAGGTGCGGGGCGGCGGCCGGGGAGACCAGCGCCTTGAAGTCTTCCAGGTCCGCCGAGTCGGCTTCGGCGCGCGCGAGGGCGCGGAGCACGTCGGCGTCCGTCTTCGCCCGGACCGAGGCGAGGACCTCGTCCCAAGGATGGGCGGCATGGACTTCGGCGAACGACATCAGGCCCGACACCGTAGGCCAAAAACCGCGCAGGGCAAGGGCGGGCGCGCGCTCAGAGCGTCGCGGCGTAGCCGGCGGCGTCGAGGAGGGCGGACAGCTCCGTCGGATTCTTCACCTTCACCTTGATCATCCAGGCGCCGCCGTACGGTTCGCGGTTCACCAGGTCGGGAGAATTGTTCAGGTCGGCGTTGGCCTCGAGGATCTCGCAGGACACCGGGCTGTAGAGGTCGGAGGCGGCCTTGACGGATTCGACCGTACCGAAGACGTCGCCGTGGTTGAACGACGCGCCGACCTTGGGGAGGTCGACGAACGTCACGTCGCCGAGGGCGGCCTGCGCGTGGTCGGTGATGCCGATGACGGCGGTGCCGTCGGCGGCGACCTTGATCCACTCGTGGTCCTTGGTGTAGCGGAGGTCGGCGGGCACGTTGCTCATGGGTTCTGGGTAAAGGGGGCGGTGATTATTTCAACCCTTCACTTCACGAAAGGCTCGGTCGCGAGGCGTAGCGGGAGGCGGTGGCCGCGGATGTCGACGGTCAGCGAAGCCGAGGCGGCGTGACCGGCGGCGACGAGGGCCGTGCCGATGGGCTTGCCGAGGACCGGGGACTGCGTGCCGGAGAGCACTTCGCCGACGGGCGTCTCGCCGGAGTAGACGACGGCGCCTTGGCGGGCGATGCGACGGTCATCGAGGGAGAAAAGCACCACCGAGGAGACCGGGCCGCCTTGGGCCTGGCGATGGAGCGCCTCGCGGCCGATGAAGTCCGGCTTCGCGAACTTCACCGTCCAGCCGAGGCCGGCCTGGATGGGGGAGATCTGCTCGGAGATCTCGTGTCCGTAGAGCGGGTAATTCGCTTCGAGGCGCAGGGAGTCGCGGGCGCCGAGGCCGGCGGGGACAAGGCCGTGCGGCTTGCCGGCGGCGAGGAGCGCGCGGGCGACCTTCTCGGCGGAAGCGGCGGGCAGGTAGATCTCGAAACCGGGCGAGCCCGTGTAGCCCGTGCGGGAGAGGAGACAGCCGGCGACGCCGGCCACTTCGCCGAACACGAAGCCGAAGCGCTTGATCGGCGCGAGCGGCGTGGACGTCACCAGCGCGAGGATCTGTTCGGCGCGCGGGCCTTGGAGGGCGAGCTGGGCCCAGGCGGCGCATTCGTCGAGGACTTCGACCTGCAGGGAGCCGATGTGGGCGCGCATCCAGGCGATGTCCTTCGGCGCGTTGGAAGCGTTGAGGCAGATCAGGAATTCCGTTTCCGCGAGGCGGTAGACGATGAGGTCGTCGACGCAGCCGCCGTCGGGCTGGCACATCACCGTGTAGCGGGCCATCCCCACCTTTATGGAGGCCATCTCGTTGGTCATGATCCCGTCGAGGAACTTCGCCGCATCGCGGCCGCGCACGCGGGCCTCGCCCATGTGGGAGACGTCGAAGAGGCCGGCCGCCTGGCGGACCGCCATGTGTTCCTCGATGATGCCGGAATACTGCACCGGCATCTCCCAGCCGGCGAAGGGGACGATGCGTCCGCCGAGTTCGACGTGCAGGGCGAAGAGAGGCGTGCGGGAGAGCGGGTCCGACATGGTCCCTCCAAGGTGGGTTCCCGGGCCTGCGTTCCAACAAAAAAGCCCGGCCGCTCGGCCGGGCTTTTCGAGGCGGAGCGAAGTCCGGCTCAGAGACCGAGTTCCTTGCGGAGACCCGCGAGGGCGGCCTTGAAGTCTTCTTCCGAGATCGCCTTGGAGCGACGCTTGCTCTCGAGGAGGGCGTAGCGGGAGCTGAACTCGGAATACTTGAGGGCTTCGGCCTGGGCCTTGGCGGCGGCGGCGGCCTTGTTGGCCTCGGCGAGCTTGGCTTCGGCGTCCAGACGGGCGTCGGCCACGGCCTTCTCCGCGGCCTTCTGCGCGGCCTTGTTGGCGGCGGCTACCTTGGCGTCGGCGTCGGCGGAGGCCTTCTGCGCGGCCTTGTTGGCGGCGGCTACCTTGGCTTCGGCGTCGGCCTGGGCCTTGGCGGCGGCGGCCTTCTGCGCGGCGAGTTCCTGCTGGGTCTTGGTGAGCGCCTTCGCGGAGTCGACCTGGACTTCCTTGACGTTGGAGGCGGAGCGCTTCGTCAGTTCGTCGGCGCGGGCGGCGAGGGCCTGGATGGCGATCGAGGCGTTGGACTGGGAGTCCTTGAGCGCCTTCATCTCGGCGGCGTAGGTCTGCTCGAGCATGGCGAGGCGTCCCTCGTCGGACTTGACGGCGGCCTTGGACTGGGCGACCACGGCCTGGGCTTGGGCGATTTTGCCTTCGGAAGCGGCGAGGGCGGCGCGGCGGGCTTCGACGGTCTTCAGGTTGTTTTCGGCGGCGGCGCGGGCGGCGGCGGCTTCGGCGTTGGCCTGGGCGAGGGCGATCTCGGCTTCGGCGAGCTTGGCCTTGGCGGCCGCGTCCTTGTTCTTAGCGGCCTTGGCGGCGGCGATGCTCTTGGCGATCTCGGCGAGGCGGGCCTGCGCGGCGGCTTCGCGGGCGGCGAGGGCGGCCTGGATCTTGACGGCGGCGTCCTTCGTGGCGGCGATATCGGACATCAGCTCCTGTTTCGCGGCGGCTTCTTCGCCGAGCGCTTTCTTCGAGAGCCTCTTGAATTCCGGATTGTCGACGGCGGGCACGCCGGGTTCGCCGGTGGCGGGGACCTTGGTGAGATTGACCCTGATGGCGGCCGGGAAACCGAATTCGATGCCCTCGCTGGTCGTGATGAGGCGGGGTTTGAGGTCGGAGGTCTCGGTCAGGTAGCCACCCTTGCCGACCTGCAGTTCATAATTCTTGGTGCGGTCAAGCTTGATGGTGGTCGGGGTGCGACCGACGGCCTCGCCGTTGATGCGGACGGCGGCGGCGCTCGGATTCGAGGAAATCACGATCGAGTCGATGTTGGCCGAATCGACGGAGGACTTGCAGCCGGCGAGCGCGACGCAAAAGGCGAGGAGGGAAACGTGGATACGCATGATACGGGGCTTGGGGTCAGAGGATTGCGTCCAAATCGAAGTGAGTTTCAACCCCTAATCATCAGACAGGAGGGCGGGATTGACATAGGAGCCCTGTGAACAACCCTCTGGGCAAGGGAGATGGCCAGCATAGCTCAGTTGGTAGAGCAGCCGCCTTGTAAGCGGCAGGTCGTCGGTTCAAGCCCGACTGCTGGCTCCATATCCCCGATTTTTACCCTAAAACGGGATTTTCCGGGGCTTTCAGGCCATCCCAGGCGACCGGCGTAGCGCATCGGCCATGCGGACGACCGGGCGGATGGCGGCCACGTCATGGACGCGGATCATCGAACAACCTTGGGCGATACCCCAGGCGGCGGTCACGTCATTACCCGGACCGCGGCGAAGCGGATCGGGCTCGTCGAGCACCCAGCCGAGCGTGGATTTGCGGCTGGTCCCTAAGAGGACGGGAAAGCCGAGGGCGGCGACCTTTGCGAGTTCGCGCACCAGCTGCAGGTTCTGGGCGGGGGTCTTTCCGAAGCCGAATCCGGGGTCGGTCCAGAGTTGCTCCCGCGGCAGGCCGGCGGCCATCGCCGCCCGCAAGGAAGCCCGCAGATCGCCGAGGATTTCCGGCCAGAAGTCCCGATAGTCGGCCTCGCGGCGGCGGTGCATCAGGATGAGCGGGCAGCGGGCCTTGGCGCAGACCAGGCCCATCGGCGACTCGTCCCCGTGGGCTCCGTGGCGGCCTCCCTCGACGTCGTTGACGAGGTCGGCCCCGGCGGCGATCGCTTCGGCGGCGACGGCCGGCTTGTAAGTATCCACCGAGAGCACGGACTGGGGGAAGCGCTCACGCAGGGCGCGTACGACGGGCAGCAGGCGTGCGAGTTCTTCCTCGGCTCCGACCGGTGCGGCGCCGGGTCGGGTGGATTCCGCGCCAAGGTCGAGGACATCGGCGCCTTCGGCCAGCATAGCCTCGGCTCGGCGGAGGGCCGCATCGACTCCGGGCAAGGCGCCGCCATCAGAGAAGGAATCAGGGGTCAGGTTCATGATGCCCATGATCAAGGTCCGCCGACGCCAATCGGGCAGGGGGGTGCCATGCGGGCTGGACCAGGACATCGGCAGAGGGGTTAGGGAGTGCTTCCGGTGGGTGCAATCCAAGAGGGGGAGGGGGCGGAACGAGCCCCTTACTATCTATTAGAGGGAATGATGGGGTCTAATTATTCATAAATCACTACAAAGCAATCACTTGCAAATTAATGCTTCGGTATCGACCTTATCGGAGGCTATTTATGAGCGATTTAACCTGCTGGGGCTTGCAAATTAACTCACTTTTACGGACTTTTCCGCGTCCGAAACACCTCCTTTATGTTTTCTCGTATCCTCAGTCGGGTCGGTCTGTTCGCCGTCCCCTTCCTCGCCGTCATCATGGCGGGCTGCTCGAAGGAAGAAATGACCGTCCGTCAGTCCACCTTGGACCCCAAGGGTCCGGTCGCGCAGGTCCAGTACGACGTCTTCATGGACACCGTCTGGCTGGTCGTGGTGCTCTTCGCCTTGGTCGGCGGCCTGCTCGTCTTCGCCGTCATCAAATTCCGTTCCCGGCCGGGCGACGAGAACAAGCCCGCCATCGTGGAGGAAGGCCATGGCAATCCGCTGATCGAGATCGGCCTCATCACCGCTTCCATCGGCGCCCTCGTCATCATCGCCATCCCGACGCTCGGCGCCATCTGGTACACCGACGACGTCCCGGCCGAGTCCATCCCGACTTCCAAGCTTTCCGCCTGGTATCCGCGCGTCGAAGGCACGCGCGAGAACTACGCCAAGTCCGTCGAGGACCAGGTCCTCGAGATCGACGTCATCGGCAAGCAGTGGTGGTTCCGCTTCGAGTACCCGCAGCTCGGCATGACCAACGACGCCAAGCACTCCGTGCCGAACGAACTCGTCATCCCGAAGGGCAAGGCGATCCGCATCAACCTGCGTTCCGAGGACGTCATCCACTCCTTCTGGGTGCCGAAGATCGCCGGCAAGGTCGACCTCATGCCCGGCCGCAAGAACCACATGTGGATCCAGGCCGACCAGACCGGTCACTACTACGGGCAGTGCGCCGAATTCTGCGGCGACTCGCACGCCTACATGCTTTTCCGCGTCGAAGTCGTCGAGCCCGCCGAATTCGCCAAGTGGGTGCAGCAGCAGAAGGCCGAGGCCGCGCCGGTCGTCGCCGGTTCCAAGGCCGAGAAGGGCAAGGCCCTCTTCGCCAGCAAGAGCTGCGTCATGTGCCACAACGTCGGCGGCCACTTCGGCGCCGGCGCCTTCGGCCCCGACCTCACGCACGTCGCCTCGCGCAAGTCGCTCGCCGGCGCCTGGCTCGACAACCGCGATCCCGCCGCCCAGCGCGCGCTCGAGCGGCAGACCGGCAACACCGAGGACTCCGTCCCCGTCGACCCGGCCGCGCTGAAGGCCAACCTCATCAAGTGGATCGGCTCCTCCGGCGTCGCGCACGGCGCGGACGGCAAGCCCTCCAAGGACGTGAAGCCCGGCAACCGCATGCACTTCTATAAGATGTTCAACGTCGCGGGCCTCCGCGAGACGAACCAGCAGTTCACCGCCGAGGAGCTCGACCACCTCGCCGAATACCTCCTCACCCTCAAGTAAGCCCCGACCTTCGACTTCCCGACCATGTCCCACGACACCCATCACGCTCCCGTCGCCTGCAAGACGGAGCTGGCCCCTGAGCGCAGCGACCTCGGCCTCCACCGCCCGGATCGGTCCACCGGCTGGACCGACTGGCTGACCACCGTCGATCACAAGAAGATCGGCATCCTGTACGGCGCCTTCGCGATGCTGTACTTCCTCATCGGCGGCGTCGAAGCCCTCGCGATCCGCACCCAGCTGGCCCGCCCGGACAACGACTTCATCACGGCGCGCATGTACAACCAGCTGTTCACCATGCACGGTACCACGATGATCTTCCTCGGGGTCATGCCGCTGTCCGCCGCGTTCTTTAACTTCCTCGTGCCGCTGCAGATCGGCGCCCGGGACGTGGCCTTCCCGCGCCTCAACGCCTTCTCGCTCTGGACGTTCGTCTTCGGCGCGTTCGTGCTCAACGCCTCGTGGCTCTTCGAGTTCGCGCACCTCGCCGGCTGGCTCGACTCCTTCGCCTGGCACAAGGCGCTCGTCTACACCGACTTCGCCCCGGCCAACGGTTGGTTCAGCTATGCGCCCCTCTCCGGCACCTTCGGCGCCAACGGCCAGGCCCAGCGCTTCACCGGCGTCGGCACCGACTTCTGGATCATCGGCATCCAGATCCTCGGCATCGCCTCCCTCGCGGCCTCCTTCAACTTCATCTGCACCATCATCAACATGCGCGCCAAGGGCATGACGATGATGCGTCTCCCGGTCTTCACCTGGATGACCCTCGTGACCGCCGTCCTCATCATCCTCGCCTTCCCGGCGATCACCGTCGCGCTGATCGAGCTCATGTTCGACCGGTCCTTCGGCGCCAACTTCTTCAACCCGTCGGCCGGCGGCCAGCCCGTCCTCTGGCAGCACCTCTTCTGGATCTTCGGCCACCCCGAGGTGTACATCCTCGTCCTTCCGGCGATGGGCATCATCTCGGAAGTCCTGCCGACCTTCACCGGCAAGTCGCTCTTCGGCTACCCGATCATCGTCTTCTCCGGCGCCGTCATCGGCTTCCTCGGCTTCGCCGTCTGGAGCCACCACATGTTCACCACCGGCCTCGGCCCGGTCCCGACCGCGGCCTTCTCGCTCCTCACGATGGCCATCGCCGTCCCGACGGGCGTGAAGATCTTCAACTGGCTCGGCACGATCTGGGGCGGACGCATCCGCTTCACCCCGCCCATGGTCCTCGCCCTCGGCTTCATCTGGATGTTCATGTGCGGCGGTTTCTCCGGCGTCATGCACTCCTCGGCCCCCGCCGACTCCCAGCAGCAGGACAGCTACTTCGTCATCGCGCACTTCCATTACGTGCTCGTGGGCGGCGTGCTCCTCGGCCTCCTCTCGGGCCTTTACTTCTGGTTCCCCAAGATCTTCGGTCGCATGCCCAACGCCCCGCTCGGCTACCTCGGCTCCGCGCTCGTCATCCTCGGCTTCAACCTCGCCTTCGGACCGATGCACTACCTCGGCCTCGCCGGCCAGCCGCGCCGCACGCACACCTACCACGCCGGCAACGGCTGGGAGACCTGGAACATGGTCTCGACCTATGGCGCCTACATGCTCGGCATCGGCGTCGTGATCATCTTCGGCAACCTTGCCTGGACCGCCTTCCGCGGCAAGAAGTGCGGCAACGATCCGTGGGACGGCCGCACCCTCGAGTGGTCCCTGCCTTCCCCGGTGCCGGAATACAATTTCGCCCAGGCCCCGGTCATCGCCACGCGCGACGCCTTCTTCGAGCACAAGCACGGCGCCAAGAAGATCGGCGCCGAGAACGACGGCGGCGAAGCCGGCGTCCACATGCCCAGCCAGTCCTGGATGCCCTTGCTGGCCTCCGCCGGCTTCCTGTTCGCCGGCTTCGGCATGCCGATGATGGCGATGGGCGTCCCGCACGCCGGCTGGGTCGTCATCGCCGGACTCGGCGTCCTCTTCATCGGCATCTGGCTCTGGGCCCTCGAAGGTCCGGGCGGTTACATGCTCAAGACTCCGGCCCCGTCCGGCGCCCCGGCTCCGGCCGAGACCGTCGCCCACTGAGCCCGCCGCAATCCCAACCTCGAATTCCGACCTTCCATGTCTGACCACGCCGCCGCGCACGAAGCGCCCACCTCCACCGGGATCGACCACAAGAAGCTCATCATGTGGCTCTTCCTGGCTTCGGACTGCATGTTCTTCGGCACGCTCATCTCGACCCACCTGCTGTACCGCAAGCTCTTCCCCGCCGGCTTCACCGACGCGGAAGGCCACCAGCGCTTCATCCAGGAGCTGTTCTCCATCGAGCTGACGTCCTTCTCGACGTTCATCCTCCTGATGTCTTCGTTCCTGATGGCGCTCGCCGTCTCCGCGATGCACAAGGGGCAGCTGAAGTCCTTCCGCCGCAACGTCCTCGGCGTGATCCTCTTCGGCCTGATCTTCCTGGGCTGCCAGGTCTTCGAGTTCACGCACTTCTACCACAAGGGCCTGACCATCCAGAACAGCGTCCTCGGCTCGACGTTCTACGTGCTCACCGGCACGCACGGCACGCACGTGGCCATCGGCGTGCTCTGGCTCATCCTGCTCTATTTCTACAGCTTCACCGGCAAGCTCGGCGGCCACATGGGCGCCCTCGACGTCGAAGTCGCGGGCCTTTACTGGCACTTCGTCGACATCGTGTGGATCATCATCTTCACGGCCGTCTACCTCGTCGAATACCTCGGGCCGTACGGCATCTGGGGTTCGGGCCTGCCCGCCGCCGTCAAATAACCCGCCTTCCTGACCATGTCCTCTTCCCACGAAGCCGCTGCCAGCAAGGCCTTCCTCGCCGAGGAAGTCCGACGCTACCACCACTTCATCGTGCTGGCCCTCTGGCTGGCCGTCGTCACCGGCGCCGAGATCGTCCTGATCTACCTGCCGCTGCCGACCGCCGTCATCTTCACGATCCTGACCCTGATGTCCGCCGGCAAGTTCTTCGCGGTCATCCTGTGGTTCATGCACCTGATCTACGACAAGCGCCTGCTCTTCTGGTGCTTCCTCGCCGGCCTGTTCGTCGCCTTCGCGACGTACGCCGCGGTCCTGACCCTGTTCAGCGCCGACCGCATCGACACGCGCTGGTTCAGCTGAGCCCGGCCGACCGACGACCGACGAAGGCCTCCGTGCGGACGGGGGCCTTTTTCGTGCCCACGCTTGCGGGGGCGTCCGCGCGGGCTTCATATCATCGGCGATGAACATCCCCCTGCACTGGCACACGGAGCCGCTCCTGCTGCTCCTGGTCGTCGGCGCATCCTGGGCGCACGCCCTGGCCTGCGGGCCTTACCGCGCGCGCTGGCTGCCGGGCCGGGCGGAGTATCCCGTCTGGCATGCGGTGCGTTTCCACCTCGGCGTGCTCGTCGGGTACGTCGCCGTCGGCTCGCCGCTGGACCAGCTCGGCGAGAGCTTCCTCTTCTGGGCCCACATGCTCCAGCACATGCTGCTCATCTATGTCTCCGCGCCGCTGATCGTCACGGGCCTGCCGCCGGAGCTCGTCGACGGCTTCCTGGAGCGCCGCCCGCGGCTCGCCCGCGCGCTCGCCTTCCTCGTCCATCCGGTCACGGGCGGCCTGCTCTTCACGCTCTGCTTCTCGATCTGGCACTTCCCGGAGCTCTACGAGGCCGCGCTCCGCAGCCGTCCGCTGCACGTGGTCGAGCACTGGTCGATGTTCCTGCCCGCCATCCTGATGGTCTGGCCCCTCTTCTCGCTGTCGAACCGCCTGCCGCGCATCGGCTACGGCATGGCGATCTTCTACGCCTTCGGCCTGATGGTGGCGGACCTCCCGCTCTGGGCCGTCCTTATCTTCGGCGACCATCCGATCTACGAGACCTACCGGCTGGCGCCCCGCGTCAGCGAACTGTCGGCCGCCGCGGACATGATCCTCGGGGCCGTCGTCATGAAGGGATTCAACGAGGTCTTCGCCCTGCTGTGCATGGGGTACGCCTTCTTCGCCTGGTACCAGCGCGAGAAGTGAACCGGCTCAGTGGCGCGCGGCCCGGCGCAGCAGCCAGGCGCCGGCCGCCAGGACCAGCGCGTTGGGCGCCCAGATGAGCAGGTCCGGCCGCAGCCCCGGGTCCTTCACGTAGCTCGCCATCGCGGTGAGCAGGTAGTAGGTCAGCGCGATCGCGAGGGCGACGGCGGCGTTGACGAACGTCTCGGAGCGGCCGACGCGGACGGCGAGGGGCACGGCCAGGAACGCGAGGGAGAAGACCGAGAAGGCGCCCGCGAGGTGCGCCATGAGCTGCGTCCGCGCGACCATGCGCCCGAGGGCGAGCGTCCGCGCGTCGGCGTCGGGAGGCACGTCCCAGCCCGTCTCGGCGGCCGCGAGCAGCTCCCGCGTCGTGAGCCAGCGGAGCTTGCGTTGGAAGTTCGCGCCGTCCTTGAAGATGCCCGAGGCGGGGAGTTCGATCGTCGACGCGGCGGCGGTCGCGAAGGAGGACGGCTGCAGGAAGGCCTGGTCGCCCGCCGGCCGGGCGTCGACCCGCGCGTCGGTGAGCGTGATGCGCAGGACGCCTTCGCCCGCCTGCGAGACCGCGCGCGCCAGGCGGGCTTCCCGGGCGTGGATCGTCTGCGTGAGGCGGCCGCGGTCGTCGACGCGCCAGAGCCAGAAGTCGCGGAGGACTTCGCCCTCGCGCGCGGCCGCGCGGATGACCATCCCGGGGAACTGGCGGTTGAGCTGCCCGGGCACGATCACCGAGGCCGGATTGTCTTTCGCCGAGCCGACGAGAAGGCGGCGGTATTCGGTGTTGGCGGCGGGCGCGACTTCGAGGTTGAGCCAGGCGGACAGCAGGGCGCAGGCGGCGGCGAGGAGCAGGGCGGGCCGCGCGATGCGGCCGAGGCCGAGGCCGCTGGCCTTCATGGCGGTGATCTCCTGCTGCGAGCCCATGCGCCCGAAGGCCAGGAGGACGCCGGTCAGGAGTCCGAGCGGGAGCGCGTACGGCAGGACGCCGGGGATGAGCAAGGCGATGAGCTCGAGCCCCTCCCAGCCGTCGACGCGGCCGGCGGCGATGGCGCCGGAGACCTGGTTGAGCACGTTGCCCGCGACCAACACGAACACGAACGCGCCCGTGGCGGCGCCGCCCGCGACGGCGGTTTCGGTCAGGACGTGGCGGTCAAGGAGGCGCACGTCAGCATCCAAGCCGACCGCGCCCTTCCCTCCAAGGCGAAAGGCTCAGGGCGCCGCCTTCTGGTCGAGGTCCGCCGGGAGGCCGGGGCCGCGCACGCCTTCGATCTCGCCGGCGCGCACCCAGCCGGTCTTGCCGTCGGCGGTGCGGACGCGCACGTGTCCGTTGAGCATGCGCTCGGTCCGGACGACGTCGCCTTCGGCCACGCCGCGCAACGGTTCGCCGTCCCGGGTCGGGGTGAGGCGGAGGGAGGTTTCCGGGCGGCGGACGACGGCGCGGGCGTCGAGCGACCGGCCGCCCCACAGTCCGGGCACGGACAGGGCGAGCACGGTGAGCGCCCCCACGCGGGTCCACTGGTTGACCTCGCCCGCCGCCCGCCCGCGCAGCCTCGGCACGGCCACGCACAGCACGGCGGTCCAGAACGACCCGACCGCCAGCAGCAGCCAGAGGTCGGCGGTGAGGAAGGCCGCGTATTCCTCGGCGGCCGTGGGTTTCGGGCGGTCGACGCCGCCGACGTCCAGCCCGTGCCGGAGGCCGGCGAGCGCGACGGGGTCGCGCGGGTCGATGAGCAAAGCGCGCTCCCAGCACAGCACCGCGCGTCCCTTGCGGCCGAGGCGCCATTCGGCGTTGCCGAGCGCCGCGAGCCGTCCGGCGGTGGCCCCGTCGGCGAGGATCTCCTCGCTCCAGAGTTCGACGGCCCGGGCGTAGTCGCCGCGGGCGTAGGCCGTCTCGGCCGAGGCGGGGGCTTCCGCGGCGCCCAAGGCGGCGAGCCAGCCGAAGCAGAGCAGGGCGAAGCATCTCATGACAGCGAGAGCAGCTGGCGGAGCAGCGCGAGGTCTTCGGCGGCGCCGTCGTCGGCGCCGCGCGGGCCGGCCGGCGCGAAACGGTCGGCGTGGGCGCGGAGGAAGAGCCGGTCGAGCCGGGCGCGGTCGGCGCCGGGGAGCACCCGTTCGACGTCGCTCTGGGTCATCGCCTGTTCTTCGGCGGCGAGCCGAGCGGCCACGCCGGCCTGCAGGCCGCGGACGACGGCGACGGCGAAGCCATGGGCGTCACGTCGGTCTTGGCAGGCCGCGGCTTCGGCGAGCGCGGCGCGCATGACGGCGCGGGCGCGGCGGCGCCGGCGGATCTCCGGGTGCGCCGCGAGGTAGCCGAGCACGCCGGTCACGGCGGTCGCGACGACGACGAGCCCGAGGGCGACGGCGTTGGCGGACCAGAAGCCGGCCGCGTCGCCGAGCGTGCCCTGGGGCGAACCGGCGAACAGCCCCGGCGACCGGCCCGGCTGCGGGGCGGCGAGGCCCGTCACCGGTTTGAGCGTGGTCGCGGCCGGCGCGGCCGGGTCCGCGGTGACGAGGTCGACCTGGGCGGGAGCGTTGCCGGTCACGGTGATCTCGAGCGGCGCGAACTCCAGCTTGCTGAAGGTCTTGGTCGCCGGGTCGAAGGCGGCGAGCCGCACGGCGGGCGTGCGCAGCCTGCCGGGCAGCCGGGGGACGAGCGTATAGACGAACATGCGCTGGTCCTCCGCGCGGCGGCGGCGTTCGTTCGCCGGCAGCACGTCCCAGGTCTCGTCGCCGCGCAGCTCGGGCGGGAGGATGCGGTCGAGGTTGCCTTCGCCGGTCAGGATCGCGCGAAGGCGGATGGGCTCGCCGACCTCGGGGTTGTCCTTCGAGACCTGCAGGCCTTCGGCGACGAAGCGGCCGATCGCGCCGTTCCATTCGGGAGGCCGGCCGCGCTCCGGCACGTGCGCGACCGTGAGGCGGCGGCGGAAGGCGAAGGGCCGGTCGCGGCCGTTCTGGCTGAAGACGCCGGATTCGCCGCTCTGCACGAGCATGATGCCGTTGAGGGAGAATTCGCCTTCGCCTTCGCGGAGCGGGGTGAGGTCGAAGGTCGTCTGCAACCCCTGGCCGAGGGCGTCGGGCATCGCCTGGCGTTCGGCGGTGACCGTCATGGAGAAGCCCTCCGCGAGGGATTCGAGCCCGTAGCTGGCCACCACCGCCTCGTCCTCCCCGCCGCGCATGCGGATGGCGCCGCGGATGAGCTCGCCCACGTAGAAGACGCGGTCCGGCAGGACGAGTTCGGCGCGCGCCTGCGTCTCCCGGCGGTAGGCGACCTGGTCGCTGACGCGCAGGCGGATCTCCGGCACCACGACGGCCTTGCGCGTGAAGCGCAGGGTGAACGAAGGGATGACGTGTTCGCCGTTCTGCTCGGGGGCCACGCCGGAGAAGTTGAAGGTGGCCTCGTTGGAGCCCGGGCGGATGAGCTGGCCGGAGAGGCGCAGGGCCATGCCCCGCGGCGGCTTGATCTCGCGGCTGATGAACTGGGCGCCGCCGAGCACGACGTCCGACTCGACCATGATCTGGAGCCGGAACGGCTGCCCGGGCGCGGTCACGCGCGGGGTGATCTCCCAGCTGACGCGATCCTCCGCGCGGGCGAGGAGCCCGAGGCACAGCATGACGCAGCAGGAAAGGAGCCGGCGCATCTCAGTAGTCCTTGCCTTTCTTGTCCGTGGGCTTGCCGCCGCTGCCGCCCTTGCCGTCCTGCTGCCCGGCGGGCATCTTGCGGCCGAATTCGTTCTTCAGGCCTTCGAGCGAGCCGCGGGCCTCCTGTTCGGTCATCTTCTCTTCCTTGCCTTCCTCGCCTTTCCGGTCGGAACCGGAGCGGGGCTTCGGCTTGCGTCGTTCCGGGGGGAGGAAATCCTCCTCCTCGTCCTCTTCGCCGCCCTCGGCTTCCGGAGGAAGCTGGTCGTCGGGGATGCGCTTGATGAGTTCGCGGATGACGTCGCGCAGCTCCTCGAGCTTCTTGCGCTGGGCTTCGATGGTCTCGTCGAGCGCGGCGGTCTCGCGCCGCAGGGCGCGGAGCAGTTCCTCGACGGCGTCGGCGTTGGCCTTGCCCTGGGCGTCGGCGGCGTCGAGCTCGTGCGCTCCGCGGAAGTCGCCGACCGAACGCGTCCACAGGGCGATGACGCCCCCGCGCTTGGTGACCATCGCCTCCTCCTTCGGGATCAGCTTCCTGATGGTGCGGTAGGTGTTGATGCCGCCGCCGAGCGCGGCCGTCGCGGGGACGTAGTCGGGCTCGCGGCCTTCGGCCTTCGCCTTGTCGAGCAGCTCGATCTGGTCCTTCATGTCCGAGATGTCGGCGTCGGCCGCCTCGAGGTAGGAGCGCGCGATCGACAGTTCGGTCACGTCGCCGGCGACGCGGCCCCCGAGTCCGGCCTTGCCTTGGCCGAAGCGCACGTGGCCGAGGTTGTGGAGCGCGGGAGGGCGGAGGGAGTCGGCGTCGCGGCCCAGCGACGCGCGCAGGGCCTCCTCCGCGCCGGCGAGGTCTCCCTCGGCGAGGCGCTGCGTGCCGCGGTTGTGCAGTTCGCGCGCGTCGAGGCCGGCGAGCGGGTCGACGACCTTTTCGGCGGCGGCCGCGGCGGCCGCGAACATCAGGAGGGCGGGCAGGTTTCTCATGGCTGGGTCGGGCGGCGGGTGGAAAGGAGGGATTCGGCGACGAGGATCAGGAGGGCGAGGCCGAGGAACCATTCTTCGCGCGGGACGCCCTGGCGGCCGGCGCCGCGTTCGTCGGTGCCCGCCTGGATGGCGAGGCGGAGCGCCTCCATGCCTTCGCCGGCCTGACCGAGCCGGACGAAGCGTCCGCCCGTCGCCTCGGCGATCTCGCCCAGCGTCTTCTCGTCGAGGCGGCTGAGCACCTCCTCGCCGCCGGCGTCCTTGAGGGTCTCGACCGAGCCCGACTCGCCGATGACGCGGATCGTGCCGCCGGAGGGGGTGCCCACGCCGACCGCGTGGACCACCAGGCCCTTGCGCTTGAGCTTCTTCGCCATCTCGACGCCGCCGGACTCGAGGTCCTCGCCGTCGGTGAGCAGGATGAGCAGCTTGCGGTTGCGGTTGGAGTAGAAGGCCAGCTCGGCCTCCTCGACCGCGCGCCCGAGGTCGGTGCCGGAGACCTGGATGCTGGTCGTGTCGGTCTCCTCGAGCGTGCGGTAGAAGGCGTCGTAGTCGCGCGTGAGCGGGCACTGCAGGAAGGCCTGGCCGGCGAAGGCGATCAGGCCGACGTTGCCGGTGCCCTTGCGGCGGACGAAGCCGGCGATCGCGGCCTTGGCGCGCGCGAGCCGCGTCGGGCTCATGTCGGCGACGAGCATCGATTTCGAGACGTCGAGCGCGAAGACGACGTCTTCGGTCGCCCCTTTCTGCTTCGTCTCTTCGACGCCCCAGCGGGGGCCGGCGAAGCAGGCGAGGAGGAGGGCGAACGCGGTCGCGACGGCGACGTCCTTGGTCAGCCGGCGGGCGGCGGAGAAGCCGGAGAGGAGGCGGCCGAGCAGCGTCGCGGCGGCGAAGCCCGCGAGCCCCTTGCGGCGGCGATGTCCGGCCCAGCGCAGCGCGACGAAGAGGATCAGCCCGGCGCCGGCGGCGACCGCCAGCAGGCGCGGGTCTTCGAAGTGGGCGTCGGTGAAGTCCATGGTTCAGGGCGCGCGGGGCCGCAGGACGGCCCAGACGATCTCGGCGAGGAGGAGGAGGGCGGCCAGGCCGACCCAGACGAGGCGGTGGCTTTCGTAGACGACGGATTCGCGGAGGCGGACCTCGGTGCGTTCGAGGCGGTCGATCTCCTCGTACACGCGGCCGAGCTGGGCCTGGTCGAGCGCGCGGTAGAAACGGCCGTCGGCGATCTTGGCCATCTTCTCCAGCATGACGTAGTTCGCCGGGTTGATGGTCTGCATCGGGATCGTCCGGCCGAGGGCGTCGCGGTAGAGCTGGCCGGTACGGGTGTCGAAGCGCGGCAGGACCGTCGGCTCGTCCTTGCCGAGGCCGATGCAATAGAGGCGGATGCCCAGGGCGTGGGCGAGTTCGGCGGCGGGCACCGGGAGGATGGCCTTGCTCATGTTGTCGTCGCCGTCGGTGAGCAGGATGATGACCTTCGAGCGGCGGCCCTTGATGTTCTTCATGCGGTCGACGGCCATCGCGAGGCCTTCGCCGATCGCGGTGCCGGTCTCCTGGATGCCGCCGATGTGCATGCGGTCGATGCCCTTCTCGACCCAGATCTTGTTGATCGTGAGCGGGCTCAGCAGGTAAGGCTTGCCCGAGAAGACCACGGCGCCGATGCGGTCGTCAGGGCGCTTCGCGAGGAACTCATAGATCACGTTCTGGCTGGCCTGCCAGCGCGTCACCTCGGCGCGCGGCGTGCTCATGTCCAGCGCCATCATCGACCAGGAGAGGTCGACGACGAGCATGATGTCGACGCCCTCGGTCTCGCGTTCGACCTCCTTGTTCGCGGTGCGCGGGCCGGCGATGGCGACCACGAGGACGATGCTCGTGAGCAGGCGGAGGAAGAGCCGGAGCCGGCCGGCCCGTTCGCGCACCGGCCGGCCGAGGGCGCCGAGGAGCGACGTGTCCGGGTAGAGGACGGCGGCCGAACGGCCGACGCGTCCGCGCAGCCAGGCATAGATCGGCACGAGCGCGAGCAGGAGCAGCGCCCAAGGGTATTGGAAATCGTAGCCGAAGATCTCCATCAGGGTTGTTCACGCCGCGGCAGCGGCGGCGGTACGGGGAGGGGAGGCGGCAGCGGCGGCGGCGTGGCCGGGGCCTCCGGCGCGGGCGTGTCCGCGAGGATGACGCCGCCCGACGGGGTGGCGACCGGGACGGTCGGGGCGGCGGCCGCCGGCCGCGGCGGAACCAGCGGGGGCGTCACCGGGCGGGCGAAGGTGCGGCGGGCGTCCTCGACGCGTCTGGCGGCCTCCCGGAGGCCGGCGATGAGCAGCGCGGTCTCGAGCCCCGCGCCGGCGAACTTCGCGGCGTCGGCGCTGCGCAGGGCCGCGGCCAGCGGCTGGCGGGCCGGCAGGAACATCGGGATCACGCCCGTCACGGCGAGCAGTTCTTCCGTCGAGAGCGAAGGCAGGGCGCGCGCGTCGACGGCGTGGAGGTAGGCGCGGAAGGCGCGGGTGACGCGGACCACGGCGTCGGCGGACGGCAGGGCCTCGGCGGCGGCGAGTTCGCCCTCGAGGATCTTGAACGGCGGTTTCTGCGCCGGCTTACGGGTGATTAATTTGAAGCCGAGGAGCAGCGCGAGGGCGAGCCCGGCGACGCCGATCAAGGCCACGCCCCAGTGGGAAGCCCAGAACGCCGGTGGGATCTCCGGCTTGGGGCCGAGCAGCGTGAACGGGATTTCTTCGGCGGGAGGCATCAGCGTCGGCTTCGGCGGCGTTCGAAGAACCGGGCGAGGGTCGGGGCGACGGCGGCGCCGGCGTCGAGGCGGGCCACGTCGGTGCCCGCGCGGCCGAGGAGGGCCGCGGTCGCGGCGAGCCGGGCTTCGGCTTCGGCGGCGAAGGCGGCGCGCACGGCGGCGGACCCCGTGTCGACCTCGCGGATCTCGCCGGTCTCGGCGTCCTCGAGGGCGACCACGCCGACGTCGGGCAGGATGCGTTCCCTCTCGTCGACGAGCTGGACGCAGGCCGTGTCGTGGCGCGAGTTCAGTTCGGCGAGCGCCGTGGCCATCGCGTCGCCGCCTTCGGCGCCCGCCAGGAAGTCGGAGACCACGAAGACCATCGAACGGCGGCGCAGCGCGCGTCCGAGGCGGCGCATGGGCTGGGCGAACGCGGTGCGGCGCGAGGCGGGCCGGAATTCGAGGACCTCGCGGATGATGCGCAGCACGTGGCGGCGACCTTTGCGGGGCGCGACCCAGAGTTCTTCGCGGTCGGTGAAGAGCAGCAGCCCGACCTTGTCGCCGGCCTTGAGCGCCGAGACGGCGAGGCAGGCGGCCGCGTCGGCGGCGCGTTCGCGCAGCGTCTGCTCGCCGGAGCCGAAGGCGGCGGAGCCGGAGACGTCGACGGCGAGGACCAGCGTGAGCTCGCGTTCCTCGCGATGCAGGCGGACGAACGGCTTGCCCGTGCGCGCCGTCACGTTCCAGTCCATCGCGCGCACGTCGTCGCCGGGGACGTATTCGCGCAGCTCCTCGAAGTCGGTGCCGCGGCCCTTGAAGCGCGACAGGTAGGCGCCGACCATCGCGTCGTTGACCTGGCGCAGGGCGACGAGCTCGACGCGCTGCGCGCGGCGGAGGGTCTCCTGCGGATGGGTCGGGACGGGCGTGGCCACGGTCGCCGTTCGGTCTCAGGGGACGCTGACGGCGTCGAGCACGCGGCGCACGATGGCGTCGGCGTCGACCCCTTCGGCGTCGGCTTCGTAGGTGAGGATGAGGCGGTGGCGGAGGACGTCGGGGGCGATGTCCTTCACGTCCTGCGGGGTCACGTGGTCGCGGCCCTGCAGGAAGGCCCAGGCCTTGGCGGCGAGGGTGAGGTTGATGGTCGCGCGCGGCGAGGCGCCGAACTGGAGGAACTTCGCGAGGTCAGGGCCGCCGGGGTGCTGGCCGCGGGTGGCGAGCACGAGCGAGACGACGTAGTCGCGGATCGGTTCGGCCACGTGCACGGCGTCGACGGCCCGGCGGGCGTCGAGGATCTCCTGCTGCGTGATGACGGCTTCGACGTCGAGCTTCGGCGCGGTGGTGGCCATCGCGTCGAGGATCCTGCGCTCCTCCTCGCGGGTCGGGTAGCCGATGTTGAGCTTCAGCATGAAGCGGTCGACCTGGGCTTCGGGCAGCGGGTAGGTGCCTTCCTGGTCGATCGGGTTCTGCGTCGCGAGGACGAGGAAGGGCGCGGGGAGCTTGTGCGTCTCGCCGCCGAGCGTCACCTGGCGTTCCTGCATCGCCTCGAGGAGCGCGGACTGCACCTTGGCGGGCGCGCGGTTGATCTCGTCCGCGAGGACGAAGTTGGCGAAGATCGGGCCGCGCTTCACGGCGTACTCGCCGGTCTTCGGATCGTAGATGAGCGTGCCCACGATGTCGGCCGGCAGGAGGTCGGGCGTGAACTGGATGCGCGAGAAGTCGGCGCGGACCGTCTGGGCGAGCGTGCGCACGGAGAGCGTCTTCGCGAGGCCGGGCACGCCTTCGAGCAGGACGTGGCCGTTGGCGAGGAGCCCGATCAGCAGGCGGTCGACGAGGTATTGCTGGCCGACGACGACCCGGGCGACCTGTTCGCGGAGACGCGGCACCCAGGTGCCGGCGGCGTTGATGGTGGTGGACATAGGGGTGGGGAAGGGGGCGCGCGGGGAGGCGCGTTCGGCGGTTCTCCGCCCTCTTGTCAGCGTCCGGTCAAGCCGGGCTTGTCTCTGAATTAGCAGGACAAGCGTGACTTCTCAACCGCAGCCTTCACAAAAGCGGCGAACAGGGGGTGGGCGCGGTCCGGGCGGGACTTGAATTCGGGGTGGTACTGGACCCCGACCATCCAGGGGTGGTCCTTGACCTCGACGATCTCGACCAGTCCGCTCTGGGGGTTGATCCCCCCGACGATCAGTCCGGCGGCCTCGAGGCGGGCCCGGTAGGCGTCGTTGTATTCGAAGCGATGCCGGTGGCGTTCCTTGATCTGGTCGGCCCCGTAGGCCGCCCGGGAGCGGCTGCCCGGGGTCAGGGCGCAGTCGTAGGAGCCCAGGCGCATCGTGCCCCCCTTGGTCACGACGCTCTTCTGGGACTCCATGAGATGGATGACCGGGTCCTTGGTCTCCGGGGCGAATTCGGTCGAATGGGCCTCCTTGAGGCCGAGCACGTGGCGGGCGTATTCGATGACCGTGATCTGCATGCCCAGGCACAGTCCGTAGTAGGGCACCTTGCGTTCGCGGGCGAACTTCGCGGCGATGATCTTGCCCTCGATGCCGCGGTTGCCGAAGCCTCCCGGGACGAGGATGCCGTCCAGGCCTTCGAGCGAAGCGGTGCCCTTGGCCTCGAGGTCCTCGGCGTCGATGCGCACGACTTCGACGGCCGCCTCGTTGGCGATGCCGCCGTGGGTGATGGATTCGTAGACGGACTTATAGGCGTCCTGGAGCTCGATGTACTTGCCGACGACGCCCACGCGCACGCGGTGCTTCGGCTGCAGGAGGCGGCGGACGATCTCGCGCCACGGCGAGATGTCGATCGGCCGGCACCGCAGGCCGAGGCGTTTGACGACGACTTCGTCCATGCGCTGTTCGGCGAGCTGCATCGGCAGTTCGTAGATGGAGTGCTCGACGTCGCGGCACTCGAACACGCAGTCCAGGCCGACGTTGCAGTAGAGGGAGAGCTTGTGCCGGTTGTCCTCGCCGATCGGGCGGTCGGTCCGGCAGACGAGCAGGTCGGGCTGGATGCCGATCTCGCGGAGCTTGGCGACGGACTGCTGCGAGGGCTTCGTCTTCAGTTCGCCGGCGGCCTTGATGAAGGGCACGAGCGTGCAGTGCAGGAAGGCCACGTTCTCGCGCCCGGCGTCGTGCTGGAACTGGCGGAGCGCCTCGAGGAAGGGCAGGCCTTCGATGTCGCCGGTGGTGCCGCCGATCTCGGTGATGAGCACGTCGACGCCTTCGCCGCCCTTGAGGATGCGGTCCTTGATCTCGTCGGTGACGTGCGGGATCACCTGCACGGTCTTGCCGAGGTAGTCGCCGCGGCGCTCCTTCTGGATGACGGTCTCGTAGACCTGGCCGGAGCTGAGGCTGTTGAGGCGGGAAAGTTCGCCGGAGGTGAAGCGTTCGTAGTGGCCGAGGTCGAGGTCGGTCTCGGCGCCGTCGTTGAGGACGTAGACTTCGCCGTGCTGGTACGGGCTCATGGTCCCCGGGTCGACGTTGAGGTAGGGGTCGAACTTCTGGATCCGGACCTTCAGTCCGCGACATTCGAGCAAGGCGCCGAGGGCGGCGGCGGTGAGGCCTTTGCCCAGGGAGGAGATGACGCCGCCGGTGACGAAAATGTACTTCATGGAAAGGTGGTCGGGAGGGCTGTGGAGCGGGTAAAAAAGATAAGACCGGCAGGTCCTGTGACGGAGAGCCGGTCTGGACTTTCGGATTGCACGGCCAAGAAAAACGTTGGCAAGCGGTTTTTCCGGTCCGGACGGGGGTCCCCTGCTCCGGGGGCGGCCCACCCCTGCGGTGGCCAATCGCTCCCTTATGAGGGTTTTTCACAATTAGGGGGTGTCCCGCTAATACCTCCCCTCAAACCTGCGTCCGGGGTGGGAACAACAGAAACTGCCTATTTGATGCTTTTTGCATCCCGTCCTGCTCCGCCATGTCCGCAAGCTCCTGCTGTTCCAGCTGTCGTCCCTCTTCCATCGGGAAGAAGGTCGTGATGGCCCTCACCGGCCTCGTCCTCGCCGGCTTCGTGCTCGGCCACATGACCGGCAACCTGCTGATGTTCAAGAGCCCTGCGGCGATCAACGCCTACGCGAAGTGGCTCCATGAGAACGTCGGCCTGCTCTGGACCGCCCGCACGGTGCTGATTATCAGCGTTTTCGCCCATATCTGGGTCGGCATCCAGCTCACCCTGGAGAATCGCGCCGCCCGCGCCGGCGGCCCGGCCGCCGAAGCCACCCGCCGCGCGACCCTCGCTTCCCGTACGATGCCTTATTCGGGCGTGGTGATCCTCGGCTTCATCGTCTTCCACCTCCTCCACTTCACCCTCAAGATGGTCGCCCTCGGCGACGTGTCTTATGGCGAGGATGTCTACAAGATGGTCGTGGCGGGTTTCTCCTGCAAGCCGGTCGCCGTCTTCTACGTCATCAGCATGCTGCTGCTCTGCCTGCACCTCAGCCACGGCGTCAGCAGCGTCTTCCAGACCCTCGGCCTGCGCAACGAACGCTGGCGCGGCCGGCTCGACGTGCTCGCCCTGGCCTACGCCTGGATCGTGGCCCTCGGCTTCATCTCCATCCCTCTCGCCGTGCTCACCGGCTGCCTGAAGTAACACCCAGCGCCCCGCCCCCATGAAACTCGACTCCAAGATCCCCGCCGGCCCGCTGGCCGACAAGTGGAACAACCATAAGGCGAAGCTCCGCCTGGTGAACCCGGCCAACCGCCGCAAATACCACGTCATCGTGGTCGGCTCCGGCCTCGCCGGCTCCGCCGCCGCCGCCTCCTTCGCCGAGATGGGCTACGAGGTCTCCTGCTTCTGTTACCAGGACAGCCCGCGCCGCGCCCACTCGATCGCCGCGCAGGGCGGCATCAACGCCGCGAAGAACTACCAGAACGACGGCGACAGCGTCCGTCGCCTCTTTCAGGACACCATCAAGGGCGGCGACTACCGCGCCCGCGAAGCCAACGTCTACCGCCTCGCCCAGGTCTCGGTGAACATCATCGACCAGTGCGTCGCGCAGGGCGTGCCTTTCGCCCGTGAATACGGCGGTCTCCTCGCCAACCGCTCCTTCGGCGGCGCCCAGGTCTCGCGCACCTTCTACGCCCGCGGCCAGACCGGCCAGCAGCTGCTCATCGGCTCCTACT
>Ga0222714_10001292_pt1 | contig 28237 bp, 24 predicted proteins | sample C33_3DmetaG_FD_165048 | JGI IMG/M metagenome (GOLD analysis project Ga0222714, IMG submission 165048) | Estuarine water microbial communities from San Francisco Bay, California, United States - C33_3D | ecosystem: Environmental > Aquatic > Marine > Unclassified | place: USA: California... | reverse complement strand
TTAGTCCATCCTCCTGAACGATGGCGACAATCAACGCGACCGTGAGGGCCGCAAAGGCAAAGAGCGCAAACACCCCCAAATTATCCAAGAAGGACCCTTGCACGACTTGTATTTTGCGAAAGGTGAATAGGTAACCCAGACACACCGCCCAAATGAGCAGTCCCCAAACGGTGTGTCGTAAATCTTTTTTAATGATATGCCATATGAGGTTCATGCTGTGACTCCTTCCATGGATTTGCGGCCACTGCGGGCCAGGACGATGAAAATTTCCCGTAATGCCATCGGTCGGGCAACAACCCTTGCTCCGGCATAGCGCTCCCGCCAACGCTGCTCCGTGGCCTCACCGGCATAGTTCACTTCAATGAAACGGCTCAGGTTGCCCGCTTGTTCCCATTCGAGGGCCGTGGCATCCGCCTGCCCCGCTGCCACCCCGGGTTTTAGCCGGCCGAAAAGTTGAGTATTCACCCCATACCGCCCACGCGGATTCTCCGCCGCCGGCCAAGACATCGGATAGACAAGTTTTACGCGCGCATCCCAAGCCTCGAATTTGCGCGGTGCCACCCCGATCACCTTGTAGGTATCTCCGGCAATGAGGATCTCCTTGCCCAAGATTGCGGGATCCTCGGCATACTGGGTCTGCCAATACGACTGGGTCAGGACCACCACCCTGTCCGCGCCGGGTTGATTTTGCTCCTTCGTAAAGGAACTGCCCATCAGCGGCTGCACGCGCAAAATCTGAAAAATCTCCGCGGTTGCAGTGGCCATCGCGAGTCGCGTCACGCTCGCTTCTTCGCCGACCATCTGTTCCGAAAAAGACCAGAGTCCGATTGCCTCGTAGGAGGTCGCATTGGCGGTGTAATCGACATAGAAGGGAATATTCGCCGGCATTTTGTTCAGACCTGCCTTGGCGGCCGACGTGTAGAGTTCGACGATCTGCTTCGGCTCATTGAACGGCAGCGGTTTCAACATCAGCGAATACACGATGGAAAAAATCGCCGTCGTCGCCCCAATGCAAAGGGCCAGGGTCACCAAGGTGGCCGATGTGAATCCCTTGTTGTGCCGGAATTGTCGCAAAGCCTGGCGTAAATCAGTAAGCATAGATTCAGGTGCTGAGGGTTGATCCAGGCTGGGATTCTCTTCCTGAATCAGCCGGGAATCGACCTCAAAACGGTTGGGTGACCCGTTTAACCATTCCCAGTCAGTGGACCAGCCCAAGTGCCCCATAAACCGGCTTTTTCACTGGCCGGATAGGTTTCCGCTTTACCGGCCTTGGCCCGGCCTTCAAAACCAAGCCTCGTGGCCCAACCCAAATCCCTCGGACCTGACCAAATCGCCGCTGCCATCGCACGGTTGGCCGAAGGTATTTCCCACCAACACCCCGGAGGTGAGTCAGTCATTTTGCTCGGGATCGCCAATGGCGGCATCGAACTCGCCCGGCGCCTGGCCACCCGACTCAAGATCAAACGGGTGGGCACCCTGGATATCTCCTTTCACCGGGACGACATCGGGCGCAATCCGATCCCCAAGGAATTTTCCCCCACGGTCATTCCATGGGATGTGCAAGGCGCCACCGTGATTTTGGTCGATGACGTGCTGTTTTCCGGCCGCACGGTCAAAGCGGCCCTTGACGAACTTTTTGACCACGGGCGCCCCGCCAAGGTGGAACTCGCCGTCTTGGTGGATCGTGGCGGCCGCATGCTCCCGATGGCCGCCGACTACACCGGCATCACCCTTGACTCGGTGGGCAAGGACAAGGTCGTCGTCAATCTCGACGCCGACGATCGCTCGGCCGATGCCGTGAGCATCGTTGCTGCCAAACCAAAGCTCGTGAGTCGTTAAACCCATTTCCTGATGCCCTGGACTCGCCGCCACCTCCTCACCCTCGAAGAATTAACCGTCGAAGAGATCGATCAGATTCACACCACGGCCGCCGCCTTCAAGCGGACGCTGCAGCGCAGTGTGAAAAAAGTCCCCGCCTTGCGCGGCAAGACGATCGTCAACCTCTTCCTCGAACCGAGCACCCGCACCCGCATGGCCTTTGACATGGCCGCGAAACGGTTGAGTGCGGACGTCATCTCGCTTGATGGCTCGGTCTCATCGACCACCAAGGGCGAAACGCTGCGTGACACCGCGCAAAACATCGAGGCCCTGCAGGCCGACATGATCGTGATCCGCCACGCCGCCGCCGGCTCGCCTCTCTATCTTTCCAAGATTCTGAACATTCCGGTGATCAACGCCGGCGATGGTGCCCACGAGCATCCGACCCAAGGTCTGCTCGATACCTTCACGATGCGTGAACATCTTGGTTCACTTCAAGGCCGCAAGGTGGTGATTCTGGGCGACATCCTGTTCAGCCGCGTGGCCCGCTCCAATATCCACGCCCTGAAAAAACTCGGTGCAAACGTTACCATCGTGGGTCCCTCCACCTTGGTGCCCCAGTGGTTTGCCCATCTCGGGGTCAAGGTCTCGCACGATCTGCGCAGCGCCCTGGCCGATGCCGAAGTGGTCATGCTCCTCCGCATCCAGCACGAACGCCAATCACTCGGCATGTTTCCCTCGCTCGGCGAATACACCAGCCTGTTTGGCCTCAACAAAACCCGCGCCTCGTGGCTCAACCCGAAGGCGATCATCATGCATCCGGGGCCGATCAATCGCGGCGTCGAAATCGACAGCGATCTCGCGGACGGATCCCGCAGCGTGATCTTGGAACAAGTCACCAATGGCATCGCCGTCCGCATGGCCGTGCTCTACCTCTGCTCCGGTGGCCAACCCGAATACGTCGCGACCAGCGCCTGACCCCTTTGACCCATGCCTGCCCTCTGGATAAAAAACGCCCGCGTCATTGATCCCGCCACCAAGCGGGATGCCGTCGGTGATCTCTTTGCAAACAATGGCCGCATGGTGGCCAGCCTGTCCCCGGCCGAGCGCAAACGCGCCAAGGTTATCGATGCGACCGGACTGGTAGCCTGTCCCGGATTGGTCGACGTGCACGTGCATTTCCGGGAGCCCGGCCAGACGCACAAGGAAACCATCGCCACCGGCAGCCAGGCCGCCGCCGCGGGTGGTTTCACAACCGTGGTCTGCATGCCAAACACTTCGCCACCGGCGTGCACGGCCGGCACCATTCAGTTTATCAACGACGCGATCAAACGTGACGCCGTCATCAAGGTTTACCCCACCGGTTGCATCACGGTGGACATGAAAGGCCAGGCTCTCGCCCCGATCGGCTCATTGAAACGCGCCGGCGTGGTGGCCATCACCGACGACGGTGACTGCGTGCAATCCAACGAGCTCATGCGCCGCGCCTGCGAATACGCCCGCATGTTCGACCTCTCCATCATGGACCACTGCCAGGACCATTCCATGACTCAGGGCGCGGTGATGAATGAAGGCGTCGTCTCAACCCGGCTCGGTTTGCGCGGCTGGCCCAACGCGGCCGAGGACCTGATCGTCGCGCGCAACATCATCCTGTCGACCTACACGGGTGCGCATATCCACATGCAGCACATCTCGTCCAAAAATTCGGTCGAGCTGCTGCGCCGCGCCAAGTCGCGCAACATCCGTGTGACCGCCGAGGCCACCCCACACCACATTGCGCTGACTGACGAAGCCCTCGGGACCTACGATCCCAATTTCAAAATGAATCCTCCGCTGCGCACCGAAGAGGACCGGCAGGCGATCATCGCGGGACTCAAAGACGGCACGATCGATATCGTGGCCACCGATCACGCGCCACACACCAATTACGAGAAAGACAAGGAGTTCGACTTCGCCCCCAACGGCATCCTCGGTTCCGAGACCGCCTTGCCAGTGACCTTGGGTGTATTGCTGCGCGAGGCTAAAATGAAACTGCCCCGGATCATTGACCTGATGACCCGCCGGCCGGCCGATCTCTTCAAACTGCCGGCCGGGTCCCTCGCGACGGACGCCGCCGCCGACATCTGCCTTTTCGATCCGAATGAAAAGTGGCGCTACGATGCCGCCAAGGGATTCAGTAAGTCCAGCAACTCCCCGTGGAACGGCCAGACACTCACCGGCAAGGTCAAGTCGACGATCGTGGACGGCCGGGTGGTATTCGATGGTCAGCGCATTCGCTGACCGGATCGATAGTTGGCGTTGCGCCAAGTCGTTTTTTGCGCCGCACTCGGGGAAATGTCCGCCCTGCCCACCCAGTTAATCCTGTCGCTTGAGCTCCTCATGGTGCTGGCGGGTTGCTTTCTGCTTTGGCGACACGCCCTCAGTCCCGCCGCCCGGTTGAAGTCTCAGGAGCGCGCTAGCGCGATGCCGGCCTGGGACATCACCGCGCCGCGTTTTTTTCTCTTCCTCTGGCTGATCATCAGCGGAGGACTTTTGCTACCGGCCATCAGCGTCCCGATCCTGAAATCCTTGGCCATCGATGAATCGGCCAGTCTGATTATCAGTGGTGGCACCTTTCAGGGCGGCATGCTGCTCGGCATATTGCTCTTCAAACTTTTCTTCGAAGCCAAATCCCCCAACCCCGGACAACGACGTTCGCCGGGGCGCAAAATTCAAAACGGCCTGATGACCTTCCTGATTGCCCTGCCGGTGCTCGCTGCCGTCGGCATCACCTGGCAGTTCCTGATGGGCCTGTTCGGGATTGAGTTGGTGGATCAGGATTTGATCGCGATCTTCGCCAATACTGATTCGCCCGTCTTATTGACCTGCATGATTCTGTTGGCGGCCGGAATCGCTCCGATCACGGAGGAACTGATTTTTCGGGCGGGAATCTTTCGCTACATGCGCACCCGCACCCCGCGGTGGGTCGCGCTGTTGGGTCCGGCCCTGCTCTTCGCTTCCCTGCACGCCAATCTCGCCAGTTTCGCCCCGTTGGCCGCCCTCGGGATTATCTTCTCCCTCGCCTACGAACGCACGGGCAGCATCGCGGTGCCCATCATCGCCCACGCTCTGTTCAACCTGAACACGATCGTGCTCATCTTTTCCGGGGTCGGCCCTTGAGCCATGTCGCCCTTTACCCGCAGTCGCTCGGATTCGGTCGCCGCGCTCGGCGAAGCTAAACTGATCACGGCAATCCGTCACTGGTTGGGCAATGTCGCACCCAAGTCTCCTGCCGGGATGGGAGATGATTGCGCGGTGTTGCCGGCGGCCAAACACGCGCAGCTTATCACCGTCGATCCGGTGATTTATGGCCGCCATTTTGACGACAAGGTTCCACCGCGCGACGTCGGTGCCAAACTGCTCAAGCGCAACCTAAGTGACATTGCGGCCATGGGCGGACAACCCACCGTTGCAGTGGTTGCATTAACGTTGGATCCACGCACGAGCCAGAAGTGGCTGGAGTCATTCTACCGTGGTCTGGCGGCATGTGCGCGACGCTACGGTGTATCGATCGTCGGGGGCGATATTACGCAGGCCAAGGACACGGTTTCCGCGAGTCTTACCTTGCTCGGCACCATGGATGGGCGTCGAACCCTGACCCGCCGCGGAGCTGCGACCGGGGATTGGATCTACGTCACCGGGACGCTCGGGGGCAGTCTGGCCAGTGGACATCATTACCGATTCACGCCCCGGCTCGCCGAGGGGAAATGGCTCTCCCGCCAATCAGCCGTAACGGCTGCATTGGATTTGAGCGATGGTCTGGCCAAAGACATCCATGCCCTTACTCCGACCGGCGCATCTCCCATGATTGATGCCGCCCAGCTGCCACTTCGATCCGGATTTGATGCCAAGGCCGCCTTATCGGATGGGGAGGATTATGAGCTCCTGTTTACGCTGAGCCCTAAGGCCAATCAGGCCGCCTTTGCCCGCAAGTGGCGCCAGCAATTTACGCGCACGCGCCTGACTTGCATCGGCCGCTTCACCGCCTCACCCACCCAGAGTGAAAACAGCCTCAATTTGGAATGCTATTATGGCTTTGAACATCTGCGATAAATTACGCGCAGGCGTCACCACGGCTACAGCCGAGGCCACCGAAGCCATTGCTACGGAATTTGCGGAATCCATCCCGCCTGATGTCACTCTGGCCCTACATGGAAATCTTGGCGTGGGCAAAACCACGTTTGTGCGCGGCTTGGCTCGCGGGTTTGGCATCAAAGGACCGGTGACCAGTCCGACCTTCTCGATTTATTCCATCCATCGCGGCCAGCGACTCTTGGTGCACCTCGACGCCTACCGGCTCGAGTCCGCTCAACAAATCGACGATCTGCTGCTGGAGGATTTTCTGACCACGCCTTATTGTCTGGCGATCGAATGGCCGGAAAAGATTTCCGCCTGGATCCCGGCCAATGCCCTGCATCTCGATCTAGGCATTGCCCCGGACGAAAGCCACACGATCCGACTGCGTTAGAGACGGGCCTCAGTCGAGTAGCACCGCGACGTAGTCACCGGAGAAACGCGCCACGGTTTCACCGTTCAATCTCAACCGCGCCCGTAGCTTGACGCGGGCCTTGCCGTAGCGACGCAAGGTCTGCCGGAGCTTGCCCAAGTTGGCCACACTCAGTCCCTCGCAGGTCGCGCTGAAATCTCCGTCTATCGGCAGGAGGTATTCCATATCGTTGCGTTGGATTACCACCCGACAGCTCAAGCCGTCATCGCGCAGGGTAAAATGCAGCCAAGTCCATGCCGACAGGATGGCCACGGCCGAGGCACTACCGCCGAAGACCGTGGCGCGATGGTTGACGTTGGCGGCGAGTGGCGCGGTGAGCGTGACTTCCTCCGGACCACATGCCTTGACGCGCACCCCCATCGCCGCAGCGATGGGAATGTGCTGATGGAGATACGCTTCAACTTCCGCGAGCGTGCGTGACATGACGTGCTGCAGTCCGTCCCGGCCTGACCTCAATCCGTATGCGCGGGAGTTTCGCCTTCGGATTCTGTCGCCACCGGTTTCTTCTCCGGCTCAACCGCCACTGCTGGCTCTTGAACCTTGCTCGGGACCGGGGCTGCTGCCTTGGCCTCACTCGGAGCCGGAGCTTCATCCGGAGCATCGGCAGGGATATCCGGGTAACTCTCGGGATCGTTTTCCTCGTCATCCGACGATTGCTTGTTCGATTCGGCCATCGGTGGTGCGGCGAACAAGCGGCCGTCGATAAATTCGGTCACGTAGCCTTCCATTACCAGCCAGCGCAAATCGCTCTGCATGCGGGAATATTTTTCCTTCTGCTCAACGGTGAGTTCTGGCGCGGCCGGGGCCGGCGTTTCAGCGGTGCCTTCAGGCGCAGGAGCAGCCGCTTTGGGCTGCTGGATATTGCAGAACTTGGCGGGCAATTCGCTCACCTTGATCATCGGATGGGTCTCAATGAAGAAAATCAAGGCACCGATGCTATCGGCAAAGGTCTGGGCGTGCGTGCGGAATTTCCGCTTCACGGCACAAACATACGAAATGCCCTTCGAGCCTTTCTTGAAGATGGTGAAGTGTTCGCGGCGCAACCGACCCCGGAGGCCATTGGCGGTATCGAGCGGGAAGCGGCGTTGACGTTCCAGGGCACCTTCCACGGCACGGCGGATTTCGCCCATGGGCAGGGTTTCGATCAGGTGACCATGAAAACGGGCGGTCTCCACGGTTTTGTAAATGCGATGACGGGCATTGGCCAGCAGGTGCATGCGCGCATCATCCAAACTGTCGAAGGCGATATCGGGGGCGGCAGCCTCTATCGGGGTTGTAGAAACCTCGGCGGCGGCTTCCGGACTGGCCGCCGGGGCCGTATCAACGGCAGGCGTCTCTGCGGATTCCACCAAAGTGGCTTCGGGCGTGTCAGTCGGAGTTTCTGCAACGGGAGCTTCCTCGGCCGGGGCCTCGTTCTCGGTCGTCGCGGCAGGGACTGCGGGTTTGGTCACCGCGGCGGTTTTCCAAGTATAGCGCGTGACCTTCTTCATCTTTTCCAGCCATTGCGCCACCACTTCGGGATCGCGCACAGACTCGATCCGCGCCCGGAATGCCTCGGGCGACATCCGTTGCACCTTGGCATCAAAGTGCTGCTGCACCATCTGGTTGTAGCGGTGGTAATTCGGCGGTCCGATCAGTTCACCGGTCACACCGCACTTGTTGATGACTTGAAAGTTTCCCTTGGGCGGATCGACTTCCACTTCAGCGGTATCGAAAAAGAGCCCGAGGTGACTGCCCATCACGTGATTGATGACCGCCTCTTCACTTTCAAACGGCAGGCCGTCAGGTAGTGAGATGTAGAGTGGCTGTTTATCGGCGCCATCCCGGCCGGGCTTGCGACTGAGCACCACAATGAAGCGGTCGTTCTTACCGACCACGGTGCGGGCGATCTCAAACAACTCGATCGTGCGGTAAGAGCTGCGGATGGTTTTGGCCAAGGCGTTGAAGCTCGTGTCCTCGGGATAGAAACTCGCGGCAAACACCGGGCTGTCATACGGCCCACGATCCTGCGGCGCCCCCCGGCCTTCAAAGCGACCTTCGCCACGGGGTCCGCCGGAAAATTCACGACGCGGCGGACGTCCACCCTGATAAGCGGGACGTTCCCCACCGCCATCACGGCGGTCTCCGCTGGGTTCTGCTCCACCTCCGGCCGGCTTGCGAAAGCCGCGGCGGTCACGCCGCGGCGCGGCAGGGCCATCGCGACGATCTTCACGGCGGGGCCGATCACTTTGTTCACGCTTTTCACCCGGAGACGATTTGTCCTGGGTCCATTGCGTGCCAAAGCTGAAGCTTTGCAGTTGGTTTAGATCTAGCTTATTGAAATCCGAAGACGGATTCTCCTTGGTGTCGTTGTCGTCCATGTAGGCGAAGCGGGCAATTGGCCGCGGTGGTTTGCTTGGTAATCTGTCAGGTCTGAGTTAGGTCGGCGACAGTGTCCACGCGAGGATGGCCCCTACGCAAGCGCTTTTACGACCGGGGCCAAGGCCCCATGCCGCTAGGTTAAACGGTGTCTGAACTCAAACCGCAGGCCGGTTGGGCGCGGGCAAAGGCGCGGCATATTGGTATTCCGGATCGGTGCGTTGTTTACGCAGGATCCCATTGATCTGCCGCCAAGTGGCGAAGAGTCCTTTCGGACAGGGTGGCATATCGGTCACAATCGCAGCGTGTAATCGCGGCAAATTATAACAGGGCACCGCTGCATACATATGATGCTCGGTGTGGAAATTCATCCGCCAATAGAGAAAGCTGAGAAACGGGTTGAGATAAATCGTGCGACAGCAAAGGCGAAAATCAGACACCTCGTCGGAGAGGCCGGTGTGCTGCGCATTATTGCACAACCAGAACAGCCAGTTGCCGGTCCACGGCCCCACCACAAACAACAGCGCAACCGGCCACCAACCGGTGAGAATGGACACCAAGGCAATCAAGCCATGACCAATCAGGACCGTGCGCGACCAATTGGTGATCTCGGCCCGCAGTTCCGCTTCTTCGGCCGGCAAACAGGCCAGTTCCCATTCACCTTCAAACTTTCCGCGCGCCATGCGGATGTGTTGGCCAATGACCCAACGGACAGCCGCCAAATTGAGAAACCCTTGTTTCCAGAAATGCCGCCACATCAATTTGACCGGCAACACCACCTCCATGTCATCCGGTGGATGCAAGGTATAGCGATGATGGCGTTGGTGGCTCGCATCGAAGAAGATGAATTGATGCTGACCAAGAAATGCGAGGACCCGCAGGAAAACCTTGTTGAGTGATTTGGTGCGAAAGACCGTGCCGTGCCCCAACTCATGGATCCCGTTGGGCAGAAAGCTCGCGACCATGCCATAAAGAAAAAAGAAGCCTGCCGTGCTCCACCACGGCCAGTGGCGCCACGACCACAACATGAGCAGCGCCATGCTCAGCATGATTAACAGATACCCGCCGGTCTGGAACCACGCCTTGGCGTCGCTGCGCTCATGCAATTTTTTGAAGAGTGCAGTTGGCAGGGGCGAGCGATACCAATCTATGACCACCGGGGCGTTTTTGGACATATCACTCGCGAGTATGTCGGCCTGTGGCCCGAAGCAAGTGCGATAGCAGAGAACATTCATCGCCGCACATACAGCGCCGGGCGCAAGCCCCTTCTCTTTCACAGCGACTGGTCCGCCGAAGCCTTGGCGACGATGGAAGCATGGTGCTCAGGAAGGGACTCGAACCCTTACGCCTTACGGCACACGCCCCTCAAACGTGTGTGTCTACCAATTCCACCACCTGAGCATTTATGCGGGGAAAGGCGGACTAAGAGCAATCGGGCACAGCTTGTAAAGCCCCGAAATTTTACGAGCGCCGAACCCGATCCCGGACACGGATTTACCTCCCAGAAGCCGACCATCGAACCATCCGGCAAGGACACCCGGCTCACTTGCGGTCGTGCAAATCCCGGCTCAGTTCGGCGGCAAAAAAAGGTCCACGGTAGATCAAACCGGTATAGAGCTGCACCAGACTGGCACCGGCATCGAGTTTCTCGGCGGCACCGGCGGAGTCCATGATGCCGCCCACGGCGATGATCGGCAACTTCCCACCCGTCGCCCGGGCAATAAAATTGACGATCTGGGTGGATCGCAGCCGGAGGGGTGCTCCACTCAACCCACCCGCCTGCCCTACCCCGGAAAATGGTTCGGGCCGGGCCAAGGTCGTGTTGGTGGCAATCACCCCATCGAGTGCAAATTCCTCAATAACCTCCAGCACGGTCTCGATCTGATTGTAGGTAAGATCGGGGGCGATTTTGAGTAAAAGTGGTTTGCGTTGTTTACCTGCGATCTGGGCTCGGGCGGTATTGGCCGCCGAGACCGCCGCTAGCAACGCCCGCAAGCGTTCCTCATCCTGCAATTTGCGCAGATCCGGCGTGTTCGGGCTGCTCACATTGAGCACCAGATAATCGGCATGATCGGCCAGCCGCGTAAAACTGCCCAAATAATCGCTCACCGCCTGGTCCAGCGAAGCCACCTTCGATTTGCCCAGATTGATGCCCAGCGGGATCCGTCGGGGACCCAGTTTGGCCTGTTTGATCAATCGCGCCGCCACCGCCTCCGCCCCATCGTTATTGAAGCCCATGCGATTGATCACGGCCTCCTGTTTGGGAAAACGAAACAAACGCGGTCGGTCGTTGCCGGGTTGCCGTAGCATCGTCACCGTGCCGATTTCCACGTGGCCAAATCCCATGGCCGCTGCGGCCGGCCAAGCCCGGGCATTCTTGTCAAAACCGGCCGCCAAACCCACCCGATTGGGAAATTTGAGCCCAAAACACTCGATTGGTCGGGCCTGGGGAGCGCCATTCAGGGCCTCCAACCCCCGGCAGACGGGGGGCAGCCGGCCCAGCAGGGCCAAGGCGTCCACGGCCAATTCATGCGCATGTTCGGTATCCAACCGAAACAGCATCGGACGCAGACATTTTTCGTAAAAGTGACCCATGGGGCGCGACGATGAAACCACCTGATAAAAAATCAAGTGTGACGGTTCCTAAATGATTGTCTGCCCGGGAATTTCCGCATCAAAGGCCGGTTACAGAAATAAGGCGTTTTTTCTGCTTGTTTTTTCATACTTCGCTTGCACGCTGCGCCACAATTTACCCTTCATGGCCAAAGCTACTTCAACTCTCGATTGGTGTGTGGTTCGACTCGGAGAAGACCACAATTGGTGGGTCGCTGAAACCAGCGATCCTGTGCGCTGGGACGTCGACGGACTCAGCATAGTCGACCCGCGTCAAGTGGATCACTTGATCGAATTGGTTGACCCCCTCCGCGACTATGGCTTCGACCAGGACGTCTTCGAAGCCGCCTTCATTCCATTTCGCATCGAAAAGGATCTCGGCAAGGGCATGGTGCGCTTGAAACGCGTCAAGGACTCCCTGTTCGAATCCGAGGAAACCTTGTTCGCATTGGCGGACGTGCTTGATGAAGAAAACGGTCCCTACGCCGATTTGCTCGATCATCTGACCCGCTGCCGCGTCAAGATGCTGAACAATTTGATTGATTTCGAATCCAAGCTGACCGTGGACGAAGTAGAGGATGAAATTCGCGAATCCCAGAATGCCGACTTCATCGAAGGCATCGCGATTCACACCTTCAACGAACTTAACACGATTCTCGATTTCATGCCTGCCGGGTATGAATCCGATGATGATGCTCCGGCCAAGGACCTCGACGACGAGGATGAAGACCTCCCTGATCTCGACGAAGAGGAAGAGGAGAAACTCAAGAACGACCAATCCCTCAAGTGGGATGAAGAAGACGAGGAGGAGGAGGACGACGAAAAGAAAAAGCCGGACGGCGACGAGGATGAGGACGGCGATGACGATGAGGACGAAAGTCCCAAACGGCGCAAAAAGAAGTAAGGCCTGATCCCACTCCCAAATACTTTAAACGGCGGTCAATCAGACCGCCGTTTTTTATGCCGGGTAAGTTCGAGCGCCATGTAAGATTGCCTTTTGCGATCGAATCAACTGCCTAGGGACTGCATGTTTTATTCAACCCGTATCTGGCTAACTCTTTTACTTGCCAGCCTGATCGCGGCGGTCGCCGGTTGCAGCACGGATGCGACGACGGGATCAAATCCGCGAATCCCAGCCACCACTTCTTCCGCTCAATTACGTCCCGGCGATAGCCTGGCGGTATCCCTGCAGAGTATCCCCGACCCCACCATCAACAACGTTCAGCTTGATGAACAAGGGGTCATCAGTCTGCCCTATATCGGCAATCTGACCGCGGCGGGGGTGACCACGGGCGAACTCTCCCAGCGGATCAAGGAAACCTACATCGAGCGCAAGATCTACAAGGTCGTCGATGTATCGGTCACCGTGACCGAACGTTATGTTTATATCGGCGGCGAGGTCACTCGCCCGGGCCGGATCATCTGGACGCCCGATCTGACTTTGACCAAGGCCATCCAGTCCGCCGGAGGGTTCACTCTTTACGCCAAGGAAAGTCGGGTGACGATCGCCCGCGATCAAGACGCCTATGATATCAACGTGACCTTGGCGCAAAAAAATCCCGCCCAAGATGTGCTGCTCATGCCGGGCGATTCGATTCAGGTGCCACGTTCGGCGTTCTAATAAATTTGCAGGGCGAGATCACCGAATCGCATTTTCGACATAGCTGCTATAACCGGGGTCGTCGACCCCGCAACAGCGATGCGGCTATATCACAGCCAAAAATTTGTGCATCACTTACTCAGCAAGGTCGCCATCTCCTTGGCGAAATAAGTGAGAATCAGATCTGCCCCGGCCCGCTTGATAGCGAGAAGGGATTCATGCCGGCAGCGCTCGTAATCGAGCCAACCCAATTTGGCGGCAGCGTGGATTTGCGCGTATTCGCCGGAAACCTGGTAGGCTGCAATCGGGGTGGTAGATGCGTCGCGCACTTCGCGAATGATGTCCAGATAGGGACCTGCCGGTTTTACCATGACGATGTCCGCCCCCTCGGCCACATCGAGTGTCGCCTCAATCAGGGACTCGCGTCGATTGGCGGGATTGAGTTGGTAGGTCGCCTTGCTGAGCACGTTCGTGCCGGCGGCCTTGGCGCTGCCCACCGCATCGCGGAACGGGCCGTAATAGGCCGAATTGAATTTTGCAGAATAAGCCATGATGGCCGTTCCGGTAAAATCAGCGATATCCAGCACTTCACGGATCGCACCGATCCTGCCGTCCATCATATCGGAGGGCGCCACGATATCGACCCCCGCTTCGGCGTGCAGCACGGCCATCTCGCAAAGAGTGCCCACCGTGCGATCGTTATCCACATCATCTTGCGCAGGGGTCAACACCCCGTCGTGTCCGTGCGTGGTGTAGGGATCCAACGCAATGTCGGTGATCACCGTCAGACCAGGCACGGCCTTTTTGACTGCGCGCACCGCGCGCAAAATCAGCCCGTCTTCATCGAGGGCCCGGGTGCCGTCCGCGTCCTTCAACTTGGCATCCAGCTTGGGGAACAAGGCGACGGCCGGCACGCCGAGTTTGGCCAGGGCCCGGCATTCCTTCACCAAATCCGTGATGTTCAGGCGGCTCACCCCCGGCATGGACTTGACCGGTTCGGGTCGGCCTTTCCCGTCGATCACAAACAGCGGGGCAATGAAATCAGCCGGTCGCAGCACGGTTTCCTCAACCATGGCGCGCAAGCCGGCCGTCCGACGCAGACGCCGGGGACGTATGGGCAAATCGAGCTTGAATTCCTGTGACATAAGCGGTGTTCTGCCAGCCACCTAAGCACGCCATGACGTTGCCCGCCACATGTTTTTGCACCCTGACGCGTCAGACCTCCACGACGCGAACTACGGGTTGCTGTTGTTTGCTCTGAGCATTCACAACAGTCCGCCTTGCCCGCCGAAGCCTCGGTGGAGGCGGGAACAACACCGTTCCGCTTCGGCGGAAAACCTGTTAGCCAACCTCTTCTCTCATTTTCATGGCCCTCAAGCTTTACGACTCTCTCTCCCGCAGCCCGCGCGAACTCCGCCGGCCCGATCCGACCGATCCCAAGGACATTTTCACATTCTATAACTGCGGTCCGACGGTCTACGCCCCCGCCCATATCGGTAATTTCCGCACCAATGTGGTGAACGACGTCATCCGCCGCCTGCTGGAGCTCGAATTTGGCCAAGACAAGGTGAAGCACGTCCGCAACCTCACCGATGTGGACGACAAGACCATTCGCCGCGCTCGCGAAGAGGGCCGTCCGCTGGCCGAGGTTACGAAGCAGTGGACCGACAAATTCCACGCGGACTGCAAGGCGCTGAACCTGTTGTCGCCCCACGTCGAACCAACGGCCACGGGCCACGTCAAGGAGCAGGTCGACATGATCGAAGTGCTCATGGAGAAAGGTAACGCCTACCGCGCGGCCGACGGCTCCGTGTATTTCAAAGTAGCTTCGTTCGACAATTATGGTCGGCTCTCCCGGGTAAAGGAACGTGAACTGAAACAGGGTTCTGCCTTTGCCAGCGGCAACACCGGCAAGGACACCACCAGTGTCGATGCCGATGAAAAGGAAGACGCTACCGACTTCGCCCTTTGGAAGGCGCATAAACCCGAGGACGGCGAAAACGCTTGGGACAGCCCATGGGGGCGGGGCCGACCCGGCTGGCACATCGAGTGCAGTGCGATGAGCAAGAAGCATCTCGGCGACACCATCGACCTGCATACCGGTGGGGTGGATTTGCTTTTCCCCCATCACGAAAACGAAATCGCCCAAAGCGAATGCTGCAACGGCACGACTTTCGCCCGACACTGGTATCACAGCGAACACCTCCTCGTGGACGGCAAGAAGATGAGCAAGTCACTTGGTAATCTCTACACGCTAGAGGATATTACACGTTTGATGGGATACCATCCGGCTGAATTGCGTGTGGCACTACTTTCATCTCATCCACGGAAACAGCTGAATTTTACTGTAGAGTCTCTTCATGCGGCACGAGCCAATCTCGGACATTACGATACAGTTAACCAATATCTGCAGTTTCACTCAAAGGGTCAGAAAGCCAAACCGGCTCCTGAGTTTCTAGCAGTAATTGAGGCACTAAACGACGATCTGAATACTCCACATGCTCTTGGCCTGCTATCAACCGCTCTTAAATCAGTAAAACCCTTGGGTGAGGATAGCACTGAGCGATTCGCGTCACAATATGCAGGGCTTCAGTTGGTATTATTCGCATTTGGCTTTTATTTTCCTGTTGCTTTAGCCAAGGCCGAGGCGCCGGCCGAGGTCGTTTCCCTCGCGGAGCAACGCTGGGCTGCGAAGCAGTCCAAGGACTTTGCCACGGCCGACAAATTGCGCGCTGACCTCACCAGCGCCGGTTGGTCCATGCTCGACCGCAAGGACGGCTACTCACTCGAACCTCTCAAAAAAGCTTAAAGCCTACTGCTTACAGCCAACCATTTATTATCATGTCCATGACTCCCCTAGAAGAAATCCGCCACTCGTGTTCGCACGTGCTAGCGACCGCCGTGCTGCGCCTGTTCCCGGACGCCAAACTCGACATCGGTCCCCCGACCGACACGGGCTTCTATTACGATATTGATCTCGACCACAAATTCACCGCCGACGACCTCGTCAAAATCGAGGAGGAGATGAAAAAGATCACCAAGGAAAACCAGGCCTTCATGCGCAAGGAGGTCTCCCGCGAGGAAGCCGTCGAAATCATCAAGTCGCGCGGACAGGAACGCTACAAATTGGGTCGTCTGGCCGACATTCCGGAAGGGGAAGCTATTTCGTTCTACGAAAACGGCGAGTTTATGGATCTCTGCGCCGGCACCCACGTGCGCTATTCGTCCAAGCTCAAAGCCTTCAAGCTGCTCTCGATTGCCGGCGCCTATCATCGCGGCGACGAGAAGAACAAGCAGCTCCAGCGCATCTACGGCACGGCCTTCGAGTCGAAGGAAGAATTAGCCGCCTATCTCGAGCGCATGGAGCAGGCCAAGGCGCGCGACCATCGCAAGATCGGCCGCGACCTGAAGCTGTTTCATATCGATGAAGATGTCGGCCAAGGCCTGATCCTCTGGACGCCCAACGGTTCGATCCTCCGGCAGGAACTGCAAAACTTCATCAGCGAGGAACTGCGCAAGCAGGGTTACTCACAGGTCTTCACCCCGCACATCGGCAAGCTCACCCTCTACAAGACCTCCGGTCACTTCCCCTACTACAAGGAGTCGCAATTCCCCGCCATCGCCGAGCCTGACCAATTGGCCAAGATCGCCCACGAAGGTTGCGGCTGCGCCGAAATGATCGCCCGGCTCGAAGCGGTCTCCGCACCCTTTGCCGCCGCCCTCAACGAACGCGCCGGCAAGGAAATCGTCGGCCCGGAACGCGTGATGGATCCGAGCAAGCTGCTCGATGGCTTCATGCTGAAGCCGATGAACTGTCCGCATCACATCAAGATCTTCGACTCGCAGCCGCACAGCTACCGAGACCTACCGGTGCGTCTCGCCGAGTTCGGCACGGTATATCGCTGGGAACAATCCGGCGAACTCAATGGCATGACCCGCGTCCGCGGTTTCACCCAGGATGACGCCCACCTTTTCTGCACCGAGGACCAAGTCGCCGCCGAAGTGCTCGGCTGTCTTTCACTCGTTAAAACCGTGCTGACTACGCTTGGCATGTCGGACTACCGCGTGCGGGTCGGTCTGCGCGATCCCGACAGCAGCAAATTCACCGGCGATCCCGCCAAGTGGGATGCCGCCGAAGACGCCTGCCGCAAGGCCGCCGCCACTCTTGGCGTGCCATTTACCGAGGAACCCGGTGAAGCCGCTTTCTATGGCCCGAAGATCGACTTCGTGGTCAAGGATGTGATCGGCCGCGAATGGCAGCTCGGCACCGTGCAGGTGGACTACGTCCTGCCCGTTCGGTTCGATCTCAACTACATCGGCGCGGACAATGAGAAGCACCGCCCGGTGATGATCCACCGCGCGCCGTTCGGTTCGATGGAGCGTTTCTGCGGCGTGCTCATCGAGCACTTCGGCGGCGATTTCCCGGTGTGGCTCGCGCCTGAACAGGCCCGCCTTGTGCCGATCAGCGACAAGGTCGCGGATTACTCCCACGCTCTCCTCGCCAATCTCAAAGCCGCGGGTATTCGCGCGACCCTCGATGAGCATAGCGACAAGCTCGGGGCCAAGATCCGCCGTGCCGAACTCGACAAGGTGCCCTACACGCTCGTGATCGGCCAGAAAGAGGCTGAGGCGAACAGCGTCTCAGTCCGCAGCCGCGCCAAGGGCGACGAAGGCGTAATGACCGCCGACGATTACCTCGCCAAGGTGAAGCAGGAAATCACGACCCGAGCCTTGGCCGTGAAGACGAAGCCAGAAGTTGTAGCACAAAAACCGGAAGCCTAACGCCCTCTACCGGTATGATCGTCTTACAGCTTATCGCTTATCGCTTACCGCTATGAGCGCTTGGCGCGAAGAACTCGACGCCATCACCGGTGCACGCCATGGCGGCCAGGTGGAACACGTGCTCGGTCAACTCAAGGATCTCGATGCGCGTTACCCCAATGTCGCCGAGATCAACTATCAGCTCGCGTGGACCTGCGATGTGCTCGGACGGGAAGCGGAGGCGCTGCCCTTTTACGAAAAGGCGGTTGCGCTCGGCCTGCCGGAGAACGAACTCGCCGGTGCCTTGATCGGCTTGGGCTCCACTTTGCGCAATCTTGGCCAGTTTGAACGCTCCGCCGAAGTGCTGCGTTCTGGTCAGGCCCAGTTTCCCGACAACCGGGAGTTCGACGTCTTCCTCGCGCTGACTCTACATGACCTCGGGCAACCCACGGAGGCCTTGAAACTCACCCTCGAGGTGCTCTGCGACACGACAGACGATCCCGGTCTGACGGCCTACCAACGGGCCTTGCGGCACTACGCTCGGAAATTGGGCTCATAAAAAGACCGGCCCCTTCACAGGGACCGGCCATGGGCAGAAACGTTTACTCCGAAGGAATCAGACGGCGGTTTCGCCGCGCTCCTCGGTGCGAATGCGGATTACTTCGTCGATGGGGGCCACGAAGACCTTGCCATCACCGATCTTGCCGGTCTTGGCGCCTTTGACGATGGCATCGACGGCCTTGGCCACAAGTTCGTCCGGGAGGGCGATCTCGATCTTCACCTTGGGCAGGAAGTCGACGGTGTATTCGGAACCACGATAGATTTCGGTATGCCCTTTTTGGCGGCCGTAGCCCTTGACCTCAGTAACGGTCATGCCTTGGACACCGATCTCCGAGAGCCCTGCCTTAACTTCCTCGAGTTTGAATGGCTTAATGATAGCAATGATTAGTTTCATGAAAATCGAAGTTGGGGGTTAACTGACATAGCCTTCCTCACCGTGCTCGTTGATATCGAGCCCCTGACGCTCGACTTCCGGTGAAACACGAATGTCCATCACGGCCTTGATGGCGTAAGCAATGATCGCGGTGGCGACGACACTCCAGACGATGGTCAAGGCGACGGCCTTCAGTTGCTCGATCACCAGTCCGTCCTTCAACGGACCGACCACCGAATTCACGCTTTCATCCGCAAACACCCCGGTCAGGATCGCTCCCAGGGTGCCACCCACACCGTGCACGCCGAAGGTATCGAGTGCATCGTCATAGCCGAACAGGCGCTTCAAATACGATACTGCCAGAAATGGCACGATACCGGCCAGCACACCCATAATGACTGACGAGGTGACCGTCACAAAACCCGCGCCCGGCGTGACCACGACCAGACCCGCGACGATACCCGAACAAAAGCCGAGCACGCTGGGTTTGCCGCGATGTAACCATTCAGCTGAAGCCCAGCTGAAACCCGCCACTGCCGCAGCAAGGGTCGTAGTGGCAAAAGCGTTGGATGCAATCGCATCGGCCCCGAGGGCGGAACCGGCGTTGAAGCCATACCATCCGACCCAAAGCATGCCGGTGCCAACCATACACAGCACCATGGAATGCGGCGCCATTTGCTCTTTGCCGAAGCCCAGCCGCGGTCCGAGAATGATACACAGCACCAAGGCCGACCAACCGGAGGTCATGTGGACTACAGTGCCGCCGGCGAAATCGATAGCCCGGATCCCGGCGTCAGCATTAAGCGGACCGCACATGAAACCCGTGCCGCCCCAAACCATGTGGGCAAACGGAAAATAAACTGCAAACATCCAGACCGTCACAAAGAGGAGCACCGCGGAAAATTTCATCCGCTCAGCAATCGCCCCCACCATCAGCGCCGGGGTGATAATCGCAAAGCTGAGTTGAAACATCGCCCACATGGTGTCGCTGATCCACTCAAACCCCGCACCCGTGCTGCCGGGATTAACGCCTTCAAAAAACTTGAACGACAGGTCGCCGATGAATGCGTTGCCACCGCCAAACGACAGGCTGTAGCCGACCGCCCACCACAGGATGCTCACCAGACCCGCGATGCCCATGCACTGCGCGAGCACCGAAAGCACGTTCTTCTTGCGCACCAAACCTCCGTAAAAGAGCGCCAAGCCCGGCAGCGTCATGAAGAGGACGAGTGCGGTGCTGACCATCTGCCAGGCATTGTGACCCGGACCGGGGCCGGCGACCTTTGAAGCCACGTCCGGGGTGCGAGCCGTGTTGTTGATGTAGGCCTCCAAATCGGCCACGCGCTGTTCAAGAGTCGGTTCAGGCAAGGCGGCCGCAGCCGTTTCTTCCTGAGCCCAACTGTGGGGTGCCGCCAAGCCGATCAAAGCCAGCAGCATGATTAGATGCAGTTTTACTGCGTATGGGGGTTTCATAGCCCCACTAATGTAGCAGATGCAGTGCCACGCTAAGGCGTCGCGGCAAAGATGACGCAAAAAGGCCGGCCCCGTTTATGGAGCCGGCCTTGTAAAACAGTCGAGTGGATCAGACGGCGGCTTCGCCGCGCTCTTCCGTGCGGATACGGATCACTTCGTCGATGGGGGCCACGAAGACCTTGCCATCACCAATTTTGCCGGTCTTGGCGGCTTTGACGATGGCATCGACGGCCTTGGCGACGAGTTCGTCCGGGAGGGCGATCTCGATCTTCACCTTGGGCAGGAAGTCGACGGTGTATTCGGAACCACGATAGATTTCGGTATGACCCTTTTGACGACCGAAGCCCTTGACCTCGGTAACGGTCATGCCCTCGACGCCGATCTCGGAGAGGCCTGACTTAACTTCCTCGAGCTTGAACGGCTTAATGATAGCAATGATTAGTTTCATGCGGAGTATATTGATTGAGGGTTCTTAATTAGAATTAGGTTGGGGGCTGACCCGGCGCAAGCGTCGAGTCAACCCGCCAGAATCATTTGTGAGCGGTAGTGAAGTCAGGATAGGCTTCAGCACCGTGCTCGCCAATGTCGAGACCCTCAGTCTCTTCCTCAGCACTCACGCGGATACCACCGAACAGCTTCAGCACGTAGAATACGACGAAGGCAAAGATGAAGGTGAAGATACCGATGGAGACGATACCCTTCAACTGGGAGATGATCTGGGCGGAGCCAGCGAGGTTGCCCCAGATACCGACGGCGAGTGTGCCGAAGATACCGCAGACCAAGTGCACGGAGAGCGCACCCACTGGATCATCAATCTTCAACTTGTCGAAGAACAACACGGAGAAGACAACGAGGATACCGGAGATGAGACCGATGATGGAGGCGGACATCGCAGCCATTTGGTCGGCACCAGCAGTGATACCCACCAAGCCAGCCAGAATACCGTTCAAGGCCATCGAGAGATCGGGTTTCTTGAGCACGATCCAGGAAGTGAAGGCGGCACCCACGCCACCTGCAGCCGCAGCCAAGCAGGTCGTCATGAGCACGAGGGAGGTCAGACCAGGATCAGCCGAGAGGACCGAACCACCGTTGAAACCGAACCAGCCGAGCCACAGGAGGAATACACCAATGGTCGCGAGCGGCATCGAGTGGCCGAGGATCGGAAATACTTTGCCGTCCTTGAACTTGCCGAGACGGGGACCGAGGAGGAGGACACCAGCAAGGGCGCCCCAACCACCAACCGAGTGCACCAAGGTGGAACCGGCGAAATCATAGAAAGGCGTGTCCATCGTGTTCAGCCAGCCATTACCCCATTTCCAATATCCGGTGATCGGGTAGGAAATCGCGACGAAGAGCGTCGAGAAGACGAGGAACTTGCCGAGCTTGATACGTTCGGCCACGGCGCCGGAGACGATCGTCGCGGCAGTCGCGGCGAACATGCCTTGGAAGAGGAAGTCCGTCCAATAGGTGTAACCGGGATTATAGACGTCGGTCAGGTTGGCAACCGGATCAGCGACACTTACGCCGAAGCCAGCAAATGCGAACCAGCCGCCATCCACGCCGGGATACATCAAATTGAATCCGCAGATTGCGTAGGTCAGCAGACCGATACACGGGATCAGGGTATTCTTGAAGAGAATGTTGACCGTGTTTTTGGACTGCGTGAGGCCGGATTCGACGGTGGCGAAACCGAGGTGCATGATGAACACCAGACCGGTGGCCAGCATCATCCAGACGTTATTTACCGTAAACAGCGAAAATCCCGGAGATTCCGAGAAAGCCGCCAGATCTGCGTATTTCGGCGCTTCGGCAGCTTCCTGCGCAAAGACTGTCGAGAACAAAGCCAGAAACATGAAGATGCCTGTCATCTTCAAGTATCGGCTTAGGTGCGGGGACCGTTGCTTCATAATGTTAGGTGCGTGTAGTGGGTTAGTGACGAGTGAAGGCACTATCTCCTGATAGGGCTGTCCGTGGTTTAGCAGGGGTCATGCCAACCCTCGTTTCCTTTTTCCACCGCCCGGTCCTGAAGGTGGTTTTACCAGTGGAAATACCCAAAAAAACCGGAGCCTTTGGAGACTCCGGTTTGGAAGGGTTTATGACAAAAAACTCAGCTTTCCGGCGGAATCACGGTCTGGATATGGAGATCCTTCAATTGCTTTGCGGTCACCGGGGTCGGGCTCTGGGCCATGAGGTCCTGCCCTTTCTGGGTTTTCGGGAAGGCAATCACATCGCGGATGCTGGTCGTGCCGCAGAGCAGTGCGACCATGCGGTCGAGACCAAAGGCAATGCCGCCGTGTGGTGGCGCACCGTAAGTGAAGGCCTTCAGCATGTAGCCAAAGCGGCTCTCGACCACATCGGCCGGAATTTTAAGCACATCTTCAAAGACTTTTTTCTGCAGGGCCGGTTGATGAATACGAATGGATCCTCCACCCAACTCCATGCCGTTAAGCACCAAGTCGTAGTGCTGCCCGCGAACCTTCTTCGGGTCACTGTCGAGCAGCGCGATATCTTCCGGCACCGGCGAGGTGAAAGGATGATGCGTGGCCGCAAAACCACCGCGTTCCTCGTCGTAGGACATCAACGGAAAATCGATCACCCACAGGAATTTCCAATCGGTGTGCGGGATCGAAAGTTTACCGCGTTTGACCAGCAGTTGTGCGGAGTCAAGTCGCACGCGACCAAGGATCGCACAGGCGCGTTCCCATTCCGAAGCCGCAAAGAAGATGATGTCGCCGTCCTCGATGTTGAGCTTGGCAGTGAGCTCGGCCTTTTCGGCTTCGCTGAAGAATTTCACGATCGGCGATTTCCATTCGCCACCCTCCACCTTGATGAAGGCGAGACCCTTGGCCCCGAGTGATTTCGCTGCTTCTTCGAGACTCTTCAATTCACCCTGCGTGATATCGGCGAGGCCCTTGGCGTTGAGCGCCTTGACGGCACCACCACCGGTGGCCGTCGCAGAGAACACCTTGAAGCTGGAGGTCTTGAACAGCTCCGTGAAGTCTTGCAGCTCGAGACGGAAACGCAGATCGGGCTTGTCCACCCCGAACCGGTTCATGACTTCGTGATAGGGCAGGCGCAGGAAAGGCGTGGTCAATTCGGTGCCGAGCACCTCGAGCCACAGTTTCTTCACCATGCCTTCGAACAGGGCATAAATATCTTCGCGCGTAACAAACGAAGCCTCGACGTCGACCTGGGTGAATTCCATCTGACGGTCGGCGCGCAAATCCTCGTCCCGGAAACAGCGGGCGATCTGAAAATACTTTTCCACACCGGCCACCATCAGGATCTGCTTATACTGCTGCGGTGATTGGGAGAGCGCGTAGAATTCACCCGGATGAATGCGGGACGGCACGAGGTATTCGCGCGCGCCTTCCGGCGTGCTCTTGAAGAGCGCCGGAGTCTCCACCTCGATGAATTCCTGCGTATCAAAGTAATCGCGGATCACCTTCGTGGCCTTGTGCCGCACCCGCAGGTTCTTCGCCATTTTCGGCCGGCGCAGATCGAGATAACGATAGGTCAGGCGCAGGTCTTCGTTGACCTTGTCACCACCGGCATCGTCCAACGGGAATGGCGGAGTTTCCGAAGCGTTGAGCACTTCCAGCGCGGAAGCGTTTACTTCGATCTCACCCGTGGGCAGACCGGCATTCATCGTGCCTTCGGGCCGGACCACTACTTTTCCCGTGATTCTGATCACCGATTCCGGCTTCAGATGCGCGGCCAGTTCACCCAGATTGGCATCGTCCTGCGGATCGAACTTGATCTGCGTGATGCCTTTGCGATCGCGCAAATCGATGAAGTTGATGCCGCCGTGGTCGCGGACGGAATCCACCCAGCCGGACAACGACACAGTCGCGCCGAGGTCAGCCTTGGTGAGTTGGGCACAATGATGGGTGCGTTTCATGGGAAAATACAGCCGGACAGAAGAACCCACCCCACCAACCGAGCGCAATGGTTTTCTCGGTCATGGAAAAACGATTTGTAGAGCGGGAACAGCTATTCCGTCCTACAATTTAGATCAGCTGACGATCAGACTCTCGCCCGTCATCTCGGCAGGTTTGGGCAAGCCCATCAGGTCGAGCACCGTCGGGGCGATATCGGCCAAGCGTCCGCCGGAGCGCATCTTGGTCTGACCGGCCACTAGGCCCTTCCCTATTACAAATACCTCGACGAGATTCAACGTATGCGCCGTATGCGGGCCGTTGTTAATCGGGTCCCACATTTGCTCGGCATTGCCGTGATCAGCCAGCACCACCGCCTTGCCATCCTTAGTGGCGAGAGCTTCGAGCAATTCACTCAAACCTTGGTCCGTCGCCTCGCAGGCTTTGATCGCCGCTGGCAAGGAACCGGTGTGACCGACCATGTCGGGATTGGCGTAGTTGACCACGACCAGTCCGTATTGGCCGGATAGAATCGCTGCCTTCGCCTCGGCCGTCACCTGTGTTGCGGACATCTCGGGCTGCATATCGTAGGTCGGCACTTTGGGACTGGAGGGACAGGCGTTAACCTGCCCGGGAAAGGGTTCGTCCCGGTAATTGTTGAAGAAGAATGTCACGTGCGGATTTTTCTCCGTCTCGGCGCAACGAAACTGAACAATGCCGGCATTGCTCACCACTTCACCGAGGATGTTTTTCAACTTGGCGGGTTTGCCGGATATGATGTGCACCGGCAGTCCGGCCTCATATTCGGTCATGGTCGCGTAATAGAGATCCAGCTTCGGTCCACGGTCGAAGCCCACGAAATCATCCATCACGAAGGCCTTGGTGATCTCGCGCGGACGGTCACCCCGGTAGTTATAGAAAAGCACCGCATCCCCGTCGGCAAAGGTTGCGAGCGGCTCGCCATTCTTGTCCACGATGGCAGTCGGGGCCACAAACTCGTCGCCCTTCTGCGTTTCGCTGAGCGGCTTTTCATAATAGCCCGCAATGGCCGCTTCGGCATTCGCCGAGGTGGCCGCGATTTTGCGTCCGGAAAGCAGATCGTAGGCGGTTTGCACGCGTTCCCAGCGGTTATCGCGGTCCATCGCCCAGAAACGCCCGCAGACGGTGGCAATTTGGCCGACACCAATTTCCTGCAGTTTCGCTTCCACCTGTTTGATGTAGCCGAGTCCGCTCTGGGGCGGCGTGTCGCGCCCATCCATAAAGCCGTGAATGAAGACGCGGCCCGCGAGTCCGTCTGCCTTCGCCTGCAGCAAAATGCCATAAAGATGCTCCAACATCCCATGCACCCCACCATCGGACACGATACCCATGAGGTGGAGCCGCGCCTTCGGATTGTCATTCAACCGGGCGACGATTTCGTGCCACACCAGGTTCTGGGCGAGCTGGTTCTCGGAGAAGAGTTTGTTCAGCCGCACCAATTCTTGGTCGACGATACGGCCAGCCCCGATGTTTTCATGGCCGACCTCCGAGTTGCCCATCTGGCCATCGGGCAAGCCGACGTCGAGGCCCGAGGCCTTGACCAAGGTCACGGGATAGTTCGCATGCAGCATGTCATCGCAAGGGGTGACCGCTTGCTCAGTGGCATCAAATTTATCCTGGGTCGGATCGGGATTCTTACCCCAACCGTCGCGAATCACGAGGAGAACAGGTTTACGTTGAGTGGCCATGGGCAAATAAACCGCGAATAAACGCCGCCCGGTGGGATTTGACAACCCTGCGTATTGTGACCTCGTATTTTTCGCATGTCACGCCGTGCCGTTCTGTTAGTCAATCTAGGTTCTCCCGCTTCCACTTCGGTGGCGGATGTGCGCAACTACCTGCGGGAATTTCTGGGCGACGAACGCGTGCTCGATGTGCCGGCGCCGGTGCGCTGGGCCCTGCTTGAAGGCATCATCCTGCGCACGCGGCCGAAAAAGTCCGCCCACGCCTACGAACAGATTTGGACCGACCAAGGATCGCCCTTGGTTACTACCTCGATCTCGGTGCAGCAGAAACTCGCCGCCACGCTCGGTCCGGACACCCCGGTCTATCTGGCGATGCGTTACGGCCAGCCGTCAGTCGATTCCGTGATCGCAAAAATCGCCGCGGACGGAATTGAGGAGATCCTGCTCTTTCCCCAATATCCACACTACGCGATGTCTTCATGGGAAACCGTGGTGGTGCGCGTAAAGGAATCCGTCGCCCAACAGGCACCGCAGCTCAAGGTGACCACCGTGCAGCCATTCTTTGCCGACGAAGATTACATCGCGGCGCTACATGCCGTGGCCGCGCCCCACCTCGCCGAGCCTCACGACTATTTGTTATTCTCCTACCACGGCTTGCCGGAGCGGCATATGCGCAAGGCCGATTCCTCCAAGGCCCACTGCACGATTGTGCCGGATTGTTGCACCACGTGCTCCCCAGCCCACGCCACCTGCTACAAGGCCCAATGCGTGGCCACCACTCAGGCCCTGGTGATCAAAGCCGGTATTGCGGCAGACAAACACTCCATGTCCTTCCAATCCCGGCTCGCAGGTGAGCCCTGGCTGACCCCATTTACCGATCAGGAGTTCGAGCGCCTGCCCAAAGCTGGATTCAAAAAACTCCTCGTGATTTGTCCGGCATTCACCTCCGACTGCTTGGAAACGCTCGAGGAAATCCAGCAACAGGGCCGCGAAACCTTTCTCGCCGCTGGCGGCGAATCCTTCCAACAAATCCCCTGCCTCAACGACCATCCAGCCTTTATCGATTTTCTCGCCAAACGCACTCGCGTTTGGTTGAATGAAGCCCGGTGAGTATCCCTCCATCACAGACCGAACTCTCCCCACCCGCTGATTCACCCACGGCGGCGGTGTTGGTTATGGACGAGGCTGGAGTGGTGCAGGCCTGTAATAACTCGGCGGCCAACTTTTGGGGAGTGGCAGCCCGGAACCTTTGTGGTGAGGCCTTTGTGCAATTGTTTGAGTTTGATATTGTTTCGGATGAAAGCGATTGGCTGGAGACCCAGTGGCTGGCCTTGCGTGACTCCGTGCTGGATCGGGATACCAAACTGGATGCCAAGCTGCACGATGGTAGTTGCCGGAGCGTGCTGGTTCATTTGGAGGCCGCAACCGGTCTGGATCGGCAACTGATTGCCACGGTCCGGGCGGTGCCAATCGCAGCCGATACCGTTATCCCCACTGCTGATCAATCGGACCAGGTGGGCATGGCATCGGGATTGGGATTTTTCGACCTCAATCCCCTGAATGGAACCGCCCAATACAGCGCGGCATGGAAACGTATCCTCGGCTATGTTGAAGCCGAGTTGGCTAATACCTACAGCACTTGGCTGGACCTGATTCACCCTGAAGACTCCGCGGCGGCTCCGGATCAAATCGGTCGGCGAGCCACGGCAGGGGCGCAACCCTTTGATGTCGAGTTTCGCATGCGTCATCAGCGCGGGCATTACATTTGGATTCATTGCGTCGGCCAGCTAGTCGTAACCGAAGCAGCCAAGGTTGAACGGGTCAGCGGCGTGATCATCGACATCACCGAGCGCAAGGAAGTCGAGGAAGCGAGCTTGGCCAATGACGACCGCCTTCAGGAACTAAGCGATGGCGGCCCGGCCGGGGTATTTGAACTCGATTTCAGTAACCAGCGTTTCTGGTATTCACCCGCGTGGTGCGAGTTATTCGGTTTTGAATCCGAAGGCGACAATGCCACCCCGGATCTGTTTCGCTCCGTGATCCCGGCAGGTGAAACCGGGGCCGGCCTCGAAGGCTGGTGGTTGTCCCGTTCCCCGGGTCACGGCACTTGGTGCGAAGTGGCCAATCTGCAACGCCGCGACGGGACACCGATCACCCTGCTGATGGGGGCGCAACGCCATCTCACCCGACGCCATGACCTCGCGCGCATTACTGGTTTTTTCTGCGCCTTGCCCGACAATCTCGGCTCAGCGGTCGCGGGTGGCAACCTCGCGCCGCAAATGGTCGAGGACACTTTGGAACTGCTGGCCGAAGCCGTGCTCGTGACCGACGCTCATGGCAAGGTCAGTTACCTTAACGCGACTGCGGGGCGGTTGCTCCACATGGCTCCTGACCAAGCGCTCGGTCGACCGGTCAACGAAGTCATGCGTTTGATCGACCGGCAATCGGGTCTGCCGGGCGAAGATGTCTGTGAACGCGCGCTGGCGGCGGAAGGAACCCTGCCCCTCAGCAATCAACACGCCATGGACATCG
>Ga0222714_10001290_pt1 | contig 28256 bp, 23 predicted proteins | sample C33_3DmetaG_FD_165048 | JGI IMG/M metagenome (GOLD analysis project Ga0222714, IMG submission 165048) | Estuarine water microbial communities from San Francisco Bay, California, United States - C33_3D | ecosystem: Environmental > Aquatic > Marine > Unclassified | place: USA: California... | reverse complement strand
CAGCTATGGCTATATTAATACCAGCAGTGTGATCGGAATAACCAGTTGGCACACCAAAAATATCTTTTATCGTATGCATAGCACGCAGGTTAACCTCACTAATTGGAGCAGGATATTCAGTAGTGCAATGAAGCAGTGTTACTTTTTCTTTTAATTTTTGTTGGCCCAGTTGAGAAGTAAAAAATATGTTCAATGATTTAAGAATACTAGCAATTGTTCCTGCGCGTGCTGGTTCCAAGGGCTTGCCTGGTAAAAATTTTCGAATTCTAGCTGATAAACCTCTGGTACAATTTTCATTAGAAGCTGGCATGCAATCTTCTTTTATTGATGATGTTGTTTTAACTAGTAACTGTGGTAATTGTATTGATATAGCAAAAAATTTAGGGGCCACAGTTCCCTTTATTAGACCAGAGCATCTATCCAGCGATGATGTATTATCGTTTGATGTAATAAAACATACTTTGGCCCATTTAGCATCTATAGGTAAGACATATGATATGTTTGTGCTTTTGGAGCCAACATCACCTCTTCGTGACGCTCAAGATGTTGATAAAGCAATTACTGCTTTAGTTAATTCGAAAAAAAAATCCTTGGTGAGCGTTTGTCGTTCAGAAGACCAGCATCCAAATTTTATGTTTCAAATTGATGGTGATGGATCTTTATTAACTTGGTCTGGAAATAAATTTTTGCCTCTTAGGCGTCAAGATGTTTCACCAGCATATTTTCTTGACGGCTCACTTTATATCTCAAATGTTGAGGTCTATTTAGCTAAGCAAACCTTTTGTCATGAGGAAACTCTAGCCTACATTATGCCAAAGTGGAAATCATTTGAGATTGATGACTTTACAGACTTTGTGTGTGTTGAAGCACTATTTAAACAAAGAGATAAATTAATTAAGGACAGCAAAGTTTATGACTAATATTAAAAAGAATTATATAAAGGGCAATGCGCTGCATAAGATAGCTTTGGACTTAATCCCCGGTGGTAACTCATTGCTTTCAAAAAGAAGAGAAATGTTTGCTCCAGATCAGTGGCCTGCATATTTTGATACTGCTAAAGGAATTAATGTTTCAGACCTTGATGGAAATAACTTTCGAGATTTTTCTCATTTTGGAGTTGGTACTAATACTCTCGGATATGGAAATGAATCTGTGGATAATGCTGTTTTGAAGTGCATTAAGTCTGGAAATATGTCATCTTTAAATTCCCCAGAGGAAGTTTATCTTGCAGATCAGCTTGTCCAAATGCACCCATGGTCAAATATGGTTAAATTTGCCAGAAGTGGAGGAGAAGCCAATGCAATTGCAATTCGTATTGCCCGCGCATATACAGGTAAAAGTAAAATAGCTTTTTGCGGATATCATGGATGGCATGATTGGTATTTATCAGCTAATCTAAAAGATAAAAAGAATCTAGATCAGCAGCTACTTTCTGGATTGTCTCCTATAGGCGTACCCAAAGAACTATCAGGCACGGCGCTTCCCTTTTTAAGCGAAGATTTAAATGCTTTAGAGAAAATACTATCAACTGGCGACGTTGCTGCAATAAAAATGGAAGTGATGAGGTCAAAAGAGCCTACAAAAGAATATCTTTTAAATATTCGTGAGTTAGCTGATAAATATAAATGTATATTAATTTTTGATGAATGTACTAGCGGTTTTAGAGAAACATTTGGTGGGCTCCATCTAAAATATGGCGTGCATCCTGATATAACAGTTCTTGGAAAAACTCTTGGTAACGGATATGCAATTACTGCTGTATTGGGCACCAAGCAAGTCATGATTGAATCTCAATCAACTTTCATAAGCTCAACATTTTTTACTGAAAGGTTAGGATATGCAGCTGCGATAGCAACACTTGAAGAGATGCAAGCAAAAAAATCATGGAGCTTAATCACAAATATAGGCAGAGTTTTTAAAAATAGAGTCTTAGCCTTGGTAACGAAATATGGCCTCGAAATAGATTTATCAGGTATGGACGCCTTGGCAAGTTATAATATTCAACATACAGATATGCCTGCAGTTAAGACATACTTAACTCAGGAAATGCTTTCTCATGGGTTTTTATCTTCAAACCTTTTCTATCCAAGCATAGCTCACAGCCAAAAAGATTTAGATGAATTCTTCGATGCATTTGAAAAGGTTGTTCAAAATCTATCCGATCTAATCAAGCAGGGTGATGATATTAGAAAACATATTAATGGTCCAGTTTGCCACTCAGGATTCAAGCGATTAAATTAAGGGGATATGATTTGATTAGTGAAAGAAAGAGTCAAATAAAAACATTTGTTATTGTCGGAGGCGCTGGGTTGCTTGGTGCTAAGATTTCCAGTGTTTTGGCTTCTAAAGGACATAATGTAGTTATTGCAGACTTTAATGAATCTTCAGCTAAGGCACAGCGCCTTGAATTACTGAAAAAAAAAGTCATTCAGAAATCTCAGATAATAGCCACATCAGTAAACATTGTAGATAAAAAATCTATTGTTAATCTCATAAAAAGTTCTGAGCAATATTTCGGTAATATTGATGGCGTTGTAAATACTGCTTATCCTCGAAATGAAAATTATGGCAAAAAATTTGAGGATGTTGAATTTCAGGATTTTTGCGAGAACACTTCTTTGCATTTGGGGGGATATTTTCTAATATCCCAACAATTTGCAGAGTATTTCTCAGGAATTGGTGGCGGCAACATAGTTAATATTTCTTCAGTTTATGGAGTCATAGCTCCAAAATTTGATATATATAAAGACACCTCTATGACTATGCCTGTAGAGTATGCTGTTATCAAATCGGGATTGATACATTTATCAAAGTATGTTGCAAAATATTATAAAGGTAAGGGTATAAGAATTAATACAATAAGCCCAGGCGGCATTTTAGATGGACAATCAGAAAAATTTATTAAAAAGTACAATGATAATTGTTTAAGCAAGGGAATGCTTGCGCCCGCTGATGTTGCAAACGCTGTATATTTTTTATTGTCTGAAAGTTCAACTTTTATTAATGGTCAAAATATAATAGTTGATGATGGCTTCTCAATATAAGAATCTAAAAGGAAGTGAAAATTAAATCTAAAAGAGTGGTCTTTAGGTGTATTGGATATTTTTTTTCGAAAATAAGATACCTAAGAATAAAAGATCCATTTAAGAAATTTGTACTCTTAAAACAGAAAAGTGCTTTTTCAGCTAAAACAATATTTGATCCTATTAAAAAGAGACCAAATATTTTAGTCTTGCCTATTAGGGTATCTCCAACATCAAATTTACTAGAGGGATTATTGGGGTATGCTTTAAGCTTGAGGGGTTGCAATGTCAGCTGCCTGTTAGATGGAGGATATCTAGATATTTCGGAGAATAATTCTATTGAAGGTAAAAATTTTATAAGTACAGCCCTTTCTGTCTATGAGCAAAATCGTTTTGCAAGAGCTTTTGAGCAGCGACCAATCTATTTTGATAGCTTAATTCAGCCTCAAGAAATAGAATTAATCAAAGTACAGTTAATGAATTTATCATTAGTTGAACTTTCGTCATTTAGGTTTAAGGATATTAGTGTTGGATTGCATGCTAAGTATGGCTTGATGAGATACCTTAAAAGAGAAACTATATGTGAAGTTCATAGAGACTTGATGTACGATTTCGTGATTACAGCAATTAAATGCGTTATTGCTACTGAATCTGCTATTAATAATGTTAAGCCGGATCATGCATTAATTTCACATGGCTGTTACTCTACTTGGGGGACTTGTCTTGAGGTTTTAAATAAGCATAAGGTACCAGCTGTAGTATGGGGCAGGGGGTATGTAGCCGGGGGCAGTGTAATTTTTAGTCATGATGACTCCTATTTATATGAATACATACATGAACCAAATGAATACTGGAATGAGTCAAGTTTAACTGATGCTCAGATAAAAAGAGTTCTAGATTACTATAAAAAAAAACGTATACCACAAAATAGCGTTGATGGAATTTCTTACTATAAATCTAAACCTGATGAGAGAAAACTTTCAGCTCTTAAAGAAAGAGTTGCAAGCTATGATGCTTGTATTGGCATTTATCCAAACATTCCATGGGATGGAACCATGTTCTCTGGAACCACAAACTTTCCGACAATTAGACATTTTCTAGAAAAACTCCACTCATATGTTATTAAGAACCCAAAAATAATATTTATAACTCGTTGCCACCCTGCTGAGATAAATAATAAAGGCAATGAGACTCAGGAATCTTTTTTAGAAATTTTCGATCAAGTATTTACAAGAAAACCTAAAAATATAATTGTCATACCCCCCCAAGATAGCGTCAGCAGTTACGATGTATCTGCTCTTTGTAATGCTGCAGTAATGTTTGGTTCCACTCTATCATTAGAACTATCTATTGCAAGACATCCGGTTATACAAGTAGGTCAAACAAACACAACCAATAAAGGTTTTATTTTTGATGCTCCAACAGAGGCTCTTTTTTTTCAATATCTTGATCAAGCTGCTCGCGGAAGTCTTGAATTAACTGATTATCAAGTTAACCTAGCAATTAAATATGCATATCACTGGATCTTTAAAAGGCATATTCCTGAGACTTTAGTTGAGCTTGATGGAATGAAATATAAAAATTTTAAGTTTAATAATATAAAAGAACTGTTACCCAATAATAATTCAGTTCTGGACTTTATTTGTGACGCCATAATTTCACGTAAGAGTTTTATTCTTCCTGAAAATTTTAGTTAGCCTTGAAAGAAAAAATTTTTAAAGCTTGGTCATTTATTGTATCAAGCGAACATTCAAAGAAATTCTCTTCATTTGGATTAGGCAGTTTGTTGGGGATACTATTGACATATCTGTCGATATATCTCCTTAATAGTGAGCTTACCCCTCAACAAATGGGAGAGTATGCTCTCTATTTTAATATTCTTAGTTTTATATTTCCCATAGTTTCAATAAGTCTCTATTCTTCTTACCTTAGATTTTCAAGTACACATGAAATTTCAGGCTTAGAAAAATTTGTAAAGCTTGGAACAATTATTTCATTTAGTATATATGTATTATTAATATACTTAGTATCGGGAAGTTTATTATTATCTATTTTTGGCTTTATTATCTTGTTTCAAGAAAGGTTTTACTATTTCAAGGCTGCACTAAACATTAAGACATATAATTATATGCACATAGCTCAGAAGTTAGTTTTTTTAATTTCTATTTATTTAATCTTTATCAGAGGAAATGCTGAAAGTGTTAACTTAATTATATTTTCTCTAGGTTTGTCTTATGGCTTGATATGGTTGATTAGTATTTTATATTTTGGGAATGTCCAAGATACCAATAAAAATAATAAGAAAAAAATTGACTCCAATTCAAAAAGACTAATATTCAAGTTCTGTTTAATAGTTATGGCAACTGATGTTGTAAACTTGGTCTTGGCAGTTTCAGATCAAATTATAGTAAATCATTTTTTTGACGCTGCTACGTTAGCCCCCTATGCGGTCTCATTTCGTATAGCAAGCATGCTAGCTGTTATGGCTGGGATCTTTTTGTCTTATTATCCTGTTTTGTACTATCGAGACTTAGACTTAAAGATAATAAATAACATAGTAATTTTTAGAAGAATATTTTTTGCTGCTCTATTGATGTTTATTATAACTTTAGCCGTATTCTCTAATTTTATTTATATTTTATTTGGAGCTTCAAAATATATTGAGTCCAAAGAGTATTTTTACTGGCTAATAGGCGGAGAATTTTTTAGGTTGACTGGCGCCATTCTATTTACATTTAGAGTATTTAAGTTACAGCAAATATATACAATTAGCAGTCTAATTGTAGTTGCAATTTTAAATCTTGCATTAAACTTAATTTTCATGGAAGCTCATGGACCTTTAGTTGCAGCTTATAGCACATTTTTCTCTTATTTTATTTACTTTCTAATGTCCTTTTGTATTTCTTACATCCCTGAAAAAAAATACTTTAAAGAGTTGATAGAGATTAAATAACATGAAGTACGCTTTGACGCATTGCTATACAGACCATAATAAGGGCGATGCTGCGATAATTATTGCAACAGCACAATTGATTCGTGAGCAAGACCCAAATGCAGAAATAAACATGTTCTCAACATTTGGACCAAATGATAATCAATTTAAGAATGAACACGAGTTTATAAAAGCTTTTGCTAACAACTTATATCCGGGGATGTTTTACCAACCAAGACCTGTGTTTTCTGGAAGTGATGCATCTCGTTTGTTACATTTTGCTTGGATTTTACTTAAATTCTCTTTGTTAATCCTAACCAAAAATTCAAATATATTGAGGCTCTTCTTTACTAAACAAGAACTCGATGGAGTCTCAAAGTTTATAGCAAGTGATGTTATTTTGAGCAAGGGAGGGAGTTATATAACTACTCAAAACAAGTCTTTGAGGCAATCACTGTCTTTATTCACAATGTTGTATCCATTTTTTTTAGCTAAAAGGTACAAAAAGAAGATGTATATTTTCAGTCAGTCTCTGGGCCCTGTTGTTGGCGTATTTAATCAATGGCTAATGAAAAAAGCCCTTTTAGGAATAGAGAAAATCTATCTACGTGAGAGTCTTTGTATTGAGAGATATCTTGAGGTACAAGACCTAAAAAGGCATGTACCCATTGAAGTAATTCCCGATACTGCCTTCTATTTAAAAAACGAGGGAAAGTTAGCAACCCACTCCATTCTAATAGATACAAAAAAATTTAATGTTGGACTCACTTTAGTTGACCATGCCTTCAAATACATTACTAATCCTAATTTAAAAAGAGAAAAAATTAAAAACTACAAGAACACAATTATAGAAACAATAAAGTATTTGATTGATGAGCAAGATGCTTATATCCATATTTTTCCTCAAGTTATCTCTGAGAATTCACATCTGGGTCATAGCGATGTAAAAATCTCCAAAGAGGTTGAGGCTATATTTAAGAACCTTAATTTAGGATCTAGGGTCATCTATCATCATGGTGATTTCAACCCTATGCAGTTAAAAAGTATGTATGGCTGCATGGATCTATTTATAGGCACTAGACTTCATTCGGTTATATTTGCTCTTAGTATGAATGTTCCCTCAATTAATATCGCTTATCACGGCACTAAGTCTCAAGGAATTCTTGGAGCAATAAAAGGCTTTGAGGAGAACGTGATACTTATTGATGATATATATCCATCATTGTTGATAACAAAAGTCTCCAATATGCAAGAAAAAATAACTTTGCTGAGAAGAAATCTAGTCTATGAAAACTCAATTCAGAAAAAAAAGCTCCAGGAAGCTATGGCCTCTATTGTATCATCAATTTACAGAGGTCCTTTTGGTGCTTAGATGAGGATTTCTAGATTCCAAATTCTTAGAGGATGCATTCTATTGGCATTTTTTTCAGCTTTGCTTAATCAGGTTTTGATTGGATTTGGGGTTAAATACCTTTACATATTTTTAAACCTTGCATTGATTTTAGTATGTCTAGCCTTTGGTCTTCGTAAGGGGAGTATTAGTAAGTTCACTATTCCCTTATTATATGTTTTGGCAATCTTTATAACGCTATTAATTTCAGCTTTTTTTCTTAAAGGAACTACAGATGCTGTTGTTGCCTTTGGATTGTATACCATGCCTGTATTGGTTTGGGTTAGTGTTTATGCTTGTTATACACCAGTAAGGTATTTTGATATCTTTTCGAGTAGTTTATTATTGTCAGGGATCATTGGATATCTGGCTATTCCTCAGTATTTTTTTAGCCCAACACTTTTTGGATTAATAATTAGTGATTCTGATCAAATGAGATGGGCTAATGGAAAATCATTCATAGAATATGCCTTTTTTTTTAGGGCTACATCTACCTTGGGAAGCCCACAGATCTTTGGTCTTTTTTGCGCACTAACTTTAATCATAACTCTAAGATATAAAAAACTTTTAAACCCTAAAGTTTTTTATTTTTCTGCACTTGGGCTAGCCATTGGAGGAATATTATCTGGGAATAAGTCATTTTTTCTGATTGTTATCCTGTATATTTTATTTACTAACTTTCAAAAATTCTTTTCAAGTATACGCACCTTATTATTAATAGGCGTTATCCTCTTAAGCTTTATTTTTTTTAGTCAAATCACTATAGTTAATGATCTTGCATTGCAAAGAGTTTTTTCGCTTGAATCTATAGTGGAGCAAGAAACTATTGAAAATAGCAGGATTTCTAAGTATGCCTATATTTTGAATGAAACCAATCCATTTTATGGTAATGGCTTGGGCTCGATTACAAATAAATCGACAGAGGGCCTTAGTGCAGCAGAAAGCTATTTGCTTAAAATTTATTATGAAGTCGGTATTATCCCGTTTTTCATATTTATTGCTCTTTGTATCGAAAGTGCTATCAAGGGCTTAAATAGATCCATTAGAGATTTCCATATTATATGTCTCACTATATTTAGCATGATTATAGTGCATGCATTTGAAAGCCCGATTTTTATGATTATCTGGGGCCATTTTTTAGGAGAAGCCGCATATTCTAAATATATAGAAAAAAAGGAAATCCATGCAAGCTAATAAGAATAGGAAACTTCTTATTAATTTTGGGCCCCTTAAGAAAGGCGGGGGGCAGAACGTAGCATTAAATTTCCTTCAGGAGCTAAAGCGAACTAATGAGATTGGTTTTGTTCCATTTTTTATAGTTAGTAAAAATAGCATTTTACATGATAGATTGAAATCATCTTCTTGGAAGAATAATGTTTATGTGGTTTCTAATAATCCATATTTAAGGGTATTACAGGAATTTTTATTTGCAAATTCTTTCATTAAAAAGAATAAAATTGATTATATTTATACCTATTTTGGCTTTGGATTATTTGGCTTTAATAAAAAGCAAATAGTTGGTTCAGCTGATTCAAATTTATATTTTCCTGAAGTCGATTTTTGGAAAAATGAAAAAATTCATGAAAAGTGCATAAGGTGGATGGTAGATAAATATCGTATTTATGGTTTAAAAAAAGCTAACGCAGTTATTTTTGAAAATAGAGCTATGTATGAGAGGGCTTCAGATTTGTTCAGAATAAAAAGAAAGGCTTTGATCTTGCCCTCAATAGATATACCAATCAATCGTAAAGATTTAAATTTAATTTTTAAAACAAACAATCCTAAAGTGTTATTATTATGTGGTTGGCAAAGAAATAAAAATATTTTATTAATTCCAGAGATAGCAGCCCTTTTAAGGCAATTAAACTTTAATACTGAGTTCATAGTTACAGCAGAACCAGATAAATCAAGTTGCTCAAAAGAGTTCTTTGATTTAGTTGAGAAATGGAATGTTAGTGATTTAATAAATTGCATAGGTACTGTCGAAAAGGATCAATTGCCAGAATTATATAAGCAAATAGATTTAGTTCTTTTATTGAGTTTGCTGGAAAGTTTCAGCAATAACATTATTGAGTCTTGGTTTTATCAGAAACCATTGGTTGTCTCTGATGAGCCATGGTCAAGATCCATCTGTAATAAAGCTGCAGTTTATGTCCAGCGTGAAAAAGTAGAAGATATTGCTGAGACCATTATCGATATACTTTCAACTCAATCACTTAGGGACTCTTTGATTATCAAAGGCAAAAAAGAATTAGAAAAATATCCCTCAATCAAAGAACGTTTTAATCAAGAGCTTAATTTTATTAAGGAGACTATAAATTGAAATCTTTTCTAGTTATTAGTTTCGAGTTTATCATGGGAATCATCTTTTCATTACCAAGATACAGGTGGTGCATCTTTCTTAAGATCAAGCTGCTTAATATAATGGGAGCAAAATTTGGAAAGGATGTAGTTATTTACCCAGGTGTTTGGATAAATCCTGGCCGAAATCTAGTGATTGGCGATGAGGTTGATTTGGCTAAAGATGTTTTAATAACTACTAGCGGCGGAGTAAGAATAGGTGATAGGAGCCTAATCGGATATAGAACACAAATCATTTCTATCAACCACTCTATACCGCCTATCGGCCAACCTTTTCCTATTTCTGGAGATGATCCGAGGCCAGTTATAATTGGTAAAGATGTATGGGTTGGTGCAAACTGTATTATCACTCCAGGAGTGACTATTGGTGACGGCGCAGTAATTGCTGCTGGCAGTGTTGTGACTAAGGATGTTGATGCTAATTCTATTGTGGGTGGCATTCCAGCCAGATTAATTAAAATGAGGGATTCAAATTAAATGACAGTTGGAAAAGAGCGTAAGTTAACTGTTTGTTCCAATTGCGTTATGGACACCACGGATACAAAAATAACTTTTAGTGATAATGGTATTTGCGATCACTGCAGCACTTTCTTCAGAGATATAGAACCATTTTGGAAGACAGATGAGAAATCTCTCAACAAAATAAAGCAAATAGCTTCTTTTATAAAACAACAAGGAGCAGGCAAGGAATTTGATTGCATAATTGGGATGAGCGGAGGAGTTGATAGCACTTATCTAACTTATCTTGCAAAAGAAAAGCTGGGACTGCGCCCCCTGGTTTTTCATGTTGATGCCGGATGGAATTCCCAACAAGCAGTTAACAACATCGAGCAAATAACTCAAAGACTTAGTTTAGATTTGTATACTGAGGTCATAGATTGGGAAGAAATGAAAGATCTTCAGCTATCTTTCTTTAAATCAGGTGTTCCTCACATCGATACTCCACAGGATCATGCATTCTTTGCAACAATGTATAAATTTGCTAATAAATATGGGATAAAGCATATTCTTACTGGCGGTAATTATTCCACAGAATGTATTAGAAACCCCAGAGAATGGATGTATTTCCAGTCGGATGATCGCCAAATAAAAGATATTCACCAAAAATTTGGCACTAAAAAATTACAGAGTTTTCCCCTTACAAACATTCTTTGGCATAAGATTTTTTTACCTTACTTTAAAGGAATTAAAGTATATAGACCGCTTGATTTTATGCCATATCATAAAGAGGAAGCAACGCAATTTTTGGTTGATAACTATGGTTATCAACGTTACGCACAAAAACATTTTGAATCAAGATTTACTCGTTTCTATGAATCATACTGGCTGCCTGAAAAGTTTGGATATGACACAAGAAAAGTACAATACTCTAGTTTGATCTTAACTGGTCAAATGTCTCGAGAAGAGGCATTGGAACTTCTTAAGAAACCAGCTTACGATCCAGAAACTATAGAAGACGATATTGAGTTCATTGCCAATAAACTTGATATAACGACATTGGAGCTTATTGAATATTTCAATGCCCCCAATAAGACATATAAAGATTATAAAAATCAAGATTTTATATATGACTTTGGAGCAAAATTTCTCAGAGTAATTGGATTGGAGAGAGGTGGTAAGCGTTGATAGGAATTGTTGATTATGGTTCAGGGAATATTCAAGCAATTCTTAATATATATAAGCGTCTCAAACTTGAAACGTTTATTATAATGGAGCCTCAAGATATTTCTATGGCAACTAAGCTTATACTTCCTGGTGTAGGAGCCTTTGATGAGGCTATGGGTAAGTTAAATAAATCTGGTTTGAGGGATTCCTTAGACGAAGCTGTTTTGCAAAACGGGGTTCCTGTAATGGGGATATGTGTCGGGATGCAGATTATGGCTGATAGCTCTGAAGAGGGGGCCTTAAAAGGTTTAGGATGGATTTCTGGCTCTGTTGAAAGGTTTGATACAACCGGAATGAATATTGTTCCTAAGCTTCCACATATGGGTTGGAATGACATTTCTACTTCAGAGCACCCTATTTTTGATGGCGTTGATAAGAAGATTGGATTTTATTTTCTTCATTCTTATTTTTTTAAGGCTGACAAAAAAGATCATGTTATTGCCACTTCAATTTATAACCATAAGTTTGATTGCGCTATCAACAAGAAGAACATATTTGGTTTTCAATTCCATCCTGAAAAAAGCCATAGTAACGGCATTAGATTATTTAAAAACTTTTCGGAAATGCTTCAATGCTAAGGTCTCGTGTCATCCCCTGCCTGCTTTTGCATAACAAAGGGCTTGTAAAAACAGTAAAGTTTAAAGATCCAAAATATGTTGGTGATCCAATAAATGCGGTTAAGATTTTTAATGAAAAAGAAGCTGATGAACTAATGTTTCTAGATATAGGCGCCTCAACTGCTAGAACTGAACCAGATTATGCCTTAATTAAAAAGATTGCAAATGAATGCAGAATGCCTCTTTGTTATGGTGGGGGCGTGAAGTCAGTGGAACAAGCTCAAAAAATTATTAAGTTAGGCGTTGAAAAAGTTGCCCTATCTTCAGTTGTTTTTGATCGTCCGGAGATTATCAATGAAATAGCCTCAGTAATAGGACGCCAAAGTGTTGTTGTGGTTATAGATATCAAAAAAAATATATTTGGCAAGTATGAAATTTATAAACATAACGGTAAGATAAAAGTTAAACAAGGATTAGATAAGACTCTTTCTATATTGGAAGAAATTGGAATTGGTGAATTGGTAGTTAACTCAATTGATAATGATGGTGAGATGAAGGGTTATGATATTCATCTAGCTGATCATGTTAGGAATTTGGTTTCATGTCCTTTAACAATTCTTGGTGGCGCTAGCTCTCAAGAAAATATTCTAAATCTTATTGATAGATTTAAAGTTATTGGTGCTGCTGCAGGCAGTTTATTTGTTTTTAAGGGAGTTTATAGAGCAGTTTTAATAAATTACTTAGACAAGGATTATCGCGAAAAGACCTTTAAAATTGCTTGCGAGAAAAAAAATTAATGTTACAAATTTTACAAAATCTCTCAAATGGTGAAACAACTTTGGTAGATGTTCCTGCTCCAAAATCTATGAAAGGATATGTTAACATTGAGACTACTAAATCAGTTATTTCAGCTGGCACTGAACGCATGTTGCTTGACTTTGGAAAAGCAGGATGGATTAAAAAATCCCTTTCTCAACCAGATAAGGTAAAAATGGTGTTGGAGAAAGCAAAAACTGATGGGCTTTTAGCAACTTTTGATGCTGTGAAGACAAGGTTAGATCAACCACTTCCATTGGGAAACTGCAACGTAGGGAAAGTTCTTGATGGAAATGACACAGGATTTGAAGTTGGCACTAGAGTTGTTTCAAATGGTCAACATGCAGAAATTGTTCGTGTTCCTAAAAATCTTGTGGCTTCCGTTCCTGATGAGGTTGATGACGATGCTGCTGCCTTTACTGTATTGGGTGCTATTGCAATGCAGGGTATACGACTTGCTAACCCTACTGTTGGCGAAACAGTCGTCGTCACCGGGCTAGGTTTGATTGGATTACTAGCAGTTCAAATCTTAAAGGCTAGCGGATGCAGGGTTTTAGGTCTTGACTTTGATTCAGATAAGTGCGAACTAGCTAAGCAGTTTGGTGCTGAGGTAGTTGATTTATCAAAAGGGTTAGATCCTATTGCTATTGCAGAGGTTTATTCACGCGGGCGTGGTGTCGATGCTGTAATCATTACTGCAAGTTCAAATAGTAATGATATTATCCACCAAGCAGCCACTATGTGTCGAAAAAGAGCAAGAATCATTCTGGTTGGCGTTGTAGGTCTTGAACTTAGTAGAGCTGACTTTTATGAGAAAGAGCTCACTTTTCAGGTCTCATGTTCCTATGGTCCCGGTCGGTATGATGAAATTTATGAAGATAAGGGAATAGATTATCCTCTTGGATTTGTTCGTTGGACAGAACAAAGAAACTTTGAAGCTGTTCTTGATTTAATGGCTTCCGGATCGATTGATGTCAAGCCATTAATAACTCATCGATTTAAAATTGATGATGCTTTAGCGGCTTATGAGCAGTTAGATAACCGATCATCTCTCGGTATTATATTAGATTATAAGAAATTTAAATCGGAATCACTATCAGGAAATACCGTTAAACTTATCGAAAAAGTCATCAATAAACCGCAGAAAGGAAATGTTGCATTTATTGGGGGAGGGAATTACGCTTCACGGGTTCTTATCCCTGCTTTCAAGCGAGGAGGAGCTAACTTAATTGCTTTAGTAACTAGTGGTGGTTTAAGCGCGGTTCATCATGGTAAGAAAAATGGGTTTCTTTTAGTTTCCACTAATATTGATCAAGCTTTTGAAAATACGATTGATAGTGTAGTAATTGCCACACAGCATAATCTGCATGCATCTCAAACCCTCAAAGCTATAAAAAACGAAAAACATGTTTTTGTTGAAAAACCTTTGGCTCTTACTCATGATGAAATTGATAGCATTCAAGCCTCCCTTAAAGACAGTAAGTCCATATTAATGGTTGGCTATAACCGGCGTTTTTCTCCGCATATTCAAAAACTAAAAAGGCTTCTTGATGCAAAGCCCTCACCTAAAACAATTATTATGACAATGAATGCAGGTGAGATACCTAAAGAGCATTGGAGTCAAGATGCTGAAGTTGGCGGAGGTCGTATTATTGGCGAGGCCTGTCACTACATAGATTTGATGCGTTTTTTAGTTGGATCGAAAATAAAATCCTATCATGCTATGAAAATGGGCAAAAATAATTTTGTCGAAGTAACAGAAGATAAGGCTATTATTTCAATTACTTTTGAGGATGGTTCTCTCGGCTCTATTCACTATTTTTCCAATGGAGGAAACTCTTTTCCTAAAGAGCGAATAGAGGTTTTTTGTGATAATGCGGTGATCCAACTGGATAATTTTAGAAAACTACGCGGTTTTGGATGGAGGGGGTTTAATAAGATGAATCTCTGGTCTCAGGATAAGGGGCAAAAAAATTGTGTTGATGCGTTTATCAAGAGTGTAAGGGAGGGTAGAAAAAATCCTATTCCATTAGATGAAATCTTTGAGGTAGCGCGTGTTTCTGTTGATATCGCAGAAATGCTTCGTAAATAACTAATTTTGGAACTTTGTTAGATAATCTAATTACATAGGAAGCAAAAATTTTATGTATATTCTTGTTACTGGAGGAGCAGGGTATATAGGTTCTCACACTTTAGTGAAGCTTATTGAGAGTGGTTACTTGCCTTTAGTTTTTGATAATCTCTCTAATTCATCAATAGCGTCCATTAAGCGAGTAGAAAATATCACTGGAAAATCTGTTAATTTTGTTAAAGGCGATATTACAAATGAAAAAGATTTATTGCATTTATTTGACTCTTTTAAGATTGATGCAGTTATTCATTTTGCGGGGCTTAAGGCTGTAGGAGAATCAGTCTTGCAGCCGATTAAGTATTATGAGAATAATGTTTTAGGCAGCATTCGGCTATTCAAAGTAATGACAATGTATGGAATTAAAAAAATAGTCTTTTCTTCTTCAGCTGCAGTTTATGGCGAACAGAAAATTTTACCAATTAAGGAATCAATGCCCATAGAAACTCCTACAAATCCATATGGTATTTCAAAACTAATGGTTGAAAACTTACTAGGTAGTATACAGTCACATGATAAATCTTGGAGCGTCATCAACTTGAGATATTTTAATCCTGTTGGTGCACACAAATCAGGATTGATTGGAGAAAATCCATCTGGTTTACCTAATAATTTAATGCCATTTGTAACACAAACCGCTATAGGTAAATTTCCTGAAGTTTTGATTTTTGGTAATAACTACAATACACATGATGGTACCGGCGTAAGAGATTTTATTCATGTTGTTGACCTTGCAGCTGCACACATTAAAGCGCTCAAAAAAACAATGACAGCAAAAGGAATATGGACCTTAAATATAGGCACTGGTATAGGGTATTCTGCTCTTGATATTGTCAAAGAAGTAGAGAAAGTTTCCAACAGAAGGGTTCCATATAAGATCGTGGGTAGGCGTTCAGGTGATATCTCAGAATGTTATTCGGACCCTTCTCTTGCAAAAGAAGTTCTTGGTTGGGAGGCAGAAAAAGGACTCACTGAAATGTGTGAAGATGCTTGGAGATGGCAGTCGATGAATCCTAATGGATACTAAGATTAAAGAGTGAAATACTTCTCTTATAACCTCTATCGCTTTAAGATGTTTAAGGGAGGTAAGATAAAATATTGTCATAATTTTAACATCCATTTATCATGAGTTTCGGTAGGTATTTCAAGAATTCTAATAAGCAAAGCAGATCATCTTGACCTTATTACGACCAATTAGACAGCTTTTAATTTTGCTAAATACTGTTAGATACCTAAAGTTGCAGCAAATCTACTTTAGATTTGTCCGCGCATTAATCAAACCTAGAGTCACAGAAATTTTCCAAGGTTCAATACCTGAGCGCTTGAAAGAATGGAAACATTTAACTCTTTTTGAAAACAAAATTGATAGTCAGTTAGAGGCATGTTTTTTAAACTATACGAAAAAACTTGATCTTCCAGCCGATTGGAATAATGAATTACCCAGTAAACTATGGGTTTATAATTTGAATTATTTTGAAGACCTTCTCTCCGAAAATGCCTGTGAAAAGCATGATTTCCACCTTAAGCTTCTCAATAACTGGATTACCAATAATCCAGTTGGATATGGTAATGGTTGGGAGCCTTACCCCACATCATTAAGGATTGTAAATATTCTTAAAGCTTGGTTCGGTGGGTTGGATTTAGATAAAAAAATTTTCAGTAGCATCTTCGAGCAGGCAAGTTATTTATCTTCTAATCTTGAAAAACATTTATTAGGAAATCATTATTTTGTAAATCTAAAAGCATTGTTATTTGCTGGCGTGGTTTTTAATAACTTTCGCTGGTTAAGCATTGCTGAAAAGGGATTAATTTCTGAAATTCCTGAACAGATCCTTGATGATGGGGCTAATTTTGAACTCAGTCCAATGTATCATTCGCTGATGTTGGTGGATATGCTGGATATGTTCAATTTATATAGGACTTATCCTACGAAGATTTCTAATAATTTAGCCTCACTATTAGAGAAGTATATTCCTAAAATGCTTACATTTATGGAGGCAATGGCACATCCTGATGGAGGCGTATCATTCTTTAATGATTCATCAGAAGGTATTGCTCCAACAAAGTCAAAAATTGAAAGTTATGCTGAAATACTGGGATTCGCAATTAGATCTTTTGATTCTAGTAAAATGCAACTTCTTGATAATGTCGAAAGTGGTTATTTTTGCGCTACAGTAGGGGGAAATAAACTTATATTTGATGCATCGCCTGTTGGTCCAGACTACATTCCAGGTCATGCACACGCAGATACACTGTCGTTTGAATTATCCATAGGAAAACAGCGCGTGTTCGTGAACTCCGGGATTTCGGAATATGGAATTAGCCAAAACCGGCTTAATCAACGCAAAACAGCTTCACACAATACAGTTGAGGTAGATTGTAACGATTCTTCACAGGTTTGGAGTGGTTTTAGAGTTGGAAGGCGTGCTCAAATTATTGAAAAGAAACAAAAATTAATTTCTGATGGATCTGTATATTTAAGTGCAGCCCATGATGGATATAGATCATTATTTTTTGGTTGTATTCACAAGCGTGCGCTATATTTCAATGAAAAAAGTATTATTGTTGTGGATGAGCTCATTGGAAATTTTACGAAGGCAAAATCAAGATTCCACTTTCATCCCGAATTAAACGTTACCCTAACGCAAGGTATATTGATGGTTATTGGAAGATCCTTTTATTTGAGGTGTAATTTAAAAGATAAAAATGCAAGTCTTTCTGACTCACTCTGGCATCCCCAATTTGGTATAGATATTCCTAACAAACTGCTTGTATTAGATATAATCAGCAATAAAACTGAAATCATCTTTGAGTGGCAACAAGATTGTTTTGAATGCTAATAAAGAAGACTGATTAATTAAAGTTGTAACAATGAAAAGAATTTTGATTCTAACATTTTATTATAAACCTGATTTATGTGCTGGATCTTTTAGATGTACGGCACTAGTAGATGAGTTGGCTAAGACCGGTGCAAATATTCATGTTGTTACCACAGTACCTAATCGTTATAAATCCTTCAAGGTTATTGCTGAAAAATCCAATAGAGCTGATAATATTCTTGTCGAAAGAGTCCTCATTCCCAGTCATCGCAGCGGAATTTTTGATCAAATTAAGTCGTTTTATGCGTTTTATAAAGGCGCCAAGAAATTAGTTGATGCTAACGAATATGATTTGGTATTTGCAACTTCCTCAAGATTATTTACCGCCTTCTTAGGCGCACAAGTTTCAAGAAAAAAACAATTGCCTCTCTATTTAGATATCAGAGATTTGTTTGTTGATACGATTTCAGATATTGTTTCTTCTAAAGTTGTTTGGTTAGTAAAGCCTATACTTATGCTAATTGAGTATTACACTTTTACTTCAGCAAAAAAAGTTAATCTTGTATCGAAAGGCTTTCTTCCCTATTTTAGAAAGAGATATTCAGGGATCCCAACCAGTTTTTTCACTAACGGAATTGATAAAGAGTTCATTAAGGCTTCTCAGCACGATCAGAAAATTCAGATACCAAAGCCAATAATAAATATCCTTTATGCTGGTAATATTGGAGAGGGACAGGGTCTCCATAAAGTTATACCAGCAATGGCAGCACGATTAAAAAAAAGAATATATTTTAAAGTAATTGGAAGTGGTGGAATGATTAAGGAACTTCAAGATGAAGTTTCTAAGCTTTGTTTGGATAATGTTGAGCTATTGCCACCAGTAGATCGGGAGGCTCTTATCAAAGAGTATATTCAAGCAGATATTCTTTTTTTGCATTTAAATAATTATGAGGCCTTTAGGAAAGTGCTGCCTTCAAAATTATTTGAATATGGTGCGATGAATAAGCCCATTCTTGCTGGCATAAGTGGATTTAGTGAAGAGTTCGTAAGATCAGAAATTAGTAACTGTGCTGTCTTTTCTCCAGCTGACCCTGAAGACGGCGTTGAGAAAATAGAATCTCTAAGTCTTTCAATAACACCAAGAACGGAATTTATAAAAAAGTTTGATAGGCAAAAAATTATGAGTGAAATGGCTAAGGACATATATGAAGCTTGTTAATCAGTCTTCAAAAATTGTTGTTACTGGTGGAAGTGGCTTTTTAGGTAGTCATTTATTAAATAATAAGGTCTTTAGTGAGGCATTAGCGATTGGGCGAACTCAACCTACAAATCATCATAACTTTAAAAAAGTATCTTTTGACGAGAATAATAATTTGGCTGAACTATTTATAGATAAAGAGATTGTTGTGCATTTGGCGGCAAGGGTTCATATCATGGATGATAGCTCAGGAAACCAATTAGATTCTTTCATGCAAGTGAATACACTAGGAACATTAAACCTCGCTAAGCAAGCAGCTATTGCAGGAGTTAAACGATTTATCTTTATTAGTACCATAAAAGTACATGGAGAAAAAACTGAACCTGGCCAAGCTTTTAGATTTGATGACCATTTTAATCCTAAAGACTCATATAGTATTTCAAAGGTTGAGGCTGAGACCAAGCTTAAAGTTATTGGCGAAGCTTATGGTATGGAGATTGTTATTATTCGCCCGCCATTGGTTTATGGCCAAGGAGTCAAAGGGAATTTTGCGAGCCTTATTAAATTAGCTCGTTTACCTATTCCGTTACCATTTGGATTAATACGAAACAATCGAAGCTTAGTAAGTGTAGAGAATTTAATAGATCTTATTATTACTTGTTTATACCACCCAAATGCAAGAAATCAAACTTTTTTAGTTAGTGATGATGATGATATGAGTATGCCAACATTATTTTCAAGACTCTGTGAAGCAGGAGGCTATAGAAGTAAAGTAATCCCTATGCCTGTTTTTATAATATATATCTGCCTCAAAGTATTAGGAAAATTAAAGATTTACGAAAGATTGTGCTGTTCAATGCAAGTTGACATTGAGCATACAAAAAAACAGCTCGATTGGAAACCACCGTTTAAGGTTAAAAATTCCCTGAGGAGCTGTTGGAAATAATACACCTTTAAAGTAAGAGGATAGCAAATGGATACATTAGGATTAATAGGAAGAAATGAGCAGTTATTTGCTGCTGATGTAAACACTTTTTCAGATAAGCTGGATAACAAGACTGTAGAATCAAGATTTTTAGTAATTGGTGGATCTGGCTCTATAGGCCAAGCAGTTACCCAAGAAATCTTTAAACGCGATCCTAAGACACTTCATGTTGTCGATATCTCAGAGAATAATATGGTTGAACTTGTTCGTGATCTCCGTAGCACAGTTGGCTATGGATCTGGTGAGTTTAAAACGTTTGCTGTTGATTGTGGATCAATTGAATTTGAAGCTCTGATAAGGGCTGAAGGTCCTTATGATTATATATTTAATCTATCAGCCTTGAAGCATGTAAGAAGTGAGAAGGATCCCTATACGCTGATGCGTATGATCATGGTCAATGTGTTTAATACAGTTAAAACTTTGCGTATAACAAAAGAAATGGGCGCTAAAAAATACTTTTGTGTTTCAACAGATAAAGCAGCAAATCCAGTGAATATGATGGGCGCTAGTAAACGTATTATGGAAATGTTTTTAATGCGTGAAAGTTTAACGCAAGAGATTTCTATGGCCCGTTTCGCAAATGTAGCCTTCTCTGATGGCTCTCTTCTTCATGGCTTCAATCAAAGATTTTCAAAAAAACAACCTTTTGCTGCGCCAAATGATGTGCGACGTTATTTTGTTACCCCACAGGAATCAGGCGAGCTTTGTTTATTATCTGGGTTGCTCGGTGAAAACAGGGACATTTTCTTCCCAAAATTAAGTGAAAAATTACATCTTATTACCTTCTCTGAAATTGCTGTCCGTTATTTAAGGGAGCGTGGGTATGAAGCCTATGAATGTCAATCAGAGGATGAAGCTCGTGAAAGAGCCAAAGAGTTAATAGCAAATAAACAGTGGCCATGTTACTTCTTTAATAGTGATACAACTGGTGAGAAAGATTTTGAAGAGTTCTTTACCGATGAAGAAGACTTGGATATGGAGCGCTTTAAGACTATTGGGGTTATTCGCAATCAACCTGATTTTGATGAAGATAAGTTAGACAAATTTATGAGTGGAATAGAAGGGCTTAGAGAAAAGGGTACTTGGGATAAGGAAGATATAATTAAATTATACTTTAGTCTCCTGCCTGAATTTGCCCACAAGGAAACTGGAAAATACCTAGATCAAAGGATGTAATTATGGAGCGTTTTTTTGATATATTTTTTTCTGGCATTGCATTATTGATTTTATCTCCATTGCTGCTGCCAATTGGTTTAATTTTAAAGTTTACTGGCGAGGGTGAAATTTTCTTTTTCCAGGTTCGCATCGGAAAAGGCAGGCAGGAATTTAAGCTATTTAAATTTGCAACTATGCTGAAAGATAGTCCAAACATTGGCACCGGTAGTGTAACAATGAAAGATGATCCCAGGATCTTGCCTATAGGAAAATTTTTGCGTAAAACCAAAATAAATGAATTACCTCAATTACTAAATATCTTCTTAGGTGATATGAGTTTTATAGGGCCTAGACCGCTAACTGCTCAAAACTTTGGCTCTTATTTGGATGACACTCAGGAAATTATAAAAAAAGTACGCCCTGGACTTTCTGGTATTGGCTCAATAATTTTTCGCGGTGAAGAAGAAATTATGCATGGTCCCTCTGCATCTATTGATTTCTATAACAATATTATTGCCCCATACAAAGGCTCGCTGGAGAAGTGGTTTGTATCCAATAAAAACATTTATATTTACTTTTTGGCAATTTTTGTAACTGCATGGGTGATTGTTTTTCCAAGCTCTAAGATTGCTTGGAGGGTATTTAAAGATTTACCAGAACCACCTTCGGAGTTAAAAAAGGCTCTAAATTTCATAGATTGATTTAAATTACTAATTCTCTAGATACTTCATTGCGTTCAAATTTTTCTGTAAGAGCTTTCTATGCATTAAGATCTTTCTAGGCATTGTCTTTTAGGGTTACTCATGCTGTTCCAAAAGGTCAAGCACTTATTCAGCCTAAAAGAGCGATCGTTGAGTGAGTTAACTATTAATTCAGGTTTTAATTGCTCATGCAGCAACTTTAAGATAGCGTTTATACTTGCTAAAAGATTCTTCATCTAGGATCTTCTAAGAATTGTGCATAATTAAATAGAGATATAATTTATAGAATTTAAAGGCCAACATTTAAGTATGAAAAAGATTTCTATTTATGTTTTATCGCATATTATGTGTTTCTGTTTGTTAGCCGATAATAGTTTTTACATCTATGGCAATCAAGCCCCAAGTCTAAATTCTTTTGGAGAAACAGGTCTTATTGTATTGCCAAGCGCTGAAATAAAAGAAGCAGGATCCTTGAATTTTTCTTTTTCCACAAACAAAATATATAAATATGGTGCACTTACCATAAACCCCTTTCAATGGCTTGAGGCTAGTTATTTTTACTACAGGCCAAGAGATCTTTATTGGGGCGGACTCTCTACAAAAGGACAATATCTTGACAAGGGATTTAGCATTAAATTCAACCATTTATTTTCAGAAAATTTAGCTGTGGCTGTTGGTCTCAGTGATTTTTCAGGCACTGGCTATTTTACTCGTGAGTATATTGTGGGCACATTTATAAATGATGGGTACAAGATTACTACAGGAATAGGGTTTGGAAAATTTGCTGATCAAGATGGTTTTACTAATCCCTTTAGTAAAATTAAATCTAGTTTTAAAGAAAGATCCAGCATTTCATCCAATTATAATCTTGGGGGATCTCCATCTTATGATCAGTGGTTTAGGGGCAATGCAAACTTTTTACTTGGAGCAGAGTTCTACTTACCAGGTAAGCTTAGAAATACTTCACTCAAACTAGATTATGACCCATTTGACTATATTAATAGTTTTTCTACTAATAGACGTCCTGGCGCTGATAAAGAACTAAGAAAGAAGGACTCAGACATTAATTTCGGCTTACACCATTCATTTAATAAGAACCTGAGCTTTGGCATTCATTTTATTAAAGGTAATACCTTAAATTTTACTTTTTCTTTTGGCGGTAATTTTTCTCAACCATTTTTTAAAAAGACACTTCCTACTTCCTCAGCTTTTGATAGCAACAAAGGTAATACATCAACAGAATCGTTTTATGAAGACTTAATCTATAACATCAATAGAAAGAACGTCTTTATACAGTCAGCTGGCCTTTCTGATCGTGATCTCAAGGTGGCAGTAGCATCCAGTAAATTCAGAAACCCTATTCATGTTCATGCAATAGTAGGGGAAACAGTTTTGGAGATTCAAAAGCTTAACCCAGTAGCAATTGATACGCTGACTACTGTTGCAGTGAATGTTGGACATGAGCTAAATCAAATTACTACACCTTTAAAGGACTTCAATAACAGGAAAAGCTCAGTTATAGAATTAGTGGCTAAAAAAAGCAATCTTGCAGCAGGAGATGGCAATGCATATAAGTTTTACGAGTTTAGGCCAACCATTAATTATCCTGTAAGCTTTACTGGCATTGCTCCTGCTCTAGTTAATCATATTGGGGATCCAGAAAAATTTTATTATGGCGGAATTATTTTGCGTTTAGATAATGAGATACAATTTTCTTCTCGTTTTCAGCTCAATACAGAAATTCATCAAAATATAGTAAATAATTTTGATGGGAAAAGAAATTTCCCTGATTCTCTTCTTCCAAGAGTAAGAACTGATATTGTTTCTTACTTACAAGAAAGCGATACCTATATATCCAGAATGCAGTTGGATTATTTTTTTAATCCCTATAAAGAGCTCTTTGGAAAATTTAGTGCAGGCATATTGGAAAATATGTATACAGGTGCCGGAGTTGAATTATTATATAAACCTTTTGAGCAAAATTTCTCATTAGGTCTAGAAGCTTATCGAGTTAAAAAAAGAGCATTTGATAGAAAGTTTGATCTGCTTGGTTATGAGATAAATACAGGACACATTAACTTTAACTATCATTTACCTCAGTGGGGGATATTAGGGACTTTGAGCTATGGTAAATACTTAGCGGGGGATGAAGGCTATACATTTGATATCTCCAGAAGACTGTCTTCAGGTTTTAGAACTGGCATGTTTTTTACTCGTACTAATGTTAGTGCAGAGCAATTTGGTGAAGGATCTTTTGATAAAGGCTTTTATTTTCAAATCCCCATTGATTTATTTTTAAATGACTATAGGGGGGGGTATATTAACTTTAAATTAAGACCCCTTACTCGAGACGGAGGCCAAAAATTAGAAGCAGGTAAGGATTTAATTGGCATTATGCATTCGACTTCAAGAACAGAAATAGAGAGAGATTGGAGCGCATTCAATGATTAAGAAGATAGGAGTAATTGGGGCAGGATATGTTGGAAGTTCTTTGGGTATTTTATTGGCTCAACATTATGAGGTAGCGCTGATAGATAAAGATCTTAGCAAAGTGAATAAGCTTAACAAGAGGCAGGCTATTCTTGATGAGTCTTTGATGCAAGATTTTCTTAATGAAAAAGAACTAAATCTCGTTGCTTCTGATTCTTTTCAAGAATGCTTGGACTCTCAATTAGTTATTTTAGCTTTGCCTACTAATTACGATACTGAGACTAATTTTTTTGACACATCCATTCTGGAATCGGTGCTGTATGAATTGAATGACTCTGCTTTTAATGGTGTGGTAGTCATCAAATCTACTGTTCCCATTGGCTTTACTTGCAGAATGCAAGAACTCTATCAGAGTCTCTCTGTGCTCTTTATTCCAGAATTTATAAGAGAGGGTCAAGCATTGATGGATAATCTTAATCCCTCCAGAATTGTAATTGGAGACAAAAGTGATAATGCTTATACTGTTGCTGAGGTTTTTTTGAGCATTGCTAAAAATAGTCCACCTGTTTTATACATAAATTCCAATGAAGCAGAGGCGGTAAAGCTTTTTTCAAATACTTATTTGGCAACAAGGGTCAGTTTTTTTAACGAGTTAGATTCTTTTGCTCTTGAGAGCGGCTTGAATACAAAAGATATTATAGATGGTGTATCAACAGACCCAAGAATTGGTATAGGCTACAACAATCCTTCTTTTGGTTATGGGGGCTATTGTTTGCCAAAAGACACCAAACAGCTCTTGACCAATTTTAAAAATATACCTCAAGGAATATTTAAGTCAGTTATTGAAAGCAACGCATTAAGAAAAGATTTTATTGCCCAAAAGATTTTGTCATTCAATCCCAATATTATTGGCATTCATCGTTTAGTCATGAAAAAGGGTAGTGATAATTTTAGAGAATCAGCCATATTTGATGTGATGCAAATTTTGAAACAGCAAGGCAAGACTCTTGTGGTTTTTGAGCCTCTACTTTCAGAGAATCATGCAGAATTTCAAGTAACCCATGACTTAGCTCATTTTAAATCAACATCCGATATTATCGTTGCTAATAGAATGGATAAAGATTTAATAGATGTGCAGGCCAAGGTTTTTACTCGTGATATTTATGGCGAAAACTAGAAAAGCTAGACTTTCAAAAGTCTTCGCTAAAAGCTTATTGATAGCAGGGATGGCACTATTTTATCAAGCCTGTGTCCCATTTGGGCTATACCAAAATGCTTACAATTCTGGGATGGACTATTTTAATCCCAAGCCTTTTATTTTGACTAATGAAATTAAGAGCTCTCCTTATGCAATGCAATTGGTGAGGTATAAGAATTCTTATGCTGTTATGGTGCTTGCATATTTTGATGATGGCTCAAGACTTTCTTGGGTGGATAATGAAGGTAATGGATTTACAACTTTGGGTGGAAAAATTATTGCAAGCAATGGGCTAGATAATGATTTGGAAATAATAAACCCGCCAAAAGTTAAAGATATATTTTTAGGCTTGCTTGATGGGGGTTCCAAACAGGTTGATTTTAATTCCTTATATAGATTAAGTGCTCCCCCCACTGCTTACCTTGAAATGAAGCATATTTTTAAAATCATTGAAAGAAAGCAGCAAAGTATTAAAAGGCAAATTGACCAAGCGGAGCTTGTAGTTAGTTTAATTGAAGAGCAAATTTATGTTCCTGCCATAAAATGGGAAGTATCAAATTTTTATTGGGTTGACGATGAGGGTAATGTTCTAAAATCAAAGCAAGCTCTTGCCCCTAATACAGAAAAATATTTTTTAGAAACCTTGAAGGATTTTAAACCTTTCAATTAAGATTAAACTTTAGACATACTATATAATTAGACTTATGGGCAATCTAAGATTTTTATTTCTTCTTTCAATCACCAGTTGGCTTGCGTTGCCTAGTTCTTCACAAACCTTAGATGAGGATTTTCTTGCCTCTTTACCAGGAGATGTGCGCACACAACTTCTTAATGAAATGAATGCCAAGCAAATTGCAATTAAAGACAAAAACTTTAAGGCCCCTTCAACAGCTCTCTCAAGAGATACCTTGGTTTCAGATAAGTTTGGGGTGCAATTTTTTAGAACCCTACAAACCACTTTCATGCCAATCAATGAGCCCACCTTCGATCCTTCCTATATCCTAGGGGCAGGGGATGAATTGATTATTCAATATATAGGACAAAAAAATGACATCCATGAATATGCTATAAATCGTGATGGCACTATCAACTTGCCTGAAATCGGGAAAGTTGCTATAGCTGGATTAAGTCTTGCAAGGGTTGATGAGCTTATCAAGGCTAAAATTAAACAAGCTTTTATTGGCGTTGATGTCTTTACTACCCTTGCATCAATTCGAGACATGCAAATCTTAGTGGTGGGAGAAGCCGCTTATCCTGGAGTTTATACTCTACCCGGAAATGCAAGCTTGCTAAATGTCTTAGCAGCTGCCGGCGGGTTTAAAGGAAATGCTAGCTTAAGATCGTTAGAGATTAAACGAGATGGAAAAACTATCATTGGCATTGACCTCTACCAAGCATTCGTTTTTGGAGATTTTTCTAAAATCAATACTCCTTTACGTTCAGGCGATACAGTTTTTATCAAGCCAGCTACCTTTGAGGTTAGGATCCAAGGAGGAGTTAGAAGGCCTGCGGTGTATGAGCTACTTGAGGGAGAGGGGTATCAAGAACTTATTGATTTTGCGAATGGTTATAAAAATACTGCTAAAACTAATGAAATACAATTAACCAGAGTTGCAGATCAAAAAGTCAATTACGAAATTTTGACTGATCAGCAACTCCAATCACAACCATTATTTCATGAGGATACTCTAACTGTTCAATCTATTGATACCCTGCTTGTAAATATATCAGGTGCTGTAGAGAGGCCTGGTAGCTATATTTTGCCAGAGAATTCAAAGTTGCTAGATTTAATTGATTTGGCAGGCGGTTACAAAGATTTTGCCTATCCGTTTGGGGGCATATATCTAACTAATTCAGCAAAAAATAAAGAAAGAGAATCGATTAGGCGCATTCGCCAAGACCTGATAGCCTTTATCTCAACCGTACCTATAAAAAACAGCGATGTCACTTACGATCCTTCTTTATTGCTTCAAGAATTTTCTTCATTAGAACCTCTTGGTAGGGTTTCTATTGATTTTGCAGTCAATAAGCTAAGATCATCAGATGACAACATTTCATTGCAAAATAATGATGCAATCATTATTCCTAGATTTGAAAAAATAGTTCATGTTTATGGAGATGTTGAAAATACAGGCTCTTTTCTTTTTCAATCCGGTAAAAGCGTGAGTGAATATATCAGGCTTGCAGGGGGAAAAAATAAAAAAGCATCTAAAAAGATTATCCTTTATCATCCAAACGGCGAATCAGAGATTGTTGAATCCGGTAAAGTATTTGGTTTTAGAAATACAGTTGAAATGATTTATCCCGGAACACTTATCTTTATTCCAAGAGAATTTGAGTTATCTGCTATTGAAACAACCAATTTATACTTACCTTTTGTATCTAATTTGGCTGTAACACTTGCAAGTGTTGCTTCTATAGCAAATAATACAAAGTAACAGACAAATCTTGTTGTCTTACAGCATATCTGTGTATAAAATATTCAGATTATTAATTTATTGAAGGTAAATTGTGGGAAAAATTATAAAAAATAAATTTAAGCTTTTTTTCACTGCTTTTTTATCACTATTTTATGGTCATAATAATCTATTAGCACAAGAATCAAAAAATGATAATGAAGATGATGAATCATCAGATGTAGTAGTTCCTTTATCTGGACAAGCAGCCGGAAGTGAGGCTGCTCAAGCTGCTGCAGGAAATTTATCTGCAGGTGCAATAGCTGCTGCTGTAGCTGCTGCTGCTGCCATAGCTGCTGCAGCTGATTCTGGTTCAGGAGGGGGAGCAGGAGTAATTCCAAATCCTACGCCAGCACCAACACCTGCGCCTACGCCAGCACCAACACCTGCGCCTACGCCAGCACCAACACCTGCGCCTACGCCAGCACCAACACCTGCGCCT
>Ga0222714_10001289_pt1 | contig 28284 bp, 31 predicted proteins | sample C33_3DmetaG_FD_165048 | JGI IMG/M metagenome (GOLD analysis project Ga0222714, IMG submission 165048) | Estuarine water microbial communities from San Francisco Bay, California, United States - C33_3D | ecosystem: Environmental > Aquatic > Marine > Unclassified | place: USA: California... | reverse complement strand
ATACATTTCCCATCCTTTGCCTTGCATTTTACCACTTGCACCTTTACGTTTAGAAGATTTTAACCAAAGAACACCATAACGGTCAGGTACTTTACCATAACATTCTTCATAACACTTACCATAAACAGCAGTTTGTAAATCATAAGTTGTTTGTAAATGGTTAGAAGTTTTAAAGTCTACAATCCAAAGTTGGCCATCAATCTCACAAACCATATCACATGTACCTGCTACCTTAAGTTCGTCTGAAAATAAATGTACTTCAGTTTCAATTAATGTTGGGTTATATTCTTCCCACCAATCAACAAAACGTAAAAACATTTGCCATACATCAGGATGATATAATGGACTACCATGAGGACCTAAAAAGTTTAATTCTTCTCCATTAAGGAAAGTCTCAATCATTTCATGTACTTGAGTACCTTCTTCACCTGCTTTTTTAACAATATATTCAGATGAATAACCTACTTTTTTTAACCAGTCTTCAAAGAATTTTCCTTTGGGGTAATATGATAAAACATAAGTTACTGAAGGATAATACTCTCCGTTACGTCTATAGTAACGTGAGTCTGGCATAGTGATTTGTTTTGCATCTTCAGAAATTTGTAATATTCTATCGTAAGATTTTTTAATGTTTTTTTTACTCATAAAAATAGTTTTTTTCCCATTAACTCAGAGAATGTTAAGGGATAAGTTTCTTGAATTAATTTAGTAAAGTTTTCAAAACCCATTTCACTTGGGTCTTTATCTTTCATATCTACTAAATAAACTTCTTTTCCTTCATTTAATAAACGCTCACAGAATTGTAAAGCTTGTTTTTGAGCATCTTTATCAAGGGCAATATATATTTTATCTACAGAAGACATTACTATCTTCTTCATTAATTTTGTTTGAATATTTTTTCCTAAAAGCGGGACTACATTCCTTTTGATAGATATAGCGTCAAATGGTCCTTCGCATAATATAAGCGGTATATTCCAGTTTATAAACAACTCAAATGGTATGATGTCGCGCGATACAGATGGATTCTTATATTTTAAAGTAGAGTTTTTATCAAAGTTTCTAGCAGTAAAATAATTTAGTTTTCCTTCAGCATCATATGATGGAATAACAATCATTTTTTTATAAGGACCTGAAGTGCAATATCCAATATTATATTTTAAAATATCTTCTTCTGTTATTCCTCTTGACTTTAGATAAGCTAAAGCATGTCTTCCTTCAATATCTGATTTAGGAATGTCTTTAAATGCTTTAAATTCTTTAGGTAAAGTTAGCTTATTAACAGTCTCAACTATTTTTTCAGGACCTGTATATTTTACAATAGAGTTTAACTCTGTTATTTTATCAGGATGAGCTTCAACTGCCTTAAATAATTGATATACTTTTTTACCTTTTTTATCACACACCCAACAATGCCAAGGATTTTCTCCTTTAGCATTTTCTTTCATATTGACTTCTAACTTAGGCTTATGGTGATTACAAAAAGGACAATGGTAAGCATAGTTACCACTTGCTGTTTGTTTGCCTGTTCCTAGGACAGAGTTAACTAGTGCAATCAAAGGCTGATTGAGCATAGTCTTAATATAATAAGAAATAATTAAAAAGCAAAGTCTTTGGTGAAAAACTTTCCTAAAATATTATCATTAAAATATCCTTCGGGATGTTCTAGCACACCATATTTAAATAAAAACTTACATTCATAGTAAGTTAAAAGTTTTTTATTAGGAACCAATTGTAAAATTTCACGGGTAAATTCCTCTTGTTTACCATCCTTTATGTATTCTAAAATTGGTTTAGCAGAGCCATAATAGGTTTTCCAGTCTGATTCTTTTGTTACTACTTTAGTAGCTGATTTTCTACCTGGGCCTGTTTGTTCTGCTAGTTCCTTTTTTGTTAGTTTTTTCTTTACATTATGGTAAAGAACTTTTTTACCAATATAAGATTTATTACTTGGTTTATGAGTCACTATGTAAATAAAACCAAATGTGTCTTGAGGAAAATCCTCAATATTTTCTATAACCTTTTTATTATATAACCACATTATCTATCTATGTTTATAAGTATTGTTGTATCAGTTGTTGCTGAGGTTGGTAATGGTTGGGATAATTTTCCTATAGCTAGTAAGTTTTGAGCGTCATCATATAAACCTACTGTTGTAACATAAGGATTAAAATATGAACTAGTAGCAAAATATTCTAAATATTGACCAGGAGTAAAAAAGGTTCCTGCTGAGCTTGTGATTGAGGTACTTCCTGAGCTTATTGTTGGGTTTTGTGAGAAATTAAATTCATTTTCTCTAATAGTACATTTATATTGGGTTTCATAAATAGTTAAAGATGAAGAAAATGAACAAGTAACATTTGGAGAAGCTATGAAACCATCAATAATAGTAGCATCTGTTACACCATATTGTGAAGAACCATATCTAGCTGTTCCGTAAGCATCCCCTAATGGTTGAGAATCACTAGTAATTACTGCTATACCATGTCCATAAAATATATTACCACATATTAAATTAGTAGAAGTTAAAATTAAATTACCTTCTCCATCATCTGTAATAGAACCACTAGGTGATATCCAAGAAAAAGATTTTGGTTGAATATAATTTCCAAATAATCCTGTTGGAATAGATATAACACCTATTAGTGAGTCAGAACCCGTTGGAAAATAATGTTCAAATGTTAAAGTAGTTTGGGAATAATTATAATATCTGCCCGCTGAAGAAGTATCTCCTACTAAAACATCTCCTTCACTATCTCTACCAGGAATCAAACTCGCTGTATAAGCGGGGGATCCTAAACTAGCTGTATTGTTTAAATAATTGGAATAATATAATTGTTTAACAGATTCATAAACTAACTGTTGATCATAAGTAGCTATTTCCCCTGTTGTTGGATTTGATCCAGAAATAAAAGGTATTAAGTTTAAATTTTTTCCTAAATAACGATCAATACCAACACTAGAACCAGTTAAAGCAGCTGCCCCTTCAAAGGAAAATCTTTTGTTAACCTCAAAGGGAGTAACAACTATATCTGATGCTAAAAATTGTTTGTAAGCACTCATTCATTAGAAATCTAACTTAACACGGATTAATGCTTCTTTTGTAAAATCTTTAACTAACGGTCTTGAAAGTTTAGCTACAGCTAATAACTCATTATTATCATTATACATTCCTACTGTTGTAATATAAACTTGAGGATTATTAATAAAACTACTGTATAATATTTCACCAGTTGAACCAGAAATAAATGATGGGTTTTCTGAATAGTTAAATTCTGAACTTCTAGGTCTTACAAAAATATAATCTGATGTTATGGTTTCTTGGGCATTAATAGTAAAAGAAGAAGCTGTAGATCCGGAAATGGCTTTATACATAGAGGTTAAAGGAGTTAAAGTAGGTGTAGCTGAACCTGTACCTGCATTTCCTCCTGATTCTGTTGAGCCACTATATCCAAAAGCAATACCTCCACTAATAGCAGGTTGGGCTAAGGCTATAGGATTTAATAAAATAGTTCCAATATCTGGTAAGAACCAACCATATGAACCTGATTTAGCAGAATAACCATCTGATGTAGTTCCATTATTAGTGTATTTAACACCTGCTGAACCAGAAATTAATTGGTATACTCTTCCTGCTTCATTAAAAGTTTGAGCTATAACATATTGACTATCATCTGTTAAAGATATTTTACCCGCTGAACCTGAAAGATTTAATGTTAATGAACCTGGAAATAATGATTCTTTGTATCTTGCTCTTTCAAAACTAATAGCAAAGAATTGGGATTGAGTTACATCTCCAAAAAGAAAGTTAGTATTCTCATCTCCAATTACTAAATCTTGATATTGTCCATAGATAGTAGATGAAGGTGATCTTCCATCAACTGCTAAGTTATATACTCTACTACCACTACCAAATGAGTTACCATAGGCAATAGCAAATTGAACTGCTGAGCCTGATAGATCAGATCCAGTTTGGTATACATTTAAATAAAAATTCCCAGAAGAACCAGCTTCTTGTACTGAGGCGGAATAAAATTGAGTTAATGTTGCATTACCAGTTGACCATAAAGTAGAAGTTACTGAATCAGCACTTACTACAAAATCATCGGCTTCAAATCTTTTAAATGACATAGTCTATATATTATGATACTTTTGTTACTGTTACTGGGATTGTTAAACGAGCACCTGAATCTCTACCTTCTACAGTTAATGTAGCTTGTAATTGTGTATTTGAACCAAATAAAGTATTAACAGTAGTAGCTCTTAAATTAATTGTTGTACCAACTACTGTTTTAGATACATTTGTACCTAAAGTTGTTGTAGCGTTAAGTGCTGTTGCTTGTGGTGTATTAATACCTGCTCCTTCAAAAGTACCAAATAATCTAACATCAGAAATAGTAGCTGTATAACCACTAGTTTCAAAAGTATTACCACCTAAATAATTTAATGTTTGAGGAGTAATTGCTAATGAAGCACCTTGTTTAATAGTAATAGCAGAATAACCTAAATCTAGGATAGGTAACTTAGCTGTACCACGAGGCAAAGTAGCTAATTTATATTTCATTACTTGAGTCTCTTGAGGAAATGCTTCTAATAAAGGCATGTTTTGAAGAGCTTCTCCATAATAAGCAGATCCTGAAGGATGTGTTGGATTATAAAGAGTATAATCAATTTCATCATCAGCTAAAGCAAATTGTGTAATATTAAAATTACCTTGAGCTAATAATTGACGACCTTTAGTAGTTAAAATAGCATCAACTGTTACTACTGAATTGTTTAAATATCCCATTGTTGTGTAGTTTTATTATAAATATATTAATTTTTTGTTTTTTGTTATATTAGACTATCCTTTTGCAATTGAGCAACTATATTATCTAAATTATCTTTTAGTTTTTGGGTTGGATAAAGAGGTAATATTAAACCTGGTCCTACTAAAGTGGTACCTGATTTAATAATCAAATTATCTGAGCTAAATGCCCATCTTCTAATAGAGAAATAATTTAAATTGATTAAACTATCAGAGGTAATAGGACTATTTAAATATAAATAAAGAATACTATTTATACCATCATACTCAACAGAATTAATAACATATACTTTTGATTCATCTCCTTCAAACCTTATTTCATCTAAAGGATTAATTACAAAAGGTTGAGGATTGCCAAATCCACTAGATGTATTATTTGATGTGAGCTCTTCTTGTTGAAAAAGACCACCATAAAAATAAGACATATCAGCTGAGGCTGTTAATATGTATTGACTATTAGATCCTGTAGTAAAATAATAAGAACCAATATCAATAGAATAATTACTATTAGAACCTGTAAATGGGTTAACTTCATAATTATTAAAATCATATCTATCTAGATCCTGAATAGATGAATTTAATGTCACGTAAAAAGTGTCTCCTGGAGATAAATAAATACTGGAAGATATACCATGTTGGTTATTTATAGAACCTGTATCTGAGGTTTTAGACGCACTAGCTATTTCAGTACCATTTTTATAAATTTTTAAAGTTACAATTGTATAATCAGGAGGTCCAACACCAGGATCATTTACATCATAACTCATTGATGCTGTTATAGAACCTCTTAAAGAAATATAACCTTGAGGATATATATAAAGTCCAGTAGATGCGGTTAAAGCATTAGCTTGATTAATAGTAGGGGTATTAAAACTAGCTGTTGTTTCTGTATTGCTTGGTAAGTTATACTCATAAGGTCCAATTGCTTTAGCTTTTATAGATGTATTTACTCCAGGAGCTAAACTCATAGAAATATTATCATAATAACCATTAACTAAATAATTTTGACCTACAGAACCTGTGTCTGAATGAAGAATATTCTGGGAGTTTACTAAAGGTTTATATATAGAATAAGATTGGGTAGCATTAAGAAAATCAGAATTATTTATATTACTAAGTACAACTTGGTCATTTGTAGTAAAATTATTATATATTACTGTTGAGTAAATATTTTCCTCTGTTGTATTAGGTTTATATATTTTTCCATCCTCATCAACTACAAATCCTATCACATAATTTCCACTACCTGATAACTCTGCTAATGTTCCTCCTCTTCCTCCTGGGGTGTATATGAAATAAGGGATTGTTTGTTCAACATTTGGAAGTTGACCTATTCCACTACCTGTGACAGGTATTTGGTTAAATCCAGGTGATGTAGATCTACTACCAAAATATCTTGGATTCGCGCTTCTAACCATAGTATAATTAGAAGCAGGAATTGAAGCTCTAGTAGCATTTCCATTTATTAGACCTTCTTGATTAACAGGGATTAAACTATTTTGTGAATAATCCGCATCAAATAAACGATCATTTGGTCTAGAAATATCTACAAAATTAAGTATAGGATCATTATTTATATCTTCAGGGAGTGCTTCAAATACTGTAAAATTACTTAAATTAGTAGGACTAACAGTTCCACCACCAGTAATATCTAAAATATATACTTTAGGATTCATTCCTTTAACCTCAAATTTATCAATAACTTGTGGATTAGTAGTTAAAGTTATTAAACCTATATCTTCATAATATGGAGATGTGTCTTTCTCTGTAACTCCATTAGCAAATGTTTTATTTGAATTTACTACAGCAAGTTTAGCACTTCCGAAAGAACCAGTAACATGAGCTGTGAAACTAAAATAATATGTTTTATCTTCTTCAAAATTATAATCAATTAAATTAGCAGCACTTGCTGTTACTCTGGCAAATCCTTTGTTTACACCAGGAGCAAAGAATGATGCTGGATAAGTATAAGCCACAGGCACAGATGAAGTTGAATATACTTGAACTAAGTTAACATTATTGTTTGATAGATTACCATCTGTAACAACATATTCAGATCCTTTTAATTCACCATTAAATTCATACTCATTGGTATAATATTTTTCAACTGAACCTGAAGGTGTTTGGATTGTTTCTGAAAAACCATTTATAGAAGAGGCTGTAACACTTGTAATTGTTATGCTATTTGAGCCTGAATCATTGTTGTTAGAAAATAATACATAACCTGATTTGAAATCATAATCAAAGTTAAATGCTTCATAATTACTACTTAATAAAGAGGAAGTAATAATAGCTGTATTATTTCTAGTAGTAGGGAAAATAGGTAAGCTAGCACTATCATATACTTTTAAAGCAGTAGTACCACCAGTAGAGGAAGACATAACAAAACTTATATTATTAAGTCCTGATTGTGATAAAAATATTCTACCAACTTGTCCTGGTGTTATTAAGAAAGAAGCTGAAGTAGCTACAGTAGGAATATAATCTATAAAAGCACCACCATTTGATCCTATGGTTTCTTCTATTTCAATAGAACCTGTTAAAGTTAAATCTTGATATACTCCTGGTTCATTCCATCCTGAATTACTTCCTGAGTAAGAAGTAGTTGTTTGGGTGTCTAGCTGTGGTACAGGATATTTATTTCTTTCTAATAAATGTTGTTTAAGTACAACACCTGTAGCAACACTTGAATGTGCTGGACTCCAATCTAGGATCATTTTAAATAAAGAATTATCAAAATATTTAATAAGTCTTATATAATCCCAAATATTATAATTATGAGTATATTTTTTAAAATAAGTATCTCTTAAAGCATCTAAATCAGGATATGTTTCAGATGATGATGATACTTGTCTTGGATCCCCTATATAATCTCCAATATTAAAATAACCTAAAGTTGAATTAATATCTTCATTTATTTCATTTTGTGGTGAAAATGCTACTTCTACATAGTCAATATTTGAAGTATATGAAGAACTAAGTGGAGAAGATTGTTGAACAGAGATAAATGGAGATAATGTATCAGCATTAGGTATATTAGAAATACTACTACTATAAGGTAATATTAAATTTTGATTCTTTATCTTATTAGATATAGAGTTTTGAATACCTGCTGGTACTTGATCAAAATAAATATATTCTGTATTAGTATTAAATACACTACTGCTTATATAGAAGTCACTAAATGAACTACTAAAGAAATCTACAGTAGTAAACGATGCTGTTAAAGCCCAAGAACCTGTTACTTTAGGATGTACAGAAACTGAACCTGTATATAATTCACCTCCTAATGGTGCTCTAAATGCTAAATAATCTGATCCTTCTATTGAGTAAGGATTCATTACATAAGCATCAAAATGACTTTCAGATAAAGGTACTGTGTAATATCTTATTTCTTGGATTGAACCTGTAAATATGTTATTGGTTAATGATGATGAAATACCAAAATAGGCTTTTGTACTAGCATTCCAAGCTGTTTCTGTTGATGAAACAGAAGCTGAAGCTTGGTAACCTAAAGTATTAATGTTTTTATCATTATAATTTTTACTTTTTACATATAAATCATAATCAGTTCCATTTTTATTAACTAATACTGACCACCAATTTTGGTTAAATATAGGTAAATAAACACTAGCTGAGCTATTTAAGTCTGTTGGGTCAGGTATAAAGTCTATTTGAGCATATTGATAGTAAGGATCAACAGGACCACCATCATAAGAAGCAGTAGTATATCCTGAACCTGTATATCTTAATATTAATTTAACATTTTCATTTGTTTCAAATAAACTTTGGGAAATTATACTAGATGTATCTTGGGGTAAGACATCTGTTTTAAATCTAAATTCTACTGCTTGTGGGTTATCACTATCCGCTGACCAATCTGTATTAAGATTAAATGATGAACTTACAAAATATGAACCACTAGTATAAAAAGTATAGTTAAATTCATTCTGCCAATTATCCCAAGTGTTAAAGTTTTTATCTTTACCTCCAAATTCATTTATTCTTAAAACAGTATCAGGTATACCAAAAGAAGTTATTAAAGTTCTAATACTTTCTACTGTTCCTTTTGTTTTAAGTAAATAAGGTAAGTTATGATATAAACGTTTATAAGTTTCTTTATTTATATCATCTGTTGGAATTAGTGACCCTGTTGCTGAGGCTGTAATAAATGTGTTAATATATTCCCATCCAAGAGGTGGATTTAAAGAACTTGTAGCATAAGGTATATTTAAAGCACTACCTGATGGAGTGTATCCTAAAAGAGCTGAATATAGATCATTAGATGAAAAGTTATTTTGATATATTTTTACACCTAAATCTCTTAAAACATCAGCTACTAAATCTTTTGAAACACCATAATTTAATCTATTATCAGCGTTAAATTTATTAGTAACATCTTTTAAATAAATCCAAACATTATCAAACATTTGTCCTAACATTTCAACAAATAATTCATATTGATAATTGTTAGGATCTTCTCTTAAATAAGCAGGTATAGCATTTATTAAAGCATTATTGTTATTATTATCATAATCTAAAGCTATAGCTGATTGGGAGGTATAAAAAGATATACCTAAGGCTGAACCGGTTGAAGCATTAATATAAGGAGGTTCAGAGTTTGTTTTAGGCCAAGTTGTACTACTTGATTCAAAATAAAGATAATATTCATAACCATCAAAATTAGTTATAATATCATCTATTTTAGCTTGATAAATAGCATTACTTGATGAAACATAATATGAATTTCCAGAGGAACCAGAAGTAGATAAACTAGAACTATATTGGTATTGTTCAATTAAACTTAACTTATAGTAAAAATTTTCAAGACGAGTTTCAGCAGAAGATAAACTTACAAAATCAGACCAATCAGAGTAGTCAACATTTATTTCAAGTCCTTTTTCAGCTAAAATACTATTTAATTGATAATATAAACTTCCTGTTCCTTGTTGATTATTAGTGTTTGATAAAGAAGTATAACTTTCATAATTTGTAGAATTATTAATTTGGTCTTTTAAATTAACATTTAAGTTAGGACCTCTTAATTGTATGTTATCTGTAAAATCAGGGTCTTCAAAATCATTTACTAATGTTATTTCATAACCAATAGAGTTAGCTACTTTTTGAACTAACCAACATTCGCTTTTAACATTAAATTGATTAGGTAAAGGTTCATATAATTTTATTAATACAGTAGGTCCTGTTATATCTAATAAAATATTATTAGCTATTAATAATCTATTTCCTCCAAAATTAACATAAAACTCAGTTACATCTGTAGCATTTAACTCATTTAGTAATTGAATTGTTTGGTTATTTATATCAAAAGACGAAATTGAATTAGAACTTAATCTAATTTCTGTTCTATCAGAAGATATTTGAGATATATAAAATGTTCTTTCTGGAGAAGAAGATAATAAGTTTTGTAAAAAATTATATACAACATTAAATTTACCTTGACTAAATCCTAAAAGTTCAAGATCTTCTTGATAATTTAAATTTACTTTATTATCTATTAAACTATAGTTATCCCAACTATTTACTTCCTCATAAATAATTTGATTATTTCCAGGAATAGATACAAAATATTCTATATGGTCTGTTGAAGGATCAAATACTACACTGCTTTCTCCATGGGAAATAAGAGATTCATCACTAACAGAATATTCTTGATAGTTTATTAAATTAGGTTCAAGTAAACTAATATTGCTAGTATTAACAGCCATTATATTTGTGGTATATTATTTGTTTGTAATTTTATATTTTCCTCTGTTAAAGAAAGAATTTCTTGTCTTAAAGCATCTATTTCAGTTAAAAGTTCAGCTATATTTTGATCAGTAAAGTCAATATAAGCAGAACTTTCTTTAATAAGGTACTCATGGGAATTTATTTCTCCAAATTGAGGTATATCAAAAAAAAGACTTCTGTAATCATTAAAAAAATTTGTTAACCTAACTCCTAAATCATTATTATTATTAGCTTGAGTTATTAACTGAGCTGGGTCAACTAATTGGGTAAAGGTATTATCAATTACTCTATCATATTGGCCTTTACTATATTGGGTTTTATCTAATTTTACTATAGTCATTATCCATTAAGAATTTTAAAGTAGTAATTATCATCATACACTATAGTATTTCCATTAATATTTGTTTGAATTAAAATTTTATAATATCTTTCAGGTTCTAATCCATCCATATATAAAGTGAAGAAACTACCAGTAGCATCACAACTTATTTTAGTATAAGTAGTATCAAAATCAATTACAAATTCATTAGTATCTAAATCTTTTACAGCATAATAAGAAGCTGTTGGTAAAGCATAATTTGTAGTGTACCAAGAACTAGTAACCCAGGTTCTTGGGGGATATTTAAGTCCAGCATTAACTCTAAAAATATTAACACTTTGACTAAAGAAAACTCCTGGGTTTTCATTTAATGAAAGAGTTGCTGGAGTGGTATTAATAACTGAAAGGCTACCTGTATTGTATGACCAATCATTCCATTTAAATTCTAAACAAGGAGGATATATTGTATTAGTGTCTACTGAGAAGTATTTAAGTTCTGGTTGGTAATCTTTATTATTTACAAACTCAGGATTTTGTTTTACAATAAAACCATTAAAAGCAGCATTGTTAATTGCTCCTCCATACCAAGCTCCTATTATATTAGTTACATCTATGTTTATATCTTTATCTGTTGAATAAGTAAAGGTTTGGGAACCAGTGATAGGATAAGCATCTGAGTCCCATGTGTTAGCTAATGATGAACTGTAATACCATGTTCCTCCTCCAGCATAAGGATTAATATTTCTATCATTAGAGGAACCAGTATAAGAAGCTGTTATTCCAGCAGAAAATCCAGAGGTTGCCCAAGCTGTGCTTCCTGAGTAAGTTGACCAATACCATGAAGTTCCATCTGTTGATATAGGATCATCTAAATATTTTCCTGTTCCCATACTCCAATCTACAGAAGGATAAAATACATCAACAGCTGTTCCTGTTGGACTAATTTCTAATCCTGTAGCAGTAGCTATAAAACATCTTAAATTAACTTGAACACCTGATCCTGATAATTGGGCAGAACTACTAATGCCCATTTTATTTTCTAATACATTTTCTACATCATTATTATCAAAAGATATTAAAAATCTACTAGCTTGAGGGTTAGGTTGAGAATAAGCAAAAGTAGTTAAAGTTGATTCAATCATTTCATCTAATCCTGTATTCATGTTAGGAAATAGAGAATATATTGTCGCGTCTTTATCAGGGAATATTTTATATACTGCCATTTTATTTTATTATAAAGGTACTACTCTGCCTTGGATATCTGAATTAGGGTATCTGACTTCAAAAATAGAAGGGTCAAGTGAAGGATAAATTACATTACTATAAGTAGCCGCTGGTATATCATAAGCATACTGCGAATATCCTAAATCTTGCCCTACTTTATTAGTAATATCAATTGTTTTTACTGTTTGTACACCTTCTATAGCATCTAAAAGAATATAAATTTCTCTTAAAATAATAGGTTGATTAATTTGCCATTTATCAGTAGCAAAATAATCACGTAAAGCTATAATACATTTAGTTAAAACTTCATTACTATTAAAATTAGGTAAAATAATAATATCAAAATTAACTCCTATATTAATTATAAAAGCATCTTTAATATTAACAGAATCATTTACCATTCTATATTGAGAAAGGTAAGTGTTTAAGTTTTGTTTAACACCATTAGAAGCTGATGATAATTGTTTAGCTCCATTGTATGTTAAAATATATAAATCTAAAACAGATTGAGATTCACCAGCTGATAGTGATTGGGCTTTAGTAGGTTCAATATATGCTTTTGAAATAACACCATATTTAGCTGGCATTGAAAGTGCTCTAACTAAATAATCATCTTGTGTCACATTACGTAATTGGGAAGCGAAATTAGCAGATGCGTTTTGCCTAATTTCTTCTATTGAATCTCCATCTCCTCCTCCATCAGCTGCGTCTAAATTAGTTACAGCTAAAGATCTTAATATATTATTAGCTGTAGATGAGTTTAAATTTTTATTTAAAAAAGTACTAGTTCCTGTAAGTCTAGTTATAGTATTAGAAGGAACATTAGCTACAACTCCTCCACCTACTAAATATCTAACTATAAGAGTTGTATTTGAAGGAGCGATACCATAAGTATCTGTAAATAAGAAATTAGAAGGTGAATAAGCTGTTGTTAGTTTATTTTTTTCAAAAGGCAATCCAATACCAACATTATTAGAATTAGGTGTGATTTCTTCATCTGAGTCAGTAGCTGTACCTGCTCCAAACTGGATTTGTAATGATCCTGAATCTAGAAAACGTGTAGCAAATCTACGTTGTACTTTTTCAAGTTTTAAAATATAAGGAGTATCTCCAGAATATTGGGATAAATTAGGATCATTAACATTAGTATTTTTAATAGAATTATATACCATTTCTTGACCTAAATAATCTACTTCATACCATTGATCTCCAGAACTAGAATCTACTACATCTAAAACTCCTACTATATTACTAGCGTTAATTTCAACAGTAGAAAATCTTTGAGGTTCTCCAAAAGTAAATTCTTCTGTTACTATAGTAGCAGATATTGCTTTTCTAGTTTTTTTCAATAAAAAGAAAGTAGGATCATTAGTCACATTATCAATACTAAAGACTGAAACTTCTGTTGGGTCTAATGAACTAGATACTGAAAAATCTACTGGGTCTTCTACTAAAAAGGAAATTGAAGAAGAAACTGTAGTAGCTACACTAGCATTAGCATCTATTAAAATACTATATGAGAAATCAGGAGCAATATTAGGACTACTACCACTAGCTGGTACTTGTTGATAAAAAGTCAAATTTGTTGTAGCGACACCTGTAGCATTTGGTTTATAACCAAACATGTAAGCTAATTCATATAAATTATTTGTTTGACGAGCATACTGTAAATAATTTTCTTGGATTTGATTATCTAAATAAAATGAAAGAACATCACCTACATAAGCAGCCATTTCCATAAACATCATTCCTGGTGATGCTGGACTAAAATCTGTGTATGTTGTAGGAAAATAAGTTCGGGCGTAATCTATAAGATTTGCTCTTAACTCAGAAAAATCCTTATTTATGTATTTTATATCTCTTTTAGTAGCCATTATTAAAAGGTAATTGTAATTTCATCTGTTAATCCTGTGTTTCGAATAGAATATTTTAAAACAATAGATACTTGATTTAAATCAGGAATTGAATCTACATTTAGTTGATCTACTAAAACATTTGGAAAAAATATATTAAGTTGATCTTGAATTTCTTCTTTTAAATTATCTAATTCGTTATTTGTTATTTGTTGAAATAAAAATGCTCTTAAATTTCCTCCAAAATTAGGATTTAAATATCTTTCTGGTTGGTCAGTTAGAAAAAAATTTATTAAATTATTTTTAATAGCATCTTTTGTAGTATAAGTTGATTTAAAAACAGCGGGAGCATTAAAAGGAATAGACACACCAACCGCTACGCCTGGTTTTTTATCTACGGGAAATATTTGTTTAGCTCCAAACGCCATTATTTAGTCATTAATCCCATTATTTGGTCTAAAGAAACTTGTCCTTCTGGTAAGGCTCCATTAATTGTATCAGCATTCCCTGGGTTAAAGTTTCCAGCATATGTTGTGTTAGCTGCTCCTCCATTTTGCATTTCACCTAAAATACCAGAAAACATATCTCTACGTTCTTGAGCTGATAGTTGTTTTGGTTTTTCAATGTAAGGTTGAGCATAAGTGTCTTTTGATTCAGTCATAACTTGTTTTGGGGCACGAACTGCTTCTAAAAGAATTTCTTTTAATTCTTCTTGGATAGCTTCTTTTACAGCTTCCTTGATTAATTTTTTAAATTCTGTCGGTTTCATTAGTTATAAATATTAAAGTTGTTGTTCTTTTTTTAAATTTAATTTATCTATTTCTAGTTTTGCTTCTTTTATAATAGAATTATTATCAGAGCCATATGTAGCGGTTGTATTTAAAACAAATTCTTTTTTAGAATTAGTTACTCGAGCAAATCTTTTAATTAATTTTGTAGTTTGTCCTTCTTCTGAGAGGATAGATATATTATATCCGTCATAATTGAAGTTACTAACATTAATATTATTATTTGGAGATGGTGGTTCATCTACAATATTGCTAAAATTAGGAGATATATTTCCAACATCAATACCATTTTCTATAGAACAAAAAACTAATAGTAAATCTAAAATGTCTAATTTATCAGCAATACTTTTAAATTGATTTGTTATTAAACCAATACTGCCTTTAGTTTGTTCAACAATAGAATTAGAAGCTTCTAAACCTTCTTGAGCATCATCTAATTTAGTAATAAGTGTAGCTATAAATCCTGTTGTTATAGGGGCAGGGGCAGTTGGTAAAGGAGCTACTTTAATAATTCCAACCAATATTTCTAATGTAGGAATAATATCACTAATAGTTTTTAATTGTTCTTCAGCTTTTGTTATACCTTTAATAGAATTAGGATTAACAGTTTGGTTTATAGATGATTTAAATTCTTTTAATGAAGCTATATTTCTGTCTGTTGGACATTTTGATTTTAATTTATTTTGTAGTATTTTAGTATCTTCTGTTTGACTTAGTTTAACTAATTCTTCTTTTACAAAAGTTTTCCTTTGTTCTGGATCTTGAAATTGTTTGGCTTTATTTTGTATTTCTTGATAGTCAGCATAATATTTTTCAAGTTTAGCTTTATTATTATTAATAATTTGAATGTTCTCTTCCCCAACAATACTATTAATTTTAGTATTTACTTTTTGTTTAACTTTATTTGAAAATCCAAATATAGGATCCAATTGTTCAAACAAATATTTACTTAATTTTATGGCGAATTTTTTCTGTGACATTATATTTTAACATAAATGACCATATTTTTCAGCAAAATAAGCTGGCATTTTTGAGTGTCCTAAACCTAATGAAATTGTTTGACTTCCTCCTGCTTTTAAATTATTTATTAAATAATCAATCTGAGGAACATAATAAGATGGTGTTCCCCAATTTTTTTTATTATAAATCATAATACTATTATTAGTGTATTCGTACTTAGTAAGCATAGCTTCTGGGGAAGGATCAATAAAACCAATAAATTTATAGGCTTTACCAGCGGATGTAGCACCTACTGATACTCCTGCTCGTCCACTTTTTGAGAAAACAACAATACTATTAATATTTAAATTAGGATAATTTTGTTTAATATTAGCTTTAGCTTTAGCCATATTGTTCTCTCCATACTCCCAATCCATAAAAACAAAAGCTGTGTTATTAAATATAGGTTCATTTCCTTTTTTAAATTCATTATACATAAATTTTCCTCCATATGTAACACTTTTAGTACCTCCAAACACCACACATATAGAATTTGGATCAGAAGGTTTATTAGGTATAACATAAACAATACCTGATTTTCCTGCTCCTACTGGAAGTTCTTTAACAGTATATCCTCCATTATTATTGATAACTGGGGGATCAGTTGTAACAACAGGATCTGGGGCGGAACCTGTATCAAAAGGAATTACTGGGGGTAATTCAGGTTCAACATCCACATATGTAAAATCTCCAAATAAATCACTATCTACTTCAAAATCAGGAGATGACACTATAGAAGCAGAAACCGGAACTGAAGCTGAAAGGGATGATGATAATTCTGATGGTATTTCTTCTGAGCCTGAAGTTAGTGATTCTAAGGAACCAGTATCTTCTGTAGGGTATATTGGTTCATCAACAATAACTTGTCCAGTATCTGTTACTTCAGCAAAAGTAGAATTTTCTGGGGTCACAATTGTTATTGGTGCAGGAGGTGTAGGTGCTTGGAAAGGTGCACTAACAGAGACTTTACTATTAATTACTCTAACTTTATCTGAAAGTAAAAGATCTAAATTAGATTGAATAGTTTTAAGATCTACAGAACATGCTTTACTAACCATATTTAAAGGAGCAAAAGGTGCTCCTGGGGGTAAGGAAGCCAAAACAGATAATTGATCTAAAACAGTAGTTAAACTATCTATTAAATCTTTTAAAGCAGTTACAGTATCTTTACCTAATAATATAGGTTGAGAATCATTATCTGATTTAGTACCTAAATTAATTGCTTGAGCTGATATATTAAATGTATCAGTATCAACATTAACAGAGGTTAAACTATTTAATCCTATTGAATTATTTGAAGAAAGTAATAAATGATCTTTAGCAGCATTAAATACTAAACGGTCAGATGTTACTATAACTTGAGAACCTTCATATTCTGAAGGAACTGTAGGGGCTGATGTATAGCTATTATAATTTATACTAGCTGCTTGAAGAGGTATTTTTTGAGTACTACCTAAATATATTGATGCTAAATCTTCATTTACATCTTCTAAAATAGGAATCCAACCTTCTGTAGTAGTGTTTTTAGTTTGGCCATTTCTTATAATAGTGATAGGATCTCCATTAATACCTGCTGTTGACCAAAGATTAGGGTTATTAGCTCCATTAACAGTACTACCAAATCTTAAACTATTTCCCCATCTTCCTTCATAAATAACATCACCTTCATAAGGTAAAAGAGGTTTAATTTCAGATCTTTCAAAAAAAGTTTGACCTAAAAATATCTCTGTAGATTGATCTGTTACTCTTCTAACACTGCCTGCCTCTGTTTGAATGTAATCTTTTTGTTGAGAATCAGGTAAAGTATTTGGAAATGAAGGAAATCCATTATGATGAGGATGATTCCAAACTGAGACTACACTTATATAATAAGCTATTCTATTACTAGTTGCACTAGCAATATTAGTACCTGGAAGGCCAAATATATAAACTATTTCATTTATTAAAGGTAATTGTTTTAAATTAGGAAAAGCAGGTCTAGCAGTCTGAAGTTTTTGGCCAGATGAAGTAGGGGCATTAATATGTTCATATTCAATAGTTCCTAAACCATTCCATTCACCTAATTCTTTAAAGCGAGGATGATATTGATCTAAAACTATACTTTTAACCCTAACGGACGATAAAGGACCATTTATAGCTCCTGCTAATGTAGAACCAAATTGGTTACTATTATTAAGATTTAAAGCTCCACCAATACCAAATTGTCCTGCCATTATTTTTTCTCTCCAACATTTTTAGCTAAATCAAATAATTGAGCTTTTTCTTCATCTGAGAAAGCTAATTCATTAGATCCGTTTTGGGCTTGCACTTGTAAAGCACGCTGAACAATGGTGGCCATTTTGATGAGTTGCTCATCATTTTTGACTCCAATTTCCATATATTCTTTAATTAAAGGTACTACTAAAGTAGCATCTCCAATGTCATTAATAAGGGGTTTTAATTCTCCAATTAAGGCAGAAATTTGAGCTTCTTTTTTCTTTTGATTCTCATAAATTTCTTCTAAAATGTCAGAGAATTTTTTATTTTTAAATATTTTAGAATCTAATCCACTCATAAGTTTTGATTATAAATATTGAAATCAAAACCTTGTATATCCGTGTTCTAGATAAAATACATATTCTTCTTTAAAAATATCATAAAGTTGATTAGCTATTTTAGTTATTTTAGGAGTTTTAGCATCAACCATTTCACGGATATAAATGTAAAGTGCTTTTTTATTAAAAACATCTATATCTTCTCTTTTTCTAAATAATTCTAAAATGGCGTCTGCTATTTGAGCATCTTCACCTTTTGGGAATAATTCAAAAATATGTTTTGTACAATAGGCTGTATAAATATCTATAAAATCTGAAAGTTTTTCTATTTGGGGAGTATCATCTATTGAGTAAGAATGTGTCTCATCTTCTTCAATTACAGACACAGGGGCAGTTTCAACTCGTTTTTTATAATTTTTCTGGTTTGAAAGAATTAAATAACGCTTAACAATAGTACCAAAATAAGAATAAGCTTTAGCTCCTTTAGCAGGATTAAATAAATGAATTTTGCTTAAAAGAAATGAAATACATTCAAATTGTAAATCTTCAATATTATCTACTTCTGTATAATAAAATTTAAAAGTATGAATAATATTTTCTGTTAATTTAAAAAAAGCATAATGGATACGCTCATGATAAATTTTATTTTTTTCTTCAAAAGTAGCAGCATTATTGTAAGCTACAATTGCGTCTTCTGTATCTTGGGTAAAGTATTGTACTCCTTTTTTCTTTTTAGCCATTACAAGGGTCATAAGTTTTTGATTTTAAATTGATTCAAAACATCTTGAATCATTTTTACTTGTCCAAAAAACCAACCAATTTCATCATCAGCTTCAAATAACCCTTTGTCATCAACTTCTTTTAACTTTTTATCAGATATATCAATAATGTCTGAAATTTTGTTTAGATAAGTTAAATAAGAAGCAAGAATGTCTTCTTGTCTTTCATTTTTCTTAAGAAGGTTAAAGGTCGTGTATCCTAAGACCACGACCATTATTGAAAGAATTGTAATTATTAATATCATAAACTATCTAACATATTTTTAAGTCCTTCACTTTTTAAATTACTTAAAGCTTTAGACTTAGTACCTGATGTTGCAGGTTGTGATTTTTTATTAGTCTCCAATGTAAATGATTTCTTTGAGGTATCCAAGTTACCTTGTAATTTAGGTAACCATTCACGTTCAAATTCAATACGAGCAGCCATTAAATCAGCTTGATGAACAATGTAAGGTAAAGATGTTCTAGGCTTAGTCTCTGGCATATATGTCATTAGATATTTTTCATTAGCTTTATCATATAAACCGTCATGGGTCTGAATGGCAACCATTTCATTAAAAGTATATTTAATATCATGAGACTGAAGTAAATAAAGACCTCTATCAGGAACAGAAGCAAATGCTAATTTATCATTAAACATATAATCTTCCCCTAATTTTTCTCGTCTCCAATTATCAGTCTGGGGGATATAAGAGTCATGATTTTCATCTCCTAATTTACCTAGATCATGATTAAGAGCAGAGAACACAAGTTCTTCTTTAGTATAAGTACTAATATCAGCTCCCATTTGGGCCCATAAGTCATGAAGATGAAGAGCACAAGTGATAACTCTATTAACATGTTCTACATAACCACCTGGGAAGGCATTATGATATTCTTTTTTATGAGCAGCAGGCATAAGCATAATCCTTTCAGCATACTTTTCATAAAATTCAATTAATTTAGTTTTACGAGGTTCAGAGATATGATCTTCAATAAAACCTAATAACTGCATCCAGTTACTTTGTATTTCTTCAGCTGTTAATTTCATTTGATCCTAATGGTTCTTGATTTAAAAAAACTTTAGCGTCATCAATAGCTTCACGTAAAGTAATTAATACCTCCTTTACATCTTCTTGACTACCACCACGTTGGAGGAAGAAATACAGTTTCTCAATCTGTCCCTCAGCTTTCTCCAAACGTCTCATTATAATATTCCTATTTTTCATATATGTCTATCATTTATCCCCCTTATTCATCCCCCATCTTATCCCCTGTCTCTCATCCATCTTTCCTCAGTCTCAAAACCCCACATATCGAATAATAATAAAAACTTTTTTGGAGGCCAAATTATCCTTGAATTTTCTTTACTTCATCTAAAATTTTCTTTAAATGAGCGCATTTTTCATATTCTTCTTTTTCCTGAAAGTATGAAATAGTTTCTTTTAAAGATTTTTCTAGAGTAGTATCTAATATGAAATTAATTGATTCTTTATGAGTATCCAAGTTAGGATCAAATTTTGAAGCATAGTACCAAGCTCTTTCATAAGCAAGATCATCACCTACCAGGTCTAAATCTCCTAATTCTAATTCTGGGTCTGACTTTTCTAGGAATGAAACTATTTTCCTTTTAAATAGCTTATGATTTTGTATTAATTTTTTAAACATGCCTAACCAGTAAGCAGGATGTTCTTTAAAATCAACAAATACAATTTGTGTATCTTCTTTTATTTTATCTTCAGAACCGGAGTCAAATAAGTTAAATATCTTATTTATGTCCATATATCCATACATATAGGCGCCATAAAAAAGTTATATAGCGCCTATATTAAACTACCCTACAAGGGTCGATAAATTATACGAAAGGTTACTGAAGTGGTTTATAGACCAAGTAACATATCAATAAGTTCTGGTTGAGGAAACATATCAACTTTGTCTTTTCTGGTATTAGTATGTGTCCACATTCCTTTTATTTTACCATAATATGCGTCTTGATTAAATTCAAATCCATTAACACCTTTTTTCTTAATTTCTTCTACTAATCCCTTACGAACATCTATATTATCTCTTTCAGCAATCCAAAGTATCCACTTCCTAAGTGCTTCAATTTGAGCATCTGAGTAACGATGCCAAATTTTATGTCCTCTAAACTCTTTAGCTAGTGTTACTGTTTGGGATTCAATAACTGGGGTTCCTTGGTATGCTTTACCATTGATAACATATCCAAAGTTACATACTTCAATACCAACTGAATTTATGTGCATTTTTTGGGAGCCATTTACTCCTAAATGCCAACCATAATTTCCTTGGGGAAATGCTTGAACCATTTCTCCATCGTATTTGTCATCATTTCCTTTAATTGAAGGACCACCTAATACAAATTCAGTAGCAATAGCACCTCTAGTATCCTTACCCCAATTATCAATTGTTTGGTATGGATTGTGCCAACCTGCTGTGTGGTGTAAGAATACCCATTCAGCTTTAATAGGACCTTGTTTATATTCACCTACAGGTAAAAAGTGTCTATTAATTACTAAACCATTATCTGTAGTATAAACTTTCTCAGAAGCATCTGTAGTGGCTAATCCTATAGCATCCCAAGTTTTAGGGCCTACAATACCATCAGCTTTTAAACCATTTGCTGATTGCCATTTTTTAACAGCAACTTCTGTTTTTGGTCCGAAGTCACCATCAGCCTTAATTCCTAAAAACTCTTGAAGTTCTTTAACTTCTTTACCTTGTGAACCTAATTTAAGTAACATTATTCTTCGTTTTTAGATTTTGGAACAAATTTTTCAACAACAGTACCAAATACAGTTGCTATTGTTAAATATTCTACAGCTGCGATTGCTTCTTCTTTATGGGTTTCTTTACAAGTAAATAAAAATATAACTAATGAAATAAAGCCAATGGTACCAAGCACACGTTTGTGCGAAGTACCTTCGTTATTGGCAAACATAGCTTTTAAAAAATTCATGGTTTATTTTTTAACCAAAACAGACCATAAACCACCTACTAAAGTGATTAAAGCACCACTTAATTCAACAAAAGTGCTTTCATCTACTAAACCTTTGGCTACTAAAATACCACCTAAAAAGGTTAACGAGTGACGTAATAAGCCTAATACTTGTTCTTTATTCATAATAATTAAGTTTATTTTATTAAATCCTTAAGCCAATTTTTTACAATATCCCAGTTACGAGTAGCAAATACTCCAAATGAGAATCCAGCCCAAATCTTATAACCGAAAGTCCATAAGAATAAACCGGCGATTAAACCAGCTACACCCTCAACGCCATTTTTTATGACCCAAGTTTTGCAAACTAGGTAAATTTTTTTAATAAAATCTAATGCTTTTTTCATAATTAATAATTTTAATGTGATAATAAATATTGAAAAATATAAAAAGAAAAGGGGATCTGTGATTTCACTCACAAATCCCCTTGCCATAGCTACAACATCTGACTGCGGTGGACCTTATAGGGCTTGAACCTATGACCTTCGCATTATGAGTGCGCTGCTCTGACCAACTGAGCTAAAGGTCCAAATAAAGGAGTTCATTGACGGGTTTAACTTAATTTAATTAAAAGTATTCCTTTCCAAGTGATTTCTTTAAAAAGTCTACTTTGCGATTTATTTCATCTAATTCTTTAAATAAAACATCATTTAATTTATCTACTCGAGAATCTATTTTACGATTTACATCATCAATATTTCTATGAAAGTCATATTCTCTATCATTTAGATCTCTTTGAAGATTATCAATACTTCGTTCAACTTCACGTATTTGTTCTACGCATTTATTAACTTGTTTTCCTGACTTTAGAGCTACATTAACTATTACAACGCTAATAACTAACATAATTCCCAAACCAAAAGCTAAAATAATTTCCATAATTTTTTTCCTTTCTTTTTAATATGTCAAAGAACTCCTTTGTGATCCCAACAGGGGTCGAACCTGTAACCTGCTGCTTAGAAGGCAGCTGCTCTATCCAATTGAGCTATGAGATCATGTTATTAATATAAATTACTTTTTTTAAAGAGCCAAATATGTATAATAAAATATTAACTATGGCTCAATATGCAATTACTTACGCTCCAAACTATAATGGAGGATCAGAACCAGTAAATACAAGCAAAACAGGAAGTTTCCGTATAGGAGCTTTATCAGCTGGACCTTGGAATCAAACAGTACCTCAAAGTACTACTAATACTTTATTCTGTGCGAGTCCAAATGATACATCAGCTTACATAATCGCTTTACCTAATCCAAGTCCAAGTGCTCCTTTTACAGGTTTAGACGCACCTCAATTTTGGCAATCAGTTAATCCATTAACAGGTGCCCCTCAAAAAAATGATGCTGCTTTTATAAACATATGTGATTATATATTAAAAAATTATGGTGCAGATGGAAACCCAGGTGTTATTAATGTAGGGGGATGTTCTACTGTTAGTCAATGTCAACAATTAATAGATACTGCAGGATGGCAATCATATAACTGGTTAGCTCCTTAAACAATAATATATAAAAAAAGAAACCCGAGCTTTTACTCGGGTTTTTTTATGCTTAGGTGGGTCGCTTTGCATGGGAACCTAAACATATCTTTTTCTGTCTTCAGCGGCGCGGAGAGAGAGGGATTCGAACCCCCGGACCTGTTACAGTCATCAGTTTTCAAGACTGGCGCATTCGACCGCTCTGCCATCTCTCCTGTGAGCCACAAGACGGACTCGAACCGCCGACCATCTGATTACAAATCAGAAGCTCTACCAACTGAGCTATTGTGGCTTATTTTTGTCGGGATACGAGGATTCGAACCTCGGACCCTCTGGTCCCAAACCAGATGCGCTACCGGACTGCGCTACATCCCGAACATTGGTAATTCAATAAATTAAAGAACGAACTACGTGAGTCTCCTAGTACTGCTGGCCGGGATCGAACCGGCACGACCTTTTCAGGTCACGGGATTTTAAGTCCCGCGTGTCTACCTATTCCACCACAACAGCATCTTCATCCAAACTAACATCCCATTCATCTGCTCCTACCTGGAGACATTCTAAAAGTGATGCTTTTGGAAATTCCTCTTTATGTTTGAAGGCTGAATATATAACTTCAAGCTGCAAATTATAAAAATCTGCTCGAGCTAAGATCTTATCACATTTATCGTTTACGATTGCTTCTTGGAGTGCTTGTTCATTCATGATATTCATACCTTCATTCATATGTCGTTAATATAATGATCTGGCTCTTAAGAAACAAACTCAAGTGCCAAATCATACAACTTCTCATTCAATTCTAGATCTTTATTAAAGTTCTTGATTTTACGAGCTTTACGAGTCTTAGTACCGTATTTGTAACTGAACTCACCATGAATCAATTTTTCTTGAATCACATTATAAATTGACCACAAATCAGATCCTTGATCTTCTTTACGTTTTGCAGTCAACAAATCATTCAAATCAACTTCAATACGTTCTACTTCATCTTCATTGAAACGACATTTCAAAGCATCTTCAGCGAACTTAAGTGCTTGTTCTTGGTTTAATTCAACCTCACGGAACTTGTTAAGTGACTCAACTGTCAAAGGTAATTTTTCAACCATTGACTTGATTGTGTTTTGCAACTCATTAAAATCATAACCCATATGGCGAATTTTCATTTTACCAAATTCAGTGGTTGAAATAACCAAACCATTTTCACAAACCATACGGAACAAACCAGCTGTGAAAGTAAAGGCATTTTTTCCATCATGTGAATTAGTTAACAAAATTTGAGGAAAAACATTATCACCATCTTCAGCGGTAATTTGAATGTCATTGTTTCGGAACACAATAAGGTGTTTTTGGAAACCTTCGTTTTTACGAGCTTTAACTTGTTTAGCATCAACTACTCCCCAACCAAGAGCAGCCATGTCATCAATAATTTTTTCAGTTGGAATGTGTGAATACTTTTCACTTGTTTCTGGAGCGCCTTTAGTAGTGAAAATTGAATTGGCGCGAGTGCGAATTTCGTCTTTGTTTAGGAACTGATTGTTTTTAATGTCTAACATAACTCTTATTTTTTATTATTATACCATAAATATAGCATAGAGTTCCTGGTGAGCCAAACCTTCATCAACCCTCTCCCAAAAGAGGTTTTTAAGCGTTTTTTAGATATAAAATAAAGTCGTCTATAACTGCCTTATCACGTGTATTAGCACGGGAGTAAACTTCTGACAAGAGCGTCATTCCATCTGTTTTAGACTCTAATATAAGTTTTTTGACGGGTTTAAGTACGTTCTCATTGATCATGTAGGCATCATCACTATCATAATCATAAGAATCACTTAAATATAAGTCAATATACTTATTTAACTCACCTTTTGACAATTTCATAAATTACTTTTTTAATATGTTTAATAAATTCTTGTACTTTTTCAACTTGTTTATTTAACCAAGATAATCTTTCTCCCATTCTCTTTCCATCCATTGGACTTTCAGTGTTCTCATCTGGAATGAATTTTTTTAATGGTTTCATATATTCACTTCCTGTTAAGAAAACAAACTTATCAGACTCAGGAGATACTCCCATTTTGCCCATCTGTCCTTTTACCATATCACCCCACTTATCTTTCTCATCAGATTTCATATTTTTAAGAGTTAAATCATAAGGTTCAATCTGTTTATCCATAGGTAACAAACCATACTTAGCAGACAAAATAAACATTTTATCAGGTTTAAGTGCTTCTCCATATGCCTTTGTTTTCTGAAACATAGGAGAAGGAGAGTACATATCTTTAGCAGGACATGGTTTATCTAATTTAGATTTGGTACAACTTAAAAGTACAATCTTTGCCATATATTATAAATATGTTACCTTTGTATTTTAATTTTAGATCCTGGTAGTTCTTCATTGATTTTACTTTGAGAACTATGAACCCACAAAATTGGTTTTATAGGTTGGGTTGATGGAGGACTACATTCTCCGTCAGTCAAGTATATCAAGTTGGCATAGGCGTTTTTATGTTGGGATAAATAACGCATTACCGGTTCGAAGTCAGTGCCACCTCTGCCTTGTACTTCAATATTTTCAAGTGTACCTTTATATTCATACACTCTCTGAATGTCGGCGTCACACTCAATAACATCAATATAAGTACCTGATTTATATATATGGTAAATTTCATTAAAGAACTCTTCTAACTCTTTAATATTAACTGAACCTGAAGTATCAATAGCAACTAATGTTCTTTTCTTTTGTTTTATTTTAAGGGCAGGACCTTCATTGAAACGTCTATTTGGCTTCCTACGAGTCTTTTTAGTATAGACCATAGTAGACATGCTACTAAAGCGTCTTAGATATGACTTCCAATCAATAACAGGTTCAACAACTTCAAATAAACTATCAATATAATCCTTCATTTCTGAAGGTATAGTACCACGACCTTTACTACTTTTTTTAAGTGTCTCTGCTACCTCTTTTAATTGGTGATCTATTTGTTTAGCAATCAATTTCTTTTCTGCATCACTTAATCCTTCACCATCTTGAATATCAAATTCAAAATCCTTAGCCATCTGAGCAATTTGTCCATCTGGGTTATCTTCAATCTCTTTCATTAGGGCAGCATAATAATATCCTGTTCCTTTTTTCTCTTCAAGATTAAGATGAGCAAAATTAGGACCATTAATTTCTAACCCATCCCAAGTCTCACCTTTCATATCAGAACCAATGTACTGATTGATCTCCAAATCAGCAGCCATATTATAGACTTTCTTATTATCAAATCTATCCCAATTGGTAAGGTGGAAAAAACATATATGAAGAAGCTCATGCTTTAAAACACCTAATTTAGTTCTGTCATCTAATGTACTCCAAAACTCAGGATTAACTTTTAATTTAATATTAATATTATCTGGAGTAACACAAGCGGTTGGAATGTTTTTATCTAATTCTTTATTCAATCCAATCAAAACCAAACCATAAAATGGTTCTTTAAGCATCAAATGCTTAGAATATTTAGTTATTTCTTCGTAAATGTTAAACATTATTTTTTTCTTTTATATAAACTAAGATCAAAACTATCAATTTGAAGAACAAACCCATCAACGGTATGACTCAAATATTTGTTAATATTGTTCTGAACAAATCCACCAATAATTTCTTTAGCATTATCATCATTAGCATAATAATTCCATAACCCTGCTGAGAAACCTCTAAAATCATGTTTCCAATAAATTTCTTTACTTTCAAAATACTTGTTCAAGGTTTTATATGCTTGGCTTTGATTTCCTGTACCCCAACTAAATTTATCTTTATATTCATTTAAAAGAAGAGCAACTGTTAAACCATCTTTTTCAAGATTAATATTAGTTAACATTTCTAAAGCTAATTGGATATCTGCTGGTTCATTACTTTTTAACATACTATGAAATGTTTCTAGATATTCTGCGTCTAACTCAATACCATCTGAGTTTAGAATTTCTAACATATAATCATCCCAAACAATACTTTTAGTATCTTTATCCTCTAAATAAACATCAATAACACTACAAATGTCTAAAATCTTTTGAGTTCTATAATTAGCCATCTCATAACATTCTTTAAACTCTGTACAGTTTATTATTTTCTTTAGATCTGAGGGTAAAGCATAATAATCATCTTTTTCAATAACCCATGTTTTTCCTATTTTACTTTTAATTTCCTTATCAAAATGTGAATATCTATCTCTATTTGAATTAGAGTAATTTAAAACAATATCATAGATCTCTTTAGTAAATTCAATAAAAGCATATTCATCTTTACTTGCTCTATTATAATACGCTAAAACATCCTCAATTTCGTTTTTATCAAAAATAATAGTATTTGCTGTTTGAACACGAGATGTTTTTTTCAAACTATTTTCTTCAATATATGATTTTAGTTTATGTCTAGGAATATTAGAACCTTTACCAGCATATATTATTTCTCCATTTACATCAACACCAGGCAGTTTAAGAAGTTCTTTTATATCTTGTATTCTTTGTTCTAAAACATCAGTTTCTTTATAATCTAAACCTTGATTAGCATACCATGAAAAATTAAATGTATGGGTTTGATGGTAATTATTATACTGATAATTTAACTTAAAAAACTTATTCATATTTTATTTCATTATAAATTTAACTAATTCTTTATCCATAATCATAGTTTTGAATTTAGTAATATTATTATTATAAATTGACCTAACCATGTTATAACAAATGTCTGTTGTAAAAATTTCTTCTTTAACTATTTTAGAAAT